>SDBU01004329.1_pt1 | contig 17462 bp, 17 predicted proteins | sample 2277071 | NCBI WGS metagenome assembly SDBU01 (sample SAMN10397929, study PRJNA504765) | marine sediment metagenome | isolation source: marine sediment core GS08_GC12, 126 cmbsf | place: Arctic Ocean: Gakkel Ridge, Loki's castle | collected 2008 | reverse complement strand
ATCATAGGCTCAAAAAATAAAACCTGCTTAGGAGTAAGGATATCAAACCAAATTTTCAAGTATTTTTGATAGAATTTCGAAGTTCAATAAGTTTTTCTTAGTCTATTTGCCTAGCTCCAATGTAATGGCAGGGGTTAAAGTGGTTGTTTTTGGACTTAGTACTGAGGGGTATGCTTTAGCTTGCCAAATGGCAATAAAAGGGGCAGATGTCCACATAATTGATGAATCCACCCCCTCTGCAATATCATTAAAATCAGAAATCGCAAAAACCTATCCAAATGTTACATCCCTCAAAGAGGATGAACCTCTATTATCTATGGAACCAATTGATGTAGCAATCTCTAAAGCAAATTATCTATTTTTTACACCAAGGATTAGAAAGACTGGTCAAGATACCAAAACAGAAGTAAATTCTAAATTCAAAGATGCGACTGCTCCTTTAAAGAAGGGAAGTGCAGTAATATACAATCTTGCAACTGGATTTGGTGGAAACAATGAAAACATATCCTTACTTGAACATGTAACCGGATTAGAAGTGGGAAAGACAATTTCATATTATTATTATCCACTTGGAGATCCTAACCAAATTCCTAATGTGATTGGGTCATATGATAGTACCAAAGATCCTAAATTAGAGGAACTATTAAAAACTGGAAAAACCGAAAAAAAATTTGTAGCTCTTTCTTCTGCTGAACATTTTCATGCTATTAACGTGCTTTCACGATTTTCTGAGTTGTGTAGTGTTCTAGAAGTTTGTAAATTTGCCAAAGATGAAATTACAAAATCTGATCTTACTTCGGATAATTTCAACAAAATCTTTCTAGATGATATGATTAATGGCCTTTATGATTTACGTTCTTTAGGTTCTTCCTTTGAAGGAGCAAACACTCTAATGTATTTGATTAATGGAAGTATCAAAGGATTAGATGGCTACATAAAGCGTTTAATAGATGAAATTAGAATCACACTGAAAAAAAATGATCTTAAAGCAAGCAGAACAAAAATTGCAATTTCATGGACTTTGGATAAACATGCAATGCGTGGAGATAAGATAGAAATGCTACAAAACCTTACTACACGGCTCAGAGATTACATTGGTGATGTTGAAGCCTTTGAGGGTCAAAATTTTGACCTTTACCATAGTGACAAAACAACAGTAGTTGTAGTTTGTTCAAAATCAGATTATGAAAATATTGAGAAGAAAAGAAAAGATTCTGACCTCATTTTGATTAAAACTAGTCCATTATGTGAAGTTATACAAAAAAAATAAAATAAGCCAACGAAAAAACATCCTAATTGTCAGAAGAAGATAAAAAAAAATTCTCAAAGGAGGAAAAACAAGTAGATGATAATCTCAATGAAGTAACTGAAACAGAACCAATTGCTGAAAAGAGAGATTCTGATATTGAATCTAACGATTCTACTCTATCAGAATTAAAAGAAAAACTCTCTTCATCAACACAAGATCTTGCATCATGCGAAGAAAAATTAAAACGTTCTCTTGCCGATTTTCAAAATTTACAAAAAAAAATTAATACTGACATACAAAATGGGGTAAATGCAAAAATCGATCAATTTATGAATAATTTTCTTCCCATTTATGATGATTTTAATCGTGCTAAAAAATCAATGGTTGAAGAAAATGTAAATGTAGCAGGACTTGAATCGGTTTTAAAAAATGTTGATTCGTTATTATCTGAATACGGTGTAACCCCAATTAACGCATTAGGAGAAATTTTTGATCCAAATTTGCATGAAGCCGTATCAATTGTAGAAGATCCAACTTTAGATGATGGAACTATTACAAAAGAAATCAGGAAAGGATATATTTCTCAAAACAGAGTTATTAGACCTACAATCGTAGAAATATCAAAAAAATCAAATTTGGATAAATTAAAAAGTGAATAATATGGTAAAAATAATTGGTATAGATCTTGGAACAAGTAATTCCGCTTCTGCCGTAGTAATGGGAGGAAAACCAACTCTTATACCTGCTGCAGAAGGAACTACAATTGGCGGTAAAGCATTTCCCTCTTATGTTGCTTTTAGTAAAGATGGCGAACTTATTGTTGGTGAACCTGCAAGACGTCAGGCAATTACTAATACTGAAAATACTATTATGGCAGCTAAACGAAAAATGGGTTCTGATTACGTTTACAAAATTCAAGGAAAAGAGTACAAACCACAACAAATCTCTGCATTTATTTTACAAAAAATAAAAAAAGATTCAGAAGCATTCTTAGGAGAAAAAATTGAAAAAGCCGTTATAACAGTTCCAGCATATTTTAATGATAATCAACGACAGGCCACTAAAGACGCTGGGACAATAGCAGGTTTGGAGGTTGTAAGAATAATCAACGAACCTACTGCTGCTTCTCTAGCATTTGGTTTAGATAAATCAAAAGAAGACATGAAGATTCTAGTTTTCGATTTTGGAGGAGGAACCTTAGATGTCACAATAATGGAAATGGGTGGTGGAGTTTTTGAGGTTATGAGTACTTCTGGAGATACTCAATTAGGAGGAACAGATATGGATCAAGTAATTATTCATTACATAATTGATGATTTTAGAAAGAAAACTGGAATTGACTTAACAAAAGATAACACAGCAGTAGCACGAATTAGAGAAGCTGCAGAGAAAGCTAAGATTGAATTATCAACTGTAATGGAAACAGACATTAATTTACCATTTATTTCTCATGACCCATCCTCTGGAACCCAAAACCTTGAAATGAAATTAACTCGAGCAAAAATTGAGGAGTTAATTAATCCTATTGTTGAACGATGTAAACCTTCAATTACCAAAGCCTTTGAAGATGCAAAACTTTCATCTACAGATATTTCAAAGATTGTATTAATTGGCGGTCCAACAAGAATTCCACTTGTAAAAAAATTTGTTGGCTCAGTCATTGGAAAAGAACCTGAATCTGGAGTAGATCCAATGGAAGCAGTGGCGATGGGTGCTGCCATACAAGCAGGAATCATAGCTGGTGATGTTACAAGCGATATAGTTTTGCTTGATGTTACTCCATTAACTCTAGGAATTGAAACTTTGGGTGGTGTCAGAGAACCATTAATTGAACGTAATACCACAATTCCTACTTCAAAAAATAAAGTTTTCACAACAGCTGCTGATAACCAAACTGCAGTTACTATTCATGTTGTTCAGGGAGAAAGGCCTATGGCAGCAGATAATGTTTCATTAGGGAGCTTCAACTTGACCGATTTACTACCTGCACCACGAGGAATTCCTCAAATAGATGTGAAATTTGATATTGATGCAAATGGAATTCTTAATGTTACTGCTACTGATCTAGGAACAAAGAAGGATTCAAAGATTACCATTGAGGCTGGAGCTAAATTATCAAAAGATGAAATTGAAAAATTAAAACAAGATGCAGAAAAATTTGCTGAAGAAGACAAGAAGAAAAAAGAAGGAATTGATCTCAAAAACGAGGCAGAAAGTTATATCTATACTACTGAAAAATTAGTTACACAGGACCTAAAAGATAAGATTTCCCAAGAAAAAGGAATCAAAATTACTGATGCCATAAGAGAACTAAAAGAAATTATCAATAAAGATGTGACTCAAATAAAGGAAAAATTAGATGCATTAAAATCAATTGTTAATGAAGTAACCACTGAACTTTACAAAAATGTCTCTCCTCCTCCAGAAGCAGGTCAACAAACGGGAGGTGAACAACAAACGGGAGGTAAACAACAAACAACTCAAGAACAAACTTCTGAATCTAAAACTTCATCCGATGAAGACACCAGTAAAAAATCTGGTGAAAGTTCAAATTAGCTAATTTATAGTTCTTGGGAAATTATTAGGATTATACATGAGTGCAAAACGTGATTATTATGAAGTTTTAGGTTTATCGAAAACTGCTTTACCAAACGAAATAAAATCTCAGTATCGAAAACTTGCTTTAAAATTCCATCCAGATAGAAACAAATCTTCTGAAGCAGCTGAACATTTTAAGGAAATTTCTGAGGCCTACGCAGTATTATCTGATCAAAAAAAACGAGAAGTATATGATCAATATGGACATGAAGGTGTTAGTGGAAAGTATTCAACTGAAGATATTTTCAGGGGGGCTGGTGGTAGTTTTAATGACATATTTGGTGATATTTTTGGAGGAGGACATGGCGGTTTTGAATCAATTTTTGAAACTCTTTTAGGTCGTCGTGGTGGTTTTGGTGGATTCAGACATCAAAAAGGTGCTGATTTACTTTTTGAAACATCCATTACTCTTGAAGATGTTCTTCATGGAAAACATATGGAAATTGATATTCATAAAAACGTAGATTGTGATAATTGTCAAGGTACAGGGTGTGCACCTGGGACTTCGAAAAAAACGTGTTCAGTATGTAATGGTCAAGGTCAAGTTAGACAAACTAGGAAAATGGGATTTGCATCCTTTGTAACAGTTGGACCATGTAATTCATGTCATGGAAATGGTTCAATTATTGAAAAACCCTGTAAAAATTGTAAAGGAAGTGGACAAACAAAAGGAATTAGACATATGCCATTTGATATTCCACGAGGAATTGATTCAGGTGATTACATTATTCCAGGCGAAGGAGAATCAATTCCTGATGGTGTTAATGGAGATCTGATCGTCCGTATTAGAGTCCAACCTCACCCAAAATTTAAGAGAGATGAATCAGACATTTTTTATGATGCAAACGTAAGTATGGTTGAAGCAACACTTGGAAAAACTATTGAAGTGCCAACATTAGAAAAAACTGAAAAAATTAAAATAGAGTCTGGCAGTCAACCAAATACTATTATAAAATTAAAGGGAAAAGGTTTGCCCAATCAAAATTCTAGAGTTCGTGGAGACCAATATGTCAGAGTTGTAATAAATATTCCAAAGAAGTTAGATAAACATCAAAAAAACCTCCTAGAAGATTTTGAAAAAACTTTTGACAACTAATTAAACTTGGAAATAAATATCTCCTAAAATTTTGATTATTTTTGTACTCGCTTTACTTCTAATTGATGACCACTTCGTAGATGGGATGCATGGTTATCTTTAATTAATTCAGCAATTTTTGATTCAGGAAAATATTTTATATTGTATCTTCCAAGGCTTTTCTTACAATTGTTACAATAAATCTCTCTAAATTCCATTAATGATTAATAACTAAGATCATGTTTGTACTTTTGTTTGTGTTCAATAAAGAAACTTATTCTAGATTTCTAAATTCTACGTTGCGGGAGTCGCCCAGCTTGGTCAACGGCGTAAGGTTCAGGTCCTTATCTCCTAGGAGTTCGTGGGTTCAAATCCCACTTCCCGCATTTTTACAAAAATAATCTATTTTAAGAGGAACACCTTTAAAAACGGGAAAATAGTAGAATTGTACATGGGCAAAGTAGTAAGAGTAGGTGGCAGAGGTACATCACGTAAAATAATTGAAAAACCAGAAGATAAGTGGACAGGAGAGGAATACCGAGAATATCAGAAAAAACGAAAAGATGCAGCAAAAGATGTGTACGTATCTATGGGCCGTGGAACTAAAAAAATCAAACTTGGTGATATTGCAGAAACCAAAGGAAGACCGACTGGAAAAGGCCGATGGGTCTCAATGGGACGAGGAACTGGTAGACGTAAAATAGAGTAATCTAAAAAAAATTCTATTAAAACTTCGTCATACTATGTTTTTTTCATTCTTTATTATTTCTAAGATATTTGTTAATTTTTTCTTTTAATAACTGATTAATCTTTTCTCCTGATGCCTTTCCACGAACAGACTTCATAGCAATTCCCATCAAAGCCCCAACTGCGTGATGTCCTTGGGCTTGTAAAATATTCATGTTGTCATTAATTACCTTTTCAAGTATATGGTCTAGCTCTTCACCATCTATATTTTTGAGAGATGATTTATCAATAGATTCTTCTACAGATTTTGTTTTACCTGACATAATTAATTCAAAAATAATCTCCATTGATTCTTTGGAAATTTTTCCAGTAGTTAAAAACTCGAATGACTTGATAATCTCTTGTGATTTTAATAAATTCAAATCCAATCCTTTCCGTTGTAAGTTTGTTATAGTTGAACATAATGTAGAAGCAACAAAATTTGGAGAATTTTTTTTATTTGTGCAAATCTTTTCAAACAAATTTAAATACTCTGAATCAAATATTTGTTCAGCTAATTGGGTATTAAGCTGGTATTTTTGTTGAAGCTCCTGTAATGATTCATCCCAAGACTTGGGAACATTAGTTTTGGAATTTTTAATTTCTTCTTCACTCAGAATTATTGGTGGTATATCAGTCTCAGGATACATCCTTGATGCTCCAGGTTTAGGTCGAAGATAGACAGTTTCTCCAGTAGCTGTTGCCTGTCTGGTTTCTGTAGGTATTCCTTTCTTTGCTTCTTTTATTCTATTAATAACAGAATCAATTGCAAAATTAATCTTAGATTTTTCTCCTGCAATTATAACATACCCGTCTTTATCATTGAGTTTTAGAAGTTTTGTAATTTTTTCCATTTCAGTTTTTTCTATCCCATAATTTGGAAGTTCATCTGAATGAAAAATTCCACCAATTCCAAAAAATCTAACTTGTTGCCCTAATTCTTTTCCTATTCTAATTCCTTCATATGGTGAATAAGCAAACATTCCAGAGAAATTTTTTATTCTTATTGCTCTGATATCTGAATTAGATTCAAAAGCTTTTTTGATAATTTTGGATTTTGAATTTCTAAAAATTTCCGTTACATCAAATACATCATTTTCTTTAGAGATGTCTTCCACATTCAAATTTTTTAATTTTTCAGAAATTAATAATAATCCCTGTTGTCTCTTTGCTTCATATTCTACAACTTTTTCTAGCTGATCTAATTGTTGTACTCCTTTAACTTCTACTACCTCACCATCTTTGATAGATACGTTAACGTCTTGTCTAATGGATCCTAATCCTCGTGTAACTTTTTTCGTAGTTCGTAAAAGTCTACCTAAACTAAGAGCTATTTTTCTTATCTTTGAAGGACTTGCCATTACAGGTTCTGTGGCAATCTCTACAAGCGGAATTCCCAAGCGTTCTAGACTATATTCTCTTTTACCTTCACTATCTTGCAGTAATTTTGCAGCATCTTCTTCAAGACAAATAGTTTGGATCCCTATTTTTTCTCCATCTACATAAAGAAATCCTCCCTGAGAAACTAGCATAGTTCTTTGAAATCCTGAAGTGTTAGAACCGTCAATTACCATTTTCCTCATTGGATAAATTTCTCTAAAAATTTTTGAATTAAGAGCACTTGAAATTAATAGTGCAGTTTTTTTTGCTTCTGAATTAAGTTCATGAGGTGGTTCTTCGTCCTGTTCTAAAAGACAAGTGCTGGTTGGATTAGTATAGTAAATCATTGTCTTTGATTTCGTTTTTTCAAAGATGGCTGCAGGATCATATTCTCCTAATTCACTCTTAGAGGCCCTTAACCTTCGTGAAAACTTTGCCGTATACTCATTTTTCTCTTCAATATTACAGTTGCAAAATAGTTTCTTGCCTGTAGATAATTGTTGGTGAATTTCCAATCCAACCTTTAAACCAATTTTATCTATGTTTATTTCAGACATTTATTTTTCCACCATACCATCTTTAAAGATTAATCAGAAAATTCTGATGCAATATTCTCCATCATTAATTTTTTCATATCAGTAACATTGTTTGAATTTCCCAAAGCCCACATTGCTTTCACTAAAGCCGTTTCTGGAATCATATTAGATAACGGTACAATCCCTAGCTCAAGAAGATCTCTTCCACTTTCATATACTGTCATACTTACCCTACCATCTATACATTGAGAAGTCATTCCCAAAAATAATCCAAGCTCATTTGCCTTCTTTACACTCTGGTACATTGACTTTCCAATATGTCCCAAACCCGTTCCTTCAAATATTATTGCTTTATATCCTGCTCCAATTATAGAATCAAATAATTTTGGATCATAACCAGGATAATATTTTACAAGAGCAACTTTGGTATTATAATTTAATTTAGGATTGTATTTTGTTTGCTTGAAATATTCTTGTTGAAGATTTTTATGAATTTTTTTATCTAATATTAAAAATGCAGGATCCCCTCCAATGGTTTGGAATGCACCACGTTTACTTGTATGATTTTTTCGCACTCTTGTACCAAGATGACATACCACCAGATCATCACTTTCATTTTGGTGCATTACTACGAAAACTCCTTTAGAATTGCATTCAACAACAAATTTTGCAGAAGAAACCAAATTTAATGCCGCATCTGAAGAGGGTCTATCTGAAGATCTTTGTGAACCTACAAGTGCAATTGGAATTGGAAAACCAGCTAATGCAAATGAAAGGAACGCTGCAGTGTATTGCATTGTATCAGTACCATGAGCAATAATGATGCCCTTGTAATCAGAATTAGCTACGGAATCTAATTTTTCTGCAATTTGTTTCCAATGTTGAGGAAGTAGATTTTCAGAATACTCTGAGAATAAGACTTCTGTATCTATATTTGCTATTTTAGCAAGTTCTGGAACAGCTGAATTAAGATCATCTGCCGTTAGTGCAGGAGTAACTCCTCCAGTCCTATAATCAATTTTACTCGCAATCGTACCTCCAGTCGATAACAACAAAACTTTTGGTAATGAGGAATCTGAATGAATTTTTGGAGAAGATTCTTGAATTTTTTTATCAGATGGAAGCAGTTCTATTTTCTTGATTTTACTTATTTCTATTCCAACATTGTATCCACTTTTTAGTTTGATGACAATATGCTCTTCATCTTCATGTTCATAACGAGGCATAAGAATGCCAATGTAAGTCAAATCATCAGTTACTTTAATTGAATCTCCAACTTTGACATTTGATTTTTTTAATAATAAAAGAGAATTTCCTTTATAGCCCCTATATTCAGACATTTATGTAGATTAGATGGATTATTTAATTAAAACTACCTGTAATAAGATGCAACGACTTTTTGCCCTAACTTCAAGTCCTTTTGATCTCGAACTTTCTTTGTTGCTTCTTCAAAGTGTTTCATTTTCACTTTGGCTCCCTCTGAGCTTTTTTCTACATCTTTGATTTCTGGATATTTATCTAGAAATTCATGAATTACTAATGAAACTGCAGTATTTGCAATAGCAGCAACATCTGCTCCACTCATTCCATCAGTTTGTTCGGCAAGTTTTGAGATATTTACACAGTCAGGTTCTTTGGGATCCTTTACTGTAGGAACATCTTTTACACTTATCTCCAAAATACTCTTTCTGGATTCTAAATCTGGCAATGGAATTTGAATAATTTTATCAAATCGTCCAGGTCTAAGTAATGCAGGATCAATCATATCAGCTCTGTTTGTAGCAGCCAAAACAACTACACCACGTAAGTTTTCCATGCCGTCTAATTCTGTTAAAAGTTGACTTACAACTCTTTCAGTAACTGCAGTTTCACCTCCTACACCTCGAAGTGGTGCAATGGAATCAATTTCATCAAAGAAAATTACACAAGGTGATGCTTGTCTTGCTCTTCGGAATATTTCTCTAATTCCTCTCTCAGATTCTCCAACCCATTTAGACAAAAGTTCAGGTCCTCTCACAGAAACAAAATTAGCTTCACTTTCTGTTGCAACAGCTTTTGCAAGTAAAGTTTTACCAGTACCACTAGGCCCATGTAACAAAATTCCTCGGGCCATTTTATGACCCAATTTATCATATAAAGCAGGATACTTTAATGGCCATTCAATTGCTTCTTGAAGTTCTCTTTTAACTTCCGATAATCCACCAACATCATCCCACTTTACATCTGGATTTTCAATGAATACTTCTCGCATTCCAGAGGGAGTTATCTCAAATACTGCCTTTTGGAAGTCTTCTCCACTTACAATTAGCTTGTCCAATGTTTCTGGAGGAAGCTTCTCGTCTTCTAAGTTAATCACGGGTAGTAACCTTCGCAAACATTTCATAGCTGCTTCCTTACACAAATACTCTAAATCTGCACCTACATACCCATGACTAACTGAAGCCATTTTATCCAAATCAACATCGTCAGTTAAGGGCATATTCCTGCTGTGAATTAAAAGAATGTCTTTTCTACCTTTCTTATCTGGTACTTTAATTTCAATTTCTCGATCAAATCTTCCAGGTCTTCGTAAAGCTGGGTCAATGGCATTTGGTCTATTGGTTGCAGCGATAACAATTACTTTTCCTCTTGCTTCTAGGCCATCCATAAGTGACAACATTTGTGAAACTACTCTTCGTTCAACTTCACCGGTCACTTCTTCTCGTTTAGGTGCTATCGAATCAATTTCATCTACAAAAATTATTGATGGAGATTTTTCTCGAGCTTCTTTGAAGATTTCTCGAAGTCTTGCTTCACTTTCACCATAAAATTTACTCATTATTTCTGGACCAGAAATACTAATGAAATGAGCAGCACTCTCATTTGCAACTGCTTTTGCAAGTAACGTCTTTCCTGTTCCAGGAGGACCATACAATAACACTCCCTTAGGTGCTTCGATTCCTAATTTTTCAAAAATTTCTGGGTGTCTTAATGGTAATTCAATCATTTCTCTAACCTTTTTTATTTCATCGGTAAGACCTCCAATGTCTTCATAAGTTACCTGTGGAACTCCTCTTAATGTTTCACCTTTTTCAGCTATATTAAAAACAGTTTTTTGAGTGACAAGAACTGCATCAGCTGCTGGTGTAACTCCAATTACTTGAAAAGTTAATCGACCTCCAAAATAAGGAACCATTACATTATCGCCTTTTATTAGAGGTACACTTTCCAAAGCATCTGCAAGATATCTTTCATCGATTGGGGGAATAGCTTCTAATGGTGCTACAACAACTTTTTCAGCTGCAACAGCTTTTATCTTTCTCACAGAAATCGTATCGCCTATTGCAATTCCTGAATTATTTCTGCCAAGTCCATCAATTCGAATTATCCCTTTTCCTTCATCTGAAGGATAAAGAGGAAGACACTTTGCAACAGTTCTTCTCTTTCCTTTAATTTCTATAACATCTCCAGTAGATGCGTTTAGTGTATCCATAGAATCATAATCAATTCTGGCCACACCCCTTCCAACATCACGTGTGTATGCTTCTAATACCTTTAGGGATAGTGCATTCTGGCTCATAGAAAAAAGACTCTTTAAGTACGTTTTATATCTTTGGCGTTACAATTTTAACAAAACCATCATTTAAACGCAAAACTTAAAATCTACTTGAATAGAAAAAGCCTTCATCTTGGGTAAACGACCATTAGTTCGAAGACGTGGTAGAGGAGGAATGCAGTTTAGAGCACGCACTACAGGAAAATTAACTCCTGCAAGATATCCTAGTTATAGTCTAGCTGAAAAACATGAAGGTGATGTTATTGATCTAGTTCATGAAGGGGGACGTGATGTACCGTTAGCAAAAATAAGATTCGAAGATGGTACAATTTCTTATGTCCCAGCAGTTTTAGGAACTAAAGTAGGATCCAGAATTCATTTTGGTTTAAAATCTGATATATTAGATGGGAACGTCATTAGTGTTCAAAACATTCCAGACGGAACAATTGTATGTAATATTGAAAAACATTTTGGAGATGGAGGTTCCATCATTAAATCTGCTGGTTCCAGTGCAACCGTTTTCTCCCACGGCCCTGAAGGTGTTGTAATAAAACTCCCTTCTGGAAAGTCATCTACTCTTAATCCAAAGAATAGAGCGATGATTGGCACTTTAGCAGGAGGAGGAGTGACTGATAGGCCCTTTATGCGTGCAGGTGTTAAATGGCGCCGTTTTAGATCTCAAGGAAAAAAATATCCTATAGTAAGAGGTGTAGCACAAGCTGCATATGTACATCCTCATGGAGGAGGAAGACATCAGCATGTAGGTCAAAGTTCAACAGTTTCTAGGAATGCACCTCCTGGTGCCAAAGTTGGTAGCATAGCAGCCAGAAAGACTGGTCGTGCAAGAATCAAAGAAAGAAGATAACACTATAGGAAAAGGCCAAAATTGATTAATGGTCAAGTTCTGACAAACTTTTGATTGGGAAAACAGCGTGTAAGAATTTTTGTAACAGGAAAAGTACAAGGTGTGTTCTTTAGGCAAGCCCTAAAGGTTATGGCCAAAAAGAAAAATGTTTTAGGTTGGGTAAAAAATCTCAAAGATGGAAGAGTAGAAGCTATTCTTGAAGGAGAAGATCTCGACGTAAGCTCTATGGTAGAATGGTGTCACGCCGGTTCAGCAAACGCAAGAGTTGAAGATATAGATATTAAAAATGAGAAACATACTGGAGAATTTTCAAAGTTTGATGTATTGTATTAACGAATGGAATTATAAGCACTACTAATTAGTTTCTTTATTTCATCAAGATTATCATTTGTTTTTACCCAAATTTTCTTTTGAGGTTCTTTTCGATTCTTTTGAATTTTAATTACTATTGAATCTAAATTTGGTTCCATGTCTAAAAACCATCTGAAAGTAATGGATTTACAAAATACAATCCTATGCATTCGTACATCTTCTATTACATTATCTCCTAACGAAAAACAAAAATTTCTAAGTAATTCAAATTGCGGTTTAATCTTCAATGATAGTTGATTTTTAAATTCTTCATAACTTCTTTTATTTCCAAAGGAAATAATACCGTCCATATGATAAATTTTTTTTAAAGTATATAGTAGTAGCCCTGCTGGTTCCAGTCTAGATTGGTAGCCCCATTTCAAGGCATACAAGATCCGCCACGTTGACGAGGAAGCGTGAGTGTCCTATCTTAGGATTGCTCCCTCCCGGACCTCATCCCTTTCGACAGTTCGGTCATAGGAATTATCCCTTCGGATAATCCTAGTCCTGCATCCACCCGCCTCGGCGTGATTTCATTTCCGTACATCAAGCGGGAACTATCTATCTAGAGATTTACCCAGCAGTTACTGATCTCTGCTTATAGCCGGTTTCAGAATAGGGCACGGCTAGCACCCCGATCCTACCTACTACAATCTTTTTTAAAATGGAATGTTATATTTGCATTAGGTTTTGATACCCTTTAATTTTAAAACTAAATTACAAACCGAGCATAATTCACTAGTACATTGATTTCCACAATTTGGACAAACTCGTTTTTTCTTATAATTTGATTCTTTTACAATTTGTGATAATCTCAGAGATGATTTATACAAATTGTTTTTAATTCCTGTATGATGATTTTCTAACGTGTTTAAAAATTCCCGAATTTCAGTTCGAATTCCTTCATTCATATGTGGACAGGGTTCGGTTTGGAACGGAATACCATTTGTAAAAGCGTAAAAAACTATTTCAGATTCATAAATTTCGCAAAATGGCTTGATTCTTTGAAGAGAATTAGTTGAAGTATCTGGATCCATCCATCCAATCTTATTTGTATCACCAGATAGCATATTTATAAAAAAACTCTGAAGAGTATCATCAAGATTGTGGCCGGTTGCTACTATCTTGGAACCCATGTCATTAGCTGCAAAATCAAAAGCTCTACGTCTTAGTGTTCCACAAATTGAACAAGATGAAGTCTTTTCATTTTCCCTTAAATGAAGAGCTTCATCTAATGTTAAATCATACAAGTCTTTGAATGAATAGACTTTATATTCAACATTTAATTTTGTACAGAAATTTTTTACTATATCTAAGGCTTCATTTCTATAAGATGGAATCCCCTCATCAATTGTTACTACCTTAATTTGGAAATTATGAGTTTTAGACATTTTTGAAAGGATATCCAACAATGTTAGAGAATCTTTACCACCAGAAACAGCAACGCAGACTATATCATTATTATTTATCATATTATATTTTGAAATTGTTTTTGCAGTTTTTCGTAAAATAGAATTAGAAAAACAACTAGAACACAAGTTTTCACCAGAATACTTGCGAGCATAAACTGCTACCTCGTTACATTTAACACATTTCATGCAACATTTTCCCACATCTATGATATAGACATAACTATCTTGAAGCTATTTTTAGATAGTAAACCAACCAGATTTCATATATGAAAGTGCGATGTTTAGTCCAAACAATACAAAAGTGAAAGCATAAATCCCCCACATTACTCCATTAACTCCTCTTTCAGAAATTTTCTTATCAATAATACTATGAATGAATTTACCACCGTCAAGAATTGGTAAAGGAAGCATGTTAATTATTCCAATGAAAAATGAAATCATCCATAACCACAGCAAAAACATAGAAAGTTGTGGATTATTCCATTCAATAAAATTCAAAACTGGTTTGTATGCAAAAGAATTATCTCTCATAATTCCAATTAAGCCTCTCTCAGGATCATCTGGTGCTGGTGTAATTACAACAGGAAATTGTAACTCTTGTTCTCCTCTAAGTATTGTTACTGAAACCGTTTCACCAGGTGTTAAATCTACCTTTTGAAAATCTAACGCCGTAATTACATTTATTTCATTAATTGCAGTGATGATATCATTAGGTTGCATTCCTGCATTTTCAGCACCTGCACCTTCAATTAATGATAATACTAATACGCCATCAGGTGACTCGTAAAAAAAACCTTGTATAGGTTCTGGTAAAATTATAGCAAACAAGGGATTTGTAAGAAGAATTGCGCCTAAAGCAAATGAAAAAATTACATTTGATGTAGCCCCAGCTCCTATTACTCTTAGTTTTGAAATCTTTTTTGCATTGTTAAATTCTTCTTCATCAGGTTCAACAAATCCTGCAAATAATGCTATAAAAATTGCAAATCCTCCTGTTTTTATTTTAATTTTTTCTAAAGTGGCTACTATTCCATGTGCTCCTTCATGAATTATCAAAACGATTGGAATCGATAAGAAAAAGTATGTAATTGATGCAGAAGAAGTTAATGTAACTCCAGGGATTAGTACAGTTAATTCTGCAAATTCTGAAGGTTCTACAAAATAGTTAGATACATTGTTTAACAAAAACCAAAAAGCAAAACCCATCATTAAAAAGCCTGCAACAACACTCACATCTGCAAAAACACGTATTCCTCTTTTTGTTCTGCCTAGTAATTTTGTAAGAACAGATTGAACTTTATAATTTTTATAAGTTAGACTGTATGGTTTAATTTCAAATCCATGCTTTTCTAATCTTAATCCTTTTGCAGCAAGAACAATTACTACCCATGCCATTAAAACGTAAATAATAGCATTTTCCGTGATAAAATCAAGTTCCAAATTAATTGTTACTTTTTTTAATCACCCCATTTATCATTTGCTATGAAACCAGTGATAATTGTATCAACATATCCAGACAAGAAATCGATTGCGAGTATTGCAAATCAGGTGGTAAAAAATCGGCTTGCAGCTTGTGTGAATGTAATTAAAATTTCTTCAACTTATTCATGGAAAGGAAAAATTGAAAACACTACAGAATACTTGGCACTATTCAAAACTACAAAAAAAAATCAAAGTATTCTAAAAAACACAATCAAAAAAACCCATCCTTATGATGTTCCTGAAATAGCTGAAATTGCTGTTAGTTCTATAAACAAACCATACTTGAAATGGTTAATTGAATCAACAACCTAAGCCTCTACTGGAAATCTTAGTAAGGATACAATACCACCTAAACCAGTAACCCTTAATCCAATATCGGTAGTTGAATCTACACTATATGCTTTAGCGCCTTTGTTTTCTACCTGATCTAAAAATTCAATAACTTTTTCTTCATCCACTGTTTGTATTATTTTTTCAGAAAATACTAAGGATTCAATAGCACCATATTGATTGGCTTTTTTAGTTTCATCAAAACCCATTGTGAATTTTCTACTTTTTTTATTGGCTCTAATCATGATTTCATCAATAATTGAAGAAACTTTGGCAAGTTTGCTATCTCCCATGATCTTTTTCATGGCTTCAGACTTTGTGAATACATATATCCCATCTTCTCCACCTGAATCAATACCATCTATAACTTGTATTTTGTTTTTTTTACCATGTTGCTTTTTGTCAAGATAGTTGGAAAATTTTTTCTTCGTTTCTCCTGGACCAAACATGATTACTATATCTCCTGTGTCTAGCGATGATGAGATAGCTTTTTGAATATTTTCGAAGAATTTTTCTATATTGAAATTTGTTTTGTATCTTTTTCCACTAGAACCAGAATAAATATTTGGTAGTATTTCTAAATGAGTTCCCTTCAATCTTCCGATACCACAATATTCAGTATCTATAGCAATTAATAAGAAAGCAAGATTTTGATTTTTAGATTTAATTAATTTTTTTTCTACATGGGTCCATTGTTTTTTAATTAATTTGAAACTTTCTTGTATTTTAATTAGAATTGAGTGATGCGATCCATGTGAAACTTCTTCATTACTTGACTCAACTATAGTTCCTTGTACTCGAAGCTTATCAAAAACATCATCCAAAGAAATTTTTTCTACATCTAAAGCGATTCTAATTTTTACTCTTTCCCCTTTATCAGGTCTTGAAAAATCTTTATCTTGTTTTATAACACGTTTGGTATCTCCAACAATTCTATCTCCCTTCTTAATTATTCTACGTAAGGTCAACAAATCATCTGATTCTTCAGGTATAAATGAAATTGAATTTTCATCAACTATTTTTGTAATCATACTTCTTATTCAATAGTTTATTATCAATAAAAAGAACTTAGCTAGTTACTTCGTTAATCTTATTCTTATCTTCTTCGTTCTTTTTTCTTAGGTAATTTTCTACCCAATCCATAGTAATTACTCCACCTTCTGTTAGATTGACAAGAGAATTTGATGATGCTTCTCCTGTTACTTTACCATTTTGTTTCCTGATTTGTCTCCATTTTAAACTAGTGTTTCCGCTTTTTGAATTGTATATGATTCCTAAAACATCCCTTGCGTTAACGAAAGTTATCTCACGAATTTTTTTTATAGTTACTTTATCTGCGGCTTCAACATAAATTGAACCAGATTCTTCATTACGTTCAGGAAAAACTTCAAAATCCTCATGGTAACTGTTTGGAATAAATGAACTACACGTACTAGCAACAATAAATCTTCGAAAACTTTCTAGTGAGCATGACGCATCTATTTTTACCATATTTGAAAATATCCCTTTAGCCATTTATCAAGGTTCTTGAAAAACTCAATTAGGAAGTAGGCATATACTAATTTACAGGCGTTGATGATTCTATCCCTTTGATTTGATGATAGGGATCTTGAGTTCTGAGCCTGCATCTTAATATTTATGGCATATTTTATTCATAGAAACATGAATTCACTCACACAATATCTAACTTTTAAAACAAAAACTAGAAGAGCATTTGTAAATATTACGTCACAAATTGAAAAACTTGTTCAAAAAAGTGGTGTACAAGAAGGTCTTTGTTTAGTAAATGCTATGCATATTACTGCAAGTGTTTTCATTAATGACAATGAAAAGGGATTACATAAAGACTATGAAAAATGGTTAGAAGGACTTGCGCCTCATTCACCTACAGAACAATATGATCACAACAAAACTGGAGAAGAT
>SDBU01004328.1_pt1 | contig 17468 bp, 21 predicted proteins | sample 2277071 | NCBI WGS metagenome assembly SDBU01 (sample SAMN10397929, study PRJNA504765) | marine sediment metagenome | isolation source: marine sediment core GS08_GC12, 126 cmbsf | place: Arctic Ocean: Gakkel Ridge, Loki's castle | collected 2008 | reverse complement strand
TGACACGGTGTTGGTCAACGGCCCGATCGTCATGCCGAACAAAGTGTTGACTCTCGGTAATTACAACAGCGCCAACGGAACAGTGTGGGATTGGTTTGGCCTCATCGATGAAGTCCACATATTCAACCGCGCTCTCACCCAGGCAGAAGTGACCGACTTGAATCAGTTATCCAACCACACATTCTGGATACCGGACCCGGCGACCCTTGCGGTAAACTTCATCAAAAGCGTCTTGATAGATTACGACACACCGCTTCCGCCGGTCGCCAGCATTGCCGCCCTATCCGCTGAGCCATCCTTCTATTGGGACAACGACGCCAAACTTCTGTACGTCCGACTCGAAGATTTCGACCCGCCTGGCCTGCACAACATCGCGCCGGGACTGATCCAGGGGTTTTCAAACCGCGGCGTGGTCTACGTGGACGATCTGTACTACGCGCCGCTGCTGATCTCGGCACCGCGGCTCGGCATTCAGCAGGATCTTCAAGGCGAGACGAAACTGACGTTTTTCACCGGCAACGTAGAGCTATCGAACACCGGCGGTGATCTCGATGAACTGAAGGACGATCCGGTGTACGGCAACGATCTTTTCATCGCGCATTTGGACGATGACGACGTGGATGCTGAGGGTGTCGCCACGAGGACGGATCTGCAATACTTGGCGTCGCTGTACGTCGAGGACTATGGTATTGGCCTGCAGCGCATGGTGCTGCGAGTAAAGGACCGTCGAGCGGCGCAGAACATTGAGATCCTAATCGATCGTTTCAGTGCCGACGACTACCCGGACATCAACGAGACCTACATCGGCCAGGTGATCCCATTGCTTTACGGCCAGGTGCGGGAAATACCGGCCATACCCTTGAGCGACCCGGCCGGAGCCGGCGCCGTCGACTACCGGGTCGCCTCTGTGATGACGGTTCTCGGCAGCGTCTACACGCTGCAGGCTGAGGTCTGGACCTCGGTCGCGCCCACGGAATCCGATGTCGCTACCGGTACGTTCACGCTCGCGGAAATAGATGGACGGAACGCTGCCGGTGGCCTGTTTGATTGCAAGGTTGTTGATCCAGTAGGTGTTCCGGTCACCTATGCCTCAGACGTGATCAAGGACCTGTTCGACCGGATGCTGGGCGTGACCTACAACTCATCAAATTACGACACCACGGAGTGGGAGGCGGAGGAAACGGGATTGACGACCGTTGGTCTGGCGATCACGAAGCCCACGAAGCTCTACGACGTGATTGGTGATCTCAGTGCCGGCGCGAACGTCGTGGTGCGATTCGAGTTCCTGCCGACCGGTGAGCGGACGATCAGGCTTGACGACTGGTCCCGGGCGGTCTCGCTGCACGTCCCGGTGGTCGACATTCTGAAGGCCACGGCGATAGAGGTCGACACCGACACCGATCTGCTGGCGGCGACCGTAGTGGTGGAGTATGCCCGGTCCTACGTCACGGACGTGATGTTGCGGCACGAGGACACGAGCCAACAGGAAACGGTTCTGAACAAGTACCGGCAGCAACCCACGCTGACGACGCCGACGCACCTGATCAACTCGACTCACGCGGCCCTGCGCGCGGACTATGATATCGAACGGTTCACGGATGTGCACGGCCTGGTGGTGCTTGATCTCATGGGCGCTCAATATCTGGCCTTGCGGATTTACGACGTGCTCACCGTTGAGCTGGGCTATGGGGAATTTGACCTGGACCTCGGGACATTCACGGGTGACCGGGAATTCTACGGGATACAGAAGGCCCAGGTGATCGGGGTCGATCCGGATTTTGAGGCTGAGACCAACAAGGTGCGCGTTGTGCTGATCGGGGAGTACTCCTATGATGTACGCGTGACGACAGACGGAGATCTTCGGGTAACGACAGACGGAGAAGTAAGGAGACTGCTGTGAGTCAGAAAACAATCGGAGAGATATACGTCGACAATCCGGCCGACCCGCTTGACGGCACAGAACTGTTTGAGGTTGAACAGGGAGGCGAGAGCGCGGGGGCGACCGGCGTGCAGGTGGCTCAAATGGTAATGCCCGCCGGGATGTTTGGAGAGTTTGGAAACGTGGCAGCCCCGGACGGTTGGCTTGCATGTGATGGTGCGGCGGTGAGCCGGGCAACCTACGCCGCCCTGTTCGCGGCAATCGGCGAGGTGTGGGGAGTCGGTGACGGTTTAACGACGTTCAATGTACCGGATAGGCGCGGCACAATCGCGCGTGGTACGGGATCTCACGGCACCGAGACGATGGCCAACGGGAACCCCTTCGCCGGGCCTGCTGTTGGAGCGTTTGAAGACGATCAGATGCAGGGGCATTACCATAAAATAGCAACAGAAAACAACACACCGCTTGATGAAATATCTGGCGGAGACGGTGGGATTGCCAATGACACGATAGGTCAAGCCACTGGTGCTGGATCGGGAAGGACTAAAGTGCTAGCACCGAGAGATGACGGCACTTATGGCACGCCACGAAGCGGCGACGAGACACGAGGCTTCGCGGCCGGTGTTCTGATTTGCATCAAAACATGAGGAGCATATCATGCCTGAGAAACCAGCAAGCGAAAAGAAAACTCTTGACCAGGTGTGGTACGGTCTCTTCGGCACGCCTGGATCTGCCGGCCTCGTGACCAGAGTAGAGAATATCGAAAGAACGCTGAACGGCAACGGCAAGAAGCCGCGACGCCTGGAGATCATGGGCGCGGCAATCGTGGCACTGGTCGGGCTGTCCGAGCTCGGGATACTGGACGGGCTCAAAGGCGTGGTGTTCACGTTCTTTTCCGGGGGCACCGGATGAGCCTACTCGACGACCTGACCGCGTGGCTCGCTGACAACCCGCCGGCCGACATGCCGTACTGGCCTGGCGCCGTCGTGACAGCGCCGTTCGGTCTGCGCCGAACACAAGCCGAACTTGACAGGGCGAGTCCTGCACACCTCGCTCCGGACCGTGCCGGGGGCCGCCGGTTCATCATGCCGTTCGACGGCTCGGTGTTCTGGCACCCGGTCGGCGGTGTGGCCGGGTCGGTGTTGTCTCTCAATCCGCACGGACTGAGCCTGGAGGTCCAGGTATTTCACACCAGCAACAGGGGGCACGTCAGGGAGATACATACCCGGTTGAACAAAGGTGATCTTCTTCCGGTGACGCCGAGCAACGTCGGGATGTCGATCAGGGTTGGCGGCGGAGACGGAACGCATACTCATACTGAGGCGCTATTCCCGTACAACCGTGAGCTCCACGCGTGGCTTCGGGCGGGGACCAGGCCGATCATTACCCGCGGCACCATTGATCACGACTATGTGATCGAGCATTGCCGGAAGTACAATTTGAATGCCGCGACCATGGTTGACAAATTGTATGTGCAGATCGACGATTGGGATCTCCAGGAGCTGACCGACCGTTACGCGATCCGCGGCGGGGTGCCGACCTACCGCTTGCCACAATGGGGCCGCGGGTCTACGATTCATGTTGACAGCCAATGGCTACTCGAAATCTGAGGAGGGACTATGACACAGGAGATGACTGACCAGGCAGGTGTCGAGGCATCGGCGAAAAGCCGGAACATGGATCCGCTCATGGAACGCACATTGCCGCGACTCTTGGGCGAGATCCCGAAGCGGCTTGTGACAATGCTTCACAAGTTTTTGTCGATGAAAGGCGGGGCTTTCATCACTGCTACCTACCTTGTGATTCATGGTGGGATTTCCGAGTACACGTGGCTCGCGGTGACGCTCGTTTTGATTTTCGGCGAGAAGGCGCTTGCGGTGATCAAAGACATCCGGAACGGAGAGGCGTAGGAGTGGGTTATGAACCGAAGAAACGGCAGATTGGTTGGACGCTTTTCGCCACTGTTCTCGCTCTGGTGTTGCTTGTCGCTGTTACTACTTCCCTTACCAGGGTTGTTCGCTCAAGAGACGAATACGCCGAGCTCGCCGATGAGCATCTCAGAACGCTTGACCAACTTGAAGGCGAACTCGAAGAAGCTCGAACAGCTTTGGTCCGCGCAAAAGATAGCCTACAGCGAAGCCGTGAGATTATCGTCGCTGCTGGAAATCGAGTTGGACGAAGTCAAGAGATTGCTCGTGATCTCGCAGGAGTTCTCGGCGATCTCTCAACTGGAGCTGACCCGATCGATCGACTTATACACGCGATCGCAGTCGATCTTGAATTCATTGCGGCAGAACTTTCAGGCATACCGGGCCTCGGTAGTGGAACAGATTCGCCGCCTGGAGATTGAACGTTGGATCTATCGCGGAGTCACCGTTGTTCTGGCGGCCCTGGCCGTGTGGTTCGGATTGCGGCCGCCGGGCTAGAATAGTTCGTGCTGGTCGACTGGCGCCAAGTCTTCATTCTCGAATAGTCGCGGTTGATCAACGGCGTCGGTGATGCTGCGTATCCTCTCCGGGACAAGGCCGGCGTACTCTTCCGACAGCTCGCAGAGAATGGCCTTGCGCCCGTGCTTCAACGCGACACCGGCCGTCGTGCCGCTCCCCCCAAACGGGTCCAATACCGTATCGCCTGGCCGGGATCCGGCAAGGATGCACGGCTCTATCAGCTTCGGGGGGAACGTGGCGAAGTGGCTTGTCTGTTGTTTAACAACCTGATAGAATTGGCAGCAACATGAAGAAGAAACGTTGTCAACAATGCGGGAAATGGTTCCTTCCAGTAAACGAGCGTCCGAGCCATCCGGCGCTATACTGTTCTCGCGCATGCTCGCATGCAGCGCAAACCACACGAGTCGAGTTAGTTTGTCGGCAGTGTGGATCTCCATTTCAGAGAAAGCGCTATATGGAATCATGGTCTCAGGAACGGGGGCCGTTTTGCTCGTTTCGTTGCTACGGAGCTTGGCAAGCAGAGAACACCCGCGGGCCAGCAAATCCAAACTATTCCGAGTCGTCTCCGAAACGGGGATCTGGACAGTGGAAGCGCAACCGGATAGCAGCGCTCGAACGAGACGGGCGTCAATGCGTCCGATGTCATTCAATACGGCGGCTGCATGTTCACCATAAACATCAGTGGCAAGCTGACGCGCAAGATCCGCATGCTCTGGACAACCTGGAAACACTATGTGCGTCGTGTCATCGGAAAGAGCATCCTTTGCCACACGGGAAATCCGGGCAGTTTCTGTCCACCCGCTAAACGGGGCCGTTGCCACGGTCCAGACAGAGCGCTTGTTTCGACGGTCGACCAGCTCATTGATTGCTCCAGAGAACGATTCGTTCTGCCGTGGTCTCTGCTTGTGACCTTTCTCCCTACCGGCCCGATGGAATGATCCGTGCCCCCCTTCCCCCGTAGACGTGTCCCATCCGTCCGGAGTCTTCTGTCGAGCCTTCGGATTCACACCGTCCCCTCGCGCGTGAGCTGTACCGTTGACCGGCTCCTTGATCGCCTCAGCGTCGTAGAAGTATGTGGATTTCTTCGATAGCAGAAAGATGTACTCGTGCGCCTTCGTGCATCGGTCGGTCACGCTCTCGGGCATTGGGTTCGGCTTGCTCCAGATGATGTCTTGGCGTAGATACCAGCCGTCGGCCTGCAAGGCCAGGGCTACCATCCACGGTATTGCAACCAGGTCTTTCGCTTTCAGGTACGGTATGGTATAATCTCTCCATGCCAAGGAAGAAAGACCATTGCAATTGCGGGAATCTGAAGACTGTTGAGGCAGAGATGTGCCGTCAGTGTCGCGATCGATCTCCATATGATCGGACAGAGGACCATCGAGAGAAGATGCGCGACATGTGCTCCGGTCCGCGGCCTCACTTGCGGGGACGCAAGCGGCCCGGTCACGCCGAAAAGATGCACGAGTACTGGACGCCCGAACGGAAGGAACGGAAGCGCCAAGCGATGCTTCTTCGGAATCCGACCGCTCGATATCACGGTCTCTCATCTCGGTCTGCTGCAGCGATGGTTCGTGCGGCGGGTAAATGTAACCGTTGCGGACATGATGGATCAGACTCTCGCCTCGAACTTCATCACCGTAATCGGGATAAACGGGATCAGATGCCACCGAATCTTGAAGTTCTCTGCCATCGCTGCCATGGGAGCGAACACGCGAAGGCAGGGGAAACTGGATGGGGTTCATATCACCGGACGCATAACTTGAACCCAAATTGAGCCACACCGTTCCGTCATCACGCAGCACGCGGCGAACCTCTCGGAACACGTCAACCATCTTCTCAACGTACTCTTCCGGCGTGTCCTCGAGACCGATCTGTCCGTCCACGCCGTAATCTCGCAGTCTCCAATACGGCGGGGACGTGACAACACATTGCACGGATCCGGCGTCAATCATTTGCATGGCCTCCAGGCAGTCACCGAGGTACAACGTCGCATCTCCGTGGTAGCGGAGTACCGGGCGCCGGGGAGTGGTGGTCTCAGGTATCGGATTCTCATTTTCCGCGATTTCCCGGAAAACTCCCTTATTATACGAATAGTTCAAGCTGCGCCTCTTGAATCTCCGCAAGACGTTCGTCGATATCCCGAACAATGTGCCTCCACTCTGCGTGCTCTGTCTTGCCCATGCAACTGTTAGGACTCGACGCGTTTTCCTGACAAGCTCCCCTCAACTCCTTGAGTCCAACAGTCAAGGCGTCCTTGTGTCTCGAGCACGCCTCTGTTGTGAGCCATGGATTACGCCCTCCTCCCGTAGTCGGGCCCCTGTGCTGTGCCGCAAACACGAAGGCTTTGTCTGGACGTTGGGCGATGAGAACTGTCGCGAAGCAGCGCCGAAACACAAACTCTGCGGCCTTATCAGAGTTCACACATACTCCGTGCTCGTTCCAGATATAGGTCATGTTCCGGATTCCGGCATACCATCCCATGTCCGGCCCTGCAACAGCCGGCCGGTTGTGGAACGCTTCACGCCCCCAACTCCTTGATCACCGCGTCCACGTTCTTGTTCCATCGTTTATCCCAGGAGATCACCCACACCAGCGGGTTGTCCACCCATGGCGCCCGCTTGCCGTTGATGGAGTCCCAGAGCGTGGGGAATAGGATAGCATCCGCCGAAGGTCCGAATGGCGAACCGGTACAGCCCTCCGCTTGAACGTCTTCCTCGCTGATATCCTGCACCCGCTCCACGCGCACGGTGCTGACGCGGAGGGTGAGGCGGGACAGCGACCGAGGCATGTGGATGGAGGGTTTCCACACGTGACGATCGGAATACTCGTCCATTCCGAGGGCTTGGCTTTTATCAGCACGATAAACAACGCCAGAACTGCCGCATGAAACCGGATACGCTTTGCGCCACGTCTCCCGCGTCCAGATCAAATCGCCGGCCTGGTACTTTGGATAGATTCGGTGAACGGTTTCCCGCTCCGGGCACGGAACCTTGAAATATGGCCCTAGCCAGCCGCCCGGCGACGGCCCCTGATCGATTATTGCTTCTGACCAGTCGAGTTGGCGCCAGACCGCCCTGACTACCGGCCAACCGTCGAGCAAACTGTTCTGAGCCGTGATCACCCGCCGCGTCATCGTCTTGCGACCGTCCCGGATCCCACGGATGTTCTCCGTCGTGAATATCATCGGTTTCGTGTTCATAGCAGCACCAGGCACAAACTGATCGGAATGATTCCGAGCGTCACGATCATTCGGCTTCGACAAGGTGACTCGGTTTTTTCATGTCTCACCCTCTGTCTCTGCGGACGTATCTTCCGGCAATTCCGAAGCCAGGCCGATGATACAGGCCACCGCGATATCGATGAGCTCTTTCCGGAAACCAACAACGCTGTTCGCCTGGAGTTCGTCAAGCAATTCTTTGAACTCTTCGGCGATCACACCGAATGTTTCGTGAGGTCCGGCAAAGGCGCCCCACCCCTTTTCGTTCAACCGCCTGCTGACCGTGTTGTCGACTTCGTCTATCGCCCGATACAACTCCTCTGCCGTGATACGATCCCGAATCATGCTTTACCTCGATTGATTCTGTTCGCCACCACCATGGCATGCAGAAAAGACGGCATATATCCCGCATCTAGAGACGCTTCTATGATCGCCGCCACGTCTTTGTTCAGACAGTGAGAATCCCATCCCGGAGCCTCCGGATAGACGAACGTGTGCGACCGACTCACCCTCGGATCTTCAAGCCACAGTTCTCGCAAAACCGAATAATGCACACCGAAAACCCGTGCGATGTTCGCGAACTCATTGCAGAACGTCACCTTCGTCGCGATCCAGGCGTTCTCCATGTATTTCACCAATTCGGCCGTCGTGGCATCGGTCTGGTCTATCCGAAATGAGGCCGCCTTGACCTCCTCGTACACGAGCGCGACACGGATGGTATCTTCCAGCCGGCCGCCCAGGATCACGAAATCGTAGTCCATCGCGTTCGCGTGTTGCGTCGCCCCGAAGTATTCGGGACTCACGACGATTTCCGTTCCGGCGTCAATGTGCTTTTGGGTAAATCCAGGAGTCACGGCAGACTTGATGCACAGTACCGCGCAATCCTTCTCATGTTCCCCGATTGCCTGGTTGACGACTGACAGGTCCGCGTGACCCTTCGGCAGCGCTTCCGTCGGCACGCAGATGAATCCGACGTCGTACGCCTTGGCGATATTCTCCAAACTTAAGCCTTTGCCCGGATCGACAACGTCAGCGGCCGGGAAAATCTTGTGCATATTCTGCCCGACCACTCCATACCCGATAATCAAAATCTTCATTTGTTCCTCCTGTAGTTGCGCCCCTAGAACGGAACTTCGTCTGTAAAATCGCTTGCCGGCGCCGCCGACGTCTGACCGTGCTCTCCTGAGTTCTCGCGCTTTTCCATCACGATTGGGAACGTCCCTCTCCTGATGGAAAACTTGACACGGCTCCGCGTCTGGCCGTCTTTCTCCCACCGCTCCTGCCTGGCCTGGTACTCACCGACGACGAGCACGCCCTTGTGGAGTTTCTGGAGCCACTCTTGCGGCTTTTTCGTCCAGAAAACGCAGTCGAAAAAGTGGGCGACATTCTCCCACTCACCTTCCGCGTTTTTCCGGCTGTCGTCGTTGTTCGCGATCGAGTAGTTGAGCACCGTCCACTCTGAATTGTTCGGCGCGAAGATCTCCGGATCCCGCGTCAGATTCCCCGATAACACGCAAGTGTTCATAGCATCCCCCTTACTTTCGATTCGTTCATTGCCACTATTTGACGAAGCATAAGACCGATCGGCACTCCTTTCGTTGCGAAGAAGCCAAGAACCTCTAATGCTGCCCGCGCCTCTCGTGGGGCAAGCATATAGTCTACACATGGACGAGCAACCCATGCTTCCCATTCTGAGGAAGTTTCTACCGGCAATGAGACGGATGATTCAGCAACATCATGAATCCTTGTATAGAGGCCACGAATCCCATCACTCATGACAGCACTTCCTCTATCCGAATCGTGTTTGTGATGTTCTCGTGGCTCGCGGAGTTGTGCGACACCACGAGAACCGTTGCCTCGACCCAGTACAGATCTTGCATTTCATAGAACGCCGCGACCCGCTCCGGCTGGATCGGTCCGTCGGCCTCGTCCATGATCACCGGACTGTACGCCCTCTGCGCCCGTTCGTTTCGTTGCCGCACCAGGGCCTTGATGTATGCGTCGTTGAAAAAAGCTTTCACGCCCGGCGAATACTGCAGAAACGATTTGTCCCGCCCGATGGCGCCGTCGTGGATCCGGATGTCGAACTTGTCTACCGCCCCGGCCTTCCCCTCCCGCTGCGTTTGTGTCGTGAAGGCAAACCGCCCTTCTCCGAACGGTTCGATAACTCGCGTCGCTTCGGCGTCGATCGAATCGAGAACGAGCTCGAGTTCGATCGCCGGGATTTTCGCCGGCTGTAACATCCGGGCGACGTACCCCCAATCGGCCTGGTCGATTGTCAGCAACTCAAGTGCCCGTTGCGCATCCTCGATCTTCGTCGCGGACTCCACGGCACTGTCAATGGCCAACGTCTTTTCATCGAGACGCGACTCCATGCCAGATATCTCAGATTTGCACTCAATGTATTCTCGACCCACCGCTTCCTTCGCCTTCTCCGTTTCAACTAAAACCTCCTCCAGATCGTCAGTCACGTATTGGGATTCCGTCACTTGCATAGCCTCACCGATTGTTTTCAGGTCAGCACGTAGCCCCGTGAGTTGTTCTGTTGCCGACTTGATCACGCCCTCGGCTGCGGCGCCCTCTTTCACGATTCGCCGGGCCCTCTCGATGTCGATCTCTGCAAGCTCCGCCTTGAGTTCGTCTATGGCTGTGCTGTCAAATACGAAGTCGGCCGGTTTGTCAGGCCACTCGATGTCCGGGATGGCCTCCCATTCCGCTTCGAGCTTCGCCCGGCGCTCCGCCTTTGTCTTCCGTTGGTCGATTTCATCTTCCGCCCAGGGCAGAGCCGTGTTGCAGTTTGGGCACGTATCGTGGTACACCGCATCGTCCGGTTCCGTGAGCGCCCGGAAACCCGTCTCGGCTCGCTTCTTTTCGTTGTCGAGCGTGACACCCGTCTCATAGAGACGCTGATACTGTGCCTGGAGCGCCTGGTGCGCGGTCAGTGCTTCGTTGTACTCTTCTTGCAGCACGGTGAGGCGGCCACTGTCATACGCGTATTGGTCGATAATAGTCTGTGAGTCCGCTGAACCGGCGCGCGAAGCCTCAGCGGCCCGTATAGACCGCTCAACCGTTTCTATCTGACCACACTTGGCCGCGTGTTCGTTTCCCTGACGGTCCATATCCGCTTTGAGGACATCGTTTTCATCTCTCGCTTTCCGGTCCGCTTCCACCTGCGCTTTCAGATCAAGCCCGCGCGCCTCGATTTCGGATAGCGTTTCCGCCTTGCGGTCACGTTCTATCTTGAGATCGGCAGTTTCGGCCCTCAGTACGTCGACGTCCACCAGGAAATCAGTCGCGGTCGTGATCCATTTTGACTTTTCGGTGATCGACTCGACGGTCTCCTGGAGCCTGTCGAGTGAAAACCGCTTCTCTTGCTCCTTGTCGATTCCGGCGATCGATTGCACCAGGTCTCGGATGTTGGTCATCGTTGCCGACATGAGAGAGGATCCGGTTGGCCCCTGCAATGGCTGCACATAGAAAGTTGTTAGTAGATAATCATTGTATGGGCCGTACAGCGACTCGCAGAGAGTCATCATCTCATCGAACGATCCGCGCTCCAACTGCGGTGCCCCGTTGATCGTCAGGCTACATTCAACTTTCTTCGATTGGGTGTGTGCCCCGCGAACCGTGATGACGTGGACATGCGGTGTCCCGTTCACGGTCAGGTGTTTTTCCACAAGAGATTCCGGCGAGTCAAAAAACTCTTTGATTGCCGATGTTCTCCCGGAGAGAGGATGTTTCCCGCTAATCACCGGGTACGGCGTCATGAATGCCAATGCGGATGATTTCCCCGCGCCGTTGTCGCCGAGGATTTCGGTCACGCCCATTGGCAGCGTCGATTTGTCGAAGGTGAAGGTTTTTCCGTTGAACAAGACACAGCCCCGGACCTGGACATAGTCGACGCTCACGTTAACCGCCGGCCCCATAATCGTCGGAACGGCCTCTTCGATCGTGTCGATCTTGTCAAGCGCGGTGTCGGTCACGTCTGGATCCGCCAGTTTGAACATGTCCCGAAGTGTTCGAATCTCGGCCGCCTGTTCCGTGGTGATTCTCCGCGTCTCCTGTCGTTGTTCGGCGAATGTCACGCGACTCCACGGGTGAACGTCCTCTTGAAGCTCCGCGTCGGGATCTTCTGTGTACAGCCAATAGGCAATGTCTGGATCTACGAGTGGAACCGGCCGCACGATTTTCCGCCGCTCCGGTGTCCCGTACGGGATGCGAGTGATGTCCACATGTCTGTCCGGCTCATCGTTGTATGGTCCTTCCACTGTCACAAGGTTCATCGCCGGTACAAAATTGCGATTGCCCCATGGTGCCGATGATATGCCGGTGAAGCCGGCGTATCCGGCGCTGATGACTTTCGATTCCCACGGATTGTGAATGTGTCCGAGGCACCAACGTGTCAGCCCCGCCGGTTCCAGATCCTCGGTATGGATCAGAATATCGGACGCTTTCAGAATGACGTCGATTTCGTTTTCCCGCTTTGAGTCGGAGACGTTCCCGTGGAGCACCCCGAACGCCGGCAGATCCGCATACTCCAGGCGCCGCGGGGCGATGAACTCATTCACGTAGTGACGGAATTGTACGAGCGCTTCGGCATTAGCCTGGTCAGCCGGCATCGGGAGAACAGCTTGTATGTTTTGCGTGTTGAGTTCGGGCACGCCGAACAGGATCGCATCCGGTTTGTTGTGCAACGCCTTGGCGATCTCGTAGACTCGATCTTTGGGATGATATCCGTACACTTTCCCTGGTTCAAGATACCCGTACACCTTCCCCGGCCGGAGCAACACCATCCCCATGTCTTCGAGCGACCCGTAGCACCCCGGTCCATCATGGATCGGCGTACCCTCGATCGCGACCACGGGACAGATCTTGAGCATTTCCTTGACGAGCTTTCGGATCGTGTTCAGGCCGCCCCTCTCCGTTGCGTACAGCGGATGGTCGAACAGATCGCCAGGCACGACGATGATGTCCGCCCGGTTATTCGTGGCCGTCTCGCATATGTGCTTGACGATCTTCTCTGTGATATCCGCCCACCGCGGATCAAAATGGATGTCTGGAATTTCGATTATTTTGACCACTGCCCTACCTCCGTTGGTTTGTGATTCGACTAATAGATCGTGTGAGTTATCCGACCTTCCTCCGGGATTTTCTCTTCGATCAAGTGCAGATTGCCGACGGCCTTTTCCCACAAGTCTGTGCGGTCCGCGGCGTCTTCGTTTGCCTCGAGCCAGCCGATCATGGCCTTGCCAGCGTCTACGTATGTCGGTACGATCATCCCGTTTTCAGCGTAGATCTTGAGGATCGCCAGGAGTTGATCACGCTTTGACTTCTCGGGCTCTTCCTCCGGGACAACGAACTCGACCGTCTCTTCTTCCGGTGCCGCGGGCTCCGGCTCCGGCGTTTCCTGTGCTCCGAACAGTAGTTTGGTCGACTCTTCGCCGCGAGATCCACCGCGACTGATAGCAGTCAGCCGTGCTGCGGCCTCCGCTTTGATGGCTTCGCGGGACCGTCGGATTTTCGCGAACACGAGTTTGCCTATTTTCAGATCATCGGCACTGTACCCGGTCATGAGCCCGGCGAGCTCACGGATGGTTTTCGTGTGGGCTTTCGTCTCACACTTCGCATGGGCGAATTTCATCTCCGCCTGGAAGTGAGCCCGCCTTTTGTACTTATTGTCGTATTTCAGCGGGATCTTTTTCGATTTGACGGTCCCGCTGTCTGTCCATTCTGCCGTGAAATACTTGTCGCCGGATGGCCATGTTCCGATCTTTTTTTCATCGTACCCGTCGGTCTTTTCTTCCTCTTTCGCCCACTCCTCCAGGCAGCGATCCCACACGTTGTACTCCGCGTTGCAAGGGCTGGATGTCCGGGGCGTGCCGTCCTCTTGCATCCTGGTCGAAAACTTGGTCACGCTACGGCCAACCGTCATCTTCCGGACCGTCGGCACCTCGGTCATTCCGAGCATCAGCATCGGATTGATATCGATTTCCTCGACGATCGGCTTTGACACGCTTCGATCGCCACCGCCAATGCCGCACGCCTCCGCGATCCGGTACATCAGTTGAGTCTGTGGCATCCAATTGCCGCTTCCGACGTCCGAAAAATCAGCTTTCAAATTCTTCGGATCAAACGCAACTTCCGTGACGACCGCTTCGTACTCGTCGGGCAGCTCACGGATCGCGTCCATGTTGATGTATATGGATTTGTCGCCGGCCTTGGCCGCTTCGGCCCTCTTGATCGCTTCAGGATCCCCGTATATCTGACTCATGATTTCCACTCCTTCGGGAAGGTGACCGCCGGCGCCTTGTCAACTTTCACGAAATCCAGTCCGAGCCCGGGCGCGACTTTCCTGAACGCCGCATCATCCAGTTTCAGGAACATGTCTTTTTCCTTGGCGAAGGCCAACGCCTTCACCGCGTCAAACGTCATGCTCGACTTCTCCTGGATTCCGATACCGCCCCACATTTTCTTGTGAGTGGTCGCCTGGTACTCAGCGATCGCCAGAGGCCGGATCTTGTCTTTGAGCTCGTCGATCCTTGCGGCGAGGCCCTTCACGTAGACCACGTCTGTCGTGATCGACTCCTCAAAATCAATCCTCCGTTGCGACAGTGCAGCCTTTGCGCCATCGTGGACAGTTATTGCTGCCCGCAGATCCAACACCTCGGTCGGTTCCTTGCTCTCGTCACCCATTCTTCAATACCTCCGTCAAGATTTGAGCTTTCGCCCTGGCTTCATCATAAACCGTTATCGCGTTCTTGTCAACTACCTTGCACCGTTTCGCGGCCGCTTTGATCACTCGGTATCGGTAATCCGTGAATACAATGTCGCGTTGGCCGCAGAACTCCTCGAATGTTTCACGCTGCAGGATCCGGTTGGATTTTTGAGTCCGGACGCCGATCCAGTTCGCCGACACCCACTGGTTGACCGACGCTTCCCACTGTGCCCTGCCCCTGCCTGTCGGGCGCCCCGCTTTTTGAGCCTTTGCCGCCGGTTGTTCCCGCTGCGGAAGTGTCAGTATTCCGATCGGCACCATCACCGCAATGAAGGCGGAGAGCACGGTCTGTAGGATGAATTGAAGCCATCCTGGATCCAACCCGAACAGATCACGATAGAATTCGTATATGTTGGTCGATTTTGCGTCCACAGCCTCATGCGTGACCGCCTCCCGGCGGAGCGTTGACAATCGATCCTGATTGTCCGTGATCAACTCTCGCAGTTCGGCCTGCCGGACTTCGGCCACCGCGAGCGTTGTTCGCCAGTAGCCACGGTCCGCCAGGCTCCCGACCGTGACGTTGATCTGTTCGCGGATGTCTTGGTACTCGGATTGCAGCAACCCGATGCGCGATTCGGCCTCTGTGATTTCGTCCTGCCGGACCGCTTCGGCTACCTCGACCCTGGACTCCGCCTCCAGGACGATTCCGAGAGAGAACGCCTGCCCGGCGGAGGTTGCCACGATTGAATAAATCGCCAACGGTACGATGAGCAGCCATGCCCACCCCTTGCGGCGCCAGACGATGGCGAGCGCCAGGAGCAGGGTCAACGACGCCCCGATTGTGACCGCGAGCCAGGCTGCGATACCGTCGTTGTTGAACCGCCAGTAGTAGTACCAGATCTCCAGGAAACTCCCGAGGGTGATCATTGAGACGGGAAACACGAATCGTTTCATTGGTCATTCCTGTAGCGGTCACGTCGTTTGTCGCCCGCCGGCAGGCCTTCTTTGAGCACCTTTTGATAGCCGTCCGTGATCACATCGTAGTCTCGGTGGATCATGTCCGCCCACAGCTCGAATCGTCGCCGTCGAAAAAACTGCCGCGGTTTCCCACGGATGAACTCCTTTTTGTTGCACAGGTCTTGATATCCGCCGCCCAACACTGCCGCAGAAAGTTTCTTGTGCGGATCGAGCTCCGGATTCGCCGGCTGATTCAACGTCTGGCGCGTTATGTTTTGGAGTTTGGGCATTGTTCTATCCTGTTTTGCGCTCGATCCCAATGACCGCCAGAATATCTCCAGAGTACAGGGCCCCGCAGAAGATACAGCACACGATGTGTCCTTCCGCCTTCGGCGTTTTCCAGAAGTGACCTACCGCGGTGCACACCTTGCAAGTGAATTCAATTTCTACAGCCTTACGTTTTCTTTTCATTGTCAGAACCTCACTTGTTTGTCGTACCACGCCGCGCCTCGCCCGACCATCGGCGCGAGGATCCTTCTCTCACGGTCTGTCAGGCGTCGGCGACCGGCTATCGTACCTGATTTGAAGAACCGATCAACCCGCAACTCTGGTGCCACTGCCCATCTCCGAGCAACTGACTCGCGACCTCGGCCCCGTCTGCCTCACCTACTTTTCCTCATCTTCCTCCTTCTGTTTCCTGATTTTCTCCACCGCGAGCTTTGTGGCCCTCGGCATGTGACGCTTTATCTTCATGCTCTGGCGCGGTCCTTCTCCCTTGCTCTTCCTTACGGCATTCCGCGCCATCTTCCGGGCGGCTTTCTTGAGACGCCGCTCGACTCCCGGCACCAATTTCCAGTGCCGCTTATCGTTCTGATAAGCGTTCCAATCCGGCAGGTATTTCGTTGGAATAAACCCGTGATTATCGAAAAACTTCTGCAACAGATCGTACAGCTTTTGCCGCGCGTCCATCTTCCGGGTGATCTGGTTTTTCGCATCCTGCAGTTCGATATCAAATTGTTTCACAGCTTGTCCGCCTTTGTGATTTCGATCGTATCGTCCGGGCCTTCGGCCCACACTTCGGCAATGCCTCCCTGGCTGGCGACGAACATCAACCATCGGATCTGGCCCCGTTTCAGCCGGTCCGATCTCGTCTTCACTTCGATTGCCGCGAAGATCGGCCGACCATCCACGACGATGAATCCGACGTAGTCCGAGCCTTTCATGTCGTCGTCCCGCTCACGCCTGCCCTTCGGCGGCGCCGGGATTCCGAACGTGATGTAACCGTGCTCGGTTTTGGCCGCCCCGCGGTTGTTCCGGAACATGAACGGATGCTTTTCAAGAATCTTGTCACCTATCTGTGCCGCGTTCATTTGCCGCCCACCGTCATTTTCAACCACCGCAGGCTCATCACCGGGATCACCACGTGCGTCGCGCTATTCTCAGCCTGGAGCCATCGCATCACCGTGCGCTTCGAAATCCCGCAGATCTCGGCCACGTCGGTGGCCGACAACGACCTGTCTTTCATGAGCTTTTTCAATTCCCCGTTTCTATCCTCTGACATTGGCCCCTCCACTCTCATAATATGACACCGTGTCTTGTTTGTCAATGCCTATGTTTCAGATACCGCGTCCAGGCCACGTATGCCTCCGTGTGTTTGTAACCCATTGACTTCGCGATCGCGATCGCCTGTTTCAATGTCCGCGCTTGACGGGCAATTCGTAGCACCAGATCTTGTCGTTGAGATTGCCCTTTGATGTTCACGAGCACTCCATCGACTTGCTCTGGCACCCGCGATTGCACCTCGGCGGTCTCTGTCCATTGGTGACCGCAGTGCGGGCATACGCGAGTTGCGACCGGGACCGGCCGCACGCAATCCGGGCACCGCTTGTATTTCGAGATTCCAGTCACGCGCTCCATTCGGCCGGCGAGCGACCACGCGCGGTCGTCGTCGGGAAGACCGTGCCGTTGCCAATTGCCTACGTGATCCAGGAAGATAGCATCGCCCTTGCCGACGGCGGACCGGAGAACACGGCCGGCCTGTTGCAAATAGATCACTTCGGAATTTGTTGGGCGGAGGCCGATCAACGCCTGAGCGTATGGCATGTCGACACCTTCGCCGAGGAGATTTACCTGACAGAGCACGTTGTTCGTGCCGTCCTGAAGCCCGCGGATAGCGCGCTTGATGTGATCCTGATCGTTTTTCGAATGGACCGCTACGGCCTTGTATCCGGCGTCCCTGAACTCCGTCGC
>SDBU01004327.1_pt1 | contig 17471 bp, 19 predicted proteins | sample 2277071 | NCBI WGS metagenome assembly SDBU01 (sample SAMN10397929, study PRJNA504765) | marine sediment metagenome | isolation source: marine sediment core GS08_GC12, 126 cmbsf | place: Arctic Ocean: Gakkel Ridge, Loki's castle | collected 2008 | reverse complement strand
GCTGGACAGAGCGAATCTCTTCCTCCGAGAAGCCGCTGCGCTGCATTCCGACCAGGTTCACGCCCCGAGGCGTCCTTTGGTCGACCCGCATCATCATGAATGGGGCCACATCGTGAGAGACCCCGGTGAGCCCGCCCAACATGCACATGGCGCCCAGGGTGACAAAATGATGAACCGCCACGTGGCCGCTGAGCACTGCGCCGTCCTCCACCTTTACGTGGCCGGCGAGGAGCGCGCAGTTGGCGATGGTAGTGTGATTGCCCAGGACACAATCGTGGGCCACGTGGGAGCAGGCCATGAGCAGATTGTTGTTTCCGATAATGGTTATGCCGCCGCCTTTGAGGGTGCCGGTGTTTATCGTGACGAACTCCCGGATGTGGTTTCCGCTGCGGATGAGAAGGCGAGTCGCCTCGCCGCGGTACGTATGATCCTGGGGAGGCGTTCCGACGGCCGCATAGGGGTAGAGGTGATTGTTGGCGCCGAGTTCGCTGTGGCCGGTAATCACGCAGTGGCTTTCCACGACGGTTCCCGGACCAATGCGGACGTGCTCGTTCACTACGCTGTATGGGCCGATGACGACGTCGGCGGCGAGCTCGGCTTTTGGATGAACCCTGGCCGTGGGATCTATGTTCGGCATGATATGAACGACCCCGTAAAAGGATGAATTGTGAAGGATGAAAAAAAACGGCGACGACGGACACGTAAGCTGTCAGTTGAGAACTATCAGCCGTCAGCTTTCAGTTCTCATCCTTCATTCTTGGTTCTTCATCCTTCATGCCTCATCCTTGATCCTTGATCCTTCTCCATCGCTTCGCGGATGGCTTTTGCGAGCAGGACGTTCGCCACGTGGCCGGACTTGTAGCCGACAATTCGAGCCGAAAGCGGCGCGCCCACGAGGAACAGGTCCCCGAGCAGATCGAGTATCTTGTGGCGCACGCACTCCTCGGGAAACCGCAGTTCGGAAGAAGTGCGTCCGTCCTCTTCCAAGACCAAGGTGTTCTCGGGCGTCGCGCCCTTGCCCAGCCCCTGCTTGATGAAGGCGTCCACTTCGGGCCTGAGGACGAACGTCCTGGCTGTGGCTATCTCGCGGACAAAGGAATCCTCTGTCACGGCGAACGTGAGGCATTGAGCGCCTACAAATCGTCGTCCGTAATCGAGGATATAGGTTACGGTAAGCCCTTGGTCCTGGGGTGCGGCGACCAGGGCCACGTCGCCCAGCGAGATCATAATGGGCTGGGGCAGATCGAATCTCATCCGTGGCACTCCAAGCGGTCTGAGGCCGGCCCGCAGCAAGGGCTCCACGTACGTCTGGGCCGACCCATCGCCGGCGGGCATCTCGGCGGCGTCGACCTCAACCACCATGTTGTCTATGCCGAGTCCGCACAATGCAGCCAACAAGTGCTCCACCATGCGCACTTCAACCCCTCCGCTCCGAAGGGCTGTCCATCGCTCCGGGCCCGGCACGTTCTCGATGCTTGCGCGGATTCTCGGCCGACCGTCGACGTCCGTCCTGACGAAGGTCACGCCGCTATCCGCCTCGGCAGGGAGGCAGCGCACCCGCGCCGGCGCGCCGCCAAAGAGCCCCACACCGCTGATCTCGACCGGCTCGGCCAACGTACATTGCTGTTTCGTCACGCGTTATCTCTCTTCGGCTTTGGCAGGCTTCTCCGGTTCCGCCTTGCCGGCCTCTTCGCGGACGGCGGCGTACCTCATATTGAGCCGCTGCACCACAAGGGCGGTCAGATCGTGCTCGGGCTTGGAATATAGCACAATTCGCTGCGAAATTTGAAGCACGGCCTCATCCCGGGTCCGGGCGCGCCTCTCCCGCGACTGGTCCTTGAGGACAAAATCAAGGTCTTTCTCTCGTCCGATAATCTCGACCTCTCGTTCGATATCCCCGTAGAGCTGCTCGATCATATCGACGAATTCCTCGTTCAGGCGATCCACACTGATGCGGCGCAACTTTTCCAACTCGATCGAGGCCTTGCGATGTTTCTCCTCCAATTCCAAGCGGTCCGGCGTACCGGCCACGAGCTGCTCGATCTCTTGCCGGTATTTTTGCCATTCGGATACCTTCGCCTCGTTCTCCTCAGAGAGCGACGCCTGCAGGACTCTTAGATTCTGCTCCAATTCCTGGCGCTTGTGGTATTGTCTCAGGGTACGGCCGAGGTCCACGTAGCCAATCTTCAGTCCGCCGCCAGAGGCGGGCGTTGCGCTGACGTCGCCGGCCTGAGCCGCCGCGGCGCCGAACAGGACCGCACCGAGCAAGAGCGCTATTGCCTGTCGCATGTTATCCTCCCTTTCATCAAAATTCGAAGCCCGTGCCTATGGTGAAGCTTATGGCCTCGGTCTTGTCTGTGTCCTCCCTCTGAATTGGCAATGAGAAGTAGAGCCCTATCGGCACCTGATGCATGCCGAGCTGCGGCAGCCTGAGTCGAATCCCGGCGCCCACCGACGCCCGCATTCGGTCAAATGACACGTCGCCAAGTGACCTCTCCAGCATGCCGGCGTCCGCGAAGACCACGCCCCGAAGCGTGTCGCGGACAAGAGGCGCTTCATATTCGGTGTTCAGAACGAGCATGTACTCGCCGCCGATCTGCCGCTCCGTGGCCGGGTCCACAGGCCCCACCCGACGGTATCTGAATCCGCGTACTGAGCCCAGTCCGCCCATGAACAATCGATCGAAGATCGGAACGCTCTCCGACGAGGTGGTATGAAGGAGGCTCATCTCACCGCCCACGTTGATCACGTGCTTGCCCCAGCCTTTCTGGTCCCAGACCGTCCTCCACCAGCGCGCCTCGAAGGTCTCCCGCAGGAAGTCCACTTCCCCTCCCAGAAGGGTCCCGGCCATTTCCACGGACGCGCTTAGCTTGTAGCCGTCGGCAGGCATAAACACGTTGTCGCGCTTGTCGTAAGACGCCGACAGAGTGAGAGAGCGGCGATCGTAGGTTCCCTCCGCGTCTCTGGCGTCGTTGGGCGCGCCGTCGTCCACGTCGTCTATCCCGACCCGTTCGATTCTCGGAGAGAGCCTCACCGCCAGGTCCCTGAAATACCGGCGGCCGAAGGTCAGGCCCAGCCCGGCTCGACTGTCGTCATAGTACTGGAACCACTCGAAATCGCGGTAGTAGACGTCGAATCCGCCTGAATACGGCGAGTCGTAGATCGAGGGATTCAGCCAGCTCAGGCGGTAGTCGCGAAACTCGGTCCCCGGGCTGAGTGACAGAGTCAGCTTCTGGCCGCCCCCGGTAAAGGCGTCGCCGCGCAACACGTCCCGCCAGCTTCGGGGGACGTTCAGGGCGTCGAAATTGCGGTGGGACAGCCTGATGTTGCCGATCGGGCCCACGGCCGAGCTCCAGCCCGCGCTCAGGCCCAGTTCCACCATGCTCCCCTCCGTGACCTCCACGATGACGTCCATTTTGTCAGGCTCTTCCGTGTCCAGAAGTCGGACCCTCACCGGTTCTGCGCCGGCGACCGGCTGCATGCTGTAAAAAAGACCTGTATTGAAAAGCCGGCGCTTGGTTTCGTCCATCTCGTCCATGTTTATCGTATCGCCGGGAATCAGCGTGACCTCGCGCCGCACAACGTGGTCTTTTGTTCGGCGGTTGCCGCGGATCATGACCTTATTGACGGTGCAGCGCGGTCCTTCCTCGATGTTGAGGGTGAGCGTGACCGCGGGCCGGTCCTCCGCGAAGGTCTTTCCCACTCGGATGCGCCTCTTGACGTAGCCGCGCCGTCCGTAGAGCCGTTCGACGGCCCAGATATCTTCGACCAGTTGCTCCTGGGAGAAAGGCCCGGCCGGCCGCAACGTCATGGCGTCAAGGATCTCATCCGTGTCGAAGAGACGGTTGCCTCGGACGATCAGCCGCTCCACTTCGTAGAGAGGGCCCTGGCGGATGCGGACGACAAGATAGACTCGCTCCATGGCCTCGTCAAAGAGGATCTCATGGCCCACGGTCGCGTCGAGATATCCTTTGCGCCGGAAGAGTTCTCTGATTGCCAGGAGATCCGAACGCAGCAACGCCGGCTCGTATCTCCCTTTGCTGAGAAGCCCGGCGCTCTTCACGGAGATCATGAGTCGCTTGAGTTCCCGGTCGGCAATGGCCTCATTGCCTTCAAAGCGCACGGCTTCGACGCGCAGCCTGACCCCGGCCTGGACGCGATAGACGACGTTCACCTCGCCCTCGACGGTCTCGGTCTCCTGGCCCACTTCAGCGAACAGATACCCCTCGGTCCGGTAATGCTCTCGCACGGCCTCCAGGTCCATCTTCAGGAGGAACGGCCGAACCGTCTCGCCCACCTGGGTTTCCAGAACTTCGCGAAGCTTCCGCTCGGACAGCTTAACGTCCCCCACGAAGCGTATGGCGCGCACGCGGGGACGTTCACGAACACGGAAGACCAGTCTCACCCCATCGTCTGCCGGGTAGGCGTCCGCTCGGACGTCCTCGAACTGACCCAGAGCATAAAGGGCGGCAACATCGCGGCGCACGGAGCCCGGGCGGTATGTGTCGCCCTCGCGCGTCTGAATGGTTTCCCGGATGCGACGCGTGTCCGTGTCAGGTGGGACATCCAGGTCTATGCGAATGATTCTCTGCCCCTCCAGCGCAGCGCCCGTCATGGCCGAGGAGGCACCTGCACCGGCCAAGACCACGAGACCGAGCCAAACTGCATGGGCCAGGGGGGCGAACGCCGGACGGTGCCTCATCAGTATTCTCGCGCACCCTCGGTGCTGCTCCGGAAGCGCATGAACTGGCGGAGAAAAGTGAGGCTCACTACACCAGTGGGTCCGTTGCGCTGCTTGGCGACAATCAGTTCGGCCCGGCAGTCGTCTGCCTTCTGGTGCTGGTAGTAGCCGGGCCGATGAAGAAGCAAGACGACGTCGGCGTCCTGTTCGAGCGCACCGGACTCGCGGAGGTCGGCCATGCGCGGTCGGTGGTCATCTCTTGTCTCGACCGCCCGGTTGAGCTGCGCCACAGCCAGCACAGGGATGTTCATCTCCCGGGCCAGGCCTTTCAGGCTCCGGGAGATGGCCGAGATCTGCTGCTCGCGGCTGTCCGCGCGCGGCCCTTCGAGCAGCTGCAGATAGTCCACCACGGCCAGGCGGAGTCCTCTCTGGGCCTTCAGGCGTCTGACCTTGGCCCGAATCTCAAAGCAGTTCAGCGAGGCGCTGTCGTCAATATAAATGGGCGCCTCGGAAAGGGCCCCCACGTGGAGCGGCAGGCCCTCGCTTTCCTTCTCGCTAAGGCGTCCCCGGCGGAGGCGGTGGCTGTCTATGTGAGCGTGAGAGCAGAGCATGTTCCGGGCCAGTTGTTCGCGCGACATCTCCAGGCTGAAGACGGCCGTGGGCTCGTGGAGGTTCACGCCGATGTGCTCAACAATGTTGAGGGCAATGGAGGTCTTGCCCATGCTGGGCCGGCCGGCCAGGATGATCAACTCGCCGTTCTGTAGACCGCTGGTGTACTCGTCCAGGTCATGAAAGCCGGTGGAAAGGCCGGTGAGCATGTCCTCGCGGCCGCTGGCCTTGTCTATGCGCTCGAAGACGGCCTTGAGGACATCCTTGATATGAGATACGTCGGCCCGGCCGCCGCGCTCCGCGATGCGGAAGATCTTGGCCTCGGCCTCATCGAGCAGGACGCGGCTTCGGTCCTCCCCGCGGCCGACCGACTCGATGATTTCGCGTGCCGCGGCCACCAGGTCGCGAGACACGGCCTTTTCGCGAACGATCTCGGCGTAATGCTCCACGTTCGAGGCGGCCGGGACTGCGTCAATGAGGGAAGCGATATAGGAGACCCCGCCCACGGCTTCCAGGTCGCCCCGCCTCTGGAGCTCGTCGCGGAGGGTCACAAGGTCTACGGCGCGCCGCTCCTCGTGAAGGGCGACAACCGCTTCGAATATCTTCTGATGAGCTGCGGAGTAGAAGGCGTCGCTCTCAAGAATGGGCACCACCACGTCGATGGTGTCGTTGTTGAGGATAACGGAGCCAAGGACGGAGACCTCCGCCTCGATGCTCCCCGGCAGATCAACTCCAGCCGCAGCTGGAACGGCGAAGGCCGCATTTCGGCGAGAAGGCGCAGAGCGCCGCGTCACCAGGCTTTTTTCCGAGCGGACCATGCCGTCCTCCGAGTTCAGGTCGGTCTACTCCGCCACAACCCAGACCTTGCAGGATGTAACCAGGTCCGGCGTGAGTTGGACGGGGACTTCCACCACGCCCACTTCCTTGATGGGCTCGGTGAGTTGGATCATCTTCTCCTCTACTTTGTACCCTTCGGCCTGCAGCATGTCCGCCACGTGCGCCGCAGTCACTGAGCCAAAGAGGTGTCCCTCCTCGTTGGCCTTGGCGGTGACGGTGATAGACGCGGACTTCAACCGCTCGGCCAACGAGGCCAGTTCTTCGCCCTGAGCCTGCCTGGCCTCCTCGAGTCTGTGCTTTTCCCGGTCCACACGGCGGACATTGACCGGTGTGATGGTGACGGCGAAACCGCGAGCCAGGAGATAGTTCCTGGCGTAGCCCGTCTTCACGTTCACGACTTCGCCGATGGTCCCGAGCCGTTCCACGTCCTTTGTCAACAGAACCCGCATTCTTTCTAGCTCCTCGATGCCGCTCCAGGGCCTTAGCCGACGAATGGCAGGAGGCCAATGAAACGGGCGCGTTTCACAGCAATGCGGACCGAGCGCTGATGAGATGCGCAGTTGCCGGACCGCTTGCGGGAGAAAAGCTTTCCCTGCGACGTAGTCAGCTTGGACAGGGTCTGCACGTCCTTGTAGTCTATGGGCCCCATCCCGGCGCGACAGAAGCGGCACTTGGTGCCCTCTCTGAACTTTGAGGATCTTCTGGCCATTGATCAGCTCCACTCAGAACGGGATGTTGTCGTCAACGCGATACTCGTCGGACGAACCGGATTTCGGCTGCTCCTCGGCTGGTTCCTGAGGCCCGCCGGCGGGCGCCGGTTTTTCGCCTCCTGTTTCGTTATCTCCTCGTTGGTCCGGACGCCTGCCCAGGAACTGGAAGTTCTCCACGACCACTCTAAGCTTGGAACGTTTCTGGCCGTCGCGGCCCTCCCAAGTCTCCAGCCGCAAACGCCCCTCGACGAACAGCGGCCTGCCCTTTCGGCAGTATTCGCTGATAACCTCAGCCGAACGCGCCCAGGCCTGCAGGTCAACGAAGCAGGTCTCCTCGCGCTGCTCGCCTCCCTGGGATGTCCAGCGTCGGTTTATGGCCAAGCCGAAATCAACGACAGCCTTCCCGTTGGGGGTGTAGCGCAGCTCCGGATCGCGGGTGAGATTTCCCATGAGGAAAACTTTGTTGAAGTTTGCCATTGTACGGCCTCCAGGGAGCAGTGTGGCGATCAGGTCGCCGGCGCGGACTCGTCCGAGGGACTGGCTTCAGGAGACGCCTCGGGGCGGGTCTCGGCCGGCGCCTCCGCCGCCTCTACCGGTTTTTCCTCTGCCGGCGCTTCAGTTTCCTTCTGAGGCGCGGCCTCTGCCTCGGGTCGGGTCTCGGCCGACGCCTCCGCCGCCTCTACCGGTTCTTCCTGTGCCGGCGCCTCAGTTTCCTTCTGAGGCGCGGCCTCTGCGCGGGGCGCTTCTTCAGGGACGGCTTTCGTCGGCTCCTCCGCCTGTTCCTCCGGCGGCGCCGTCTTCGCTTTCAAGACCAGGGCGCGGAGGATGAGATCCGAAAGCTCGCACTCCCTGTAAATGCGATTCACCGCCTCGCCGGCCGCCCTGAAGTGGGTGAGCACATAGGTAGCGCGGCGGCGGCCGCCTATCTCGTAGCTCAGTCTGCGCTCCCCCCATTTCTCGCATCGGATGATTTCCGCGTCGTGTTTCGAGAGGATCCCTTTCAGCTTGTCCAGGGAGCCCTCCCAATCCCGGTTGGCTTGCCGATTGTCCAACACAAACATCCCTTCGTATAGCTTCAAGCGTCAGTCTCCTTCTTTTCGTTGCTGGAATCCGCGCTCCATGAACATATGTAAGGGGAAACGGAGAAAAGGAGATTCTCGCGTTCGCCTTTCCCCCTCTCCCCTTTCGTCTCTCTTTCTTGCTGCGCGTCTGCGGCGAACCTCTTGCCGTTCAGACTCTCCGTTCACCGAGGCAAGGGCTCGGCATTAAACTCGTTCTGACAGCGTTTCAGTCCGAACTCGATCCATACTTCAACCGCACGCGCGGCTCGATGGACCGCCTCTTCGAGCGCATCGCGCTCCTCCGGCGCGAACCGCGACAGGACGAAATCTCGATCGCGGGAGACGCCCTCGACAGCTATGCCGACGCGCAGTCTGGGCACGTCCTGCGTGTCCAGAGCGTTCAGGATGGATTCCAGGCCCTTGTGTCCGCCGCTGCTTCCACTGCCGCGAACCCGAAGCCGTCCCAGCGGCAGGTTGAAGTCGTCGCACAGGACCATCACATCCTGCGGTTCCACGCGGTACCATTCGACGGCGGCCTGAACGGCCCGTCCGCTGTCGTTGACGTACGTCTTCGGCTTGACCAGGAGGACGGTTGAACCGGCGATCCTGCTCTTCACGGCTCGCGAATGAAATCGCCTGCGCCAATCAGCCTGGCCGCCGCGCCGGGCCAGATCGTCCACCACCATAAAGCCGATATTGTGCCGCGTCTCCACGTATTCCCTGCCGGGATTGCCCAGCCCGACGATGAGCTTCATCCTTCCGACATGTCCATTTCGCCGCTGCGGCCAAGAGGACTACTTTTTCTCCTCGTCGGATTCCTCCTTGGCGACCCGGCTGATAACCTCCGGCTCTTCGGCCGCTTTGTCAGGAACCGGTTCGGCAGGCGCCTCCTCCGCTCGCGCCTCCTGCACGACAAACACGATAGCATCCGGCTCGGCCACGGCGCGAACGCCCTCTGGAAGCTGCAGGTCGCCGACGTGAACCATCTCGCCGGCATCGAGCTCCCCGACCTCGACGCGAATGTTGTCCGGAATAGTATCCGCCTTGCACTCCAGCTCCAGGGTGTGCAGGGGCTGCTCCAGCACGCCTCCGGAAAGAACGCTTTTCGGCGTCCCGTGCGGCACGATCTCCACCGAGACGGTCACCGTCTCATCGAGCCTCACGCGGGTGAAGTCCACGTGGAGTATCTCTTGGCCCCAGGGGTCGAACTGGACGCTCTTCATCAAGGCGCGCTCCTGAAGGCCGTCAAGGTCCAGCGTGACAAGGTGATGGCCGGTTTCAAGCAACTGATGGATCGGTTCGGCGGCTAGAGTAAGCAACACCACGTCTTCTCCGTGCCCGTAAAGCACGCCGGGCACTCTCCCATCGCGCCGCAGTCTGCGGGCCGAGGCCGAACCGGTCGTGGCCCGGCGTTCAGCTTTCACCGTCTCCGTCCTCATCCCGACCACCTTCCTGATCCGTGAAGAGCGCACTGACAGACAGGTTCATATGAATACGACGCACGGCTTCGCCGAGGAGCTCGCTGACCGTCAGCACATTAAGCCTGTCGCCGAGCGACCTGGCCTTGTCGCTGAGAGGGATGGAGTCCGTCACGACCACTTGTTTTATGGGCGAATCGGCGAGCACGGTGGGCGCGGGGTCGCAGAGTACGGCGTGCGCCGCAGCCGCGTAGACGTTCCTCGCTCCCTTTTGCATCAGGACCCTCGCCGCGCTGGCGATAGACCCGCCTGTGGTGATCATATCATCCACGAGCAGCACGTTGCAGCCTTTCACCTCGCCGATGACGAAACCTATCTCGGCTTGATCCGGGGCGATGCGGCGCTTGTCCACAATGGCCAGGCCCGCCCCCAGTCCTCTCGAGAAGGCCCGCGCCATGCGTATTCCGCCCACGTCGGGAGTCGCCACAACCAGATCGGGCACCTTCAGGTTTTTGAAATACTTACAGAGCACGGGATAGGAGAAGAGATGGTCAACCGGAATATCGAAGAAGCCCTGAAGCTGCGTGGCGTGCAGGTCGAGAGCGAGGACGCGGTCCACGCCCGCTTTCACCAACAGGTTGGCTACGAGCTTCGCAGTGATCGGCACGCGGCCTTCTTCCTTCCGGTCCTTGCGTGCATAACCGAAGTACGGAATGACGGCGGTGACGCGCTGTGCCGAAGAACGCACCGCCGCATCCACCATGACGAGAAGCTCCATCAGGTTCTCGTTCACCGGCGGACAGGTGGGCTGGACGATGAAAACGTCCTGGCCGCGGACGTCCTCGTTTATCTTGATGTCTATCTCTCCGTCCGGAAAGCGGCCCACGTATGCATCGCCCAGGGCGATCCCAAGGTAACGGCACACCTTCCGCGCCAACTCCGGATTGCCGTTGCAGGCAAACAGTTTCATACGGTCTAAAGCCATAGCCGGTGACACTTCGGACTCTGCTCAAAAGTGGATAAGACTGGCTGGCCATATCAGACGGGACATGATAGCAGACGGCCAGCGGGCTTGCAAGCAGGCGCGTCCATTCATCACTGAACGACGGTCCTGGGGGTCCCGCCCCACTCAATTCAGGAACGGGTACACCGTACCGTAGCCGGCTGCGGCGCAGGGCGCGCCTCCCGCGTACCGCCGAGATATCCGTTGGCCGCTGCACTCAAAGGGGCCTTCCCCCAGCCAGGCGGAACCGCGCGATACCCGGTCACAACCCCTTCATAGAGCGCCTTGGAACGACTGTCGCAATAGCAGCCAACGACCGGCACGGGCGTGTACGACTACTGTAACAAATCAAATCGTCGGCAACGGAACACCTCGGACGATGCCAAGATCGGACGCCTCCGCGCAGGTTCAACATGTCGTGTAACTCTTGATTAACCCACACCTTAGTGCGATCAGGATGGTAACGTCCGGCGCGGTCGCCGAAGCGGGCCTGTCGCGCATTCCAGCGGCATAAGCTTTGCTCCTAGACAAGTGTCATAGGAATTCGATGCACAACGAGGGCCGCCGCTTCTTCGGGGAGTCAGAAACGCTCATGTACGCAACGAACAATCAAGATATCGTACGGCTTGTCAGCGAATTGGCACAGGGCCAGGTGCAGCCGCTCCGCACGGCTCGTCGGGCCATGATTCGATGGGCCCTGCTGCACACGGATGGAAACGTGAGTCAGGCTGCGCAAATGTTGGGCACGAGCCGCGGCACCATCTATAGGTACGCTCAAAAGTCACACGCGGCTCAAGGCGCACAAGTTGAAGGGGTGGGCGTCTAGAAGGCCGTTGAAGAAGCGTGGCTCCGCCGCCTGTCTGCGTGCTCCGCACAGGCAGGCCCTCGGCGGAGGAACCGCAACCGGGGGCGGTTGCGCCACACCGAGTACGGGCGCACGGCCGTGCGCCCCTACGATCGGCGGGAACTTCGGATTTCCGCCCACTGTGCACTTCTTCAACGGGCTGCTAGCCTTACCTTTCTCACACCGCTTGACCGTCCGGCAACGTCCCTTTCCGGACGTCATCCCGCCGGGTCTCCGCGTATCCCATGCGAGCAATACACTAGCGCGCGAAGACGGCGGCGTACACGTTGCGTGCCCCGGCCTTGACCAGGGCACGAGCGCATTCCGCCGCTGTGGCGCACGTTGTCATCACGTCGTCCACGAGCAGGAGCGTCTTTCCGCGGATCCGTTGCGGCCGACTCGCCTTGAACGCGCCTCGAACATTCTCTCGCCGCTGCGAAGGCGAGAGAAACGCCTGGGGCTCGGTGCGTCTGGTGCGAGAGAGAGCCCGCGCTATTAGGGGCTTCTCCGACGCGTGGGCAATGGCCCGACCGAGCAACAGCGACTGATTGAAGCGGCGCGCTGTGCGACGCGTCCAATGCAAGGGCACGGGCGCGATTCCGTCAACCTCGTGAAACCAGTCCGTGCGGCGAAGCTTTTCGGTTACCTTTGTGGCCATCCAGTCGACCGCCCGGAGGTCGCCTTCATACTTGAACTTGTGGACAATGTCCCTGGCCGTGGCCTCATATTGGCACGCGGCGACGGCGCCCCGGAAGAACAGAGCAGATCTTCCCTGGCAACTGGGGCAGCCTCGGCGTCGGCCCGAGTGGGGCCCGAGTGTGTCCCCGCACCGCGAACACTGGTCGTCGCCGATCTCCGGCATGCGCTCCAGACATCGCGCGCAGAGCCATGCCTCTTCGGTGTCACGGAGACGATGGCGGCACGCCATGCAGTGGCGCGGATAAACCAGGTCCAGCATGGCGACGAGCAGCCCACGCGCCTGTCTTGCGGTCAAATGCCGGGCCAGCGCAAAGCCTCCTTCACGGAATGGGAGAGAAGAACCCGGAAGCATGGACGCCGTGCTGTCCTCCGATGTCCGGGTTGGCCGATCTCCCTGTCTCTCACTTCCCTTCCCCATGCATGACGTCGCGCTCAACGCCAGGGTTCTCAAGGGAGAGCCCATGTCGCCCTTACCCCAGCGCCCTGCTCAACCGCTCCATGGCCTCCTCCAGACGTTGGTCGGGCACGGTGAGCGAGAAGCGGATATAGCCTTCGCCGTACTGACCGTAAGCACTGCCCGGCGTGACGACGACGTGCGCTCTCTCGAAAAGCTCGTCGGCGAGTTCCAATGAACTCTTGCCCTGCGGCGTAGGTACCCAGAGGTAGAACGTGCCTTTGGGTGGAGCGTAGTCCCAACCCAGCTTGTTGAGCGTGCCGACGACAAGCTCTCTGCGACGCCCGTAGATGTTAAGCATCTCCTCGATGTTCGGGGCGCATTCACGCAAGGCGGCTGTCCCCGCGTACTGGATGGCGTTGAAAACGCCGCTGTCGGTGTTTGACTTCACCTGGGCCATGGCGGCGATGGCCGTGCGATTGCCGAGGGCCATGCCGAGCCGCCAGCCGGTCATGTTGAACGGTTTGGAGAAGCTGTTCAGTTCGACGGCCACGTCTTTCGCCCCCTCGATGCTGAGAAGGCTCAAAGGCTTCTCGCCGTCGAAGACGATTTCGATGTAGGGATTGTCGTAACAAATAGCGATGGAGTTCTCTCTCGCGAAATCGACAAGCGTGCGCAGGAACTCGGGCGTGGCGACCGCGCCGGTAGGGTTGTTCGGATAGTTCAAATAAAAGGCCGACGCCCTCTGCCTCACATCGGCCGGGATGCTTTTCAGATCGGGCAGGAAGCCGTTCTCGGCGGTCATGGCCACAGGATACGGCTCTCCGCCGGCGAACCATATGCTCGGCTTATAGCCGGGGTATCCGGGGTCGGTCACCAGGACCACATCGCCGGGGTTGACCATGGCCAACGCAAAGTGATGACAGCCTTCCTTGGAGCCGATCAGAATGAGGCACTCCTGTTCCGGATCCAGCTCTGCGCCGTACCTCTGCACGTACCAGCGGCACACTTCCTGTCGCAAGACGGCCATGCCCTTTTCCTCGTCGGTCGGGTACCGATGGTTCTCGGGCCGTCGGGCGGCCTCGCAAAGCTCCTCTATGATGGGCGCCGGGGTGGGCTCCACGGGGTCGCCTATGGCCAGGCTGATGACGTCAATCCCCTCGGCCCGAGCCCGGTTTATCTTGTTGCGCAGTTCCATGAACAGATAAGGCGGAATACTTTCCAGACGTTTCGCCCTGTGAAGCATGGGACCTCCTTCGAACGTGCTAAAGCGAGAACGTGAAAAGGCAGAGGCTCACTCGACCGCTGAGAATTCGACGGTATTGGGGGTGGATATAGCTTCTGGAGGACGGCGAGTCAAGACGACGACCCAAGCCCCTCAGCCGCCGTCCTGTATCAGGACGTAATTCACGCGTAGGAGAGGACCTGACTCGTCATCGGAAGAAAGCTTGCCGACAATGATGGCGCTGACGGAATCCGCGCCCGCGCTCTCGATCTGATCACGGACTGCCGTGGACAGCTTAAGATGGTAGACGACCTCTTCCCCGTCCTTTTTCACCCGCGCCAGAAAACCGCCTTCTTCGCGGGCCTCAATGGTGCCGAAGACCGTAGTGGTTCGCGGCCCACTTCTGGGAGTTCTCAGAGGCCCCCGCAAACGGTCGGGATTAACGGAGCGACGGACCGTGGGTCGCCGTATGAGGTACGTGTACGTGGGCCTGGGCCCATTGATCACAGAGACGAATCTACGCGAACGACGTGCCCTGGAGGCGCCGAGACTAATCCGGTTCGACACGATGTTCGTCACCACCGGCACGGCAATGCCTCCTTGAACCGTATACGCCGTCACCGCGGTGCGTTTCGTCTCTGATTTGAAGAACGTGGCGTGGCCGAGGCAGGGTGTGGACCAGATGAGTGCGGCCGTCAGTCCTGCGACCAGGATTCTGTCTTTCATCCGCCCATCTCCCTATAAACAGTATGCCCCACGAACCGGCCCGCGTCAAGCGAAAAAGGGGGCCTGGGGGCCCTGAAAATCACAAGTCTCCCCACCCCACTTACAAGCGTTTCGCCGCCACGTGCGAGAGAAACCGCCTTGCTTCGCGCTGCGAACGAATGCAGGCATAGCGCGACCGCACGCAGGCGCTGCCGCACGCCACCCCAAACCGCAAGGCCGCGTCCAGGCCCTCGCCGGAGCCTAAGGCCGAGAGAAAACCCGACAGCAACGCGTCCCCGCAGCCCACAGAATGGACGGCCTTAGCTCGTCGGGTTTCGCGAGCGTGCCATGCGCCGTCCGCCGTAACAAGGACCGCGCCCGCGGCCCCGAGGCTTACGAGGACATGCACACAGCGTTTCAGAAAAGGCTTGGCCGCGTCAACCACCCTTGGGAGCCCGCGAAGGGTGCGACCGGACAGCACTTCCAGCTCTTCCCGGTTCGGTTTGATCAACCATGGCCGAATCCGGAGCGCGGCCCGCAGCATGGGTCCACTGGTATCCACGCACACTGACGCGCCTCGCTCGCGGCATGCGCGCAGGGCCTGCAGATAGTCCGCCCTTGTCAGGCCGCGCGGCGTGCTGCCGCTGAAGATGACCCGATCGCCCGGTCCGATCTTGCACCTGAGCAGCGCCAGAAACGCCTCCACCTCTTGTCGGGTCACCCGCATCGGTTCGTCGGTAACGTGCGTGTCGCGCCGCTTCTCAGACTCGACCAAGGTGATGTTCACGCGCGTGGCGCTCTCGACCTCGACGAACGCCGGTTCCACGAGGCGACGATCAAGCGACGACAGAAAGAAGCCGCTGTCGCGTCTGGACAGAAAGCCGAGGGCAACGACACGATGGCCCAGGTTGGACAGCGTGTGAGCCACGTTCATGCCCTTGCCGGAGGCCTCCACCATCATGAGCCGGCCGCGCATGACGCCCCCGGGACGCAGCGACTCAATCGTCAGCGTCCGGTCCAGGGACGGATGCAGGCTCACGGCTGCGAATCTTCCTTTGAGGCGCTCGGTCAATTCTCCGTGTCCGATCAAGAGCCGGCGAGGCGGCGCCGCAGGATGTCGATCCGCTCCTCAGCGTACGGTTTGCCTTTCACGCCCGGGTGCTGCTCCAGGAATCTCTCCAGCACGCGCAGCGCGGCAGCAGGGTCGCTCTTCGAATCGGCCACCGTCTCGGCAATGGCGAAGACGATGAGCACCTGCTCCTCCGGGTCCGGCTCGCGTTTCTGCGCCTCCCTGAAGGCGCGGATGGCGTCATCCGGCCGATGGAGCTTGAGGAACAGTTCCGCAATGCGGCGATGAGGTTCCGGATCATCAGGATGCGCCACGGCCCCGCGCCGGTACAGGTGGAGGGCCTTGTCCAGATCTTTGCGAGCTGTGGCCGCCTCGGCCAGACTGTAGCTGGGGCGGACCTTTATCTGGTCCAGGGACAGGAGACAACGGACAAGTCGAAAGATGCGGTTAGCGACAAAATGGGCGATGAACGGGCCCCAGGAAAGCGTGCTAACGGCGACCCCCAGGACCGTGATAAATACATCGGCCTCGGTGCGGATATCCGCCTGCAACCACGGGATCACGAGGAGCACGCCCCACAGGCCGACACCGCCCCATTGAAAGAGGGGCGAACTCGACGCCTGCTCCACACGCCATGCAACGTAAGAGAAGATCGCCCCGACCAACGCGACAATTGCCAGTGAAATGAAGAAACCCAAGTCTCTGCTCCGGCGAGCCCGGACGCGCTCATTCCATGGGCGTCCCGTTCTGCACTTCCGCCCTCGCGACCCTTGGGGCGACCAGGCAGCGCGGCGCTCACACGGCCGCGGGTCCGTTGTCTTCACGGAACCCGCCAACCCTCGCCGCAACGGGTAGAGCCGCGCCGCCTGTGGTGAGCTGCTTCGGATTTCGCATGCGCCGGCGCGCCTCATCCTGGGTGATGAGCCCTTTCAGGTAAAGCTGCTTGATAGACGCGTCCATGGTGCACATGCCCTCGCGGGCGTGCGTCTCCATCACCGTGTAAATGTTGTGTATCTTGCCGTCCCGGATCAGGTGAGCCGAAGCGGGGTTGTTGCGAAGGATTTCCACGGCCACGATGCGACCGCTCCCGTCGGCCTTGGGCAAGAGCCGCTGTGCGATTACGACCAGGAGACAGAGGGCCAACTGCGATTTGACCTGACTCTGCTGGTAGGGAGGGAACGCGTCCACGAGCCGGTCTGTGGACTGAACCGCGTCGTTGGTGTGCAGCGTGGTGATCACCAGATGGCCGGTCTCCGCGGCGGTGAGCGCGGCCGAGATGGTATCCAGATCTCTGATTTCGCCTATGAGCACCACGTCCGGCGCCTGTCGCAGGACGTGCCGGAGCGCCGCCGCGAAGCTCTTAGTGTCCAGGCCCACTTCGCGCTGCTCGACGACCGAATGCTTGCTGTCATGGACGAACTCGATGGGGTCCTCAATGGTCACGACGTGGCAGCGCCGCCGTTCGTTGATGATATCGATCATCGACGCCTGGGTCGTCGACTTTCCGTGGCCGGTGGGGCCGGTGACCAGTATCAGCCCCTGCGGCGCCATGCAGAACTCTTCCAGAATCGGCGGCAGGCGAAGATCGGCCAAGCTGGGGATCTGCGTCGGGATAAGACGAAAAGCGGCCCCGATGAAGCCCCGCTGCATGAACACGTTGCCCCTGAACCGCTGCATTCCTTTGACGTAAAGCGAGAAGTCCAGTTCGTGCTCCGCCTCGAACTGCGCGATCTGGGCATCGTCCAGCACACTGTAAACCAGGCTCTTGGCCTGCTCGCCGCCGAGCGGCTCGCCGGTGATAAACCTCATCTCGCCGTCGATCCGCAGGATCGGCGGTGAGTTCACCGTCAGGATCAGGTCGGAAGCCTGCTTCTCCGCCGCGAAGCCCAATAGTTCGCTGATTTCCATCCCCACGTCGCCTCCACACCTCGGATGCACATAATCAGGACCCGCATCAACACTCCAGACCCTGCCGCACCTCGAATCAGGGCTGCCCCGGAGTTCGCACAAGCGACACATCGCGCATGGCGTTCAGTATTCTATGTTCCAACATGCCCTCGCGTCCAGCCTACATCACGGACTGGAAACGAAGGCATCGTGAATTGCGCCGACCAGAAGGAGCGCCGATCCTTCTCCCGGCCCCAAGAAACGACAACAGGGCTCACGGATCAGGGGCCTGAGCTCCTCCCCGTCGCGCCCACATTCGACGGCAGACC
>SDBU01004326.1_pt1 | contig 17475 bp, 16 predicted proteins | sample 2277071 | NCBI WGS metagenome assembly SDBU01 (sample SAMN10397929, study PRJNA504765) | marine sediment metagenome | isolation source: marine sediment core GS08_GC12, 126 cmbsf | place: Arctic Ocean: Gakkel Ridge, Loki's castle | collected 2008 | reverse complement strand
GCGCAGGATCAGTCATTGGTGTCCCAGGAACAATTCGAAGCTTTTCGCAATCTCCTTTTATTCCGCCACCTGCAGATACATGGTTACGGCTATATGCTCGAGGAAGAGCGACTTCGTGAACTGGCTGAGCCTGTTGTTAAGCTCTGTCGGGATTTTTTGCATAATAATGCATAGACTATGAAGACTAAAACGTTCGACTGCATTCAGATGAAACGTCGCGGCGCAGAATCGGTTCACAAGCAGGATGAACAAGAAAATCGCAATTATTATAGAACGGGCGAATATAGTGCTCGGGGGTGCGGAACGCTCGGTTTTCGATCTGGCAACTGCGCTGTCTGGGCTCGGCCTTGAAACGCACATACTTGCCGCAAAGGGACAGACAGAGACTCAAAATATTCACATCCTATGCGGGGACAGACCGGGCAAGCGCGTTTGTTACTTTACCTTTGCAAAGGCATTAAGGAAGCATTTATCAGAAAATCAGTATAATCTGATTCACAGCGTTTTACCTTTCGACTTTGCCGATGTCTATCAGCCCCGCGGCGGGGCGTATGCCGAATCTATTTTGCGTAACGCCGCCAGTTATCAAAACAAGCTGCTCGAATCTTATAAGAGGTTTACAGCTTTTACTAATTTTCGCCGGTCCATCCTTCTTCGGGCCGAGCGCAAGCTCGCTCAGCAGCCGGATGGGCCGGTCATCGCCGCACTTTCGGAGTATGTTGCCGAGCAGTTCAAACAACACTACGGCACCAGCGAGGAGCGGATAGTGGTCATACCTAACGGCGTAAAAACAGACAAGCAAATCAACACAGATCAGGCCGACAGACTTCGCACGCAAATATTAGTTAAACTGGGTCTTAAAGAAGCAGACAACCCAACCCTTTTCTTGTTCGCAGCAAATAATTTCAGATTAAAGGGTTTGGCAGTTTTACTAAAAGCAATGGCGGCAGCGGAACGTTACGATACGGAACGTAAAAGTTATTTAATCGTTGCCGGTAACGGCAGAGTAGGCAAATATCGACATATCGCGAAAAGACTTAATATTTCCGAAAGAGCTGTTTTCCTGGGGCACATTGGGCACATTCAAGACGCACTGTCAGTAACCGATGTAGCGATTCTGCCTACTTTTTATGACCCATCGAGCAGATATATCCTCGAAGCGTTAGCAGCCGGCAAGCCGGTGATAACCACGAGATTCAACGGGGCAACGGATTTATTCGTGAACAACCGACACGGCAAAGTAATCGAATCGCCTGGAGATATATCAGCATTAGCTGAAGCTATTGTCTATTTCACAGATACGAACAATATACAAAAAGCATCACAAGCAATTGTCGAAGACAACATAGAAGAAAAAATCTCCATCCGTCGAGCTGCCAGGCAATTGGTTACTGTTTATGAATCCATATTGCAAAGGAAAGGTCAAAAATAATGTACCTAATATTTGCACCGGCCATCATAGGAGCGTATCTGCTCGGCTCTATACCGTTTGGATTGCTCATTGCCAAAGCACACGGCAAGGACCTGCGATCGATAGGCTCAGGCAATATCGGCGCTACCAACGTATCGCGGGCGCTCGGCAGGAAATGGGCCTATATTTGCTTTGTGCTCGATGTGCTTAAAGGTATGGCCCCTATGCTCGCTACCTCGATACTCGTTTCTCGATACTCGATTCTCGACGAGCATCGAGCATCCGGCATCGAGTATCAAGTTATGCTCTGGCTGTGGCTGGCGGTAGGCTGTGCGGCTATCTTAGGTCATATCTTCCCAATATATGTAAAATTCAAAGGCGGTAAAGGCGTTGCAACCAGTTTTGGCGTGGCACTGGGTCTTTGGCCTTTTTATACAATCTGCGCCTCGTTTGCCGTCGCAATATGGGTGGTGGTCGTTTTGATATGGCGGTATGTCTCCTTAGCGTCGATTTGTGCTTCTATTTCTTTTCCTTTCGTTTTGCTTTTGGCGATAATCCTGAGACCGGGCTGGAATTTTATTAGTTTATGGCCATTGCTTATCGCGGCAACGGCAATACCACTGATGGTTATTGTCCGACACCGTGAAAATATAAAAAGGCTGATAGCGGGAACGGAAAGCAAAATCTTACAAGATAAAAGCTCCTGAATTCCACAGTTTTTCTCCTTGCCTTTTTTAGTTTAACCTATGGGTCATAATCAGGATTGAGCTTTGTGGGGACGGGCGCATTTACTTTTTTTCGCCAGGCGAGCATCAATTTGTGTAGCTCTTTGGTTTTTTCAGGCATTACCTCAGCGAGGTTTTTTTGCTCGGATATATCATCCTTTAGGTTGTAAAGCTCCAAGTCGCCATCCTCGAAATACTCGATGAGCTTGAACTTACCCACACGTACCGCCGCGCCGGGACGGGTTCTGAAATGAGGGTCTCTGGCACCCTCGGCTTTCCCCTGGAGGTAAGCGGGGAAATGCCAGAAGAGGGCGCGTTTGTTGAATTTAGACCCGCCAACGGCGGGTATCGATTGGAACCCAGCGCTGCTGGGTTGAATATCGAATGTAGGATTTTCTTTATTGAGCAGGGCAACAATGCTTTGGCCGTCAAGGATGTGGTCTTTGGGTTTTTTGGCACCGGTTATTTCCAGAATAGTTGGGTAGAAGTCAATCCCGATGACGGGAGCATCACAAGTGCTATTAGGTGCTGTCCTTCCGGGCCAACAAACAAACATCGGCTCACGGATTCCGCCTTCATAGAGCATTCCTTTTCCACCACGCAGCGGCTGGTTTGAAGTTATGCCTTTAACACCACCGTTGTCTGAAAAGAAGAAAATAATGGTATTGCCGGTAAGACCCAACACATCGAGCTTGTCCATGATACGCCCAACGCCCTGGTCGGTGCTCTCAATCATAGCGGCATATTTCGGGTTGTTCTGTCCGTTAGAACCCGCTTTTTTCTTATACTTATCGATTAGCTCGGCTTTGGCGTGCAAGGGTGTGTGAACGGCATAATGCGGCAGGTAGAGAAAGAAGGGATTGTCCTTATTAGCCTCAATGAATTTTAACGCCTCATCTGTGAGCCTATCAGTGAGGTATTCACCGGGTGGGCCATCGGGCAGCTCGGGATTGTTGTAGGGGACAAAATAGCCCTTTACCGGATGGCCTGCGCTATAGCCGCCGACGTTGACGTCGAAGCCCTGGCCTATGGGACCGAACTGCGGGTCATTACCGAGATGCCACTTGCCAATGCTGGCACTGATGTAACCGGCCGGCTTGATAGCTTCGGCAATAGTTACAATCTTTGAATCAAGAACTGTGGTATTCTCTATCGGGATAAGTTTCCTTAACTTCGAGGGGCCTCGACTTGAAGTGCCAACAGTATAAACACCATGCCTGGGGCTATACTGGCCCGACAGCAGACAGGCCCGCGATGGAGCGCAGTTGGGCGCATTAGCATAGGCATTTGTAAAGACCATTCCCTGGCGGGCGAGCCTGTCAATATTTGGTGTCTCGTAATACTGACTGCCCATAAAGCCGACGTCCCGCCAGCCCATGTCATCGATGAAGATGAAAACAATGTTCGGGCGCTTTTGGCCGATACGGCCTTGTGCAGAGCTGCCGGAGGACACACAGCCGGCTGCTGCAAAAGCGCAATTCGACAGCGCAAATCCTTTCGCTGCTGCAGCACAGCTTTTCAAAAAATCACGACGGTTCATAATAGCCTATTCAAACTCAATGAGTGTTTGGGGCCTCCCAGCCGGCCAGCTCGCCCTTTGGTTCGGCAAGGGCGCCGCCCTGAGGAACCTCCATACCCAGCGCCCAATAAATACCGTTCATAAGCAGCCGTCGCACTGAATATTCCTCAAAATCCTTGGGATGGCCTAATGTCGTAAAGAAGACACGGGCGCCCTTGTAGGTTTTGGTCCAGGCCACGGGCTGAGTCAGCGGGTATTTGTTCTGGTTTTTGGTCTGGCTTGAATTGACGGCCTTGCCCATCAATAACGGTTTACAGTCGCCGACTAATGGTGTTACGTGGTACAGCCACGAGCTGCAGGGAAAGGAACCGTATATTCCTTTTAGAATGGGGTGCTTTGCCATTGTGGGAATGATAGAAACCTCAGTACTGGATTTGTGCCCGTGGTGTGTAATCCATTTCTGCCCGAACACCTCGCGCCCGAAACCATCGTTGTACTTTGCGTTCTTATGGCCTTCGGGATAGCTAAAAGCATGTGTACTGGTGCGCAGACCAACAATGGGTTTGCCGGAATTAACGTAGTCGAGAATCAGCTTCAGTTGCCCGTCGGGCAGTGCACGAAAGCGCATGAAGAACACCGCCAGGTCCGCCGTTATCAGTGCCTCAAGTCCCTCGATGCTTTTCTGATACTTCGGGTCGCGCATGTAGATGCTGGGATCAACGGCGTAGAGCACTGTGCATTTGAATTGCCTTTTGCGCCCAAGCAGTTGCGCCATGAAGGGCATTGTAATCTCAGAGCGGTACTCGTCGTCGCCGGTAACGAAAACGATGTGAGGCGCTTTTGCCCTGGCCCTCCGGCCCAGAGCCGAAGGTAGGCCTGCAGTAAGCCCGGCAGCCCCTAAAACTTTGATACACTCTCTTCGCGATAAATTATTACTCATTGTTATACACCTCCTGACTAAGCCGTAAAGGCCGACTAAAATAAATTTACAAAACTACTGGTCTGTAACACTATAAATGTATGGCTCCGAGCCATCCCCAAGCCTTCGACAAGCTCAGGCGGGGCGCTGCGCTTGAGGCTGCCACCCATCGCCGGCGGTCCGGCCTGACGTACTCTAAAATAGTTTATTCCGATTAAAAAAGCTATGTCTTATACTGCCGCTGCCGGGATAAGGCAAAGCATTCTCAAAACGGAATTGCCGGTATTCCTGAACTGGTGTTCCTTGCCAGCCGGTACAAAAATCACGTATTCGGCGCTAAACTCATTCTCCTGTCCTTCGCAGACAAAGACACCCTGTCCTTCAAGTACAAAGACCTCGTGTTCATGAGCGTGAGTATGCAAAGGGGTATGTCCGCCAGGCTGTAATTCGAACATCCTCATTGCAAAATTTTCCGCCCCGTCCTCTTTGGAAATAAGCCATCTTATCTCCACATCTTTTGCACCCTCAAGCTCTACTGCACATTTACTGATATTACTGCTTTTTTCTACCTTCATTTTCTATCTCCACTTATCTGTCATAAGTCCTTAACCGAGTTTCTTAGCAAGAATCTCGGAAACGACTTTCGGATTCGCCCGGCCCTTTGTTTTTTGCATAACCTGTCCCAACAAAAAGCCCTTTGCCTTCTTGCTTTTTTTGCCGCCGCTGGTTACATCCTCAACCGCTTGTGGATTTTCCGTAAGTACCTGGTCAACTATTGCCTCTAACTCGCCGGCATCGCTTTTCTGAATCAGATTGAGCTCTTCCGCTAAGACTTGCGGCTCTTTACCGGTCTCAACCATCGCCTCAAATATAGTGCCTGAGGAACCGGCACTGATGATACCACCTTCGATCATCTCTGCTAACTGAGCGAGGCTTTGGGGTCTGAGGCCCAAATCGCCCACGCTGCATCCCCTTTCATTCGCTATTTTCAGGCCGGTCTGCGTTAGTAAGTTACAAATTCGCTTCGGGTCGGCACCAGCCTTGACTGCTTCGTCGAACAAATCAGATGTCGAGCGTTCGGCTGTTAAAACTCCCGCATCGTAATCACTCAGCCCGTATTCATTGACATAGCGCAATTGTCTTTTAATCGGCAGCTCACATAGATGCCCTCGAATTTCTTGCAGCCATTCTTCTGTCAATTCCACCGGTACAAGGTCCGGCTCGGGAAAATACCGGTAATCGTGGGCTTCTTCTTTTTCTCTTTGCAGGACGGTTACCTCTCTTTCATCGTCCCAGCCGTGCGTAGTTTTATTACCCATCTCCATCACACGGCCGGTCTCTAAAAACTCGTCAAGCTGTCTTTGCTCCTCGTAATGCACACTTCTTTCAAGTGCCCGGAAGCTGTTCAGGTTTTTGATTTCGACGATGGGCGTTTTGTATTCTGTGCCGTCTTTTGTGATAATCAAATTGATGTTCGGCTCAAAACGCATGTGGCCTTTTTGCATATCACCTTGGGAGACGCCTAAGAACCTTACCATTCGCTGCAGTTCCACCGCCAATGTCCTTACCTCGGCGGCGTTGTTCATATCCGGCTCGGTAACAATCTCCAGCAACGGCGTGCCGGTCCTGTTCAAATCCACCTGCGAGAAATTTCCTGCTGTATGCACGTTCTTGCCTGCATCTTCCTCCAGATGTACCCTTATTATCCTGATGTTTTTAGTCCGGCCGGACTCAAGCGGTATTTCAATAAAGCCGTTCGTACTGAGCGGTAAATCATACTGGCTTATCTGGTAGTTCTTTGGCAAATCAGGGTAGTAATAGCTCTTTCTGTCCCACTTCGTGAATTTTGCTATCTCACAGTTAAGGGCCAGCCCCACAAGAACAGCGTACTCGAAGGCCTGCTTATTCATCACCGGCAAAACGCCGGGCATACCAAGACACACCGGACAGACCCTGCTGTTGGGCTTCTGTCCAAACTCCACCGCACAACCGCAAAACATCTTGCTCTTCGTGCATAATTGCACATGAATCTCAAGACCAACGATTATTTTGTAATTAACACCAGACATCTGAATTAACCACGAATGGACACGAATAAACACGAATTTATATTTAATTTATACCACTATTTGTGCCACTGTTCTGTTTCTGCTTGATATTTTTCCCAAAATTCTCTTAGTTTTTCTATAGTTTCTTTTGAAGCTATAGGTCTTAAGGTACTCAAATATATCAAATTGGTCGAATTGGCCGTATCGAGGCCCCGGTAAAAAATCGCCAAATCCGTAAAACAATAAATTATTTCCTATAAAACTTGCCGTCTCACATATAATTTTATGAGCATTTAAAACTTTGCCTAAGGCCTCCTTGATTTCGTCGGGAATTGCCTTCCTGCTGTCAGGTGTGGCAGAATGTGCAATGTACTTGTCTACATATTTGCATAACTCCTCAATACTTGCTAATTTGCCATCAAACTGTTTAAGAATATTATCAGGTACCAAGTCATCAGGACTTCTTTTGTCAGCGGCTATCCCTACCATAGAATCTATACGTCTATGAATATCTTTAGAATGGTCTATTTCTTGAGGTACAATAACAGGCCCTTTTGTATAATCTGTGTTCTTATCAAAGTCTGCCATCGCTTTTTCGTAATCATACGGCAAATTATGAACGGCAAGAATATTTTTCTGGTCAATAACGCACTATTCTTTTTCATATCTTCAATCAGATTATACAAAGAATAGACCGTATATGGTTTGTTTTGTTGTACTCTATTGAAGTCTTTATCTATAAGTTTTCTTATTGATAGCAATTGGGTTTTGAAAAAAGACTGATTTATAAAACTACGAAGTGGTTCGTTTCGTTTGATATTGCCTTTATTATCTTTAGCAGCATATCTTCTTGACTCATTGATACACCGAAAAAAGGCACAATCCCGGATTATACCACAGATTTGATTCCTAATAGAGTGTATATCCTCTCCCAAAAGCATATTTTTCCACTCTTTGAATTTCTCCTTCAAGCCTTTGATGGGTTGTGCCATTGAAACAGAATATTTGTGTTTATTCGTGTTCATTCGTGGTTAATCACAAAACCAGTCTTTTATACTCAAGTCTCGGTTTTCCGAAGTTTAAAATCAATCCAAGTTTAAGCCCTGTAGCTCGGAGATAATTTAATACCTGGGCCTTATGAATATTTGCAATGACATCTACAGTTTTCAATTCAAGTATTAACTTATTATCAACCAGAATATCAGAAAAATATTGTCCAACAACTTTGTCCTGAAAATAAACATCTGCTGGAGCTTGCTGTCTGGCAGGTATATTCTCTTTGTCAAACAGTATCATCAGAGCATTTTCATACACTTTTTCCAGGAAACCGCATCCAAGTTCATTATGAACTTCAAGTGCCATCTCTATGATTTTGTAGGAAAGGTCTTTATAAATTATTTTTTCATTCTCATTCATTTTAGGTCAAAATTAAACTAATTAGTGTCCATTCGTGTTTATTCGTGGTTAATTTTATTTTATATATCCGGTCTTGCTCGGTGCCAATCGGTCTGGGCTTCGAACATTCTCGCTATTCGCAATAACTTTTCCTCGCCGAAAGCTGGGGCAAGTATCTGCAAGCCTATCGGCAGATTATTCTCGTCAAATCCGCAAGGGACACTGATACCCGGAACACCGGCTAAATTGACGGCTATGGTATAAATATCGGAAAGATACATCGTCAGAGGGTCATCAATCTTTTCGCCGATTTTGAAAGCAGTCGTAGGGGAAACAGGCATCATAATACAATCGCATTTCTCAAAGGCGCCGGTGAAATCAGAGCGTATCAAATTCCTAACCTTAAGCGCTTTCAAATAATATGCATCATAATAACCGCTCGAAAGGGCATAGGTTCCGAGCATTATTCGTCTTTTGACTTCTTTGCCAAACGCCTCCGCCCTGGATTTGGAATAGACCTCGATATAATTTTCCGCCTTCTTGCTTCGATGGCCGTAATGCACGCCATCGTACCGAGCTAAGTTACTCGATGCCTCAGCGGTAGCTACGACATAATAGGCGGCAATAGCATAATCCAGATGAGGCATATTTATTTCAATGATTTCGGCTCCGAGCTTTTTATATACATCTATCGCCTCACTCAGTGCCTTTTGCACCTGCTCATCGGCACCGGCGACGAACTGCGGCACAATTGCTATTTGTAGATTCTCTACCGGTTCATCGAGGTTTTCAAGATAATCACAGACAGGCGCAATAGCTTCTTCAACGCTGGTGCTGTCGGCGGGGTCGTGGCCGGCTATTACATTCATCATCAACGCCGAATCAGCGACAGTGCGGGTTATTGGCCCGATTTGGTCCAGACTCGAACCGTAGGCCACAAGCCCGAATCGAGAAACCCTGCCGTATGTCGGCTTTAAGCCTACTACTCCACAGAAGCTGGCAGGCTGACGAATCGAGCCGCCCGTATCGGACCCCAGGGCCGCAAAACACAACCGTCCTGCCACGGCAGCGGCTGGGCCGCCACTGCTTCCGCCAGGCACACGAGAGGTATCCCAGGGATTGACTGTCTGCTTTAGACCCGAGTTCTCCGTGCTCGAACCCATCGCAAACTCATCCATATTCGCTTTGCCGACTATTACCGCATCGGCGGCCAACAGTTTTTCAACAACCGTGGCATTATAAGGTGCGTGGAAATTCTCCAGTATCCGAGAAGCGCAGGTAGTGGCTCCGAAAGTGGTGCACATATTATCTTTTACGGCGACCGGCACACCGGCCAGCTCCCCCACCGATTCACCAGCCGCTATCCGCCGGTCAACATCCGCAGCCGTTTCCAACGCCCTGTCGCGATAGGTGCTGATGTAAGCGCCAATGACCGGCTCAAGCTTATCTATCCGCTCAAAAACAGCCTCCGTCACCTCAACGCTGCTTATTTTGCCGGTTGCGATTCCATCACGCAATTCTTTTGCACTTAGCTCTTCCATCACTACAAAAATTATTTTTTCTTTTGAATTTTACGATGCTCAAGAAACCAATCGTAAAGTTTCTGGTTGTTGTAGGTTTCGGTCCAGGAATCATGGCCGGCGTCGGGATAGATAGTGAATTTGGCGTTTCCGCCGCGATTTCTTATGGCATCGACCATTTCTTCAGATTCCTTGAGGGGAACGGTCTTGTCTTTTGCCCCATGAAAAACCCAGACGGGTATATCTTCGAGTCTCATAGCCATGAAGCGTTTTCCCCCGCCGCAAATGGGTGCAATAGCGGCAAACCGCTCAGGATGCGCAGAGGCCAAAGACCAGGTGCCGTACCCTCCCATGCTTAGACCCGTCAGATAAATCCTTTGCTTATCGACCTTATACCGGGCCACGATATCATCCAAAAGGTTTATCAGCACCTCAACTTCATCTGTCCACCAATCACCTGTCGGACATTGCGGAGAGACCACGATAAAAGGAAAATCCTTTTGTTTTTCGACTATCTTCGGCGGGCCATGTTTCTTTACCTTTTCCAAATTATCGCCGCGTTCGCCGGCACCGTGCAGAAACATAATCAAAGGCCAGCGCTGCTGTTTTTTGCCGTAGTCCTCCGGCAGAAACAACAGATATTTACAGTTTAAGGTTTTGGTTACTGTCTTTTCAAACACCTGGGAATGTTGACTGCCCGGCGTAACAGAACTCATTTTGTTTTTCTCCATCTGTGCGCAACCAATCAAAAATAAGGGCATAAACGCAAAACATACTAAGGCACTTGTTTTCATTGCCAAATACCTCCTAATCTGTTTTATAATAATTCTCTCTTAGGCACCGGAACTGTCATCGAGTATTTTCGGTACTTTGAAGAACTCCCCATCCCGCTGCGGCGCATTGGCCAACGTCTTCTCTGTTCCGAGTGATTCTTTGGCGAGGTCCTGGCGCAAAACATTACTAATGGGAAGACAATGTGCTAACGGTTCAACATTAGTGGTGTCCAGGTCATTCATTTTTTCTACATAGTCAAGGATTGCTCTTAACTGCCCCGTAAATTCCTCAACCTCCGCTTCGGTCAATTCCAGCCGAGATAATTTGGCAACCTTTCTTACTTGGGCCTGGTCGATTTTCTTAGCCATTTTCAATCCCTGCTTAAACAAAAAGCGAGGCAGAACCGGCCCCGCTCAAAGAAAATCCTTTATGGAAAATGCTTTTGTCAGCCGGTGTCCTTCTCGGCGGGTTTGTAATCTCGCTTGGGGGGCTTTTGCACAAGACCCATACGAATGGCTTTGGCTGAAACCCTAATCCTGCAAACCTTGCCGTCAACAACAGCCCGAACCTTTTGTATATTGGGCTTAAACTTTCTCTTGGTTATGCCGGTAACTTTTTTACCAACCCCGCCAAGATGCTTGGCCTTACCCCGCCTGGCTATACTTCTGCCGGCCACCGTTCGCTTACCGGTAAAGAAACATACTCTCGACATCGAATGCGCTCCTGTTCAATTTAACGTATATTAGGGTCATTACCCCAAATAGAAATTTCAAATATACAATTTCGCCCGATAATTGCAAGTGCAAACAAGATTTTAATGCAAAAAAGCATTTTTATCAGTACATGCTCTATACTCTACCGGTTTTGCAATTGGAACCATTATAGCTTATAATTGATTTTCTGGTTCGTAGGTTTATGCGAGCAGCGATTTCTCAGTGTGAATTTAACGGATACGACTTTATGAATATTTTGGGAATATCGGCCTTCTACCATGACAGTGCAGCAGCGCTTTTGCGTGATGGCGAAATTATCGCCGCCGCCCAGGAGGAGCGATTTACAAGAAAGAAGCATGACAATCAATTCCCGGCAAATGCGGTCGAGTATTGTCTTGAAGCCGGGAGGCTCACGGCCGAGGAGCTCGATTATGTTGTTTTCTATGAAAAGCCGCTTCTGAAATTCGAAAGGCTGCTGGAAACCTACATCGGTTATGCGCCCCGAGGTTTTAAGCAGTTCCTGATGGGCATGCCGTTGTGGCTTCGGCTGAAGCTGCATTTGCCCCGGGAAATGGACAGGGCTTTGCACAACAAGTACAAGGGCCGCTATGTTTTCACCGAACACCACGAATCCCACGCCGCAAGTGCCTTTTTTCCCTGCCCTTTCGATGAGGCCGCCATTCTTACTATGGACGGCGTTGGTGAATGGGCAACGGCAAGCTTCGGCACGGGCAGGGACAACAAAATTGAATTGACACACGTGATGCATTTCCCTCATTCATTAGGGCTGCTTTATTCTGCTTTTACATACTTTACCGGCTTTCGAGTCAACTCGGGGGAATACAAAATGATGGGCCTGGCACCGTACGGCGAACCAAAATACTCCGAGCTCATATTAGAAAAACTAATCGACCTGAAGGAAGATGGCTCATTCCGTTTGAACATGTCTTATTTTCCCTATTGTCATAAGACTGTAATGACCGGCTCGAAATTTGCAAAGCTCTTTGGCGGCCCGCCGCGCAGGTCAGAATCGCCCCTCACCCAGCGGGAAATGGACATAGCAGCGTCCATCCAAGTTGTTACTGAAGAGATTATGCTCAGGGCCGTCAGGCATGTGCATAATCGAACAGGTATGAAGAACCTGGTATTAGCCGGTGGTGTGGCCCTGAATTGTGTTGGGAACGGTCGTATTTTACATGAAGGCCCATTCGATAATATCTGGATTCAGCCTGCAGCGGGAGACGCCGGCGGGGCATTAGGAGCAGCATTGTTTGTTTGGTACCAATTGCTGAATAATGAGCGGAGAGTTGACGGCCGGGATAAACAGCAGGCATCTCTGCTTGGTCCTGCTTATAGTAACGAACAAGTCCGCCTGTTTCTGGATTCCGTCAACGCAAAGTATCACACATACAACGATGAAGAACAATTACTCGATAAGGTTACTGATTTGATAAACGAAGGCAAAGTCATCGGCTGGTTTCAGGGACGTATGGAGTTTGGGCCCCGGGCATTAGGAAACCGCAGCATCATTGGTGATGCCCGCAGTGAAAAAATGCAGTCAATAATGAACCGCAAGATCAAGCTCCGCGAGTCTTTTCGTCCCTTCGCTCCCTGTGTGCTTCGGGAAGATGTGGCGAACTATTTTCAGATGAGACCTGAAGAAGACAGCCCTTATATGCTGTTAGTTGCATCAATTCAAGAGGCGAAACGCTTAACACCGGATGTGCCGATTGAATCGCTCAAAGGGTTGGAAAAACTAAAGGTCAAACGCAGCGTCGTGCCGGCTATTACCCATGTGGATTATTCAGCACGCATCCAGACTGTCGATTCGCAGCGTCACCCAAAACTGCACCGTCTTATGAGTTTATTTAAGGAAAAAACCGGCTGTCCGGTGATTATCAATACAAGTTTTAACATTCGGGGCGAACCGATTGTCTGTTCGCCGGAGCATGCGTACCGCTGCTTTATGGCGACTAATATGGATGTTTTGGTGATGGAAAATCAGTTGCTTTCAAAAGAAGAGCAACCAGAGGCAAAACAGCATGAAATAGACGAATATAAAGCCCAGTTTGAATTGGATTAATTTATGGATCAACTGCAAAAAAGTTATTGAATATTAAGGGTCATTTTGAGGTAAGCCATATAGATTTAACGCTTTAAGGCAACAGCATGTATAGGTATAATGTCATTGCTATCGGGGAGGATAGGGCAACGCTGGGAAGCGACCCGAGCGCCTCGATAGCGGCATCAGCATGTGGGCGGCATCCTTTGTGGTGCCACCTACTTATAACACATATATGCTGTTGCCCACAATGCGATAAATCCGTCTTATTCATGGTCTTAGCCGGTAAACTCACCTTAAAGTAACCAACTTTTTGCAGTTGAACCTAATTTATAGGCCCAAGGAGAATAATATAAGATGTCTTTAGTTGAGATAGACTGGCACCCGAAACGCAAGCAACTGCGAAGTTTTGGTAAATTCGCCCTGTTAATAACGGCCATTATTTCTTTGTTATTATACGTGCTTAAAGGAGTTTCAATTCCCTGGGCCTTAGCCATTTTTGCTGTTGGTTTTACTATTTTTCTAATCAGTATGATTTCATCCAGACTCACCAGAATGATTTATGTTGTTCTGACGGCTGTGACGTTTCCGATAGGTTTGGTAGTTAGCTTCACGTTGCTGGCGATATTTTACTTTCTTCTGCTGGCGCCGCTCGGACTTATCTTTCGCTTAATGGGCCGAGATGCACTCTGCCGCAAGTTTGATGCAACGGCAGAGAGCTATTGGCTCAGCAGACGAGGGCCTGAGGGCACCGAGCAGTACTTCCGCCAGTTCTGAAAAATTGGAGAATGCGTATGTCTAAGAATTCTCGACAGTCGAAGACCCCTTCTAACGGGGGGGAGAAATCCGGTGAATTCAGCAAGCTGGCACAAAAAAAACGGACCCCTTTGCTCGTAGAGTTTTGGTTTTTCCTCAAACACAATAAAAAGTGGTGGCTGTTACCCATATTAATTGTACTGCTTCTTTTGGGTTTGCTCATACTGTTAGGCGGCACAGCAATAGCACCGTTCATTTACCCGCTTTTCTAAGAACGTTGCCATACCAATTACAAAAATGGAGTGCGCCTGGCAGTAATAACAATTATAGTTAAAAATTGCCGAAAGAATTGCATATAGTACACATAGAGAAACTGGATTCCTGCCTTCGCAGGAATGACAGAGTCAGGTAATCGGCAATCAATAAATAGAATTGGTATAAGCCACTATATAACAGAAAGGGCAGCTACCGCTCCCTCACGGTCGCGGCTCTGTTTTGTGGAAGTCGCGGCTCTGTTCTGAGTAAGCGTATATATTTTTTGTGAGCTTTCAGGTGGTTTTGGGCAATTAAGCGTAATTATTTTAGTATTTGACTTGGAGTTGTTTTTGGATGTCACGTACGTAAAGCGCGTACGCGCTTTACGTATAAGAATTTTTCCTGCGATTGATTATTATCGAACAACGAACACAAAATATCGAATATCGAACAATGAATGTTGGACATCGAAGTGAAAATACGAGATATACTTCGGAGTTTACCCTGAGCCGAGTCGAAGAACTGATCTTGTTTTTAATTTCGCTTTTTTTAATGATTCACAATTATAATACGTAAAGCGCGTACGCGCTTTACGTATATATTTTTTATGATTCGTATGATTAGTCAGTGGCGTTTTTCAATATAAATTTCAGTACTTTACGTGTCTTGATGGAATTAGGATCTATCTGTAAAGCGGTATGAAGCTCTTTTAGAGCCTCGTCTCTTTGTCCTTGTTCTTCCAACACAACGCCCAGATTGTAATGCAGATCTAAATTATCCGGTACGAGTATCAAGCCATTGCGACATGTTTGAACCGCTTCGGCGAGCTTGTCCTGCCGGAACAGGACTGTTGCCAGATTATTGTATGCCTGTGGCAGATCCGGCTTTAATCGAATCGCTTTAGAATAATTTTCAACAGCCTTGTCGAGCCTGCCCTGAACGTGATATGCAAATCCTAAATTGAAATATACTTCGCTAAAGATAGGATAGATTCGTACTGCCTCCAAATTGTGGGCGATAGCTGCATCGAGGTCTCCTCCTTTGCCAAATAATAAACCTAATTTGGCATAAGCCTCGAAATGATAGGGGATATAATCCAGAACCAAACGATACTGCCCGGCAGCAGCGTTGTAGTTTCCCAAATTTTCCAGTAATTCGCCGTATTTCCAATGTAGCTCATAGTCTGAGGGTGTTTGCTGAATCGCCCAGCGATACTGACCTTCAACTTCCTTTAGAACATCAGGTGAAAGAGAATCCTCGAGAGCCTTGAGCTCCTGCTCCATTTGACTGACCCGCTGGTCATTGTAGAGCTGGTTTGTGAAAGGCGCCTGCTTAATATATTCCATTAGAATCTGACTATAAATATTGTATCGGTCCCAATCCGTGTACGCTAAATATCGAGCACATTCTTCCTCGGTAGGGAAAGGACGTTCATCTGCCTTGTTAAGTTTTATCCGCTCCGGAAGTATCTTTTCGGCCTGCTCGAAAATTGCTCTGGCCAAAAGATAATTCCCTTTGAAATTCATGTGTACGTGCTCTAAAAAAAGCTCTTCGCCGGCAATTTCATGGGGGCTATTTTTTTCAAATGTCCTCACAGCATCTAACAGGTAAACACCTTCAGCAGCTCTATCACGAGCAATATTACGAATAATCTCATTAATTTGTTTATCAGCACGAAAGCGAAGTGTATCCATCCGGCGGGCTTGAATATATCTTTCCTTGCTCTTTTCATACTCGCCCATAGCCCAATAACACCGTCCCAGCCGAAACTGCAGGTTGGCATAACAACTGTCAATTTCAGCAGTTTTTAAGTATAGCTCCACCGCCTGAGCATAATCGCCGTCTGTCTCATATTTGACGCCCTGCTGATAAAGCTCGTCCCAGCTTTTCTTTTCAGCGTCCGTTAGATTCGGTCGATGTAGTGATGCGAACGGCGGGTTGTCTTTCAGGTTGGTGGGCACCATGCAAAAAATTATATTTATTCTACTCTTGCAGGCAAGACGGCGAATATCCTGAAGGTTTCTTTGAAAGTGCCTGTAAACGATTCCCAGGTTAGTACTATCCGCCCTTACCTGTTTTTCGAGAAACATTTCCAGACCGCGCCAAATCTTAGGGTCATCACCGGCGCCTGCTGATTCCAGCAAATTGGTTATAAGCTGACCCAGCTTAGCAGCCTTAAGCGCAATCCCAAGGCGAATGAGAAACAGATTAGAGCTAAGTGGCGAAAAGACGGTTCCGGCGCCGTATGGTCCGACCACTTCATTGTTGCCGAGGTATATGATAAACAGATCGCTTTGATATCGTGTGCAATCATCGGCGATTTCAAGAACCACATGAGAATTTATGGCCGGCATTGCAGGGGTAATAACTTCGAAATTTGTCTTTGGATACTGCAGACGCAGCATCACCTGTAGAATTCTTCCGAAACAAAATGCTCCGTCCGGCGTACCTGCTGCAGCGGAAGCCCCCATCACAAAGATTCGATAAGTATCTTTTGATTTACTCGCAGGAAAAACAAACGGGTCGGTTGTTCTGGCGATGTTAGGGTGAAAGAACCGCCAGGCAAATTTGGTATTGTTACAGTAAGAGGGTATGGCGTTTACTTTGTGTTTAATGGCTGTGGTTGTGGGGAAGCCGTAACCAACCACGCGTAAGGTAATCTCCAGCAGCAAGAATAGAAGGGCCGGAATTACGGTAACAGCAATAACGCGAAACAGCCAGAGACGCCAACCGGTTACCACCTGCGGTGCCACTCTTTCCCTTCCTTTTTGTTTATCTTTACTCTTGGAGGATGAAATAGTTCTTTTCTCTGTGGGCGAACGACTTTCGGTTTTGCGCTGCTGGACAACTTTTTCAGTATGTGATGATGATTTTTTTCTCTTTTTCCGGCGTTTGGTACTCATTTATTAAGTCACATCAATCGCGTTTCTTACGGTATTTCTTCACTGCGGATATAGTTCACAGTTCGCAGTTCCCAGAGCAATAATCAATTATTAGTGGTGGCTTTTTTCAAATATGCCACTTCGGCTTTGGTTAGCGTTCTGAATTTGCCGACGCCGAGGCCTCGTGTGGTGAGCTTGCCGATTCGTGTCCTCGTCAGCGTTTTTTCGGACAGGCCGACTTTGGCCAACATCCGGCGGACCTGGCGGTTAAGGCCCTGCCGAATGATAATTTCAATCGAAGATTCTTTATGTCCCCGTTTTAATATCTTTACAGACGCCCTACCGGTTTTGCCTTCGGCTAACCAGACTCCTTTTTTTAACTTTCCCACTTGTTCTGCGGCAATCTCGCCTTTGACCCTGACAACGTAGGTTTTAGCTAATCCGTATCTCGGATGTGTCAACTTGTTTGTCAATTCGCTGTCGTTGGTCAGAATAA
>SDBU01004325.1_pt1 | contig 17482 bp, 9 predicted proteins | sample 2277071 | NCBI WGS metagenome assembly SDBU01 (sample SAMN10397929, study PRJNA504765) | marine sediment metagenome | isolation source: marine sediment core GS08_GC12, 126 cmbsf | place: Arctic Ocean: Gakkel Ridge, Loki's castle | collected 2008 | reverse complement strand
ATTCCCAATAACCCATTTCTTTTAACATGGTAGTCCATTCTTTCTGGGAGAACTTTAATTGATGATTGAGATTATGGACAATATCGATATTTTGACCATTATTGTCCTTGTACGAAGTTAATAAAGCAATTTCCATCGTCAATAATAAATCATCAGTTCTTTTCGATTCAATTGCAGAAATAATATATCTGGGCATAATAATAGACGCTGAGATATCGGCACTGTGCTGAGGGTCCAAATTTTCTCGCCTCAGTATCGTCCCAGAACCAGCTACAGCACATCCATTTTGAGATAATTTTACAGTTGTTGCTAAGAGCAGAGGAGTATCCTCCCTCCCAGAGGTACCCCTATTTTTAATTTGAATCTTAAAGAATATCTCTGGAAAAAAGCCCCTCTTAATCTCATGTCGGACTTGTTCTATATGAAGATCCACTAATATCCCTCTAGGTAACCCACAATAATTACAATATATAAATAGATTATCAACACGGAACTGCGTACCGCAACCGAAGAAGCTTTGCTTCGAGGCAAAGTGGGACCGAAGGTTCCACCAAGCCGAAGAAGGAGAAGTTAGCTTCAAGGCCAAGTGGATTCAAAGAATCCACCAAGCTGATGGAAAGCAAGCTTTCCAAGGCCAATTCGAGTGCGGAGCACTCAAATAAGCCGAAGGCGAGGCTCAGGCAGTTAGAGGTAATATATATCAGAGAGATTGGCACTACAAAGGTATGAAATGAATAGACGAAGACATGCCCATGTGTAGAAAAGTATTTGATTTAAGAATCAATATCTGGATGAGTTAGTGGGGTGAATTGTTTGAAAGACGCACAAAAACCGGACCATGTAAGTCTAAATACTTTGATTAATCGCTTGAAAGAGGGGAGATACGTAATACCAGATTTTCAAAGAGAATTTGAATGGAGCGCAAAAGATGTAAGAGACTTAATGCGCTCCATATTCCTTGATTACTACATTGGGAGTTTACTCTTATGGAAAGGGAAGAAAGAGAACTTTGAAGCGCTTTCTTGTGAAATCGTTTATGGATTCGATAACCAAAAAGACTATCATCCATGGACTTACGATGAAGGAACTCCAGAATATATAATACTGGATGGACAGCAAAGACTGACAGCAATATATTATGCACTTGTAGGCCCCGAAGTACCATTGCCAGGAAAGTCAAACAGGGCGGTATTTTACATTAAAGTTGATAAGTTCATGGAAGAAAGATATGATGAGGCATTTCATTATGACTGGCTATATAGAAGGGTCACTAAAATAATGAATAACAAAGAAACTCAGTATGAAGAACACATATTTCCACTGTCAATTGTAGGTACTGGTGGATGGGAATTAGCCAATTGGGTTAAAGGATATGAAGAATATTGGAATAATAAAGCGGAGCAAGCAGAAGCTGATGATAATATTCCAGAAGCCGAAAAATCCCGAAAGAATGAAAAGAATGCAAAGGACTTCGGATTAGACCTTAAGGACCTCACTGAGCAATATCAAATAGCATTCATCGAACTCGATAGAGATATAGCTGTGGATAAGGTATGCGATATATTCACTCAGATTAATAGTAAAGGAATCCGATTAGATATATTCGATTTGATAAATGCACTATTAACACCCAAAGGACTGAAATTGAAACATATGTGGAGGGAAGCAAAACCGAAATTAGCGTTTGCCGACTCTGATAAAATGAATGTATATATTCTTCAAGTAATGTCTATTTTGAAACAAACATATTGCTCCCCAAAATATCTTTACTATCTACTTCCTGGCCAAGAAAAACAAGTAAGAGATCCAGATGGAACTAGACGTCAAGAAATACTATTGCCGGATGTATCTGATTTTGAAAACAGCTGGACAGTAGCAGTTGAAGCATTAGAGTATGCTATGAAACGTATTAAGCACCCACAAGAATATGGTGCAATCTCGCCAAAATACATTCCATACGTATCTATATTTCCAGTATTTGCAGCATTACAATCCCATATTAAAGGCATAGATCCAACGAAGAAGTTAGACGCAAATAGAAAATTCAGACATTGGTATTGGGCCTCAATTTTCACTAAAAGGTATTCTGGGTCAGTCGAATCTACTAGTGCTAGAGATTTCCTAGATGTAATAGAATGGATTGAAGATGATACGGCTGAACCTATACCAATACTAGATTTCAAGAACAGATTTAAAACACTAGAACTGAGAAAAGAAACAAAACGCGGCACATCTGTTTATAATGGAATATTTAATCTTTTAGTGATTCAAGGAGCGCAGGATTGGATGACTGGAATAGCTCCACAATATGATGATCTAGATGACCATCATATCGTCCCCGCTTCATGGGGAGATGATAACCTAGAAGGAGATATCGTTAATACAATTTTAAATCGAACACCACTAACTTCGGAAACAAATCGACACGTAATAAAAGACCAGCTCCCCAATCTATATCTTCCTGAATTAATTGCGAAAAACGGAGAAACAACTGTTAGAGCTATGCTCGAAACACACTTTGTATCTCCTTACGCACAAGAAATTCTAATGCGGACCCCATTCACCAAAGAAGACTTTGAGAAGTTCATAACCGAAAGGCAAAAAACATTACAAGATGCAATCGAGAATCTACTAATTAAAGAACGGCTCGACCTAGCACCACATTTGAGGGAATTGGATGCAACCATTGAAACTACTGAATTAACATTAAGAGATGTTATTGAAAAAGGATTGACGGAAAGTGGACAGATAATTCCATCACATATTGAAATGGAAGTAAATGAGAGAATATTAAGGGCAGCAAGGAAAAACGCAGCATTCGATATGGACCATTATGAAACGATGAAAGGAAAACTTGAATATTGTGATTTGAGGGAATTACAGGATATCATATTGAATAAGGGACTATGGAATACATTTTCAGAAATATTTAGAAATAAAGAAACAATGAGTCGAAAATTTGATCAACTTGCAGAACTGAGAAATGGCATCAGACATAGTAGAACTGTTGACGATATAACTCGTAAAGAGGGAGAGGCAGCAATAGAATGGTTTTCACAAGTATTGCAAGGGCCATAAAAGCAGACAGCCACTGTTTACTGCGCATAAAAGTGAACTGCGTGCCGAAGGCGAGGCTCAGGCAGTTAGAGGGATTATTCCTCTTCTTCGTGGCCAGGCAATTCTGGAAAACTATCGAAAGGCAATTCATTCATTTTAGCACCGGCGATACCCTCCATTGTTCCATATACCTCATATAAACCAATTGCCACACTGACAATTTGAGCCTCTCTCTTTTTCCATAAGCGATGCATAGAATTTCTTTCTGTTGCAATTCCCCGCCTTAATCCCTCCAGTTGTTGCACTATGAATTCAACGCTGTTAAAGAAATCCTCACTAATAATATAATTGTAAAGTAATCCGATTTTCTTATCCTTTCCCACCTGAGATTGTTTAATTGTTGATATTTTCATTATCTGTTTTCTCAAAATAGTAGCTATGCCAACAACGGAATTATAATCTGTGATTATAATATTTTTCTTAAGACCTAATCTATCTATATCATCTGGCAACACTCGACTAACAAGAATAGCGACATCAGAACCTTGATTTTTCTTATCCTCTTTCAATTTATTAATCCAGGTATTTGACCATTTTTTCGCATTCTTCGTCTCCCATAGTATTGTCCCACATTGACTACCCGCTTTAGTGCAGACCCTTTGGAGAATGTCTGCTCCTCTAGCTCCAATTTTGATGGGTACAATCTCATCGGAGGAGAAACATATTGTTAATATTTCTTCCACATCTGCTTCCAAAGCCTCACCCTGAAGTCTTTGGGAACCTTGGTCCGCAGAACGTTTCAAACTGTCTATTTGGTCTTTGAGTTCTTTAATTTCTTCTTTATACTTCATAACCTCAAATTTTGACCCATCTGCATATTGCTTAATAGCTTCTTTCGTAATTTTATCTCTTTCTTCATCCATTCTGCGATCTACTTCAAGTTCCAGTTTCTCAGTTTTTCTTTCCAATTCACGTTCTTTTTTCCGCAGCACCTTTTCCTTTTTCTCAGCTTCTTCAGCCCTTTCTTTTTCTTCCTCAAGCTCGGCCTTAAGGTCTCCAATTTCACATTCTTTCTCTTTCAAGAGGCGCTTTTCAGTATCCTTAATTAATTTCTTTTTCATTGATTTGACCTTTGTATTTACCAAATCATCAATTTCTTCCGACATAGTTTCAGAAATAGCCTCTCCAATCTCAAAGGTCTCCTCACAATATGGACACGTTATCTTGTTTATTGACATTTCAAACCACCTTACTCCTAATTTGGGTTATGTATGAGTTAACATTTCAAATATTTAACGATGAGAGGAATAACAATTAGATTTATTGAATAGACACGTCTGAATAGAAAACCTCCGTTATCATTTCCCCAGATTCTGTAATTGTCAATTCTCCTCTTTTATCTCTAACTGCCCACCCTCTCTCAATCCATTGTTCGATGTAATGGTGTGCGTAATACATTCTTTCAGCTTGTACTAAATCAATGACCTTTTTTCTTTCGTCTCGGGTCCAAATATTAGCATTTTTAATCGAATCTATCATTTTGGAATACGTAGTCAATTGCTGATTCTCTTTTTTATGTCTCAGAATGCGAAGCGATATCACCAGATCCTCTGGCGGAATCCCAATATTAAAGGTTGGGAGTAAACGAGGTTCCCATACATCTTTAGAAAGACCGATAGGCCTTTCACCCTCGAAATAGGTGTTCTTTATGTTCTTTTCTCCTTGAACCATATACTCTTTTGTACCAACGGTAATTGTGGTCACATCAGGTACCATCATAGAAGCGATAGTTGCAGCAGCACCGTATTCAGAACTCCCGCCTGATACATTTACATATACTTCATTACCCTCATCATGCTCAGTGCACAACACTTTTAAAAGTTCTCTCAAAACATCTTGAAACCGATAAACCTTGACTTGAACCTCAATAATATCTTTAATTCCAAGATCATTTAATTGCCTGACTATCTCATTATAAAAGGAACCATATAATTTTTGTTTTTTTGTATCAGAAAGACCCACCCAGTGAAGAAGATAAACTCTTCTGACATCTTGGATATATTGGATTGGTTTCACAATTCTCACGGTTTCAAAAGTGACGCAAGAAATAACAACCTTTTTTTTAACGGCCAGTCTCATATAAACACCAATAACAAGTATAACAAATATAACATTATAACATTTAATACTTTTGCCCCCCTTCATCCCTATATGACCCTAAATAACTTCGAAATAGACCCCGTGACTATGTATCTGCTTTCGAACGGAGATTTACCTGCCTGGAACTCTCAAAAACTATATGAATACGCTTGGAGCCAGGGTATCAAACCACTGAGAGAGAATGAATTAAAACCAAGAGAATGGCAAATGCGAAGGCGGAAGCGAGGGGTAGCATAATAGCAATAGGAGGAGATAAAATGAAAATGAATGCATTTGTAAATACGGAATCCCTCAATGGGATAATTGTGAGCATATACTCTATTAGAGGAGACCAAGAAAGCCTGAAAGAGTCTGAACGATACAAAGAAGCTTGGAGATTGTGCAGAGCTTTCAAAGGATACCCAGTGCCATTTATGGGAGGAGAAAAAATTCTACTCCTAGGAAAAGGCGAAGAGAAGGTGAGCTCAGGCAACCTCATAGGAGCACTTGAAAAAGTGGTGCCATTAGATATGTCAGACCCAGCAATGAGAAGTGCTATGGCCGAAATAACAAGACAGGCGATAAATCGGAGGATGAAGAGCAAGGGTTATATAACCGAGACTGGAGCAATTATTCCCAAATCTCCAAGAATAACACCTCTCGGAAATGGGGAACCCGTACTTGTATATGAGAACGGTGCAAAATTTCAGGTAGAAGGTCTATCTGGAGGGCATCTAATTGTTTGGATAGATCCAAAAGTTAGAATAAAACAGGACGCTCTCCATTATATAGAATGGAGAACAAAGAACAAGACAAAAGGGGAGATTGAACAAGAATTAACAGGTATCCAAGTCTTCTTAGCCCCCTTCAATCAGAAAGGTGCAATAGATTCTTTGGATTGGGAAAATACACCAAGCACAAAGACATTTGAATGCCCACCCGAAATGAAAGAACGAATAGGAAAGGATATGATAACAATTCAGGATTATTGGCGATACAAGCATTTCGTTACAGTTAAAGCCGATGAATCTCCCATTATAAATGTCAAGCTCAAGGGCAGAAACACCGCAGTTGGGTATCCAGCAAGCACAGTGTTCTTTTCAACCAAAGGCAAATCGTATCCGAAATCCGTGAGAGATTCATTCACAATGCCATCAATAAGACGTGTGACGAAGACGGAAAACATGGCGAAAATGATGCTTGGAGGACCCTTGGAGATAAACGGAAAAGAGATTCCATTTGAAACTAAAATGGCAGATGAGGATGATCTGAAAAACATAGGAAAAATGGTATCTACTGGACACGTAGAAAAGCCACTACTTTCGATGGGGAAAAACAAAACCGCTAGTGCTCCAAAGGAGATAAGCAAATATGGACCATATAGCGGGGCTAGATACATACCAGTGTATTATCTGTTACCTCCTGCCTCTGAATTGGACGTGAAACAGCTTCATAGCCAGCTTCAAAAATTCAATTCCAGTTTAAAACTTGGTGAACTAGAAAAAATCGGCCACTCTCATGTTCATACTTCCGCTTCCTTTCCAACAAGAAACGACTATTGGGATGGTGCAAGAAACGCTGGTTTTGAAATAGACAAATATATGAAGACATGTGATGAACCATCGATTAAGAGCGGGAAGCCTGTTCTAATATCTATCCTTCCTAACAAAGATTCGGAAACATATGCTGGTGGTAAACAGGGTGCCCATTCAGATAATCATTCCATACAAAACATGACACTACGGACAGCAAGGGAGATTATTTCTGGAAGAAGTGGCATGTTCTATGCTCAAAACACACTCATGCAGGTTTATCTCAAATCCCTTGGCAAAGGAGAAGCACCGTGGATATTAGAAAAGCCCGCTGGAGGAATTGATGGCACTGCATACCTTGGATATGACGTGAGCAGAAGACAAGAACACGAATATGGCAGCAAGAAAGAAGCTGCTGCAACCATAAGCATGGTAGATAGCCAAGGACGCAACCTTCTCAACAAGCTTCACACTTCACAAAGCGGAGAAACTCTAGATCGGCTGACTGCCAATAGGATGGTGTTCGAAGTTACTGGAGAAGCCCATAGAACGTTCATGGACAGAGACCAAATCTTTCGCCGTCTCGTGATTTTTAAAGATGGGGTTATAAGAAACAACGAGAAAGAGAATATCAAGGCTGGTGTTTCTCAAGCAATAAATGACATGATTCCAAAGGCAACAATGCCCGACGAAGTAGAAGTTGATCTGATAGCGGTAGTGAAATCTGGCATTGAGCGATTATATGAAAACAGTGGTTATAATCCCGAAGATGGAGTGTACGCCATCTTTTATGATAATGTTGCTATTGTTGCCACTTCTAATCTTGGAAAGCGTAGTGGGAGTGTCACTGTCCAGACAACGCGATTGGAACCCATGTTCAAAGCGATGGAAACCGGAATGCTAGATGGATCTGAGATAGATATCAAACGAATCATACACGAATTTTCCGACCTCTGTAATCTAGATTGGGCAAGTCTGTGGAAACAACCAAAGTATCCAATAGTGTTGAGGCTAGTTCAAAGGCTTGGAGAACAATATACGCTTGACATATCAGACCCATCCTACCTACCTTTATAAAATACGATAAAACGATACGCATCAAGGAGATAGGAGGAATAAGCTTGACAGAAGATGCCAACGATCCAATTACCAAAACGTCTGGCCCATGCATCGTGCTTGCAGGAGCTGGAACTGGGAAAACATGGAATATCATACAAAAAATCAAACATTTAATTGATAATGATATTTGTAAGCCAGATGAGATATTGTGCCTCACATTCAGCGTGGAAGCAACAAATGAATTAAAGCATAGAGTGGCAGAAGAAATAGCCAGTGCACTAGACGTCCATATTCGCAACTTCCACAGCTTTTCTGCTCAGATACTTCGAGAAGCAGGACAAAAGATAGATATAGACCCAGATTTTGAAGTCCTGCAACCAGATGACGCAATCATCATGGTACACAGATATCTGGGAATCTCTCCACACAGTTCAGGCAGATATGTAAAATCAATAAGCACAGCCCAAGATTTTGGGATAGATTTCGACGAGATAAATAACTACAAGGATAAAATTGGAGTTCCTTTTCGAGGATACGAAAACCTGGATAAGCACGTTGAAGGCTTGCGAATAGAACTCAACACTATGTATCTCCGTCCTGGAGAGACAAAAGAAGAAAAAGCAGAACTTAAAGCTAGAAAAAAAGAGATGAAAATATTTCTCCAAGATTCTGATGAGTATCTGAAATATGCACATTTTGTTGAAGCCTGGGATGCTTACAGACAGATGAAAAAAGAAAAGAATTATCTTGATTTCTCTGACTTAAACTACAATCTTGTCAAACTATTTGATATCTATGGCGCAGAGGATATTGCCGAGCGTTACAAATACGTCTTTATTGACGAATTCCAGGATGTCAATAAGCTACAGTTCAAATTAATTGAACATCTAGCACTCCCCCACAAGAATATTACCGTTGTTGGGGACCCTAATCAATCTATATATGCATTTAGAGGGTCGTATAAGGAAAGTTTTGAACACTTTAAAGAATCCTTTGAAGTAGATGAAAGCACAGACGTATTCAAACTCGATAAGAGTTACAGGTCTCCTAATACCATACTCAACGTAGCTCACAAACTCATTCAAAATAATTACGAAGATCCCACTGAATGTTTCCTTATACAAAACGCAGAGGGTCGAGAAGGAAATGCAGTGGAACTCATAGAAACTAAGAACAAAGACGAAGAAGCAAGAAAGATAGGCGAACTTGTCCAGGAGGAGGTAGACAAGGGCACGCATCCATCGGAAATATGTGTATTAGTCAGAACGCATACTCAAGCAGCGACTATAAAACAGGCACTAGACGTCATGGACATCCCAGCCATCACCGCAGGAAGAAAAAATTTAATGCTAATGCCGGAAATCAAAACTGCCATTGGTTATATATCCATGTTAAACAACATAACCCAACGAACAGGAACTGGAGAACAGGCCTGGTGGTATCTCTTTCATTACAAAAACGCACTTACACCGAGTGACTCTATAAAAATAGGAAGATATCTGAAAAAGAACAGAGATGAAGGTGTTTCAATTGATCAGGCGCTCCTGAGCAGCCTGAATGAATTAGATATGTCTCCCTATGGAAAAACAATCGTTGAGCGCGTATCAAAAAAAATAAATGAACTTTCCAAAAGCTCAAACAAACCTCTTCCAGACTTAGTATTGGACGTATACGAAGCATCGGGATTAAACCGGGCGTTCACATCAAAAAGGACAACTCGAAATTTGGAAGCCATGATGAATCTGAAAACATTCTATGATATGGCAGAAAATTTTTACAAAGTGCACGACACAAGCCTATCAAGCTTCATAGAATACATTGAGATGATAGGAGACCTGGGAATAAATGTTTCTGCCTCAAAGGTAGAAGAAGTGGAAGCGGTAAGACTCATGACTATGCATGCTGTCAAAGGAAGAGAATTTAACACTGTCATAGTATCGAATATGGCAGAGGGCCGATTCCCCATTTTTCCAACCAGCAGCAAACCTATAATCCCCAAAGAGATGATGCCTGGGATAAAAGAGGAAATCGAACTGTTAGATTCTGAACTATCAGCTAATCAGCGAAAAAATGCGATAAGAGAAATAGAAAAAGCAACCCTTCTCTTCGAAGAGAGAAGGCTCTGCTACGTCGCGTTCACCAGAACAAAGGACAAACTCATACTTACGCGTGCTAAAACATATAAAGAAGATGATGCGGAAACAGGCCCATCCAAATTCTTAACGGAAATCGAATATCAGAACAATCAAAACATAAGTATAACGGTTGACAACGACGAAAGGCACACACTTTTATCACCACAATCAAAAGTGGAAAAAATGAAAAGCCAGCTGAAGCAACAATTAATAGAATCATTGGATAGCGAGGATTTCCCGAACATCATTGCGAAACTCATTCAATACGACACAATCAAACAACAGACCATAATCGATTACTCAGCGATCAATGACCAAGATGAGATCATAGACAAAGAAACCCTTCAAATACTATTAGACAGAGTGACTGTTGGAACAAATCATTTATTGTTTGACAAGGAAAATATATACTTCAGCCCGACTGCCCTGCTGGATTATGAAGAATGCCCTAAGAAATACGAGCTTAGTCGCATCCTACAGATGCCTGAGAGAGGTGGATTTGGATGGAGCGCTGCAAGCACAGGAAGTTTCGTCCACCAGCTCTTTGAAGAAGGAGTCAGAGAATTGTTCAAAACCAAAGAACAATACAATAAAAGAGCGGAGGAACTTGCAAAGAAGATAGAATGGAAGGGAGTCAATCTTGAAGAGGTCGGCCCAATCATTGATGTATTCTGGGAACGTCATAAGGATAAATATGACGAAAACAGTGAAGTCGAAATGGATATAAGCGCCACGCTGGGTGGATATAAGTTCTATGGCAAAGCCGACAGAATAGATGTACGGCCAGATGGGACCGCCGAGATAGTAGATTACAAGACCAATAAAAGAGCACTCAGCCCCAAGAAGAGAGCTTGGCAGATGGGATACTATGCCATAGGCCTCCGTAATCAAGGTAAGTATAAGGTTTCGCTAATAAACCTGGAAATGCTCAAACTTGAACAGCCCTATGAAGGTATTATTGGGGAAAACGGAGATGTAACATTCCACTTATCTCCACGGACACAAGGATTTAATCTCAGTGTGGTTGAACAAGAACTCATTGAAACTGCACAAAAAATAGAACACGACTACCAGACAGAATTCACACCAGCCCGAAACGACGAAGGTGTGTGTAGATTTTGTGGATATAAATTCTACTGTCCAGATTGGGAGGAGGAAACATAATGATATCCACATTTGACGGGCTTCCATTTGAAAAGGTATGTGACATCAAACTAGAAACAATGGGTGAACAGATAAAAACGATGATGCCTCAAGACCAATATGATAACAGGAACAACCTGCCTTTAAACATATATGGCCATGGACCATTCTGCAAATTCAAGATACCTAAGAGATGGTCCGGACGAACTGGAGTCTACATACTCTTAGTGGACGATGTAAAGGCCTATGTCGGAGAATGTGAAGACCTTCAAAAGCGATGGGACATAGGCTACGGCAATATATCCCCACGCAACTGTTATGAGGGAGGACAGTCCACTAACTGCAGAATAAACAACTACATTTACAAAATGACCGTAGAGGGAAAACACATCGAACTCTACTTCCATGAAACACAGGACAGATTTAACCTCGAAGATAAACTGATAACATTATTTTCACCACCGCAGAATCGTACAAATGGTAGGAAGAAAACCTCTAGTAAAAAAGAAGATCTCTCGTTGTTGTCTGATGTGAAAAAGAAGCAACATATTAGATTTGCCAAAGAAAAAACTGGCTGTAGAGAAGAGATACTGCAAGCCATCAATATCATCATAAAAAGAAAGTGTAGAAACGAATTTACGGTACAAGAAGTCGTTGACCAGATGAACGATATGGAGACAGCCTACGGAGAGTCCACCATCGGTACACACATATCCAGCAGAATGTGCTCAAACAGCCCCGACCACCATGGCACAACATACTGTGACATTGAACGGATTCGGAGAGGAGTCTATCGTAGACAATAGAAACGATTTAACAATATATACATTGATACCTCCGACAATGAACTCAAGTGATATTCCGGTGTTTTCACACACCAGACTTGGAAGCTATGAGAAATGTCCACTGCAATACAAATATAGATACATTGACAAAATAAAAACAGATATTGAGGGCATTGAGGCATTCATGGGAAGTCGCGTCCATGACGCACTAGAACATCTGTACAGAGAAAAAATGGAAAACAATAAGGTTTTAGAAATAACAGAATTATTGGAAATATACATAGGACTATGGGAGAACAAATTCCATCAGAACGTAAGGATTGTGAAAAAACAATTTGATAAACAATATTATCTGGATAGTGGAAAAGTCTGTATCAACGACTACTATTTCAGATATTACCCCTTTGATCAGGATCAAACGCTTGAATTAGAAAAGAAGGTATCCGTCACCATATGTCATGGCTACAGATTGTATGGCTATATCGACCGACTAGCGAGAGAGGGAGACAAAATAATAGTCCACGATTACAAAACAAGCAATTGGCTTCCTAAACAAGATGAAGTGGACAATGACCGGCAGCTCGGCCTCTACCAGCTTGGCATTCAGCAAGAGATGACGGAAAACAAGAGCATTGAGCTACGATGGCACTACCTTAAACATAACAAAACGCTAACAAGCTATAGGACACCAGAACAGACACGCAAAATGGAATCTGATATTGGCATAATGATTGAAGAAATCCAAAGCACAACTGAATTTCCAGCAACACCTAGCCAATTGTGTCCCTGGTGCAGTTACAACGAAATATGTTCTGCCTACCTCAAATAGAATGAACCGGATAATTTTAGAATTAGAAATTCTCTGAATATAGCTTTTCAATATCTGCCAAAATAGGGTAGTGCTCCTTTTATTGGTTGACGTTTTTGGAGGATAGACAGCCAGCATTCACCCGTGCTTAGTGGTGGCTCGGAACTCGATAACTACATTGGCTGATAACTTCAGTATGTTAAAGGGACAGGACCGAAATATAAGAGGCTGTCAAAAAGTTAGTGAAATTCCAAATATATTGATTACAGCAAAATATACTGGCTATAATGTTGATTATCCAGAAAAAGTAGTTTATCACTAAAAACTTGACAGCCTCAATATAACAAAAGCTTTTTATTGTGTGCTCCCTATATATATGTGGATGCGGGCGCCATGGGAAGGCCTTGACCCAGCGCTTGTGGAAGGCGAAATTACAGCGCTTTCTCCAAAAAATACCAGAGTGATGTAGAATGAATACCAATTCGATGAGTACACTGATTGATGAAAAAGAGTATGCAGACAGCGACATAGGAGTTATCTACGGCAATGTCGGGACAGCTCATTTCGACTGCAACGTGGCACAGCCAGTGGAGAAGATGGACTACGTGCAGGTCTGGCATGACAGACAGGGCTGGATACTCGGGCAGATAGAGAAGCTGGAGCGCAGGACCAACCTCTCAATAGATAAAGCATACCAGATGTCCAACGGCGAGGACATAGATTTCGAGGAGAGGGTATCTGCAAAGGTTGCGATTATTGGCTACAGGGATGAGCGCGGCCTGCTGCAATCACCCAGAGCCCCCTTTAAAGCTGGCACAAAGGTCTACAGGGCTATCGACAAGCTGATAATGGACGTACTTGGCCTCAAGGAGACTGCGACCGGTGCGTATGTGGGATTACTCAACGGGCTGGGCATCAAGGTGTATCTTGACATAAACGAACTCGTGCAGAAACACGCGAGCATCCTTGCAAAGACTGGTGGTGGAAAGAGTTACATGGCTGGCGTGCTGTTGGAAGAGCTCATGAAACAGAATGTGACAATAATGATTCTCGACCCCCACGGGGAGTACACGACACTGAAGACAAGAGGAGAAAAAGGGGATTCGAATTTCGGAGTTTCCCCAAGAAGCTATGCCAGCCAGATACAGGAATTCTCACCGGATACGAATATAAACAAGGGCGCGAAACCGCTTCGCTTCACGCTCTCGAACATGGGTGCGAGGGAGCTGCTCGAGCTTACAAACACTAAAAATATAAAGACGTACCTCACACCATTGAGGAAGGCCCTGGAGACCCTTAGGAGCGCAAAGGATTCCTTCACATTGAGCGACATCATCAGAATCCTGGATTATGACGATGATGTTTCAATGGGCGCCCTGATAAACGAGCTCGAATACCTGAAGGAGATCAACATATTCGCAGCCCAGGGAACGAAAATAACCGAGCTGGTCAGGAAAGGGATGACAACCATAATCAATTTAAAGGGCACGCCGCCAGACGTTCAGGCGCTGATTGTGAACAGGCTTGCCAGTGCACTCTTCGACCTCAGGAAGAAGGGGGGAATACCCCCGCTGATGCTCGTAGTGGAGGAAGCGCACAACTTCTGCCCCCAGCAGGGCACAGTTGCATCATCCAAGATATTCAGGACAGTGGCATCCGAAGGCAGGAAGTTCGGGCTTGGGCTGCTCATAATCACCCAGAGGGCGGCAAAAGTCGATAAAAACGTGCTTAGCCAGTGCAACACGCAGGTCATCCTTAAAGTTACAAATCCAAACGATCTGAAGGCTATTGTGAGCTCTGTTGAGGGGCTTACGAGCGCAGCCGCCGATGAGATACAGCGGATTCCGATAGGTGTGGCCGTCATAACCGCGCCAAACGTTTCAATGCCTCTGTTCGTTGAAATCCGCCCTCGCGAGACGAAGCACGGCGGAACTTCGGTCAAGATAGTAGGGAGCTGATTCCCTGGCAGTAAATAGGGAAATAGGGGATGCCAGGCTAGAGAAGTACATAGGGATTACACAGCAATCTCTTGCCGATCTCGATATTCTGCCGGAGCAGGGCACCGAGCTCTACAATTCCGCAAGGGAATTCCTGACCATGGCTGAGGCGTACTACAAGGATGCAGTCCACTTCAAAGAGCAGGGCGATATGGTAAATGCCTATGGCTGCATCAATTACTCCCAGGGATGGCTTGACGCAGGAGTTCGTGTCGAACTTTTCCGCATGAGAAAACATTGATGACCAGCATATTTCGGACGCACTGCGCTCTGCGCTGTTTGACGTAAAATATATATCATGGTCTCCCATTAAGGAGATTGGGTCACGGCATTGAAGAGATACGAGATACCTCAGGGTAAAGAGATACGCAGGGAGGAGGGCGGCCCCACAACGTTAAAGAAGCTCTTGCAGACCTCCAAAGCCTATTCCTTTACTGGATACCTTATGGTATCTCTCAAATCCGCAAGCAGTGAGTCAGGCGGCGTGATAGTACTAAAGGACGGCAAGCCAAAGATTTCAATGTATGAAGGGGAAGCAGGCAAGGATTTTGCCGGGCAAAGGTCTCTACGCAGGATCTGGGAGGACTCGTACAACAGCAAGTCCGTTATCACACTCATCAAGCTCAAATCCGTGGATGACCTGATAAGCAAGTACGAATCCACCGCGAAGATCGAGCCGACTCGCAAGAAGGACCGCATAGTGGCGCTCTCCTGGGGCTCCAAGGAAAAGGAGAGGATGGAGCGCGAGAAACTGGACCAGTACTACAACACACTAGGCAAATGGCAAAACATGGGGTATGAGATAAAGGAACTCGACAAGGCCCTGGACACGGATGCTCTCGAGACAATAGATGCCAAATTCAAGGAATTCGGGGCAAAGGTTCAGGAAATGGAGAAGCTAAGGAAAAAGCTCAAGGAGATATCACACGAGGACTTCGAGCACATATCCTCGGCAATCGAGAAAAAGATGTGCGATGTGACCTTGATTGACGAAATAAGGGACGAAATCGAGGATATGGAGAAGAAGCTGGTCAGGAGAACCGCGGAGCAGAGGCAGCAGATCCAAGAGATGGTGCAGCAGAAGGAGAAAAAGGCCGAGCTGAAGCATAGAGACAAGCAAAAGGCAATGGTTTACGACCTCATCACCAAGCACTCCGCACCACAGGCAAAGGACGAACTGGATGCCAGTCTTACTCCTGACTATACCTTTGACAACTTCATTGTTGGCGAGAGCAATCGCTTCGCCTATGCGGCAGCCAAGGCCGTTGCCAACCAGCCGGGTATGAGCTACAACCCGCTGTTCATATGGAGCGGGCCCGGGCTTGGGAAAACGCACCTCCTGAATGCAATAGCAAAGACGACCAAGGATAATCATCCGAACCTGCGCGTGGCATATATCACCACAGAGAAGTTCACAAACGATCTGGTCCAGGCCCTCGAGACAAACACCGTGCTGAAGTTCCGCCAGGACTACAGGAGCGTCGATGTTTTGATTATTGACGATATCCAGTTCCTTGCAGGCAGGGAGAAGACCCAGGAGGAGTTCTTCCACACATTCAACACGCTCTTTACGGTGGACAAGCAGATAATTCTTGCAAGCGACCGCCCTCCGAAAGAGATTCCCACACTGGAGCAGCGCCTCATATCCAGGTTCGAAGGCGGGCTCATAGCCGACGTGAAACCCCCCAAGGTCGAGATGCGCAGGGCAATACTCAACCAGAAGGTAAAAGAAAAGGACTGGGAGATTGACCCGGAGATAATAAAATACATAGCAGTTGAGTTCGATACAAACATACGCGAGCTCGAAGGCGCCCTGAATAAGGTAATGGCCTTCTCATCACTAATGAAGCAGAGCGTGACAATGGAGCTTGCACGGGATGTGCTCCGCGAGCTCATAGAGACAAGGAGGGCAGAGGCATCCACACCCGCCCCATTCGAGTCCGGAGAGGGGGACAAGAAGGCAGCACCCACCGCATCCAAGAAGATGAACATCAACGATGTCAAGTTGAAGACCAGCCACAGCTACCTCATCGAGGAGGAGAAAGGGAACGGATGCTTCAAGATTTTCGCGAAACTGACTGGCAAGCGCAAGGGGCTGTGCATAAGCAGGATCCACCCCCAGCGATTGAAGGACAACTACAACATTGAAAATGCGGAGATTGCCTGGCTTACGGACCGGGATAGCAAGAAGGCCCTCACCCTCGATTACTCGCTCGAGCGGTTGATATTCACAATAGAGGATTTCATTGAGAAGAACAACGACGGCGTTGTACTTTTAGACGGAATCAATTACCTGACAAACAACAACAGCTTTGACGCTGTGCTCCGCTTCCTCAGAAAGATGATAGATGTCGTTTACGAGACCGAATTCACATTCATGGTTTCCATAACCCCGGGAACCATCGAGGGCCAGGATCTCAGGATTATAGAGAGGGAGATGGAGGTAGTAAATCTCTAAGTTGATACAATGACTGATTTTGATCTGGAGCCGGATAGAATAATCGAGATTATCAAGGATAATGGCTACTCTGTAGTGGCCATCCAATACCCGGAAGGACTGAAGCTGTCAGCCCAGAGACTGGCCAAGCGCATAGAGGAGGCGGGCGCTGCGGCCGTTCTCATGGCAGACCCGTGCTTCGGCCCATGCGACCTTGCACTGGATTACAAGGAGGTCGGGGCAGAGGCGCTCTTCCATCTGGGGCATTCTGAATTTCCCAACAGAAAGGCACCGGAAAGCATTTACTTCATCGAGGCAAGGGTTGCATTCGATATGGACTCGATTTTGGACAAGGCCATTCCCTTGCTGGCGGGCCCGGTGGGACTGCTC
>SDBU01004324.1_pt1 | contig 17487 bp, 18 predicted proteins | sample 2277071 | NCBI WGS metagenome assembly SDBU01 (sample SAMN10397929, study PRJNA504765) | marine sediment metagenome | isolation source: marine sediment core GS08_GC12, 126 cmbsf | place: Arctic Ocean: Gakkel Ridge, Loki's castle | collected 2008 | reverse complement strand
AAAAGTCCGGGGAGAAGTTGGTCGTACGCGGGGGCCTGATGGACGGGGCTCCGCTCAGCCCGAAAAAGGTGTCCGAGTTGGCCATGATTCCGCCGCTGCCCGTGCTGCACGCGATGGTGTTGGGCGGCATCCAGGCGCCCATCGTGGGCCTGGTCACGGCCCTACAGCGTCTGCTGCTGAATCTCGTATGCGTTCTGGAAGAAATCCGAAAGCAAGGGGAAGGCGGTCCCTCGGGTTCGCCTTCGGAGGGCGCGGCATCCGACTCGTCTTGCGGCGGGTCTGAACAAGTGGGCCAGGGTCCCGCCGTAAGCGATGCGTAAGTTGAGGATCTATCTGGCGTGGCAAGGACCGATGGTGCAGGAATAGGATAATGGAGGTAACCAAATGGGCGAAGCAAACGGAGTCGCCGAGGCAGTGAGCGTCGAGCCTTCGGCAGTCGAGCCTTCGGCAAAGGTGAAAGAGGCCCTCGACCTGGTGTCCGGAATGACGCTGCTGGAAGTCGCCGAGTTAGTGAAGGCCTTCGAGGAGAAGTTCGGCGTTTCGGCGGCGCCGATTATCGCGGGGGTGCCTATGGCGGGGGCCGGAGCACTGGCTGAGGCCGGCGAGGCCGCTGAGGAAAAAACCGAGTTCGATGTCGTCCTTTCATCGGTGGGGCCGAACAAGCTCCAGGTTATCAAGACCGTGCGCGAGTTTACGACCCTAGGCCTGAAGGAGGCCAAGGCGCTCGTCGACAGCGCACCTAAGGCGGTGAAGGAGGCGGCCTCCAAGGAGGAGGCCGAAAAGATAAAGGCTCGGCTAGAGGGGGTCGGTGCCAAGGTCGAGTTGAAGTGAGCACGACCCGGGAAGGGGGATAAGCGCGCAGCATGGTACAGGTCCGAGATTTCAGCAAGGTTGGCGATGCGATTGAGATTCCCAATCTGACTCAACTTCAGATTGAGGGGTTCAACCGTTTTCTTCAACCGGATTGCCTGCCTCAAGAGCGCCGGCCCGTGGGCCTCGAGGGGATATGTCAGGAGTTCTTTCCGGTGGAAGGTCCCGACGGGACCCTCCGCATGGAGTACCTGGGATACGAGTTGAGCGCCCCCTCGCGAGATGAGGAGGAATGCCGCACCCTGGGCCTGACCTTCGCCAGGCCCCTGCGTCTTCGGCTGCGTATCGTTGGGCCGGAAAGCGTTGAAGAAGACGTGTATGTCGGCGAGATGCCGCAGATGATGGGCAACGGGCATTTCATCATCAACGGCACCCCGAGAGTCACAGTGGCACAGATTCAACGTTCTCCGGGCGTGGATTTCAGCGAGGTCGTGGATGAGAGCGGGCGAAAAACCCATTCGTGCCGTTTCGTGCCTGAAAGAGGCACATGGATAGAGTTTAGCGTCAGCCGGAAGGATTTCCTCCAAGTGCGCCTTGGGCGGAGCGGCAAAATGCCGGCGACCTGGCTCCTGCGCGCTATGTTTCCGCAGGCTTCCTCCAACACCGACCTGCTGGCGCTTTTCCATGACCGCGAAGAAGCGCGCCTCGGCGATCATTCGGCCCTGCGGGCCATCGAGGGCCGCTATCTGGCCGGGGATGTCGTGAACAGCGAAACGAACGAGATCCTTGCAGGGGCCGGAGAACGAATCAGCCCCCAACTGGCCAAGGCGCTTCGCGATTCGCAGATGAAAACGGTGAGCGTGTTGAAGAACGTTGACGATCTCTTGCTCCTCCGCACTATTGAGGCCGATCCGTGCAAGGGACACGAAGATGCCCTTCTGCGGATCTACGCGCGCTTCCGGCCGGGCGAGCCGGCCACCCATGAGAGAGCCGCGCGCTTTTTCGCTGATCGCTTCGCCGACCCAAGGCACTATACCCTGGGCAAAGTGGGGCGGTTTCGCGTTAACCGGAAGCTGGGCCAGAACGTTTCGACCGATCACACGACCCTGTGTCCGGAAGACATACTCAACGCCATTCGATACCTTGTGCGCATGCGGCGAGGCCAGGGCGAGCCCGACGACATAGACGATCTCGGCAATCGGATATTGCGGCCCATTGACAAGCTTCTCGAGGAGCACCTGCGCTACGGGTTCATTGCGTGGCGCCGTTCCATCCGGGAACGCCTGGTGACGCATCAAGGAAGTGTGCCGTCCCCTCGTGTGGTGGCGGCCACCCGGGCGATCGCCCATGCCATAGAGGAGTTTTTTGTACGAAGCGAGCTGTCGCAAGTCCTGGATCAGACCAATGCCTTGGCCGAGCTGAATCATATACGTCGCATCAGCGCGCTTGGCCCAGGCGGCCTCAATCGGAAACGCGCCGGTTTCGAGGTCCGAGACGTGCACGCTTCCCATTACGGCAGGATTTGCCCAATCGAAACGCCGGAAGGACCGAACATCGGCCTGATCGCTTCCCTCGGCATGTTCGCCAGAGTGGACGAATTCGGTTTCATCACCACGCCTTACAGGTCCGCGTCTGACGACAGCGCCGAGGTCCGGTACCTGAGGGCGGACGAGGAGAAGCAGTTACAGCTTGCCCCGGCCATACGGGATCAAGGCGACGGGATGGTTCTGGCCAGATACGGTGAGGAGTTCAGGCAAACGAGGCTGAAAGAGGTGGACCTCGTGGACATCTCTCCCAGACAAATGGTGGGTGTCTCCGCCGGCCTCATCCCGTTTTTGGAGCACAACGATGCCAACAGAGCCCTGATGGGCTCAAATATGCAGCGCCAGGCGGTTGCGTCCCTTCGGCCGGAGTTGCCTGTAGTGGCAACCGGCGTGGAAAAAACCGTGGCGGCGAGTTCCAGCACTGTGGTCATCGCGCGCAGACAGGGCACGGTTGCCGAGGTGGACGCTCGGCACATCAGAGTAGGAGAGGACATCTACCCCTTGCGGAAATTCGCCCGCCTCAGCGAGAATGTGTGTTTGAACCAGAGGCCCATCGTTCGCGAGGGCGACCAGGTCGGTTCCGGCCAGATCATCGCCGACGGCGCGGCAACCTGCCAGGGAGAGTTGAGCCTTGGCCGCAACGTCCTCGTGGCCTTTATGATTTGGGACGGCTATAACTTCGAGGACGCCATCATCGTCAGCGAACGCCTCGTCGAGGCCGACAAGTACACCTCGATTCACATCGAGGAGTTCATGACTGAACTCCGTGAGACCAGACTGGGCCGGGAGGAATTCACTCGCGACATTCCAAACGTTCCTGAGCGGATGCTGGCGAACCTCGACGATAGTGGAATTGTAAGGGTCGGCATGAAGGTCAGGCCGGACGACATCCTTGTGGGCAAGGTCGCGCCGAAATCCAAGACCGAACTGACTCCGGAAGAGAGACTTCTCCGAGAGATATTCGGCAAGGCGGGCATTGACGTCACCAATGAGTCTCTCATTGTTCCTCCAGGTTCGCCCGGCATCGTCGTGGATGTTAGACACTTCCGCAAGAAGACTCATCTGGCGGAGAAGGACCGTGCCGAAGACACCCGGGAAGCGAGAAAGATTGCGGCGGACTACGACAACAAAATTGCCGAGGTCTTTTCTTCTTTGATCGGCGAACTGACCGCCTTGTCGGGCGCATCCAGGCTGTCCCTGCCCTCGGTGCCGCCGAACCCCACCGTTCGGGAGTTGCTTCACCTGGAGACGACCTTCCGATTCGACTTGGACGCCTTTCCTCGTCCCGTGCGCGAACAGGCGAAACGGGTGTATCAAGAGCACCACGGGCGGTCGGAGGTCCTCAAAGCAAGACGGGAGCAGCTCCTCAGAAAGCTCCGCACCGGTGACGAGTTGCCCCCCGGCGTGTTCGAGATGGTGAGGGTGTACGTGGCGGTGAGGAGGCCCTTGGCGGAAGGAGACAAAATGGCGGGCCGCCACGGGAACAAAGGCATCATCGCCCGCATTTTTCCAAAGGAGGATATGCCGTTCTTGGCCGACGGGACGCCCGTGGAGATCATCCTGAATCCACTGGGGGTCCCAAGCCGAATGAACGTCGGCCAGATTCTGGAGACCCACCTGGGGTGGGCCGCCAAGGCGCTGGGATTTCGCGCCATCACTCCCGCCTTCGACGGCGCCACGGAGGAGGAGATACGTACCTGTCTTCGTGAGGCAGGGCTTCCGGAAGACGGGAAGGCCGTCCTCTATGACGGGCGCACCGGGGAGCCGTTCCACCAGAAGATAACCGTAGGTTACATATATATGATGAAGCTCAACCATCTTGTCGAGGACAAGATTCACGCCCGCGCCACCGGCCCTTACAGCCTCATCACCCAACAGCCGCTTGGCGGGAAAGCGCGCATGGGGGGCCAGAGGCTTGGGGAGATGGAGGTCTGGGCGCTGGAGGCTTACGGGGCGGCCTTCCTCCTCAAGGAAATGCTCACCGTGAAGAGCGATGCCGTAGACGGCAGAGCACGCATGTACGAATCCATAATAAAGGGCGTCAACCTTCTCCAAGGGGGAATTCCTCTTTCCTTCGACGTTCTCGTTCAGGAGATTCGGGGCCTTGGCCTGAATCTGAGGATCACAGGAAGCGGCCGACCTGAGCCCTCTCGTATCAGACCGAGGTCGGCTCAGACGGAAGCTCGACGGGTCGCTATGGCTGCGGAAGGGAGATAATCGGAATGGCAGAAGCTGCGTTCGAGCGCGTAAACGAGTTCTCCGCGGTGAAGATCTCGCTCGCCTCCCCGGAGGACATACGAAGCTGGTCATACGGCGAGGTCAAAAAACCGGAGACGATCAACTATCGGACGTACCGCGCCGAGAAGGACGGCCTTTTCTGTGAGCGCATCTTTGGTCCGGAACGAGACTGGGAGTGCTTCTGTGGAAAATACCGGGGAATGAAGCACAAGGGCATAGTGTGCGATCGGTGCGGTGTGAAGGTGACGCACTCCAGGGTGCGTCGGAAACGAATGGGACATATCACCCTTGCCGCGCCGGTAGTCCACCTATGGTTCTTCAAGGCGATGCCGTCGCGCCTGGCCACGATTCTCGAGACGAAAACCAACGCGCTGGAGCGCGTCATCTACTTCCAGGACTACCTGGTGGTGGATCCGGGCGATACGCCCCTGCGCAAAACCCAACTCCTGTCTGAGGCGGAATTCCGCGCCGCCTCCGAGGAGTACGGCGACCGGTTCGTCGCCAAGATGGGTGCGGAGGCCATTCGAGACGTCCTCCGCGGCTTGGACTTGGCCGGCCTAACTGCGGGACTCCGCGAGGAGTTGCGCAGCACCACATCGAAGCAGCGGACCAAGGACATCACCAAACGCCTGAGGCTTGTGGAGGCGCTCAAAGAAGGCGGAAACAGACCGGAATGGATGGTGCTCGAAGTCATACCGGTCATACCTCCGGACCTCAGGCCGCTGGTCTTGCTTGAGAGCGGCAACTTCGCCACCTCTGACCTCAACGACCTCTACCGCCGCATCATCAACCGCAACAATCGCTTGAAGAAGCTCATTGACCTGAACGCGCCGGAGGTCATTATCCGCAACGAAAAGCGTATGCTTCAGCAGGCGGTTGACGCTCTCTTCGATAACGCCCGGTGCAAGCGATCCGTCCTGGGCACCAGCAACAGGCCGCTGAAGTCGCTCACCGACATGATCAAGGGCAAGCAGGGCCGCTTCCGCGAGAACCTGCTCGGCAAACGCGTTGACTATTCGGCGCGCTCGGTCATCGTTGTCGGGCCGGAGCTGGAACTCCACCAATGCGGCCTTCCCAAGAAGATCGCCCTCGAGCTCTATCAACCCTTCATTATTCGCAGGCTGAGGGAGATCGGCCTCGCCGAGACCATCAAGAGCGCGAAGAAGATGATCGAACGCAAGGAGGATCCCGTTTGGGACATCCTTGAAGATGTCATCAGCGGACACCCCGTCCTGTTGAATCGCGCCCCGACCCTCCATCGCATGGGGATTCAGGCCTTCCAGCCGGTTCTCGTGGAGGGCAACGCCATCAAGATCCATCCCCTTGTCTGTCGCGGATTCAACGCCGATTTCGATGGCGACCAGATGGCCGTCCACCTTCCGCTCTCCGTGGAAGCTCAGGTCGAGGCGCACACCCTCATGATGTCCACCAACAACATCTTCTCCCCGGCCTCCGGCGAGCCGATTATCGCGCCCTCTCAGGATATCGTCCTGGGGATCTTCTACCTCACCTGTGAACGGGCCGCCGAACTGGGCGAGGGAAAGCGCTTCTATGGACCGGAAGAGGTGTTTCTCGCTTACGAGGAAAAGAAGCTCGGCATCCACGCCAAAATCAAGGTCCGCATCGCGGGCCGCCCGGAAGTCCGCGGCGAAACCAGCGCCCAGGAACCCATGAACGGCATGTGTGAAACGACGGTCGGCCGTGTCATGTTCAACGATATCCTTCCGCCGGAGATGCCTTTCTATAACAAGACCCTGGATCAGAAAGGCGTGGATGGCATCATACACGACTGCCACAGGCTCCTCGGCCGCGAGCGCACTATCAGGCTTCTGGACGACATCAAGGAACTCGGGTTCAGGCAAGCCACCCTTGCCGGTCTGTCATTCGCCACCACGGACCTCGTCATGCCCCCGGAAAAAGAGGCTATCGTGAAAGCCACCGAGTCGGAAGTCTCGCGCATCGAGCGGCATTTCGAGCAAGGCACCATCACCGAAGGCGAGCGGTACAACCTGGTCATAGACGCCTGGACCCACGCTACGGAGTCCGTCGCCGAAGCCATGATGAAGCATCTGCGCAGCGATACCAGAGGCGGCAAGCCGTACCTCAACCCGATTCGCCTGATGGTGGAATCCGGCGCCAGAGGAAGCCTTCAGCAAATCCGACAGCTCGCCGGCATGCGAGGGCTCATGGCGAAGCCCTCCGGCCGCATCATAGAGACGCCCATTAAGGCAAACTTCAGGGAGGGACTCAGGGTGCTGGAGTATTTCAGCTCCACGCACGGCGCCCGCAAGGGACTGGCCGATACCGCGCTCAAGACGGCCGACTCCGGATACCTCACGCGCAAATTGGCCGACGTGGCCCAGAATGTCACCATCACAATGCTCGACTGCGGGACCCTCAACGGCATCACCAAGGGGGTCGTCCGCAAGGGGGACGACATCGAGGTGCCCCTCAGTCGAAGCGTGCTCGGCCGCGTCGCCCGCGACAATATCGTGGATGTGGTCAATGACGAGATTATCGTCGCCGAAAGCGAGCTGATTACCGAAGCCAAAGCCAGGAAGTTGGAAGAGTGCGGATTCGAAAAAATCCGCGTCCGCTCGCCCCTTACCTGTGAGGCGGCGTTGGGCATTTGTGCGCGCTGCTATGGAATGGACTTGTCGCGGGGCGAACTGGTCGAAGAAGGTCTGGCCGTGGGAATCATCGCCGCTCAGTCCATCGGAGAGCCCGGGACCCAGCTCACCATGAAAACGTTTCATATCGGCGGTACAGCGACTCGGCGCATCGAGGAATCCGAGGCGCGCGCCAAGAAGCACGGTGTGGTTCGCTACTACAATCTGAATGTCGTCAAAAACACGAAGGGACAGACCGTCGCCCTCACCCGAAACGGCGAGATACACATCCTCGACGAGAAGGGACGGCAGGTGGAGCGAGTTGCCGTTCCGGCCGGCGCCCTTATCCTGGTGGAGGAGAACGGCAAAGTGACTCCCAAAAAGCCTCTCGCCAAGTGGGACCCGCACATGATACCGATCCTCGCAGAGGTCACGGGCCGGGTACGCTTCGAGGACATTGTCGAAAACAAGACGATGCGGCAGGAAATCGATCCCGTCTCCCGCGTCCGGCGAAAGGTCATCATCGAACACAAAGGCGACCTGCATCCGCAGGTGGTCCTACAGGACGAGGCGGGCAACATCCTGGGCGCCTATCCGATCCCGGAGAAAGCCTTCATTGAAGTGAGCGAGGGAAACTGGATATCCGCGGGTACGCTTCTTGCCAAGACCCCGCGCGAGATAACACGAACTCAAGATATTACGGGCGGTCTGCCCCGTGTCACCGAGCTGTTCGAGGCCAGAAAGCCGAAAGATCCGGCCGTCATGAGCGAGATTGAGGGCGTGGTGGAAATCGGGGAGACCAAGCGCGGCAAGATGAGCATCGTCGTGTGCCACGAAACCGGGATGGAACGGGAGCACCTCGTGCCGCGCGGCCGGCACCTTCGCGTCCACCGAGGCGCCCGGGTGCGCGCCGGCGAGCCCCTCACGGAGGGCCCCCTGGTCCCCCAGGACATCCTGCGCATCAGCGGGGAGGAAGAGCTCCAGCAGTACCTGCTCCGTGAGGTTCAGAACGTCTATCGCTCACAGAACGTGAGGATTGACGACAAGCACATCGAAATCATCATCAGCCAGATGATGCGGAAAGTGAAAATCGACAGCTGCGCCGACACACGCTTTCTTCCCGGCGCCCTTGTGGACAGATTCCAGTTTCGAGGGGAAAACCGGCGGACCGAGACGACCGGCGGCAAGCCGGCCACCGCCAGCCCCCTCCTCATGGGAATCACTAAGGCAGCGCTCCAGTCCGATTCTTTCATCTCCGCGGCCTCTTTCCAGGAAACCCCGAAGGTCCTCACCGAAGCGGCGCTTGCCGCCCGCGTGGACCACCTTGTCGGGCTCAAGGAGAACGTTATCGTCGGCCGACTCATTCCCTCCGGCACAGGGTTCAAAGCGCATCTCTCCGCCATGGTAGCCAAACCGGCCCTGCCGGAGGCGCTCGGCCAACTGACCGAGCCGGAGCCGTCGCCGGAGGACGAATCGGAATAGACATCCACGGTCATCGCGAGGAGTCAAACGAATGCCTACGATTAGTCAACTAGTCCGCAAGGGCCGCAAGAAAGTTCGGTCAAAGAGCAAGCGGCCCGATCTGGAAGCCTGCCCGCAGAAGCGGGGAGTATGCCTGCAGGTTATGACCCGCACCCCAAAGAAGCCCAATTCCGCTTTGCGCAAGGTCGCAAAGGTGCGGCTCAGCAACGGGCGCGAAGTCATCGCCTATATCCCAGGCGAAGGACATAACCTGCAAGAGCATCTGACCGTCCTCGTGCGGGGCGGCCGGGTGCGGGACCTTCCCGGCGTAAGGTACCACATTGTCAGGGGCAAACTGGATGCCGCTGGTGTCGACGGGCGGCGCAGAAGCCGCTCCAAGTATGGCGCCAAACAGCCAAAGTAGTCTTCGTGCGTTCGCCCCATGAACGGGTTGGATCGAAGCTTGTGCCCTGGTGACCTGTCGAAGGAAGGGACCAGGCCCGGGCCGCAAGAGAGGAGCAGCAACTGATGGCATTGAAATACCGGAGTACTGGAGTATTCCTTAAGCCGGACGTGCGCTACAGAAGCAAGCTGGTCAGCAAGTTCATCAATTGCCTCATGCACGGCGGCAAGAAAAGCGTGGCTGAACGCTGTTTCTATCGGGCCGTGGAGATCCTCGAGGAAAAAATCTCTGAAGTGGACGCGTTGAAGGCCTTCGAGACCTCCCTGGACAACGTCCGCCCCGCGGTCGAAGTTCGCTCTCGCCGTGTGGGCGGCGCTACATACCAGGTTCCCGTGGAAGTGCGCAGACACCGAACCACGGCTCTGGCATGCAGGTGGATTATCTCCGCTGCGCGCGCGCGGAAAGGCAAGCCAATGTACATTCGACTGGCCGCGGAACTTCTGGACGCATACAACAAGACGGGCGCGGCCTATACTCGGCGGGAGAACATCCACAAGATGGCCGAGGCGAACAAGGCGTTCGCGCACTTCGCTTGGTGAACCCCTGCCCCAGCCGCGCCCCTGTTGTCGTGCTTCCTTTGCGTACGTTTGCCCTGGTCTTTCGGGGCTCCTCCGAGGGGGCAAACGTTCCGACACCGCGTATCGAGAATATTCGACAATGAAAGTGCCTCTGCACAAGCGCAGAAATATAGGGATCATGGCTCATATTGACGCCGGCAAAACCACGTTGACCGAGCGCATCCTCTATTATGCCGGAAAGACGTACAAGATCGGCGAGGTCGATGAGGGCACTACGGTCACCGACTGGATGAAAGAGGAACAGCGCCGCGGCATCACGATCACTGCGGCCGCCATCAGCTTCAAGTGGCGCGAGTGCGAGATAAGCCTGATAGACACGCCGGGACACGTGGACTTCACCGCCGAGGTCGAGAGGTCTCTCCGTGTCCTGGACGGCGCGGTGGTCGTACTGTGCGGAGTGGGCGGCGTGGAGGCCCAGACCGAGACCGTTTGGCGCCAGGCGGACCGGTACAACGTTCCGCGTCTCTGCTGGGTCAACAAATTGGACCGCGTCGGCTCGGACTTCTTTCGCGCCGTCCGCGCCATTGAGGATCGACTGGGTGTGCGGGCGATGGTCCTTCAGCTGCCCATCGGCAGAGAGAAGGAATTCCGCGGCGTGATCGACCTCGTGCGCAGTCGCGCAGTGTACTTCGGACGCGGGAACCGCGATTTGGCTCTCCGGGAGGGGCCGTTGGATGAGGCCCTGGAGAAGGAGGCCCGCCCCTGGCGGGAGAAGCTCGAGGAGTTCGCAGCCGAGAACTCTGACCCGCTGGCTGAGAAATATCTCGAGAGCGGCCGGCTCTCAGAGGAGGAACTGCGCGTCGCCGTGCGGGAGATCGCCTTGGCCAACAAAGGGACCCCGGTGCTCTGTGGGTCGGCCCTGCGGAGCCTGGGCGTTCAGCCTCTTCTCGATGCGGTCTGTGACTACCTCCCCTCGCCCGAGAATATGCCGCCTGTGGAGGGACAGGACCCTCGTCACGAGGGGCGAGTTCTGGCAAGGCGCCCTTCGCCCGACGGTCCGCTGACCGCCCTGGCTTTCAAAGTGACGACCGCGCGCCATGATGATCTCGTGTACGTGCGCGTGTATGCAGGGACCCTTCGGTCCGGCAAGCGCGTCTACAATTCGCGAAGAGCCCGAAAAGAACTAGTGGCCAGAATATATCGCATGCTTGCGAATCGAAGAGAGGAGCGTCTGGACGAAGCCGGACCCGGCGAGATCATCGCCGTGAGCGGCCTCAGCCACACCGTAACCGGTGACACTCTGTGCGACGCCGCCGCGCCAATATTGTTGGAGCCGGTGCAGTTTCCTCCCAGCGTGCTGAGCATGGCCATCGAACCACGCAGCCAGGCCGACCGAGACAAGCTCACTGAGGCATTGGCCAAGCTCGCCAAGGAGGATCCGACGTTCGAGGTGAAAAACGACCCGGAAACCGCTCAGCTTGTTATCAGCGGCATGGGAGAGCTGCACCTTGAGGTGATAAAGAACAGGCTTCTGGAGGACCACGGAGTGGACGCCAACGTGGGCGAGCCCCGCGTCGCCTACAAGGAAACGATCGCCGCTCAGAGCGAGGCCGAGGGCCGGGTCATCCAGCAGACGGGGACCAGGGGCACCTTCGCCATTGTGAAATTGCGCGTGAGACCGGCTCCACTCCGCGGCAGCGTTGCGTTCCTGAACCAATTGGGCCCGCACAAGATAAAGCACCGATTCGTGGCGGCCGCCGAGGAAGGTGTCCTTCAAACCGCTTCAGGCGGCGTGGTAACGGGATATCCCCTGATCAATGCGGAGGTCGCCCTGGTTGACGCGGAGGAGCATCCCGTGGACTCGAATGACGCGGCCTTTGAGGCGGCGGCTTCCAAAGCGCTGAGACAAGCCGTCGAACGAGCCGGCGCCGTTTTCCTCGAACCGATCATGTCCCTTGAGGTCGTCGCCCCCTTCCAATATCTGGGAGACATCCTTGGCGGCCTGAACAGCCGTCGCGGGGTGATCACACACGTGATGGATAGGGGCGACCTGCGCGTGGTCGCGGCCAGAGTCCCGTTGTCCGAAATGTTTGGGTACGCGACAATTCTGAGGTCGCTCACTCAGGGGAGAGGCACATACACGCTTGAGCCAAGCGACTATCAGCCGGCGCCCAGAAAAATCTACGAACGATGGGTTGTGTGAGCGGGCGGTGAAGCAAAAAAGCGGTTGACTTGTGGAAGGGAAGTCACTATATTAGCTTCTTTTGCGCAATTGTCTCAGATTGGTGTCTGGCCTGTAGACTGACCTCTGCAGGCAACAGGGATATTGTCACCCTCTTTGCGTGCGGCTTCTCTCGGGCGAGCACGCGTTGGGATGCTTACAGCCATGGGTAAGGACAGGATTCGAATCAGAATGGAAGCGTACGATCATCGCATCCTTGACCAGTCCGCGCTCAAGATCGTTGAAACCGCCAAGGACACGGGCGCGAGGGTTGTAGGTCCTATCCCGCTTCCGACACGCATAGAGAGGTACACCGTCCTGCGATCGCCCCATGTAAACAAGAAATCTCGAGAGCAGTTCGAGATTCGAACCCACAAGCGGATCATAGACATCGTCGAGCCCACGGCCAGGACCATTGACGCACTGGGGCGGCTCGAGATGCCGGCGGGAGTGGACATCCGTATAAAGGCGTGACGCCTGAAGGAACGTTTCTCATGATTGGCGGAATACTCGGCAAAAAGATAGGGATGGTCCAGGTGTTCACGGAAGGCGGAACTCTTGTTCCGGTCACCGTGATACAGGCCGGCCCTTGCCAGATAATGCAGGTCAAGACCAGGGAGCGGGACGGCTATGACGCCGTGCAGTTCGGCTTCGAAGACCGCAAGCGGAAGAGCGCGACCAAACCCGAGTCGGGTCACGCGCGAGCGGCAAAGACTGAGCCGAAGCGATTCATGCGCGAAGTGTCCACCGATGGCACGGAGAAGCTCGAGCTGGGACAAACGATTACTTTGGACATCTTGAAGGATATGGACAGCGTCGACGTGATCGGTACAACGAAGGGCAAAGGCTTCCAGGGGGTCATGAAGCGCCACGGCTTTCATGGCCATCCCGCATCACACGGCGCGTCCAAAGTTCATCGCGCACCCGGCTCAATCGGCGGCGCCAGCAATCCGGCGCGTGTATTCAAAGGGGTCCGGATGGCCGGTCATATGGGTCATTGCCGCTGCACGGCGCAGAATGTGAAGGTCATTGGCGTGGATCTTGAAAGGAACGTCCTGCTCGTCAGGGGCTCTGTCCCCGGTCCGAATGGCGGCTATCTCATCGTTCGCGCCAGAAAGCAGCGGAAGGACAGACAGTCATGATATCCGTGCCGGTGTTCGACATGCAGGGCGGCTCTCTGGAATCGGTCCAGGTGGACGAAGGGAGTCTGGGCGGGAAGGTCCGAACAGCCCTGCTCCGCGAGTCGATCCACATGTACGTGATGAACCGTCACGTCTGCACCAAGGGACATCTGAGCCGCGGAGAGGTCAGCGGATCAACACGCAAGATCATCCGTCAAAAGCATACCGGCTCTGCCCGCGCAGGACAGCGAACCGTTCCCCATCGCCGCGGCGGAGGGTTGGCCTTTGCTCCCGGAACTCGTCGCATTTCATATCACATGCCCAGGAAAGCCAGAAGGGCGGCCACCCGATCTGCGCTCCTGTCGCGCTTGCGGGACGGCATAGTCAGCCTCGTCAAGGAACTGCACATTGAGCCGCCGAAAACTAAAGTCATGGTCGGCCTGCTTAGGACCCTCGGTGTTGAAGGAAGCTGCCTTGTAGTAGTGGACGGCGACCACACCAACACTTGGAAATCCGGTCGCAACCTTCCGGGTGTCGAGGTCCGTCGGGCGGCCGATGTGAATGCCTATGACCTTCTTGGACCGGATCGGGTCCTGTTTACCCAAGCGGCCTTTGAGCAGATTCTTGAGACGTTGCGCATATGAAGAAGGAAAGTTATCAGATCATTCGTCGGCCCCTGATTACCGAGAAGGGCATGGAAGGCGTGACGCATCTGAACCAGTGCCCCTTTGAGGTGGATGCAAACGCCAACAAAGAGGACATCAGGCGGGCCGTCGAAGAAATCTTCTCGGTCCACGTGCGGAAGGTGCGAACCATGTGGCGCCACGGCAAACCGCGTAGACATCGTTTCAAGAAGGGAAGAACCCGCCGATGGAAGCGGGCCGTGGTTACCCTGGCGCCCGGTGACACCATAGAATTCATCTGATGCGGATAGCCTGTCGTGAAGATCGAAGGATGAGACAATGGCAGTAAGACGTTACAAGCCGACGTCGCCTGGCAGAAGGGTGGCCAGCGCCGCCGACTTCTCGATGATAACCAAACAGAGTCCTGAGAAGAGACTGACCCGGCCTTTGAAGAAGACCGGGGGCCGCAATGTTCAGGGCGTCACGACCGTCCGCTTTCGGGGCGGAGGACACAAGCGCCGCTATCGCGTGATTGACTTCAGGAGAGTCAAGGACGATATCCCCGCCAAGGTGGCGGCGATCGAATACGATCCCAATCGCTCGGCCAGAATCGCCTTGCTTCACTATGCCGATGGTGAAAAGCGATACATACTTTGCCCCGACAAGCTCCGCGTAGGCGAGACGATCACGTCCGGGGAACAGGTCGAACCCAAGGTCGGAAACGCCATGCCGTTGCGTAACATACCTCAGGGTCTGTCGGTTCACGCCGTGGAGATGGTGCCCGGAGGTGGCGCGAAGATGGTCCGCTCTGCCGGCGCCGTTTGCCAGCTTTCGGCGAAAGAGGCCGGTTATGCCCACTTGATCCTCCCCTCCGGCGAGATCCGAAGGGTCCACGCCAACTGTCGGGCCACCATAGGCCAAGTGGGAAACCTGGACCACCAGAGCGTTCGACTCGGCAAGGCCGGTCGCATGCGGTGGCTCGGTCGGCGTCCCCACGTCCGAGGCAGTGCCCAGAACCCCGTCAGCCATCCCATGGGCGGTGGTGAGGGTCGCACTGGCGGAGGGGGCAGGCACCCGGTTTCTCCGACTGGGCGGCCCGCAAAAGGAAAGAAGACCCGTCGGCCCAGGAGACAAAGCGATAGGCTCATCGTCCGGCGGCGCAAGGCCAAAAGAAGAAGGTAGCAAGGTTACTGGTGGAGCTAGCTTATGAGTCGTTCCGTCAAGAAAGGTCCCTACGTTGATGCAAGGCTGCTCAAGCGGGTCATGAGGCAGAAACAGAGCGGGGAGCACGAGTCGCTGAAGACCTGGAGGCGCAGCTGTACCATCGTGCCGGAGTTCGTCAATCATACGTTCCTCATCCACAATGGACGTACATTTCTGAAACTGTATGTCACAGAGGAGATGGTTGGGCATCTATTGGGAGAGTTCGCCCCCACCCGGACTTTTCGCAGTCACGGCGGCAGGAGGGGCAGGGAGCAAGCACGGCGTTAGCGCCGAGGGAAATGGATGGAAGTAAAAGTAGCACATCGTTTCGCGAAAATCTCTCCTCGGAAGGTGCGACTGGTCGTTGACCTCATCCGCGGCCAGACCGTGGACGATGCCCTCAACGTGTTGCGCCTGACGCGGAAGCGCGCCTCACCCATGGTCACCAAGCTGCTGCGGTCGGCTGTAGCGGCCGCCAGCGACCGGCATGACGTGGAACCCGAAGGGCTGGTCGTATGCAGGGCCTGGGTGGATGTCGGCCCGACGCGCTACACCTGGTGGGCCCGGCCGCGGGGCATGGTAGCGAGAAAGCGTCATCGGACGAGCCATATCAACCTGGTCGTCGCCGGGACGGAAGACAAGGCGGCCGATCAAAAGGAGCGCAGATGATGGTCGAGCGTCACCCGGAGGATCAATGGGACAGAAGGTAAACCCGATCTCGTTTCGTCTGGGCATATCCGCCGACTGGCGCTCACGTTGGTATGCGCGCAAGCGGGAGTTCGGCGCGCTGGTCGTCCAAGACAGTAATATCCGCCGGCACGTGAAGGCGAAGTATGCCTTTGCGGGCGTCTCGCGAATCGACATCGAGAGGACCCGTGAGGAAGTTCGCGTCATCCTCCACTGCGCCCGCCCTGGAGTGATCATCGGCCGAAAGGGCGTGGAGGTGGATCGACTCAGGGGGCAGCTTCAGGACATGCTGGACGTCAAGGTGGATCTAAGAATCGAGGAAGTCCATCACCCTGAGCTCAGCGCCCAGCTTGTCGCCGAGGCCTTGGCCGAACAGTTGTCAAGGCGCGCTTCCTTCAGACGCGCTATCCGAAAGGTGGCCGAGACGACCATGGGCGCGGGCGCAAGAGGGGTCAGAATTCGCTTGGCCGGTCGCCTCGGCGGTTCCGAGATGTCCCGAAAGGAACTGCTGCGCGTCGGCTCCGTACCGCTTCATACTCTTCGTGCGAAGATAGACTACGGCTTTGCCGAATCGAAGACCACCTACGGACACATCGGGATCAAGGTCTGGATAAATCTTGGCATGATGGACGAAACCGAGGAACCGAGCAAGAGATTGCGCTAGCGGAGGCCGACTGTGTCCCTGATGCCCAAAAGAGTGAAGTTCAGGAAGAGCCAGCGGGGCGTCGTGCGCGGCGCGGCGAGCCGCGGCAACGCCGTGGCCTTCGGCGAGTACGGACTCCAGGCTCTGGAGCCGGCATGGATTTCGGCCAGGCAAATAGAGGCCGCCCGCGTGGCCGCTCAACACTTCATGGGCCTCGAAGGAAAACTGTGGATTCGCATATTCCCGCACAAGCCGATTACAGCCAAGCCGGCAGAGGTCCGTATGGGAAGCGGCAAGGGCGAGCCGAGCTACTGGGCGGCGGTCGTGAAGTCTGGTACTGTGCTGTACGAGATCGGCGGCCTGCCGGAGGATGTCGCGCGTCAGGCCTTTAACCGAGCAGCTCACAAGCTGCCGATTCGGACGCGAATGGTAGGACGGAGACCCCGGCTGTGAAGAGCGCTGAGATAAGAGAGCTCCCCAACGAGGACATTCGACGAGAACTCGCCGAGAAAAGGCGGGCCCTATTCAATCTTCGCTTTCAGCGGGAGACCGAACAGTTGGAGCGACCGGCGGAACTCCGGCTGATCAAAAGGGATGTAGCGCGGATGCTTACGGTCCTGCGCGAGAGGGAGTCTGCTGAAGGCGCTCCTACGCCCTGACCTGTGACTGCCATGAGAGGCGATGAGACGCATGACCAAGAGACGTGATCGGCGCCGGACCGCTACCGGCACGGTGGACCGGGGCCCAAGGGATAAGACCCTCTCCGTGAAGAGCGTGCGCCTGGTTCGTCATCCCAGGTACCATCGGTACGTCCGCCGTGTCACCGTGTGCAAGGTGCACGACGAACGGGAGGAGGCCCGGCCGGGCGATACGGTAGAGATGATGGAGACTCGGCCACTGAGCAAGACAAAGCACTGGCGGCTGAGTAAAATCCTGACACGTCGGGCGGACAAGGGAAGCGAGGTTCAGTCTTGATACAGGCCCAGACGCGCCTCGACGTGGCGGACAACACCGGCGCAAAGGTGGTCTGCTGCTTCAAAGTGCTCGGCGGAACCCGCCGCCGATACGCCAGCGTGGGCGACGTCATTGTGGGCTCTGTAAAGAAGGCGGTGCCGGGGTCGGACGTCCGGCAAGGCGACATCGTCCGAGGTGTCGTCGTTCGCACCCGGGCCAGCGTCCGCAGAGCCGACGGATCATATGTGCGGTTCGATCGCAACGCCTTGGTCATCATAGATCCGGACGGAAGCCCGCGAGGCACGCGCATCTTCGGCGCCGTGGCCAGGGAACTCAGATGGAAGAACTTTATGAAGATAATCTCTCTGGCCGCGGAAGTCGTCTAGGCTGTC
>SDBU01004323.1_pt1 | contig 17488 bp, 16 predicted proteins | sample 2277071 | NCBI WGS metagenome assembly SDBU01 (sample SAMN10397929, study PRJNA504765) | marine sediment metagenome | isolation source: marine sediment core GS08_GC12, 126 cmbsf | place: Arctic Ocean: Gakkel Ridge, Loki's castle | collected 2008 | reverse complement strand
GCGATACACGGGACATGAGACCGTACGCCCCTCATCCTGGTCTGACCAGGAGTTCGTGCGATTTGTTCGCGCCCTGGCGTTGGAGGGCCGTCCGATCTACCTGCTGGACGACGGCGAGGAGATGGAGCTCTTTCTTGCTCGGGTCCGGGCGGGGTGGACTCTGCGCCGCCTGAGCGAGTTCGATCTTGCCGTCTTTGGCCTGGGCGGCCAGCACTGGAAGCGCCCAGCCGTGCTCTATGTTCTGGAGTGAGGGCGGCCAGACGACGTCCGCCTAAAGGGCCACGCCTTTTCTGCCGACAACAAGGTAGAGGCCATCAACGAATGACTGTCCGAGAGGCCCGATCCTTGCTTGCGCACGTTCTCGCTTGGGGCGCGCCGTGAGCTGGTGAAGGCAACCGGGCGTGGGCCGCAGCCTTTGGCTGTGCGCCATCGGAGGGGCCTTTGCAGTGCGCCGGGACTCAGCCCTTCCATGCCTGACCGCGCTCTGGCCCAGTCCGTTGGTGGCCGAGTTCATCGCTGAGAGGTGAGCTTCCGACCATGCTACCTTGTTCAGGGACCTCTCGGACCTGGCAAGAGCTGGTGGAACAATGCTTGATCGGTTGAAGATATGTCTCGGAAGAGCTCTGGTTCCCTCGGCCAGGGAAAGCGGCCAGACGCTGACCGAGTACGCGCTGTTGCTCCTTCTGATTGCCATCGCGGCGCTGGGGGCGGTGGCCCTATATGGCGTTGCTCTCCGCGACAGGTGGGAGTGGATTATCAGCCAGCTGCCCTTCTAGGCTGCTCGGCCTGGTTCGAGATTCGGCTGCGACATGGGCATGTCTCGCGAGCGGACGTTCCCCCAGGTGCAGCCATGCCAGCATGGTAGGGTCTTTGGGGGAGTCCTTCCCGCCTGGAACCGTTGCTGGTGAACGCACTCGGCCCATTGACAGCCAGGGCCGGATAAGCTATACTCTGACACGAGAGGAGATCGTTACCTTCGGGGGTGTTTGGTGACCCAACGCGATACAAGAGAGCTTGCGGTTGCCGTGCGGCGCCAGGGCCGAAATCTGCCCCGGCACCTTTTTTGTTGCCGACAGGAGGGTACCAGCATGGACTCAGGCATGGTGAGCAAGATCCAGAAAGCCAGGTTCTACGCTCGGGAGCGTGATCGTGTCCAGTTCCAATCCTTCAGGGTGGTCATCAGGGGCGATCACCATGACCACCAGGTCAGCTATGACCGTGGGAACTGGTCGTGCGAATGTGGGTTTTTCCGTCAGCGTGGCCTGTGCAGCCACACCATGGCTCTCGAGCGCATTCTGGGTCCCATGCTGCAACCTCACTGGGCGACGGAGGAGGTGCTGGAGACCACTGCCTAGCCTTCTGATTGCGATTCGCGTGGTACTGCGAGACGCTTTCCTCTTGGTGGTGTCTCACCAACCACCCTGATACCATCTGGACTCCAGGCCGAAGGGCAAGCGCATAAGATGCATGTTGGGATTGTTGGCGGGGGGATTACCGGGTTGGTGGCCGGTTATCGACTGAGCGCGGCTGGCCATCAGGTGACCCTCTTTGAGGCGCTCTCGGAACTCGGCGGGCAGGCTGGCACCTTCCCCATCGAGGGCACGCGCCTCGAGTACTACTACCATCATCTCTTCCGCGGTGACAAGGCGGCGGTGGCCCTCATCGAGGAGATGGGATTGGGGCCCAGGCTGGCCTGGTTGACCAGCAAGGTGGGCTACTTTTGCCGTGGCACCATCTATGACTTTGTGACACCCCTGGATCTACTCCGATTCAAGCCTCTCCCAGTTTTCCCGCGCCTTGTGCTTGGCTTGCAGACTCTGTGGCTTCACCGCCTTGGCAACTGGCGCAGGCTAGAGCGGGTCACGGCCAGAGAATGGCTCCTCAGGTGGGGCGGACGGGCCATTTACGATCTGATCTGGGGAGCGCTTCTCCGATCCAAGTTCGGTGAGTATGCCGACCAGGTGAGCATGGCCTGGCTCTGGGGGAAACTGGTGGTGCGGCGCAGCCTGAAGGGCAGCGAACTGGGCCGAGAAACCCTGGGCTACATGATGGGTTCTTTCCAACACCTCACCGACGCGCTGGCCGAGAGGATCGTCGGGGCCGGGGGCGAGATACACACCAATGTCCGGGTGGAACGGGTGGGCGTTGCCCATAGGACGGCCAAGGGGTTGCTGGTGACGCGAAGCTCAGGGCAGGGGGCGAAGCCGGTTCCTCACGACTTTGACGCGGTAATCCTGACCGTGGCCTCGCCCCTGGTGCTCGCGATGGTGCCGGAGCTACCAGAGGCCTATGCCAGCGTTCTGCGATCGCTCAGCTATCAGGCGGCGATGGTGATGGTGCTCAAGCTGAGCCACTCCATGAGCCACATCTACTGGCTGAATCTCCCCGAGCCCGACATCCCCGTGGTGGGGGCCATCGAGCACACCAACTATGTTGGGCCGGAACACTACAACGGGGCGCACATACTCTACCTGAGCAACTACCTGTCGGCGGACGATCCCCGCTTCCGGCTGACCAAGGAGGAGCTCCTGGCCCGCTACATCCCCTACCTGAAGCAGATCAACCCGGCCTTTGAGGCCGAGTGGGTTCGGGAAAGTTGGCTGTTCAAGGACGCCTACGCTCAGCCGGTGATCGGCACCAACTACTCGCGGCGCATCCCCGCCCACCAGACACCCATTTGCGGCCTCTACCTGGCCAACACGAGCCAGATCTACCCGGAGGACCGGGGCATCAACTACGCTGTGCGGCTGGGCCAGGTCATCAGCGAGATCGTGCAAGGGCGCGAGGCTAGGGTGTCGGAGAGGTGGTAGGCGCCAGGCGGCCGCGCCAGGGAGGACACAGGTACACATGCTCAGCGTTGGCGTCGATATGGTCGAGATTCCCCGCATCGCTCGAGCGCTGGAACGCTGGGGCGAGCGCTTCCTGCACAAGGTCTATACCGAGGAGGAAGTGGCCTACTGCCGGGGGCGCGTGCCTGAACTGGCGGCACGCTTCGCGGCCAAGGAGGCCATCTCCAAGGCCCTGGGGACGGGCATGGTGGGCATCAGGTGGGTCGAGATGGAGGTGCTGGGGGATCGCCGGGGCAAGCCGGTGGTGACTCTCTATGGCCGCGCTCTGGCCCGCGCCGAGGAACTGGGCCTTGGCCAGTGGGCCGTCAGCCTGTCGCATAGCCGCGACAGCGCGATCGCCGTGGTGGTGGCGAGGGAGACAAGAAGTTGTCATTCCGAACGGAGCGAAGCAGAGTGAGGAATCTGGCGCTCGCGGCAGGATTGAGATTCCTCGGCCTGCGGCCTCGGAATGACGGGGCGAACAGCGATGAATCAGTGGGCTATCCGATAGCGCCGGGTGACCACGGATAAGCGCTACGGCCCCATGTGCAGCCAATACCTAGGAGGGTCAACCAGTTCAGAGCTGGTCTGGGAGGAACACCGGTGAGCAGACTCGCAGTAGTAGTGCTAATGGTGTTTATAGCAGTAGTGTTTGCTGGGCTGCTCGTTTACTATGTTACAACCGGGGCAGATTGGACGGCTTATGTCTCGGCCGTGACAGGGTTGCTATCGCTGGAAATATCACTTGCAGCTCTCTTCAGGCAAGACCTGTTTGGTTTTCGTCTGGATATCGTGGTTGCTGATGTTATGCTTGCGGCCACGGATCCTCAGTATCCAACTCCAACTGTGGCCTTGCCTATCACGTTCATCAACAGAGGCTACTCCGATGGAGTTGTGGAGAGTACCTGTGTATTGGTGAGAGAGGATACGGGCGAGACCAAAGCGTACTTCCCCAAAGGCGAGTTTGACATGGGAGATTTCATCCGGGCGAATCGCCGGATTCGTCTCGACGAGCTGACAACCCTCTGGCGGCCGTTCCCCATTGAGGCAAAGCATTCTGTGTTCGAGAACATCTTGTTCGTGCAGCCTGAGGGGTGGGACCTCTATGCACCGAGCCCGTGGGAGTCGGGTTTGCACACGTTTGAGATTCACGTGAAGGCAGCTCGTTGGAAGAAGTTCCGGAAACTCGCAGAACTCCGCTTCGATATCCGTAACAGTGACCTGGTCGGTCACCGTATGGGCAAGGGCCAGAGCGTCGAATATCGTGCATCCGATCTTGCTATACTCGATCTCTACACCTCCACCAAATCAACATCAAAGGACTCATGACCTTGTGCTGTGTGGAAGACGAGGCCTCTCTCCTTCAGGAGGCCCCCCATGACCCACAATCCTCTCCGTATCCTGATCTTTGGCGCACACCCTGACGGTTCGTGTGCCGCACGCCCACGTCCCGCCGCAGGCGGCTGAGTCGGCCACGATCGGAGAGGGACGAGATCCCTCTCGACAACGGAAGGAGAATCGTTATGCAGTATGTACATCTGGGCCAGACCGGGTTGGTGGTCAGCCGTCTGTGCCTGGGGACGATGAACTTTGGACCCCAAACGTCCGAGGCAGACAGCTTTGCCATCATGGACAGGGCCTTGGAGTTGGGCATCAACTACTTTGACACGGCCAACTGCTACGGCGGGGAGTTCGGAGAGGGGGTATCTGAGAAGATCATCGGACGGTGGTTGGCCCAAGGAGGCGGTCGCAGGGACCAGATCGTCTTGGCGACCAAGGTGAGCATCTCCATGGGCCACGGCCCGAACGATCGTGGCCTGTCAGCCTATCATATCCGTCGAGCATGCGAAGACAGTCTGCGTCGGCTGCAAACCGACCATGTGGATGTCTACATCATGCATCAGATCGATCGGGGTGAGCCCAAGCCTGGCGAAGTGGAGCAGGGTTGGCAACCAAAACGGGACCTGTATCGTCCGCCACATCTCAAGCGTGAGACTCCCTGGGTGGAGATCTGGGAGGCGATGGAGCAGTTGAGGGGAGCGGGCAAGATCATCTACGTCGGGAGCAGCAACTTTGCGGGCTGGCACATCGCCCAGTCCAAGGAACGAGCTGCGGCCCGTCACTTCATGGGGCAGGTATCGGAGCAAAGTCGGTACAATCTCAGTTCCCGCGAGCTGGAGCTCGAGGTCATCCCGGTCTGTCGGGACTACGGCATTGGTCTGACCCCATGGAGTCCGCTGGGGGGCGGGCTGCTCGGCGGTGCCCTGCGAGAGTTCGGCGAGGGGCGGCGGGCATCGGCATGGCTTCGGAATCGCGTTGAGGAGACACGGGAGCAACTTGAAGCTTATGAGGCGCTCTGTGCAGAGATGGGGGAAAAGCCGTCTGGCGTGGCCCTGGCCTGGCTTCTGCACAACCCCGTGGTGACGGCCCCGGTCATCGGACCACGCACCGTGGAGCAGCTCGAAGACAGCGCGCGGGCGCCGGGAATCGAACTGCCCGAGGGCGTCCTGGCCCGATTGGATGAGATCTGGCCTGGTCCCGGCGGCGAAGCGCCTGACGTCTACATCTGGTAGCTCTGAGCCGCCTCGGCGACGCGCAGGCCCCGGGTCACCAGCGAATCTGAGACTGCACCGGACCCGTGTGCTGGTCCGAGCGCTCGGCAATGGGCCAGGCACGCCACTCTTCGTGTCAAGGTCCAGGGAGATGACGGGGAATGGAAGTACGAGCGATTCGACTTCAAGAAACTCGTTGGCGACATCAGACCGATCATGGCTAGCGTGGAGAAACACATCCCGGACCGCTTGCACTATCAGGATGCAGTATGACTCGCCTCTTCCTACGAGACTACACCATCCCCCTCCGAAGGAGGCCACCATGACCCACCACCCGCTCCACATCCTGGTCATTGGCGCACACCCCGACGACTGCGAGGTCAAGGCCGGCGGGGTCGCGGTGAAATGGGCTGGGCTAGGCCACAGCGTGCGCCTTGTGTCTGTGACCAACGGCGACGCTGGCCACTATCAGATGGGTGGGATCGAGCTGGCCCATCGGCGGCGCGCTGAGGCTCAAGCAGCGGCCAAGATCGCGGGAATAGAATCCCTCGTGCTCGATAACCACGATGGCGAGCTGACGGCCAGCCTATTCAACCGTCGCGTGGTCACCGGTCTCATCCGGGAGTTCTGCCCCGACCTCGTCCTCACCCACAGGCCATGCGACTATCATCCCGACCATCGCGCCACTGGGATGCTGGTGCAGGATTCGGCCTACATGGTCACTGTGCCCAACTTCCATCCCTTGGTGCCGCATCTTGAGCGCAACCCGGTGATCGGCTATCTGAGCGACCGCTTCACCAAGCCCGTGCCCTTCCAGCCCGATGTGGTCGTGGACATCGACGACGCCATCGAGACCAAGCTGGACATGCTGCACTGCCACGCGTCGCAGGTGTACGAGTGGATACCCTACCACCAGGGTCGGCTAGATGAGGTGCCGCACGAAGACCAGCAACGCCGTGCCTGGCTGGCCCAGCGACTCGGAGCGAGAGACGCCCAGGTGGCCAACCGGTTCCGCCAGCAGTTGATCGTCACCTACGGGGCCGAGCGCGGCGGCCAGGTGCGCTGCGCGGAAGCCTTTGAGATCTCTGAGTACGGCTCTCCGCTGGCAGTGGAGGAACGAGAACGCCTCTTCCCCTTCTGAGGCCCAGGTGCCGGCCGCAGGCCCCGGGTCACCAGCGAATCTGAGACTGCACCGGGCCGGTGTGCTGGTCCGACCGCTCGGCGATGGGCCAGGCACGCCACTCGACCACCACCTCGACAAGGCTCGATACCGCCGCTTCGAAGATGACCTTGCCCTTTTCGGCGTTGGCAACGGTAGGATCGCCGTGAACGCCGAGCTTTGTCCAGCGCCCCCAATAGTCGTTGAAGCGCACCGGATAGTTGGACGTGCTGTCTGAGCTCAGGTACTTGCCCGCGACGTCGGTGCCTGCCACGGCCTTGTCCATCTGTACGCGCTCTGGGGCCAGATAGAGGTACAGGGAGGTCTCGAACTCGTCAGAGTGGGCCATCACCGGCGTCTCTCTCACCTTGTCAAAAGCCTCGATGGCCAGCGAGAAATAGCCCACAGCGGCGCACAGGGAATTGGTGGCCAGAACCGTCTTCCGGGCGACCAGATTCACCAGGGGAGCGTTTGAGCCGTGCCCGTTGACGATCAGTATCTTCTTGAAGCCGTGATAGGCCACGCTCTTGGTCACGCTCAAGCAGAAGGCGATAAAGACCTCGGGCTCGATGTGAATCGTTCCGGGAAAGTCGATATGGTGCAGGTTCAGCCCGTATGCGATGGGGGGTAATACCAGCACACGATCCGGTATCCGGCGACCCACTTCCAGGCAGATGCTCTCAGTGAGAAAGAGGTCGGTGTCGAGAGGAAGGTGCTTTCCGTGCTGTTCGGTCGCGGCCGTCGGCAGGATCACCACCTTTTGCGCTGCGATGGCTTCGTTCATCTCTGGCCAGGTCAGGCGATTGTAGCGGTATTCGGTTGACGCACTCATCGTGCTTGCCTCCTCACATAATGCATGGTATGTGGTGTAGACGGCGCCAACTCAACCCCGCCCGTCCCTCTGCTCGCGCACCCAGCGGGCCACGGTCGCCACCGGCGCCGTCCAGATGCGATCGCTCCGGGCGGCCAGGAGGGCGCACAGTTCGGCGAGATCGCCCTCCGTGATGGACAGATGTCCCTCGTGCACCCCATGAAAGACCATGATACCCCAGCGTCCCACGGCGGCCGTTCGCTCCGCCAACCCCAAAAGCTCCGTGGCCGACATTCGCTCGCAGGGCCAGGCCCAAAGATAGGCCAGGTCGCAGTGGTCGGGGTCATTGGCTAGTGGGTATTCACCGAATCCGCGCCCGGCAATGCAATGGCGCGCCACCAGCGGCACGTAGCTCTGGCGGGTCAGGCCCCGGCCAACGAAGGATTGATAGCAGGGGTAGGCGAAGGAGATGTCGCTTTGCTGGGGGACGAGCGCGCGCAGGCGACGCGAAGCCTCGACGATCTCGGCCTCCAACTCGTCCAGGATCATGTCCTCCAGCGCCAGCGTGACCGGGTTGGCCTTGGAGAGGGCGTTGTAGGCGCAGGGGTGGCTGATGGTGTGGTTGCCCAGCTCGTGGCCCGCGGCCGCGACCTCGCGCCAGGGCGACAACGCCTGCTCATAGTCAGGGCCGGGGCTCAGGTAGAACGTGCCCTGCAGGCCGACCTGGTTCAACATAGGCACGGCGACGGCCAACTGGGAGGCCAGCCCGTCGTCAAAGGTCAGCGAGATGGCCCCGGTGCAGTTGCCTGGCCAGGGGAAGCGTGTTTCTGCCAAGGGTTGTATCCTCCTCTCTGACGGTCATAGCTCCTTTGGGCCTGGTTGTCGCGGGGAGATGCTCTGGGGGAGGCTACTGCGCTCCCACCGACATGATGTACAGGGGCTGCTCGCTGTTGGGCATCTGGATCACTTTCTGCACACCATCGTCGTAAAAGGCTCCGATGACGCAGCTCCCCAGGTTCAGGGCAACTGCTTGCAGGTACACGTTCTCTGCCGCATGGCCCACCTCCATGTGCACATACTGGGCGCCTCTCAGCCCGTACTTTTTGGTCGTGCGTTCGTACACGGCCGAGAAGACGAGGTCGATGGGCGCCCTTCGGATCCAGACTTGACCGAGCGCGGCGGCCGCCAGAGCGGCCCTCTTGTCGCCGAGGGCGACGAGGGTGAGATCGTGATGCTCAGGCCCGTACCTGTAGACGCCACTCTCCAAGCCGCTCACATTGCCCGCGACCACGTACACCTCCAGGGGATACAGGGCTCCGGCCGAGGGCGCGCTTCGGAGGCCTCGGGGGCTGGTTATCCCCTGGGCTGCCCAGAGAAGTTGCGAAAGCTGAGCCAGGGTCAGTGGCTCGGGTCGGTAGCTCCGGACCGATCTTCTCTTGAGGAGGGCCTCCTCCACAGATGTACCGCTGCTGTGTCGGGGCTCTGGCAGGCTGATGATGGTTGCAGATTTGTCTGTTGGCATGGTTTCGTCCCCCGATTCCTGGCGAAGGGCCAGCCAGATGGTGGCTGGGATCAAGATGGCGCCGGCCATGGCCGCCACCAGCAGCCTCCTGGTCATGCGCGGACGGCGCTCTCGTTCTGCCATCGGCACACCCTTCCGTCGGTCACACCTGCACCTACACTGAGCATTCTACCATTCCCTCGAGCTCTGGTCGAGCGGGCGAGTTGCGCCCGCCGCCCTTTTTGGCTAGTATGTGGGGGATGCCGAAAGGCTCACGATGCTGTCTTGCTTGTCATCTTGTCGCTGGGCGCTCGGCGAGGGCTGGCCTGAACGGGAGCTGCCAGTTGCTGCGGAATGGACAATCGCCGATATTCCCTGGAGTAGTCCTCGGAATGGCGGGGAGCTTTGTTAGCTCAACCTGTGCACCAGCGCCGCAGGTGCGTATCATATGAGGAGTGTGGACATGTCCAACACCAAGCGACCCAACATCCTCATCTTTATGAACGACCAGGAGCAAGCGAACGTCCTGGAGCCGGGCCACCCCTGCCAGACCCCAAACGCGGATCGGCTGGCCCGGGAGGGACTGCGCTTCTCCCAGGTCTACACCACCACAGCCCATTGCTGCCCCTCGCGTGCCACCTTCATGACCGGGCTCTATCCCAGCCGCCACGGCATCTACAACAACGTGTTGAATCAGGCTGTGCTGCACGAGTCGCTGAAGCCTGGCGTCACCACCTTCAGCGAGGTGCTGCGCGAGGTCGGCTACCAGCTGGCCTGGTCGGGCAAGTGGCACGTCTCGGCCACAGAGGGCCCCGGGGACCGGGGCTGGAAGGTGTACCATGCCACGGCTGTCAAGGGCGACTGGCATGGCCGACGGTGGGAGCAGTTTCGCGAGATGGCTCAGCAGCCCGAGGAATCGGGGCCGAGGCGTCGAGGGGAACTCCTCCGCCCGGGGTGGGGGCGCTATCGTCTGTACGGAACGCTGCCTTCAACGGTGGATTTCGACCTGTTCCGCGACATGACGACCGTGCGCATCGGCATCCAGGCGCTCAAGGATGTGACCCAGCAAGGCGAGCCCTGGTGCCTCTACGTCGGTCCCGTCGGTCCCCACGATCCCTACATCATCCCCGAGAAGTACGTGCGGATGTATGACCCGGCTGATGTCGCTCTCCCTCTCAGCTTCTATGACAACATGCTGGACAAGCCGCGTGTCTACCAGCGCCAGCGCCGCTTCTGGGGGCAACTGAGCGAAGACGAGTATCGGGAGGCGATCGCCCACTACTGGGGCTATTGCACCATGCAAGACGACTTCCTGGGGATGGTCATGGACGCTCTGGACGAGTCGGGTCAGGCAGACAACACGCTGATCATCTTCATGTCTGATCACGGGGACTATGTGGGTGCGCACGGCCTCTTTATGAAGGGGGTGGCCGCATTCGATGAGTGCTATCACATCCCCTGCGTGATGCGTTGGCCCGACGGGATCGTCCGTCCGGGGCGAACCATCGACGCCTTTGTCACCCTTGCCGATTTCGCGCCCACCTTTGCCGAGCTGGCCACCAGCAACATGCCCGAGGCAAGTGGGCAGAGCTTGACCCCCTTTCTGAAGGACCAAAGCCCGGCCGACTGGCCCGACGAGGTTTGCAGCCAGTTCAACGGCGTCGAGCTCTACTACTCGCAGCGCTTTGTGCGCACCAGGGAATGGAAGTACGTCTACAACGGCTTTGACTTTGATGAGCTGTACCATCTCACCGAGGACCCCCACTGCATGTGCAACCTGGCAGAAGATCGGAGGTATCGGGGCATCATCAAGGAGATGTGTCAACGGATGTGGCGCAAAGCTTACCGCGAGCGGGACATCTGTTGTAATCCGTACGCCACAGTCAGCCTGGCGCCCTTTGGCCCCATGGTGGGCCTGCGCGACGTGTGATCGAGCATGGCCCGGCGCTGTCCAAGGTGAAAGCAGGGAGAATGTGGGCCAACTGTCAGACGAGGGCGGCCTCATTTCTCAGGTTTTGCGTATAATGGTAGGAGCAATCGCAGCCATTCAGAAAGGAGACATCCGATGGCATCACTTCTTCAGCGAGTGGGCACTCTCATTTCGGCCAACCTGAACTACCTGGTCAGCAAGGCTCTGAGGGCCAACAGCATGGCCGTCGTCGAGGAGTATATCCGCAGGGTCGAGGACAACCTGGAAGCCCTTGAGGACGCCGCGGCCACCGTCGGGGGCGAGGCCAAGGGCATCCGCCGCAAGCACAGGGAGTACCAGGCGAAAGCCGCAGGACTGGACAAGAACATCGATCTGCTCCTGAGCGAGGGCAAGACAGATCTCGCTCGGGCAGCTCAGAGCCGCTACAATACCGTCTCGCGCCTGGCGGCCACCTATGGCGGCCAAGCCGAGGCCCAGGAGACGGAGTACCAGAAGCTGCTGGACGCCAAGCTCAAGCTGGAGGCCAAGCTCACCGAGGTCAAGCAGGAAAGGGCCGAGCTGCAAGCCATGCTGGACCTGGCCAAGTCCAAGGAGCTGACCCACAGAGTCGCCGAGGGCGTTGCCGGCACCACCGAAGCCGAGGGGGGCATTGCCGAGATACGGGAGGAGATCCAGCGGCGCCTGGACAAGGCTACAGCCCAGGGAGAGGTCGATGCCGCGCGGCTGGAGAGCCAGATGGCCGAGGTGCTCGAGGAGAACGAACTCGACGCACAACTCTTGGAGCGCAGGCAGCGTTTGGGTTTGGGGTGAGAGCTCGGCAGCGGTGCCCTGTTCGAGGGCAGCTCTTCGGCAGTGGCTGGCACTGCCATCTCGTCTTGCAGTCTGGTGGCATTCTGGCGGCTCCGCCGCATCTTTGAAGTGGAAGTTAGCGACGAGGGGGATCTCGGCCTCACGGCGTGGAGTGAGGTCCCTCGTGTGCGGGCTGCTGCCTCCGAGTGTCAGATGAGGGCTGGCCGCTGGCGACTGTGTCCGCGCTTGGTGGTGGTGCGACCGGTAACCCACAAGTGAGGAATACGCATGACCAAGACACGGGTGGTCTTTTTGGTGTTGGTTCTCATCGCGCTGGCCGTCGTGGGGGCCTCATACCTCATCCAGCGATCTGGGCAGTTGCCCCTGGAGAGGAAGCCTGAGGACCTTTCGGTCCGCGTCGTGTGTGCGCTGCCCGTGGAGCCCTTTGTCACCCAGGCGGCCAAACAGTTCAACGCCGAGAAGCACACCCTGGACGGTGTTCCCATAGAGGTCTCCGTGGTGCCCATGGACGGCCTGGTGGCCATGAGGCGGTGGGAACGCGAGGAGATGGACCCGCTTCCCACCGTGTGGATTCCCGACAGCCGGTATCTGGTGGAACTGGTCAATGCCACCTTCAAGGAGCGCAGAGGGCGAGACATCTTTCTCACTGGCGGCGAGTACCGCACGCGGCCCATCGTCACCTCGCTCTTCAGTTGGGGCATCTGGGAAAGCCGCGACGCCGTGCTCCGCCGTAAGTTTGGCGACGAGGTGAGCTGGCAGGCCATCCACGACGCGGCCATCGCCAAAGGCGGATGGCCTGAGCTGGGTGGCGAGCCCGAGTGGGGTTACTTTAAGCTGGTGGTACCCAACCCCCGCAAGAACGTCGGCGGGCTGATGGCCATGGTGGCTGCCGCGGGCGAGTACTATCAGAAGACGCGCATCGACGTGGGCGACGTCACCAACCCAGACTTTCAAACGTGGCTTGGCGAGCTCATGGGCGCGGTGACCGACTTTTCCAGCCTGGGTTCCTATTCGGCAGAGAACCTGGCCCTCTTTGGCTACTCGATGGGCGACGGAGGCCAACTCCTGGAGGCCGACCTGCTGGTCAACATGGCCGGCATTCAGACCCGCTGGGTGGAGCCGATGGTGATCCGCTATCCCAAGTACATCACCTGGTTTGATTTCCCCTACACCATCTGGATGGGCGAGGAGACCACGGCGAGTGAGAAGAACGCCGCGCTCGAATTCGAGCGCTATCTGCTCACGGCGGAGATCCAGCGACAGGCTCTGTCTTTGGGCTTGCGTCCCGCCAGCCCAGAGGTGGCCGTGGACGCCCCCGATAGCCTCTTTGTCAGGTGGCAGGACCAGGGCGTGACCATCGTGGTGCAACGGACCACCAGAATGCATTCTCCCGACCGGGATGTGTTGCTGGCCCTGCTGCGCTGGTTCGACCTGAACGTGGCCGAGCGCTAGGGAGGGGAGTCGAATCATGCCCAGAAGAAGAGGTAGGCTCAGGCCGGCGCGGTCGCGGACGGGACTCTTTGTTCTCTTGTTCATGGTCATCGCGTCACTTGTGGGTTGTGTCGTCGCTGTGGCTCTGCTGAGCCGGGGCAAGTCTGAGCTCAGCAGCCGCGAGGTGATCCTCTCGGTGGCCTACTCCCCGGAGAAGCAGGAGCTCTTTGAAACGCTGGCTGATGCGTTCAACGGGACCAAGCCTCGACTGCCCAAGGGCAAGCGGGTCAAGCTCGTGGCAGCCGCCCTCTCGCCCGATGAGATGGTGGAAGTGGCCGCCGACAACGTCTATCAGGCCATCAGCCCCGACTCTTCCATCTGGCTGGCCGAGATCGACCGGCGCTGGAACGAGGAACAGGCCACCGACACTGGCTTGGTGGGCGAGACCACGCGCTACATGGTTAGCCCAGTGATCATTGCCATGTGGGAGGATGTAGCCAGGTCGCTGGGCTACCCGGAGAAGGAGCTGGGCTGGCAGGATCTGCTCAGAGCCGCTGACCAGGACCCCTCTTTCAAGTGGAGCCACCCTTCCACCAGCAGCGCCAGCGGATTGCTGGCCACCCTGGCCGAGTTCTATGCCGGCGCGGGGATCACCCGTGGCCTCACCGAGGAACTGGCCACCGCGCCGGCCACGCTCGACTACGTCTCTCGCCTGGAGAAGACGGTCAAGCACTACGGCGAGGGCGAGCAAGCGGTCATCGCAGAGATCGAGCGCAAAGGGCGAGCCTACCTCGATGCCTTTGTGGTGCAAGAGCAGATACTGATCCAGTACAACATGACCCATGCCGAGAAGTTGGTGGCCATCTACCCCTTCGAAGGCGCCATGTGGGAGGATCACCCCTTGGCTCTTCTGGAGCATCCTCTCCGCACCGATGAGGAGCGCCTGGCCTACGGACTGTTCAAGGATTTCCTGCTTTCGCAAGAGACGCAGATGCTCGTCCTGAGGCACGGGTATCGCCCTACCGACCTGTCGATTGGCCTGGACCACGCCGACTCACCCATCACGCTGGTCAACGGGGCGGATCCCGCGAAGCCATATACGACCCTGCAGATACCCAGCCCATCGGTGATCTCGGTGGTCAAGAACGTCTGGTGGTACACCAAGCGACACACCAATATCTACCTGGTGGCCGACGTGTCTGGCAGCATGGAAGGGCGCAAGCTGCGCGATGCTCAAGGTGCACTGCGCACCTTCATCGACCAGATTCAGGGCGATTCTGAGCGTGTGGGGCTGATCACCTTTGCCGGCCTGCCACGCGAGGCTGTGCCCCTCACCCAGTTGGGAGAGGGCCGACCGAGGCTGATGCAGGCCATCGACGGCTTGACCGCTGGGGGTGGTACCGCGCTGGTGGACGCCGTGGGGCTGGCTCTGGCCAAACTACACAACCTGGAGGATTCGGAGCGGATCAACGCCATCGTGGTGATGACCGATGGTAAGGAGAACCGATCCCGTGACAGCATCTACGAGCTGATCGAGACCATAGAGGATGTGGCCGAGTCGGAAGTGCCGGTGGTGATCTTTTGCATCGCCTACGGCCGTGACGCCGACTTCCGCACGCTGGAGTCGCTCTCCGATGCCTCGGGAGGATTCACCAGGCGGGGCGAGCTGGAGACGATCAAGGAGCTGTACAAGACTCTTTCTACCTACTTCTAGTGCTGCAACCGCGTACGATGGTGGAACTGCCAGGACTACAATGTGACTTTCATTCTGAGGAGCGAAGCGACGCTTGTCATTCTTAGGCGTAGCGCAGCGAAGGCGAAGAATCTCAACCTGTGCTTGAAGAGCGAGATTCCTCGGCCTGCGGCCTCGGAATGACAATAGACAGGCTGTGAGGAGCCATGACTAACCGTGCTACTGGCCCGTTGAAGGAGCGCGTCGGCAAGGCCATTGTCGCCCACGCCTTCTTCCGCCTGGAAAGCGCGCTTACCATCTCACTGACCATTCTATTGGCCTTCTTCCTGCCCAGGCCCCTGCCCTGGTGGCGCTGGTGGGTCTGGGTCATCCTGGGCGCGGCGACCGAGGCACTGATCGTCTACACTAGCATCACCGATGAGCGGACCGGACGAGAGGTCGTGGCCGAGATGTTGCGCGAGGAGTACGACCCGAGCGCGATAAAGACCCGCCGCTACCGGGAGAAGGTGGAGCAGGCCCTGGAGTATCGGGAGCAGATCGAAGGGGTGTTGGGCGACACAGGTGCGGGGGTGCTGCGCGATCATCTCTACGACAGCACCGCCGGCATCGCCGATTGGATCGGTCTCATCTTTACCATGGCGCGACGTCTCGACGCTTACGAGCGAGACGAGCTGCTGCATCGCGATATGAAAGAGGCATCGGCCAACCTGGCTCGTCTCAGGAAAGCGTTGGCCGACGAAGATGATCCGGCGGTGGCGGGCCAGATCAGGTCCACCCTGGCGGCCAAAGAGGCGCAGCAGGCCAACCTGCGCACCCTGGAGAACCGGATGGAACAAGCCGAGTTCCGGTTGGAGGAGACCTTGGCCTCCCTGGGGACGGTCTATTCCCAGTACCAGCTCATTCGTGCGCGAAGGCTGAGTGGGTCCAAGGCCAGGCGTCTGTCCGAGGACATCCGTGAGCAGGTGCAGGGGCTGCAAGACATCGTGGCCAGCATGAACGAGGTCTATGGACAGGGCTGATGGAAGGCTCGGCGGGTCATCGAAGCCATGGCCGGGGCCGAGCGGTGTGTCAGGGTGCCCTTGCCCCCATCCCTTTCGGAATCGCGCGAGAGGAGGTACCTAGCTCCATGTCTCGAACACTGCCAGGTATGGTGATCGTGGTCGCTCTGTTGCTGACTGGCATGGTCACGTCGTGTGGCGTATCGGCTCCCACCAAGGGCGATCTGATCGTCTATGTGGCCGCTCCTCTGTCGGGGTGGCAGGCTGACGGGGGTCAGACCGTCGTTGGCGGCGCCCGCCTTGCGGCGGAGGAGATCAATCGCCGCGGAGGGCTGTTGGGGTATCGGGTCAAGATCGTGGCCATCGACGACGAGGCCGACTCTGATGTGGCCGCACAGGTGGCCAACGAGATCGCCGAAGCGGTGCGCGGTGGCGAGAGAGTCTTGGGCGTCATCGGGCACTATAACAGCGGGCAGGCTGCGGTGGGTCTGGAGGTATACAAAGACCTTCCCATCATCGTCATCACCCCCACGGCCAGCGATCCCAGCCTGACCCAGAAGGGGTACCGCAACTTTTTCAGGGTCAACGCGACTGACGCTGCTCAGGGCCCCTACGATGCCGAGTTCCTGGTAAATGAGCTGGGAGCAGAGCGTATCGTCCTGATCTATGCGCAGAACGACTATGGCGTTGGCCTGAAAGCGCAGATGGAAGCTGCCCTCGACTCTCTGGGGAGATCCCCCGTGGAGGTCATCGCCATCGAGGAAGCCGCAGACACCCATGCCCAGGCTATTCCTCGCATCAAGGCGGCCAATCCCGACGCCATCTTCTTGGCCGGATACGAGACCGAAGGGTACGTCTTGCTGCCCGAATTGCGCGAGGCGGGCATCGAGGCAACCTTCATGGCCGGCGACGGCTGCTTCCTGTACGAGTTCATCGATGGCGCGGGACAGTGGGCCGAGGGAGTGTATGTGAGCGGCATCACGCCCGACCCCAAGGTTGTCGCCGACGACAAGTGGTGGCGGGCCTATCAAGCGGTGGAGACACGGAATCCAGGCACCTACAGCATCGCCGGCTACAGCGCCATGACGGTCTTGGCCAGTGGGGTCACCCACGCTCGCAGCCTGGATGCCGCCACCATCAGCCAGTCGCTGCGCGAGATCGACATAACCACCTTGGTTGGGTTGGTCAGGTACGACGACAAGGGCGACTTGACCGACCAGCGGGTCTACATCTTTCAGGTGCGCGATGGGGAGTTTGTGCAGGTGCGGCCCGCGCCCGAGGGAGGCTGAGACACGACCCTTCCCGCAGGTGCGCTTCACTCTGGGCACACGTGTGAGGCTGCGACTCCCGAATGCCGACTGGCAGAAAGAGAAGAACCGTGCTATACTCTGTTCGCCAGTGTGGGCTGGCGCATATAGTACGTTGCCATGGCGTAGGCATTGAAGCCGCTCGAGCGCTCTTGAGCGGCTTTACTCTGGACTGGAGACCAGAGGTGCTGGCGGGGGAAGCTTTCCCCCTCTGGAGAAGGCGGGGGTGCCCATAGGACCGTCTCTACCGCTACTGGAGGGCCGGACCCATGCTCCAGGACCTGTACCTAGACTGCGATCGCGAATGTGCCCGGATCGTCGCCTTCATTCGTCAGGTGCTCGCCGACGCGGGCATCAACATCCAGATGATCACCACCAGCGAAATCAAGATCTCCGCGCTGGTGGAGCGCAACGAGGCGCAGCGGGCTTTGCGCGAAGTGCACCAGGCGTTCGAGCTGGACAAGGAGC
>SDBU01004322.1_pt1 | contig 17490 bp, 10 predicted proteins | sample 2277071 | NCBI WGS metagenome assembly SDBU01 (sample SAMN10397929, study PRJNA504765) | marine sediment metagenome | isolation source: marine sediment core GS08_GC12, 126 cmbsf | place: Arctic Ocean: Gakkel Ridge, Loki's castle | collected 2008 | reverse complement strand
AGCTACCGCTTCTGTTCCGCAGGCCCAGCCTGCCTGAAGACGCGCCGGTCGCGATGAACTCGTACGGCCCTGTGGGCGACCCATTGAGATCGTGGTGCCCATGCTGATGTTCCGGACGATCCTGGAGCGGATTGAACGGCTGCGTCTGCCTGAGACGGTGCCGCGATGGCGGCGAAAGCGGTCAAGACAGCCGGAGCAGGGGAAAGCGACGGTGAAGGTCTGCGCGGACCGGCCAGAAACCCCTTTGCAGAGATCTATTCGCGGGGCGTAATGGCCCGCGAACGGCTCGATCTTCCCGTCATGCAGGAGAAAAGGCAGAACCGGATGCTGGACTCGTGGTTGGAATCTTCAGAAAGGCCGACGGTGGTCGTCGGTCAGAGGCCATCCGGGAAATCCCGGTGGATAAGCTTGGCCGCAAGGAAGAAGCCGTAGCGGACCGAGCGCGGCCAGAAGAACCGCTCAAACCAGATTCCCCGAGCGTTTACAAATAGTTCCACGAAAGATTGAAGAACTGGCGAGTGGGTAACAAGAAGGAGATCGTGAAACCATGAAGACAAGAAGACTCATTGGCGCCATCTTGTGCTGCTTGTGTGCATCGGTGAAGGCCGAGACCAAAGCGCCTGATCCCACGTCGGCCATCCTGTCGCGATATAGCGCCATGCTTGTGGAAGGTAAAGTGAAGGACGCGGAAACTGTCCGAGGACACATGACGGCTCTCAAGAAAGACGGGAGCTGGCCGGATGTCAATTACAAAGGCAAAGACCGCTCTGACTGGGAGCCTTTCTACCATATGTTTCGGACCCTTGACATAGCTAAGGCCTATGCCAAGAAAGGGCACCCATTGCACGGTAACAAGGAGTTGCTGGGGAAGATCCTTCTTGCCATGGATCACTGGCTGACGAACGGCTACAAGTGCCCGAACTCGTGGTACAACACGAACGCGACGCCGAAATGGATGGGAGATATTGCGGCGCTGATCAATGACGATCTGACGGGTGACCGGCGTAAGGCGGCAATAGAGATTGTCGGTATCCACCAAAGGCTGGGACGCAGAAGATGGTCAACGGGCGCGAACCTGATGGATGTGGCCCAGACCGCCATCGTGAATGCGTGTCTAACCGGTGACACTGCGTTGTTGACCGAAGCGGCCAGGCGCGTCGCCGGTGAAATGAAGGTAAGCACCGGCGAAGGTATCAAGGATGATTGGAGCTTCCACCAGCACGGGGCCTCCGCCCAGCTTGGCTACGGCACGGTCTATCTCTGGGGCGTCAGCCAGGTGGGAACGCTGCTGCGAGGCACTCCGTACGAGATCCCAAAGGAGAAGCGTGCGATCGTCAGCCAGTACATCCTTAACGGGGTGCAATGGATGATACGGGGGCCGTACCAGGCGCCGTCTGTCCAAGACCGGCAGGTCAGTCGCCCCGGTTGCCTGGGCCCCAGCGGAGGCGTGCGTGGTCAGCGCAAGCCCGGTGGCTTTGTCGGCGTCGCGGAGAAATGGATGGCGGTTGATCCGGACAATGCAGCGGCGCTAAAGGAATTCGTGGCCCGCCAGAATGGCAAGGCCGCTCCGCTGGTCGGGTTCAAGCATTTCTATCGTTCAGACATCAGTGCCTATCATCGACCCGGCTTCTCGCTGTTCATAAGGACGCGATCCCCGAGGGTCAAAGGGACGGAAGGCATCAACAGGGAGAACCTGAAAGGAAGACCCTATCTGCACACCGGCGATCATTACATCCTCATGGATACATCCGAATATACGGACATGCCGCCGGTATGGGATTGGACGCGACTTCCGGGGCTGACGATGTATGAGGGGATCGGCAGGATCCAACCCCAACCGTTCGTGGGCGGGGTCGGCAACGGCACGAGCGGCCTGACCGCAATGGACTACAAGCGCACGCTGGGCGTCCGGAAGCTCTGGGCCTATCACGGCGATCTTGTTGTCTGTCTTCTGGGGGGATGGCAGGAGGCGGACGGGAAGAAGGACCTTCGCACCACGCTGGACCAGTGCGCCCTCAAAGAGCCCGTGCAGATCAACGTTGGCGGGAAGACCACGTCACTGAAACCCGGAACACACCAACTCCAGGATGTGCGCTGGGTGCTGCACAATGAGGTAGGCTATGTACCGCTGAGCCCGTCTGCCATGTCCCTGCAACTGGGAGAGGTGGAAGGCTCCTGGCGCAGCATCGACGCCGCACAGTCGGACGCGACGGTCAAAGCGAATGTGTTTCTATGCGACCTGCTGCACGGAGAGTCGCCTAAGGCAGGGGGCTTCATCCTGGCGCCCGGGAGCACGGCGAAGACGCTGGACCGGCTGACCAAGGAGCCGCCCTGCGTGGTGATTCGAAACGACCGGGATGTGCAGTGCATTCGCTTCGCGGATGGCACGTTCATGGCCGCGTTCTATGCGCCGGGCGAAGTGGAATTGGACGGAAAGCTCATCCTGTCAGTGGACGAGCCATGCCTTGCGCTATGGTCCGGGGAAGAGCTTCGACTGTGCGATCCCACGAATCCCCAGCAAGGCGTGCCTGTCAAGGTGATGTGGCGCGGCAAGACACACTCGACCACGCTGCCGGCAGGCGGCAAGGTCCTGCATCTCCCGCAAGCAGAACGGCCTGCCAACTAACAGCCCCTACCATGCTTCGTCATCCAAACCTGTGCATAACAAGTTATGCACCCTACCAACTGTGCATAACAAGTTATGCACCCTACCAACTAACAGCCCCTACTCTGCTTCGTCATCCAAACCTGTGCATAACAAGTTATGCACCCTACCAACTGCCGGGACGCTGGGCAGGGCCGGCCAGTTCGTCTTTACTTATTCACCACTGGCCGGCATCGGCGGGATCTTCATCTTCTCCATGGAGATCATGATGTTGCCTCCGTACGCCTTGGTGCGGGGGTGGTTTTTCATGAAGCTGATGACGGCTATGGTTGTCGGACCTTCCCCGAATTGAGGCCACCATTCCTTCGTGATGCTGCGACCGATCGCCTTAGCGCCGCCCCGCCGGTCGACCCCCATCGGGTTCTCGGTAAACAACTTGCCGTTGATGTAGACGCGATATCCGCCTCCGGAGCCGACGTGGGATATGCCCCCGTGCAGCAGACGGTAGCAGTAGCCCTGCTCCATCTTCGGGAACGTGAAGGTCCCACGCATGAGAATGACATCCTTCTCCCACAGCGTGCTGACCGGCTCGCTGCAGCCACAGAACGCAAGCGTGCATCCGCGCGTGCCCGCCGGGATTGCCAACTCGCCATTGGCCGAGCCAAACGGAGCAACGCCGCGCTTCCAGCCGGCTTTGACCGAATCGAAGTCCGCGGCAAACCACGTCTCCATGCCCTTGGGGAAGGTGACGGGGCGGTATCGTCCCAGACGGTCGTCTCCCGGGGTTGATCCCCCGTGAACCGGGGTGAGGAACTTCTCCGGCGGCACGAAGCTGTGGTAGTACCACTTCATCTCGTTTCGCTTGGGACCGTGGACCTGCCAGTTGAATTCGGTGATCCCGACCTTGTTGTACAATGCCAGCAACTCATCCATATGGCGCCAGTTGGCCTTCGGGTCGTTGCTGGCGGCGAAGCTGTTCAGAATCTTCCGGTTCTTGCCGACGAATTCGACAACGAGCTTATTACGGATGATCGGCCCGATGGCCTTTCTCAGCTCGGGACCGAACTTCTCGAAGTCCGCGCTCAGGAATATCTTGGGGTAGGGCAACGCAACGCCCGGGAACTTCCTCTTGGTGGTTTCGTAGAGCACATCATACCCGCCCGGCACATCGGCCAGCGAGGCGGCGATGTATTCCAGGTGCGAATCGTACGTTGAGGAGATGTTCTGGCCGCCGGGGGCGGTATTCACGCCGGCATAGCCGGTGTAGACCTCCTCGAGCGTGGACATGGCCAACTGATGCACCGCGGGACTGCCTTCCTTGAGTTTGGCGCGGATGCTCGCCATCAAGCCCAGGGCAAGGGCCGAGCGTTGGTTCGTGATCAACAGCTCGCCGATCGCGGGCAGCACCCTCTTGTAGCAGCGTTCGTCCGCCACGACAGGCGTCAGCGCGGTCAGCGTGGCGTTTTGCAGCCACCAACCATCGTGCTTGAGCAAGGGCAGCAGAAGGTCAACGTGGGGGGCGACCCAATCGGCTTGGGCATGACCGATCACATGCAACGCGGCGTCCTTGACCCACCACGATTCGGCCGGGTCTTTCACGGCCTGGACCGCCAGGTCGAAAATCTCTTTCGTAAGAAGCTCGGTTCGCTTCTCCCGTCGCAGGATTTCATAGATCGCCGAGAACATGGCGCGTCGCACACGCGGGGACTTGGAGCGCAGGAACTCCATCACCAGCTTCGACCGCACTTGGCCGCCGGGCTTGCGCCAGCCGATGTAGCCGCTGTTGATACCCAACGCCTTGTTGGCGGCGACGAAGCGGATGTTGTGGTCCGCGTGGTGGATGTACCGGCCGAGCACATCGTCGCTTACTTCGCCCGAACCGTGCAGCCGAATAATAAAGGGTCGGCTGGAGTCGTTGGCCAGGGTTTCGCCAGAAAGGTCTTGCCGCTTGCCGGTCGCGTCCGGCACGGCCTCCAGCGAGATGAAGGTGTTGTCCGCCTCGGTGCCCCAGGGCTGCTTGGGCAGTTGGTAAGGCTTGGAGAATCTCGTGGGCGGCGCGCCGGAGATGCGCAGCGTCTTGCGCGGAATGGTGTAGGCCAGGGGGTAAGCCGCGCCCCAATTCACGTTGTCATAGCCTTTCGAACCACCGAGGATGCCGAATGATCCGTCCCAGCGGCGCGACAGTTCGTAGTGCCACTGGCGATGGTCCATGAACTGGCGGTATTGCTTGGGCTTTTTCTCGCGCAGCAATCCCATGGCGGCGCTGCGCCAGATTTCACCGATGCCGCCGCCGGTGTGGCCATGCAGCATGAAGGTGGTGGTGTAGAAACTGGTCATGGCGCAGACATCGCGCGCGCCGGCGTAGACCGAGTTTTCACCGTCCGGCGTGAGCGAGGCCGCCGCCGCCATGGCGAAGGCGAGGTTGCCGTTCTTGCCGTTGTCGACAAAGCCGACCTCCGGCCGATCGTCGCCGTAGGGGTTGCCGCCACGACCGGCGTAGCGGTAGAAGTGAACCAGCGCGCCCAGCAGGGCGTGATCGGGCACGTTGACGCCGCATTCCTTGGCCAAAAGCAGGAAGGTGACCACCGCGGTGCCGCCCGCATTGAGGTGCCCCATGCCGTAGGTGACCCGCGGGACGCCGCCACGCCCGGCCCAGCCGTCGAGATACTGCGCCTTGACCGCGTTATTGGCCCACCTCCGAATCGTGGGCAGGACGGCTGCGTCGCCGGTGCGCAGGTAGTATTCGGTCAGGGGAATGCCGCCATATCCCAAGTGCCAGGCGTAGGTGGGCGCGCCCTTCAACCCGCGTGCCCACTTTCGCACGACCTCCAAATCCTTCGCCTCGCCCGTGGAGAGCAGGAAAAGCATGCCGATGTGGCCAAAGCCTGTCCCCGAACCGGGCTTGGCCAGGTAGTCAGCAAAGTTACGCACGATCTTGTCGGACTTGGGGCAGTTCAGCGGCCAGGTGTCGCTGTAGGCGCCGAGGACCGGAACCTTGACGATCACTTCTTCGGCCTTTCCGTCGGGCGCATCTTTGACCGTGAACTTCATCACGCCGTCGGAGGCCTCCGCTGCTGTGAGGATTTGGGCGAGCTGGATGCGCGGGTCAATGTCCTTAAGCTTCTGCCCGTTGATCGTCTCGATGTACTGCCCGGCCTTGAGCTTGCCGGTCGCCGCCGCGGGCGAGCCGGCCTCGATGTTGTGGATCTTCATCGTAAAGGCAGGCTGGACAAGGTCGATCCCCATCCCTACCGGTCCGAACCGGCCGATGATCTGGAGCGGCTTGGTCTCGTCGGGACGGGTGGAAAACAACGCCGGCCCCTTGTAGAACGAGTCGCCGGCAGCCGCGCAGCCTCCCGCACAAGAGAAAATCGTCGCCAGCATCAGGCCAATTCTGTAATTCCATTTCATGATGTAATTCTCCTAAGCTGGGATTTCCCAGACCTGCCTACCGGCAGGCAGGTGGCGTTGCGCCCGCGACCATCGCGGGGCTTTCACAGCGATGGTATCCGATGCGGCGCGTTGGGCAAACTGAATCTGCGGTCTGGGCAGCGGACCCTAGGCTTCGAACCGCGCCGACCGTGAAGTCGGAGGGTGAAAACAGGCTCTTTTCCGTCTCTCCCCGTCGGTATCGTTTGGTCACCATGCTCCTCTGTGAACGCCAGACCAATGGCCGGGTGCCATGTCCCTGCTCGCAGAAGCATGCGTTGGCAGGCTCCCGGCACGCTGGATGCCTGCCCCCATGTGCCCGCGTGTAGCCGGCGGCGCGTGACGCCGGGCTTCTGCAGAACAGCAGAAGCATGGCACGCGGCGTACGCACAACGGAGCTGTGCATGGCGCCCGAGTTCGGTTGAGTTCTGCCGGGCGTTACTGCCCCAGTTCGCGGCTGCGTTGGGCGGCGGCGCGGATGGCCTTGATGAGGGCGTCTTTGACGCCGGCGGCGTCCATCACCTCGATGGCCTGCTGGGTGGTGCCGCCGGGGGTGGTCACCTGCTTGCGGAGGGCCTCGGGGCTCTTCTTCGTTTCGGCCAGCAGTTGCCCGGCGCCGATGCACGTTCGCGTGGCGAGCATCTCGGCCACGACCGGGTCGATGCCCTCGGCCACGCCGGCGGCGGTCATCGCCTCGACGAGGTAGAACAGGTACGCCGGGCCCGACCCCGAAAGCCCGGTCACCGCGTCCATCAGCGACTCGTCCATCACCACGGTCAGCCCGCTGGCCGAGAAGAGCCGTTGGGCCCAGTGCACGTCCTCGTTGGTCGCCCGCGGCCCGGCGGCGATGGCCGAAACCCCCGAGCCCACCAGCATCGGCGTGTTCGGCATCACGCGGATGATCCGCCCGCACCCGCCCAGCCGCTCGTCGATGAAGGCCGTGGTAACGCCCGCGGCGATCGAAATGACCGTCGTATCCTCGCGGACCACCGGGCGGATCTCCTCCAGCACCTCGGCCACCACGTTGGGCTTCACGGCGATCAGCACGTGGGGGCACGAGCCGGTCATGGTGTTGTCGCGGGCGCACAGAATGCCCAGCTCGATCGCCAGGGTCTGCTCGCGGGCGATCACCGGGTCGTAGGCCACGATCGCGTCGCGGTCGAGGTAGCCCTTCCGCAGCACGCCGCGTAGAATCGCCTCGGCCATGTTGCCGGCGCCGATGACGCCAAGTTCGTATTCGATCATGATATGTCCCTTCGTATCCCTGCGGCGGCCGCGGCCGGGGGCGCGCCCCGTCACTCCTCGGCCATGAAACCGTAGCGGTAATCGGTGGGCGGCACGAACGTCTCTTTGAGCGTACGCGGGGAGGCCCACCGGATGAGGTTCAAAATGCTGCCGGCCTTGTCGTTGGTGCCCGAGGCTCGCCCGCCGCCGAAGGGCTGCTGGCCGACCACGGCGCCGGTGGGCTTGTCGTTGATGTAGAAATTGCCCGCCGCCTGCGACAGCACCTCGGTGGCCCGCACGATTGCGGCGCGGTCGCGGGCGAAGATCGCCCCGGTCAGAGCGTACGGGCTGGTGGCGTCGCACAGCGCCAGCGTCTCGGCGTACTGCTCGTCGGGGTACACGTAAACCGTCAGCACCGGGCCGAAGATCTCCTCGACCATGCTCCGGTAGTCCGGCCGCTTCGCCTCGATGACGGTGGGCTCGATGAAGTAGCCGCTGCTGTCGTCGCACCCGCCGCCGATGAGGATCTCCGCGTCGGCGGACCCGCGGGCGTGGTCGATGTATCCGGCGATCGTGTCGAACGCCGCCTTGTCGATCACGGCGTTGAGGAAGTTTCTGAAATCTTCCGGCGAGCCCATCTTCAGCGTCTTGATCTGCTCAAGCAGGTCGTCCCGCAGCGCCGGCCATAGGCTCGCAGGCACGTACGCCCGCGAGGCGGCCGAGCACTTCTGGCCCTGGTACTCGAACGCCCCCCGCAGCAGCGCCGTCACCGTGGCGGCCGGGTCGGCGGAGGCATGCACGAAGATGAAGTCCTTCCCGCCGGTCTCCCCGACGATCCGCGGATAGCCGCGGTACGACTGGATCCCCTCGCCCACCGTTCGCCACATGCCCTGGAACACGGCCGTGGAACCGGTGAAGTGGATGCCGGCGAGGTGTTCGCTGGCCATCACCGTCGGCCCGACCTGCGAGCCCGGCCCGGGGATGAAGTTGATCACCCCCGGCGGCAGCCCGGCCTCGGTGAGAAGCTGCATGATGAAGTGGGCCGAGTACACCGCCGAGGACGCCGGCTTCCACAGCACCGTGTTGCCCATCATCGCCGGGGCCGTCGGCAGGTTGCCGGCGATGGAGGTGAAGTTGAACGGCGTGACGGCAAAGACGAACCCCTCCAGCGGGCGGTACTCCACGCGGTTCCACACCCCCGGCCCCGAGCCGGGCTGCTCGGCGTAAAGCTGCGTGGCGTAGTGACAGTTGAAGCGGAGGAAGTCGATCAGCTCGCACGCCGCATCGATCTCCGCCTGGAAGGCGGTCTTGCTCTGGCAGAGCATGGTGGCGGCGTTGAGCACGTCGCGGTACGGCCCGGCCAGCAGGTCGGCGGCCCTCAGGAAGATCGCCAAACGGTCCTGCCAGGCCATGCGGGACCAGCCCTCGGCGGCATCGCCGGCCGCGGCGACGGCCTGGGCGACCTCTGCGGCGCCCGCCTTATGGTAGGTGCCCAGCGAGCGGCCATGCTCGTGCGGCAGCCGGCACTCACCGATGTCGCCCGTGCGGACCTCCCGCCCGCCGATCACCAGCGGAATCTCGACCTCCCCGCCCTTCAGCTCCGCCAGCTTCGCCTTCAGGGTTGCCCGTTCCGCACTGCCCGGGGCGAACCCCAGCACCGGCTCGTTCGCCGGCCGCTCGATCTTGAAGTGCGCGTTCATCGTCCTGCCCTTCGCAAACTCATCTCTCGCCCGCCACCGCCGCGCCCCGCGGCCGTACGCGCCGAACACCACGGCATGTACCACGAAAACCGCCCCCACTCAAGTCTCTTCCCCCGTACCTGGGCTACAACTGCGTCTCTGTAGCCGTGCGAGGCGGCAAGTTGTCGCGTGCCTGGATTGCTGGCCCACGTTACACCAAGAAGGTTTTCCTTGCCCCAGGCAGGCGACCGCGGTAGCTTCCGGTGAAGAGGCGCAGAAATGCCGAATGTCTTAGGGATAGACTGGGGCGGCAAGTATGTGGGCTTGGCGGTTGTCCAGCAGCCGGCAAACCGCGTCTTGTGGTGCGGCACGGTCCACCTGTCTCAGAAGATCAAGGAGCTCTATGACCTTCGCCGTATGCTCCGACGCGCGCGGCGGGGGCGTGGGCGTTATCGTAAACCCAAGGTCCCGCAGCGCGGGGGCGGCGCGGCCGGGAAGGGCGACGAGGGAGCCAGTTATTTCTACCGACGGGCGAAGGGGCTGAACCAGTCGCTCCGGACGAAGTGCAAGTACGTCGACCCGGACACCGGAGAAGTCTGCGGCCGGAATACCCCAAAAAAGTCCAACATTCGCCACCTTCTGCTGGAGGATATCCTCGGTTTTGCGCCCTTTGCCGTTGTCCCAGAGGAGTACAAACAAGCCCTCCGCGACGTACTGGCGAGCCGCGAGGGCACCAATCGTCGCAAGGAGCGACTGGCCGACAACCTCGGGCGCATAGACGTCAACGCTGACCTCAAGAAACAAATCACGGATATCTGCTTCGAGGCCCTGGACGGCCGCGCGGAATTCTGCACCGAACACGTTCTCGCTCACCACACCGAGACGATGATCCCCACCCAAGCCGTATGGCTGCCGCCGTCGGTTCAGCTCAAACAGGATTTCGTCCTGAAAACCGTGCGGAAGCGGTGCCGCGAGTTTCCCATCGAGCGAATCGTCATCGAAAGGGCGAACTTCGATCTGCAGAAGATCGCCGCCGGCATCATCGAAGACCCCAGCGAATATCAGCAGGGCTTCCGCTACGGGTTCCGCAATACCCGGGCGGCCTTACTGCAGGAGTATGAGGCGCGCTGCTGCTATTGCGGCAAGACGATCCTGGGGGTCAAATGGCACGTGGACCACATCGACCCGCGCCGGTCCGGGGGTGCCAACCGGTGGGATAACCTCGCCGTCGCCTGTGACCCCTGCAACCACCGCAAAGGCGGGCGGACACCGGCCGAGGCGGGGATGGACTTCGCCGTGATCCTTACGCGCGTGGCCGGGCGGCGCATCAAACGCAAGCTGGCCCCCAAGCCCGTCGAGGGCGCGAGGATCCACAAGTACATGACCCAGACCGATCAGGGCATCCGCGTCCTCAAGAACGCTCTGGGAGACATCTTCCCCGGCGCCCCGATAGCGGAGGTCTTTGGGTATCAAACAAGCGCTTGGCGGTCCTTCTGGGGGCTGGAGAAGGGCAAGGAGGAGAAGGAGCACCACAATGACGCCATCGTCATTGCGGCCAACTGGGACGGGTCCGCCGTTCCGATCGTGGACGTGGTGCCCGAAACGATTCGCCAGGTCGTTGGGGGGCGCCGGCTGTTCGATTTGAACCCGGTGCAGCGAGGCAATGACGGCAAACACTACCAGCGCTCGCCTGTGGCCGCCGAGGTCGGTGGCCTTACGCGGAAGCAACTGAAAAGGGTGGTCGACGCTCGGAAACGCGAACTGTTGCTTCGCGAGTTTGATCGACACAAGATCACAGGTACCAACTCGCTTCCCGTTGGGGTCTTGGAGCGTCTCCCCTTCAAGAGCGTGCGTCTGGTAAAGGCAGACTGCACGGACACAAACGTTCGACAGATGAAGACCGGGCACCGATTCAAGATCTCCAACCCCGGCGGGGTACGGGTCAATGAGGCTATAGTCGTATACCGCACGGCGGCGGGAAAACTGGCCAGTTACGCCGTGAAGAACCGGCGGGCCTTTGGCTCGACGCTGCGACCGGAGGATTTCCAGAGCGAACTGTGGCGCTTCCGCCCGCATGAGGTCGTCGTCGACAGTAACGCCCGAGCGCTCGGGCGGGTAACCCAGCTCGGCAGTAAAGGAACTCTAACGCTGGATACGGGCGTGTCCAGAGCGGCCCACAGATGCCTGAAGGGAGGTGGTTGACGGGAAGCGAGTGCGGGGCCACGCGCGTATGGGATGGTGATCAATTGACCGCTAGTCCCTCACGGCCGCGCCATTTTGGCCTCGCGCGTATGGGATGGTGAAACTGGAAGAACTGTTGGGAAAGGAGACACCAATTTTGGCCTCGCGCGTATGGGATGGTGGACCCGCGGCGCCCAGTAGTCCAGCCAGAGGGAATTTTGGCCTCGCGCGTATGGGATGGTGACTGACATGTTGTGTAGCTTGGCCCTGGAAAGTAGAAGATGTTGGGGAGAGGCCCGCTTCCAGTGTCCTTCGCGAGGCCGTTGCCGGAATTCATCCTATACCGTCGAGGTCAAAAGCAGCCTGAGCGATCCCGATTCGTCGGGAGCCGGAGACTCCGTTGAAAGGCGGAATCCGGCCAGTAGCTACGTTTGCAGAATCGTTGAAGACCTATGCCGGGATGTAGTGACTCGTCTACCCAGTCCCGGCCTCTTGGAGTCTCGGCCCAGAAGGCTAACGCCCTCGCCCCGATCATTCGGGGCAGGGAGAGAAAGGACCTCGCGAGGGGTCATCGCGTCGGGCGACCACGCGACGCCCGCCTAACGGCGGGTGAGGCAAGTCGAGACATGTACGACCTGTAAACATTGGCTGGGGATAGACGAGACTTTTTTTCAAAGCAGGGATAGGCTGTTCCCGCCACGGTTGTGGCGCAGGCGCACGCGGCGTTTGGCTGCTGCAAGTAGCTACGCACGGATACTTGACTTATCATGGGAGCTTTCACCGAGATATACTCCGCTCGCCTGCGAAGCGAACTCCACCGCAACCGGTGCCTTGAGAGCCAACCCGCCAGCCTCTCAGTAATCGATGACAGGCTCAACTCCTCTCATCCCGACTTCCAGACATGGCGTATACACTTGTCTGCATGGCTGGAGTTTGCGTCCGATCATTCCGGTCTCGACCGAGACAGGGTCGTGCGACTCCAGAGCGTCCATAGTTGGCCTATCTGGAATCAGGCTCTCAACGAGGTGCGGATCCCGTACCTTCTTGCGCGTGTCTTCGGGATGAAGATCAAGTATCTCTGTCCGCGTCCCGGGGCCAGGACGCCTGACATCCAAGCCACCGGATCCGATATTGCCCTGAATGTGGAGATCAAGACCCCCGGTCAGGGCAAGCTGGCTGAGCCAGGACATGCGTTCTGGCTTGGCAGGGACACTGGAAGCATCGTGCAAGCCTTGAAGGACGCGAATGGGCAGTTTGCCCACGGTGAGTGCAATCTGCTGGCGATTGGCGCGCAGCTCTTGGAGGAACGCCGCATATCGGAGGACAACTGTGTTTTTGAGGCCCTGTACGGCCATGAGGCCATCGCAGGCAAGATCGACACGCGGACGGGGAATGCTGTCGGCGAACCGTACGCGAAGTTCATTCGTGACGGGAAAATGCAGCACAATCGGTTCACCAGGGTAGCTGCTGTGATGATCGTCACCGATGGCCAGCCCCGAGTGGGGGTAAAAAGGGCGAGACGCATGAGCCACCAGTATCACTGTGCCATCTTCCACAATGCTTATTCCAAAGTGAAGTTACCGCAGAATGTCTTCTACGGAACTCGCCAGCTTGTGTTTTCCGACAGTGGACAAGCTACGTATGTGTGGCCGGAGGGTAGTAGCTACACGTTCTGGGGGTATTGAGCCGAAGCGAGCGAGAGCTGAGAAGGGGCCCTGAGGGCAGGGCCAGTGTTGAAGGTTCCTGTGGGCAAATGGAGGGATTGCGACTGAGGGCGACGCTGGCGGTTCATCGCCTCCGTCCTTTCAGCGCGTTGACGTTTCCCGCCTGGCGGGCGATGAGGTCCTTGAGGGTGAAGGCCCGGATGCCGCTTGCGGGCCCGTCGCCGGGCGGGTATGACGGGTCCGAAACCGGGCCCCGGCGGGGCGGCGGGCCTGGCGGACCCCGACCCGGCAGCGGCGGAGGACGGCGGCATGTTGACCAAGACGCAGGTGCGGGCGTGCCTGGCCGGGGAGCCGACGCCGGTGGTGCCGGCGTGGCTGTTCTGGTTCGACGGCAAATTCGTCCGGCGGCATGAAGACGAGGTCGGGCAGATGCGGCGGCGGTACGCCGACGACTGGGTGCAGGTCGGCGGGCGGTTGACGCGGCGGCCGATGGAGGTCGACCTGGCGCCCGGGGAGTTCTGCGACGACTGGGGCTGCCGATTCGCCGCCGCGGCCGACGGGGTGGGGGCCCACCCGACGCGACCGATTGTCGGCACGGTCGAGAAGTGGACCCGCTACGTGGCCGAGGGCATGCCCCGGCTGGAAGAGCCGACGTTCTCCGAGCCGATCCGCCGGACGGTCGCCGCCCACGCCGACCATTACGTGGTAGCGCAGTTCTGGCGGACGTTCTACGAGCGGATGTACATGCTGATGGGGTTCGAGCCGCTGCTGATGGAGATCGCCACCGACGGCGAGCTGTTCACGCGAATGCTCGCCGACCTGCGAGACTTCACCGTCGCCGGCATCGAGGCCATCGCCGACACCGGGGCCGACGCGGTGTTCCTGGCCGACGACTGGGGCACCCAGCACCGCCTGCAGATTTCCCCGGCCATGTGGCGAAAGCACTTCCGCCCGGCCTACGCCGCGATGATCGACACCGCCCACGCCCGCGGGCTCGATGTGTGGCTGCACTCCTGCGGGAACATCACCGAGCTGATCGGCGAATGGATCGACCTGCACCTCGACGTGATCGCCCACCTCCAGCCGGCCGCGATGGACCTGCCCGCCATCGCCGCCGCCCACCGCGGGCAAATCACCTTCTGCGGCGGCCTCGACGTCCAGCGAGACCTCGTCACCGGCACCGCCCAAACCGTCCGCCGTGAAGTCCGTACCCTCATGGCCGCCTTCGACGCCCACGCCGGCCGATACCTCGCCACCCCCGCCAACACCATCATGCCCGAAACCCCAGTCGAGAACGTCTGGGCCCTGCTGGCCGCCATCCGAGAGTTCGGCGGGGAGGAGTGAGCGGGGGTGGACTCAGTCCAGGGCGTGTTTGGCTATGCCGGCGACGACTAGGCACGCAGGCAGGTCGGCTGCTTGGTCCTCTGTCCAACGCTTCCCCGGGGGGCCGTGGCGGCCTAGTCCAGAATACAGGGCTCTGCAGGATATTCTCGTTCTTTGCCTAACAACTTGTGAGTAGTGATGTTACATTCACAGAAGGCCACTCGAATACCTCAGCCGGGCCCTTTAGTTCTCAAAATGAGAATTAATTGCTTGCTTTACGCCGATAAACTCCATATAGTGTTCCTTTAGAGAGAACAAACTATCCGGGAGGAAGGCGGTGGGAGTTCCAGATCGACTTCGGTATGCGCGACAGCGCGCACATCTGACCGGTGCCCAAGTGGAGGGCAGGACCCGTATAGGGAAGTCTTCGCTATGCTACTTTGAGAACGGCAAACGTGAGCCCAGCCTCAGCCAGCTTCAGAAGCTTGCCTCCGTCTATCACAGGTCCATCTCGTTCTTTCTGGCCGAAGGCCCGATTCCTGCGGAGTTGGTGCTTTGGAGAGAGAGGCCCAAGGGCGAAGCCGGAGACATGGAAGCCAGCTTTCTTCGTCTGTGCGAGCAGTACTACAATCTGGAAGTCTGGACGGATAACGTGATCCCGTCCCGGCTTCCGGCGGCCAACGGCTTGCCGACGGATTACGGGTTTCGTGATGCGGAGGCGCTGGCCAAACAGGTCCGAGATCAACTTGAGATGGGGGATCGCCCCGGCCTTTCCCTCTTGGCGGTTCTGGAGGAAGTCTGCGGGGTGAAGGTCTTTCATATGGACTTCGAGCCGAGCGGAACGGCTGCTTGCGCCAAGAGTGACACGTTTGGCGCAGCCGTGCTTCTAAACGCACGCAATAGGCGCTGGCGCCGGAATTTCGACCTGGCTCACGAGTTTTTCCACCTGTTGACTTGGGATGTGTTCCGCGTCGCCCCTGAGGGACAGGTTCCGTCTTCGTGTCCGAGTGGGCCAGAAGAACAGTTCGCCAACGCTTTCGCAAGCGACCTGCTGATGCCGTCTGACGCAGTTCGCGAGGCCATTAACAGGAAGGTCACGAAGGGGAGGCTTACGTTCGCCGACGTGTTTGATGTGGCGCGTCAGTTCGATGTGTCCGTCGTCGCACTCCTGTGGCGAATGCAGAATCTTCGCCTGTTGTCCGGAGATAGATGCGAGACCCAAAAACTGGTTGATCGCGCAAAACTCGATCCAATGATGAGAGAGCGACTCGGGGAGCGGAGGGATCGGAAGCCTTGCCGTTGGCCAGAGCGATACGAAGCTCTTGCCGTCGAAGCGCTAAGGCGTGGCGAGGTTTCGACCGGACGTTTTGCGGAGTACCTCGGCATTACCAGACAGGAGGCCATGCGGTACGTCGAGCGGGAGGTCACGGATGACGAAGAAATACCCCTTGCTCCTGCTTGACGCCGATGTCGTCATCAAGGCCTTTGAACAGGGGATATGGGACGGGCTGGTTCAGGCCTGTGGAATTCACCTGTCACGTATCGTTGCCGAAGAAGCTCATTTCTGGGATGATGGAAATGGCGATCGGCATTACTTCGACCTCCAACAGTACGCCGAAAGAGGGCAAATCACGATTGTTGATGTGATCCCTTCGGCACTCGGCCTCCTTTGTGCTCATTTCGACGCGACCTACTTGGAACGGATGCACCCGGGCGAGACAGAGTTGCTGGCATATCTGGTGAATTCGCAGGAGGAGTACTTGGTCTGTTCCGCGGACAAGATCGTTTACCAGGTACTTGGCCGCCTGGGCAAAGCCGAGCAGGGCATTTCGCTTGCGGAAGTCCTCAAGCAGATCGGTTTGGGGCGATCATTGCCTCGGCAGTTCTCGAAGGCATACCGGGAAGAGTGGACGCGGAAAGGCGGGGTGGATCGTATAGAGGACGCCGGCTGGCAAGGCAGCCCTGGGGACTGAATTTCGTTTTCCTGGTCGCACGTTACAGGTCACGCTGCGCTGGCCTACTCCGGCCGTCGTTTCTACGCGTAGACGTTTCCCGCTTGTTGGGCGATGAGGCCTTTGAGGGTGAGGGTGAGGGTGGTCGTGGCGGCGACGACCTGCTGGGCGGGGGGCGTGGCTTGCGGCCGTGGCCGCAACCACGTTCTTCCGTCGGGCGACTGGCCGCGGCGGGAGAACGTGGCTGCTTGAAGGTCACGTAGGGGGGGAGTCCGAGGGCGATCCGGGCGAAGAGTGTGTTGACACACACACCAAGGATCTGCTAACATGATGGGCTACGGAGTGGTCTCATTTCTGGAACGGAGTGTGGATAAGTGACGTAACCGAGTTGGAGGGTATCAGATGTCGTGGAGAAGCGCAGTGTCTGTACGTTGTGTCCTGTCTGTCTTGCTTGTTGCGGGGTCGGTCTGCCTGGCCGGGCGTCCCGACCTGGTCCTGCCGGGGCTCCCGGACGCCGCCGGCGAGGTCGCCAAGGACGTACTGGGGCAGTTGGGGGCGGGGATCGTGCCCCCGGTGCCCAGTGTCATCGACCTGCCGGACGCGGCTGCGGGCGGCGGGTTCCCGCCGGGGCTTCCGGACGCCGCTGGCGAGGTCGCCACGGACGTGCTGGAACAGATCGCCGCCGGCACCCGGCCCCCGGTGCCCGGGGTGGTCGGAGTGCAAGAGTTGGCCCGCGGCGCGGGGCAGTTGCCGCAGCTCCCGGACGCTGCCGGTGAGGTCGCCGAAGATGTTCTGGGGCAGATCGCAGCCGGCAGCTGGCCCCCGGTGCTCGGTGGCATCGACCCGCCAGCGATAGGCCCGGGCGACCTGTTTCCCCCGACGCTTCCCGACGCCGCCGGTGACATAGCGGCGGGAGTGCTGGATCAGATCGCAGCCGGCACGCTGCCGCCCGTGCCCGGCGCTGACGATCTGGGGCTGTACTCAGGGCCAGCATCGGTAACACAGGTTCCCGAGCCGGCCACGCTGACGATCCTCGCGCTCGGCGGCATAGCCGTGATCCGCCGTCGCAGGCGGTAGGGTCTGATACGAAGACCAACAGCCTGCATCCCGCCCCGCGCGGGGTGCGGGCTGTTCTTGCGCGCGGAAACTGATATGTGAGCCATCTGGCGGGTGGCGTGGCCTGCGGCCGCGGCCGCAACCACGTGCTGTCGACGCGCGACTGGCCGCGGCGGGACAACGTGGTTGCCGCTTCGCGTCAAGCCACGGCACCCGGCTTGTCCCGGTGGAGCGGCAGATTCACCACTACCACGCCAGCGCTGCGCCATTCGCCCCCGCCGGGCTTGTCCCGGTGGAGCGACAGATTCGTCACTACCACGCCAGCGCTGCGCCATTCGCCCCCACCGGGCTTGTCCCGGTGGAGCGACAGATTCGTC
>SDBU01004321.1_pt1 | contig 17494 bp, 12 predicted proteins | sample 2277071 | NCBI WGS metagenome assembly SDBU01 (sample SAMN10397929, study PRJNA504765) | marine sediment metagenome | isolation source: marine sediment core GS08_GC12, 126 cmbsf | place: Arctic Ocean: Gakkel Ridge, Loki's castle | collected 2008 | reverse complement strand
CATCAGAGCTTACCGAGATGGCTGAAACCGGAGAGATTAAACCCTCATTGCGGGAACTGATCGGTCGCTACCGCCGATATGCTAATTATTACCGAACCGGAGCACGGTCAACTCTCGACCGCCTTAAGCCGCATCTTGAAAACCGGTATCGTCTGAGCCTGGAGATAATCTATGGTCTGTATCTGCAGATATTTGAACGCATCGATCCGGAGCAAGGTAGTTTTTCAGAGTCGGAACTCAACCCCCGACCGGAAGAAATCCGGCAATGTATCGACACTATAACGACATCCTTTCGGCGAAATTGAGAGAATATTTTGAGGAAGATATGTTGTTCATGTCGGTATCACTTCTGACAGAAGAGTTGGCCCCGGTCGCGGTACCCGGATTTGCCGGGAGCCGGATCGGGCCGGGTAATGTATAAGAGATGGAGGAAAAGCTATGAAAATGCTCGCAATCACCAGTCTGCTGATGGTATCGGCGGTGATGATCCAGGCCGACGAAGTCGCTGTTACGGTGTACAACAGCAACCTGGGAGTGATCAGCGAAACACGATCACTGCCGTTTGAAAAGGGCGTCCATCGGCTGGCTTTTCGCGATGTTCCCTCCCGGATCGACGCCAGTTCCGTCAGGTTTGACATTATAGGTTCCGACCGCGGGGCGACGATTCTCGAGCAGAATTACGCTTATGACCTGGTCAGCCCGGAGCAGATGTATATCAAGTACATCGACCACGAGATTGAGTTGATCGACACTGATGGCAAACTCTATTCCGGGATGCTGCTGGCGTATGGCGGTGGCGCCGTAACCCTGAAGGAGAAGTCCGGCCGGGTTAAGATTGTGCGGCTGGAACATGTGTCCGAGGTTAATTTCCCCAGTCTTCCGGAGGGGCTTGTTACCAGGCCGACACTGTTCTGGCTGTATACCTCCGATGTCAAGGGTCAGTTTGATTGCCGGGTCGGTTATCAGACTTCCGGGTTGACCTGGTCCGCCGAGTACGTCGGCGTGCTCAGTAGTGACGAGAAACAGCTTGACCTGTCAGGCTGGTCATCGATCAACAACACTTCCGGCAAGACTTTCACTGATGCTACGCTGAAGCTGGTAGCGGGAGATATTCATCGCGCCAAGGGGGAGTCGAGGCCCCGGATGATGAAAACTCTGGCCATGGCCGACGTTGCCGGCGCAGCCGGTTTCGAGGAAAAGGCTTTCTTTGAATACCACCTGTACACCTTGCCGCGTCGGGCCACCCTGGCTGACCGGGAAATCAAGCAGATTTCGCTGTTTGAGCCGGCCGGCACGGCGGTAGAGAAGGTTTTTGTGTATCGTCCCGAACGCAATCCGAAAAACGTCGAAGTGGCCCTGAAGTTCCGAAACTCCGCCGAAGCCGGGTTGGGCATGCCGTTGCCGGCCGGACGAGTACGGCTGTTTAAGGCTGATGACGACGGTTCTCTCATCCTGTTGGGTGAAGACCGGATCGACCATACGCCGCGGGATGAAGAACTGAATCTGAAAGTAGGCTATGCATTTGACATCGCCGCCGAAGAAAGGCTGATGGATCAGAGTCGTATCTCCAGGCAGGTCGAGGAAAGGACTTATGAAATCGAACTGCGCAATCGGAAACAAGAGGAAGTGACGATCAAGGTCGAGAAGAAATTGTATGGAGACTGGGATGTAGTCGAGACCAACTTTGAATATACGAAGAAAGATGCCCGCACCCTGGTGTTTGATATCCCGGTCGGAGCCGGGGAGACTGTCACGGTTCGCTTTCGGGTGCGCTTCAATCAGCAGTGATTTCAATGCGGTTGACAAGCATATTAACAACAGTTAGATTCAGCCGTTTGGCTGAAGATAGTACCTGTTAGTTTGCGAGGAATCTATGTTAAGAGCATTCACAAAAGTGCTTGTGGTTGGTTTGGGGTTGATGCTGGTCACAGGTGGAGTCGCAGCCCAGAAGAAGGGCAGGAAACTGAGTGTCGGTGCTTACCTGAAAACGGCCAAGATTGAGATTCTGTCGGGGAAACCCGAGCGATACGAGTACGCCGTGGCCATGCTCGATTCCCTGTTCATGCATTACGGTCCCCACGCCGAAGCCCTTTATCTCATGGGTCAGATAATGGTCGATGGGATCGAGCAGTCATACCGCCTGGAAGACAAGGGCAGGTACCTGGGTGGTATGATAGCCTATTTTGACTCTTTGAGAATGTGTTGTGAGAGTGAGGAAATCAAGAAGAGCCGGAAGAAGGGTTGCCAGGAATATGTAATGATATCTGATTCCCTTCAGGTCAAGTACTGGCGTCAGTTCTTTAATTCCGGCCTCACCCAATTGAGTTTTGCCGAAGAACAGAAAACGCAACTTGAAGAAACGACCGATTCGTCCTCCCGGGCGTTTTTGGAGCAGGGTATCGAGGTCAACCTTGACTCCTGCATTCAGAACATGAAGCTCTCAATCATGGCTATCGCCGACAGCTCCCGACCCTACCTCATAATTGACAAAGCCTATGGATTGAAAGGGGATTACCAGTCGGGACTGGAGTGGCTCAAGAAAGGTTTTGACAAATCAGATGACCCTACCGGGGTGCGACTGTCCATTGCGTATGACTACATCAAGATGCGTGACTGGGCGGGAGCCATTCCCTATTACCAGGAACATGTCAGCGAGAATCCGGACGACATGGGTACCCTTAAGAACCTGGGTATCTGTTACAATAATGCCGGCATGTATGATTCGGCAGTGGTAACCAATCTTCGGGTTCTGGAGCTGGAGCCTGAAAATGCTGCCATTGCGGTGACTATCGGACGCTACTTCAACTCCCGGGCCGGCACTGCATCTGATTCCATGGCGAAGTATCAGCAGGAGAACAACGATGAGATGGCCGACGCCTGGTCGGAGAAAAAGCAGCAGGCATTTGATTCCTCGCGCGTCTTTTTCCGGCGCGCTTATGAAATCGACCCGGAGAACGTTTCAACTGCCGAGCAATACGGACTGGTCTGTGCTCTTCTGGGCGATTACGAGGAGGCAATTATCGGTTTTGCCAAGGCGACTGAACTGGAACCTGAACGGGCCGGCACCTGGACGTCCCTGGGTGACTGTCACCTGTCACTGCAGCAGTTTGATGAAGCTGTGGTCGCTTATCAGAAAGTTGTGGAACTGGAACCTGACAACCGTAGTGTGTGGGAGCATCTGAGAGACCTTTACATCGAAGCCGGCCATAAGGCCAAAAGGGCTGAGGCGGAAAAGAAACTTCAGGACCTTAATAAATAAACCCGTTTGGACTGTCCCCCAGGCGCTGATCGGACATATAGACAGCAAACATTGACGGCAGGCATGAGGCCTGCCGTTTTTGATCGGCGAGGTTGTCCCGGTAGTGGCTCGCACCAGCAAATACGTTACGGTGGCCGTATCCGGCCCCCTGCGCAAAACCTTCACTTACTGTCTGCCGCCGACGTCGACTACTCTACAACCGGGACAGAGGGTGCTGGTGCCTTTCGGTTCGGCCAGGAAAATCGGTTTCTACCTCGGTCCGGGTCAACCGGTCGGGTCTCTGAAGATCAGAGAGATCATCAGGTTTATCGATGAGTATTCACTGTATCCCAAAGAGTTGTTTCGTCTGTGCTGCTGGATGGCCGACTACTATTTCGCCAATCCGGCTGACTGCCTTCAGGCAGTATTGCCGCCGGGTCTGAAATCCCGCCACCGGGCAGTCTACTATTACAACGAGACGGCCGACCGAAGTGTCTCGTTACCCGCCTGGCTGGAACCGTTAGTGAAGCCGGGACGACCGGTGGCGATTTCAACGCTGCGCAGGATAAGATCTCAGGGCGGCCGCCTGCTGACACGATTACGACAGCAGGAAGTTATTACCGAAGTCTGGCCGGAAGTGAGTTCCCGGTCCCAACGGAAAACCGCCGGCTACCGGGTCACGGCGGTCGAGAAATGGCATCAGTGTTTTCAGAAGAAGGGCTTCACCCCGGAGCCATTTGACGGCACCAGGACTCGAAAAGAATTAACGGCCGCCGGTTTCAGCGATTACCGCATCCGTCAATCGGTTGCGGACGGTCTCCTGCAACCGGTCTACCATGATGATCTCAAGACAATACTGAGTTTCATCGAACCCCGGCAGGATGTCGCTTCTCTTAAGCTTAATGATGAACAACAGTCGGTGCTGGATATTCTCAAGGCCGACCTCAATAGCGGTTTCAAAGCCGACCTGCTTCACGGAATCACCGGTTCCGGCAAGACCCTGGTCTACTGTCACTTGGCCAGGGAAGTGCTGCGGCAGTCGAAGACCGTTTTGGTTCTTACTCCGGAGATTGCCCTGGCCGGGACCACCTTGGCATACTTCAGGGGTTTCTTTGGCGAGCAGGTGACGGTGGTGCATTCGGCGATGACCCCGCGAGAGAGGATGGCCGGATGGCGAGGTGTCAGGGAAGGGAAGTTCCGTGTTGTGGTGGGTCCGCGCTCGGCTGTATTGACGCCGTTGCCGGACCTGGGATTGATTGTGGTCGACGAAGAACATGACAGCTCCTACAAACAGGATGATCCGGCACCGCGCTTCCATGGCCGCGACACAGCTATCATGCGGGCCAGGTTTAACGACATCCCCGTTCTGCTGGGTTCGGCCTCACCGTCTCTCGAATCGTACTATAACGCCCGTACCGGTCGGTATCGTCTGTTGCGTCTCACCAGGCGTCCCGGCACTACCAGCCTGCCGACCGTAAAAGTAGTCGACATGCGCACAGAACGAATCAGGGGTGACCTGCCGTTTTTATCTTACCCGCTTAAAAAAGCAGTCGAAAGTCGGCTGAAAAACGGTGAGCAGGTTATTCTCTATCTCAACCGGCGCGGCCACTCCCCACAACTCAAGTGTGCTTCATGCGGCCATGTGCCGCAGTGTCCTCACTGCCGGGTGAACCTGACCTGGCACAAAGCCGGTGGTAAACTCTCGTGTCACTACTGTGGTCATCTGGCGGCCGGATTCAGCAGTTGTCCCCGGTGTGGGGGCGGCGACATTCTCTATCTTGGAGCCGGGACCCAGAAGGTGGAAGAGGCCGTTGGCCGCCTGTTTACCGATGCTCGAGCGGTCCGGTTCGATTCTGATTCGGTGGCCGGAAGGACCAAAGCCCACCAGGTCCTGACCCGGTTTGCCGCCGGAGAACACAATCTGTTGCTGGGGACGCAGATGGTCACCAAGGGGCTGGACCTGCCGGGTGTAACTCTGGTGGGCGTGCTGGCGGCCGATCTCAGCCTGGACCTGCCCGATTTTCGTGCTTCCGAGCGAGCCTTTACGCAACTTCTCCAGGTAGCCGGCCGTTGTGGCCGCGCCGACAAACCGGGTGAAGTGTTAATTCAGACCTTCTATCCTGACAGCCCGGTTATAAACGACGCTGCCGCACAGGACTATCAGACATTCTTCGACCGTGAGATAAAAACCCGCCGGGAACTTCACTATCCGCCGACAGCACGCCTGGTTAATTTTGTCCTCTCCTCAACGAACGAAAAGCAACTGGAGTCTGCAATAATCTCCTTTCGTGACCGGTTTAACCGGACGGTCAACGAGTCCGGCGTCAAGGTCACCATACTGGGTCCGGCACCCTGCCCCATGTACTATCTGCGCGGCCGCTATCGCCGGCAACTGATTGTCAAGACCCGACAGGTTGTAAAACTGCTGAAAAACCTGACCGATTGGGAGAACCGCCAACCTCGATTCAAACTGCCCGCCTCGGTGCGTATCGCCGTCGACGTCGATGCTCAGGATATGATGTGAAAACGCTATCGATTTGACCGGATTTCTCTTGATCGTCCGGTCCCGAGTGGCTATTCTCTGCTTAAGGGAATGCAGATGGAAGAAATACCTAAGTCAATCAGCCGGATCATCGGGGAGTGGATCGACCGGGAGATCATCAGATTATCCCGGGAAAGTGTTGTCTACCGGGTTTTTAGGCACATTCCCGTCATCAGGAATCTGAATATCGATCAGGTGGGCATCCTGAGGCAGATGCCGCTGGGGATGTTCTTCTACAACCAGCGGGCCATCTTCCTGACGCTGTCCGGCGTCTATTGTTTGGTATTCTGGTTTCTTCCAGTGGAGCCGACAGCCGGACCATGGCATGAGGACAGACTGTTTCTTGCCCGTCTGACCGTCTCTCTGGCCTGTGTTATTGCGTCGGTGTTCACACTCGCTTGGCACCCATCATTTGTCGGGAGTCTGGGTAAACTGGAGATGCCTTCCCTGTCCGACGAGATGCCCAGAAAGCTGCTTCGCTATTTCTGGGTTGACTTTGTGGTTCTCTATGCGACAGTGACCGTGAGCTACTTCTTTGACCTTGGTCTTATTGCTCTGGCCGCGATACTGATATTGAATCTCGTAATTCACGGTGCGTATATAGGCAGATACTACCGTTCGCTAAGACTACTCTGGACCGCCCTGGCGGTCATCCTGATTGTCATACATTTCTGGCACCCACCGGTCATATCCACATTGCAGCCGGTTTGGGTGAACGCTTACGTCAGCATACCACCCTTGGCAGGTGCGTTGGTTTTTGCAGTATTCGCAGTTTCCGTTATCTCGTTGCTGCGACTCACAGAAACCGTTGCTGTGAAGATGAGATTGGAAATGCTGGACAGTGTCAGGCTCAAGCTCAACATGACAATCGAGGAATACGGCACCACCGAGTCAAAAGTGGCATCCCTGCGGCCTCAATTCGACGCAACATTGAACAAAATACTGAAGGATCTCTGTAGTTCGGGCGATCTGTTTTGGGCCAGCTCCGCCTGCCTCTGGTACGAGCTTTCACACAAAGACCAGATGCGAGTGCTGATTCCCGGTCCCAGATACAATTTCGCTGTCAACTCTGATGCGCGACACGGAGTATGCGTCGAGAAAGACGATCAGGAACGGCTGACAGAGGGTTTCTACGTATCGTGGGACAGCGCTCTAAAACGCAACCCTGAGGCTGGACCGCTTCTCGGCGATAGAGTGGACGGGCCAGTGGTGGCAGTACCATTGACGTACGATCAGAGAAGAATTGGCCTGCTGATACTATGCGGAACGAAGGACGGCCCTCCCATTAGAGCCCATGATATGGATTTCGCCAGGGCACTGGCGTTTTCCATTACCGAAGCTCTGATACAAGGCATCGGGTTTGCTACTGTGTCCGCTATGAGAGAGATGGATCGTCTCTATGAACTAGCGGATTGGGACGACGTTTTTGTTCGGGCTGCCGGCATCATGAAAAAGTATCTTGGAGCCGAGAGCTGTATGATACTCTTTCGAACGCCCGGTTCTACCGTGTTCGATGTGAAAGCAAAGCCGGGTTTTAAGAAGCTGCCGGACAGTCTTGAATACGGTCAAGGAACTATGACTCTTGAATGCGCCAATGGGAAGGATCCGAAGCGCATCGATGACGTCTCTCTGCACCGCGACGAATTCGACACAGAAAAACTGGACCTGTTACAGGGGGCACTGAAAGGGAGAAAGCAGAGAATCCGGTCCTGGATGGCAATTCCCGTGGGGTTTGGGAAAGACAACTACGGAGTGATAATAGTCGTCAATCGCCAACATCTCGGTGGTTGGTTTGTGTCGACCGATGTGGACTTGGGGAGGAGTCTGGCACTTCGACTTCACGTTATCATCAAGAGACACAATCAGTTAAGGGAGTTATCCAATGCTGCGGTCATGGCAGAAAAACAGGCCACCCGTGAGGAGAAACTGAGAGAGGAAGCTGAGCGCCTGGCGCGAGAACGCCAAGAGCAGTTGATGAATTTAACCCACCAGTTGGTTGCACCGCTGACGGGGCTGTCAGCCGGGTTCAGTTTCCTGAATCGTCTATCTTCGAGTGAAGCCGTCAGGGTAAGACACCAGAGGCTATATGATTTGACAGAGGATGCGCTATGTCTGGCAGTCGGGACCTATGTGACGTTTGCGAAATCATCTGGCCAGACGATGAACTTCCGTCCCGAGAAGATCGATGCCCCGGCAGAGATGAAACGACTGGCGCAACGGATGAGGAGAACGAACTACCGACGTAGTCTGGAGTTTATATATCGCCAGGATCGCGATTTTCCTGACATCGCTATGGATCACTCGGTCTTTACGAGTGTGTTGTACAGCCTGCTTGACAATGCCATGAAGTATGCCGATGATTATTCGGAAGTAACTCTGGAATCCAGCTACGAGGAGGCAACCGGTCAGGCGGCGTTGAAGGTTAAATCGATTGGTGAGCCGATTCTTCCTGACGAGACAGAACTTATCTTTGAGATGTTTGGCCGTGGCCGGGCGGTGCGCGAGGGCCGCCATCATGCTGGAGTCGGGCTGGGTCTGTGGGTAGCCAGGGAATTGATACGAACTGTGGGGGGCAACTTGAGGTTGGAAAAGGACAGCAACGAACCTCGATTCACGGCGTTTATTGTTACTTTGCCGGAGTGAGATCATGTTGTGATGAACTTGATTTATCACGGAATGCTTCGTATGTTTCCAGTGAATGTAACGCTTGGATTGATGAGAAATTACAGACTGTTATTATAGGATCGTAGGCTATATGAGTAGGAAGATTCTGTGGCTTGAAAATGACGCGGGCTGGGTGCAGGATTTCAAAGATGCCCTTGAGCAGTCCGACTGTGAGGTAACGCTCCTCACGCGCGTCAGCGAAGCGGAGAAAGAACTGAGTAACAAGCAGTGGGACCTGCTGATTCTTGATGTAATGATCCCCACCAAGGGGCTGGATGAAGAGATAGACTATCCTCCATCTGAGACAGACGCTGGCCATGATACCGGATTGTTGTTCTACCGGCGAAATCGGGAGGTTCTTCGCAAGGCCGGCACGCCGGTGCTGGCGTTTACGGTTCGCATGGACAAAGAGATATCCGACGCATTCCGTCAAGCCGGCCTGCCGGAAGACTGTTTTGCCACCAAACTTGAATTGAGGAATGTGGATGTTTTTCTGCGAAGGATTGAGGCTCTCGTTGAGAAGCATACCGAAACATCCGAGGATTAACCGACTTTCAGGAACTATGGAGGGGGCAAATGCCTGAGCAGGATTCACAATTAGAGGGAACATTTGAGATCACAGCTAACCAGTTGCAGGTGGAGCACCATGACTGGTTGCTGTGGCAGATGTGGTTTCCATATATTTTCTACATGATGATATTGGTTGCTATCTTTCTCTTCACTGGGCGGTGGTCCAAGGCTGCGGAGGCGGTGTTACAAGGGGATCCTCTTCTTCTCACATCCATGCTATTGATAGGTGTCTCTACATACTTCAGCCTGGTGCGACCAAGAAAAGTCCAAAGAGCGGTTCCAATGCAGGTGAAGCGGTTCGAGAGAAACTCGCTGTTTCTTAGCATAGTGGTGCTTATTGCATACACGATAGTAAAGATTTACGCGGTCGTGGGACCCTGTCCTGAGTCAATCCTGCTGATGACGACGGAGTCAGGGAGTATGTCGATAACTACATATCTTGTACTGGGATTCACTGTGGCCATTGCCTTCCTGGGATGGAGCTATGCCAGGTATCTAAGGAAGTGGGTTTACGAGCAACGGATCGAGTGGGAGGCGGACTGATGATTGCAGGAGTAGACATTTTGATAGCTATCCTGACCGTGGGGGCAATGGTCTTCTCGCTCATCCTCCTCAAGAAGACACATGACTTGAAGAGGGGTATCCGCGCCGCGGAGGAAAAACTCAAAGGGAAACGGGCAGATTATTTGATAAAAGAGAGTTTCGCTTGTAAGCAACCGTCCCAGGAGAGTCTCAGATTGGATTCCGACGACGAGTCGGATGTACTGGCAGCGTGCCAGACCCTTTCTCTGTTCGGCAATAAGAGTCATTTGCACTTTATAGACCGGCTGCGTCAATCTGAGAAGTGGCAAAAGAACGGCGATGTGAATTTCAATGCCGGCATCGCCTTTGAGCGAATGAAGCGCAAACCGGCCGGTACCTGTCTGGATTGATTTTCGCAATGTTCGATCTTGGGGGGCCGTTATCAGTACATTTATTAAAGATGACCCCAACGGGAGTCGAACCCGTGCTTCCGCCGTGAAAGGGCAGTGTCCTAGGCCACTAGACGATGGGGTCATATTCGTGACTCTGTCGAGCCTCCATAATACACCTTAATTGCCGCCTGTCAAGTAGATTACGGTTCTGGGTGTGCCAGGCTGGTTCCACGGCTATTTTCGGCTGATTTACGAGGCTCCCAACTTCAGTCTCACATCCATTACGCTAAAGCAAAGTGTGGCGATGCCACTCGCCCTTCGACTCCGCTCAGGGTGTCGACATTCGCTGCCTTGTGAAACATACTTTTGAGATAACCTCAGGATTCCTGACCGCGCGTGGAATAACGTGGCAGTGCCAATAAACGTGGCGATGCCACCGGTCGGGTCACACCTCACCCAGAGGCGAGCCAAGACCTGACCGAAAGGTAGAGAGGCCCCGGGAGATGACCGGTAGGGTTAGGGTCCCTCCGTGACAACCACGGCTACAGAGTCTACCGCCGTGCCGCAGCCGTTGCTGATGAGCAGCGTTACCCAGTAAGTACCGGCGTCGGCATAGGTGTGTTTCGCTGTGGGGCCGGTGGCTAAGGAGTCATCGCCTTCGCGAAAATTCCAGTTCCAGTTCAGAATGACGCCGGGCGACACATCGGTAAAGGCGAATTCGGTCGTGGTGTCTCCGGTGACGGGGCCAAAGCCGAACGAAACAGTGTAGAGAGTGTCTGACAGTGTTACAAAACCGGACTGAACCGCTGTGGCCTCACCGCAAGCGCCCCAGACCATCAAAGTACAGGTGTACACTCCCGGGCTGTAATAGGCGTGCACCGGGTTGGAATCGTTGGGGAGACTGGTGCCGTCACCGAAAAACCAGAGCAGGCTGTCCAGGGCACCGGTCGATTCGCTCTTGAATTTCACCTGAAACTGTCGAGACGGCAGGTAGCAGCCCTCGGTCGGGCTTTCGGCAATGAAATTGGCGGTGGTGGTAGCGTAGGCTGTGATGGTGTCGACCGCTACGGTGGTGCCGCCGTCACTGGTGGCGATCAGGCTGCAGACGTACACTCCCGCCTCGGTGAACGTGATGGTGGTATCCTGGCTGTCGGACGTGGTAACACCCCCGAGGGTCCAGTACCAACTCTGCATGGCGTGATCGGGGCCGGCATCAGATGAATCGCGAAAATCAACTGTCAGAGGCACACAACCCTCGCGAGGAGTGGCGCTAAAAGCGACCTCCGGACATTCGCCTATGTGGATCAGGCTATCGTTGGTAATCACTTTCATGCCACACTTGCCCCAAGCCGTCAGCGTCACATTGAAATACCCGGACGAGTCGTAAATGTGTGTGGGAGTGGTGTCTTTCGACCAGGCGGTCCCGTCACCGAAGTTCCACAAGAACGAATCCACAGCCCCGTATTCGACCGGTGTGAAAGTGACCGGCAATCCCTGGCAACCATCAGTTGAGTCGGCGCTGAAATCTTTTATCGATGTGCCCGCGATTATCGCCCGTTTCTTGGTTTCTGTATCTATCCCGGAGTCGGCCGAGTTTTTGATCGTCAATGTCACGTGGTATGTGCCGGCACTGTCATAAGTGTGAGTCGGTCCGACCACCGTATCGGTCGTGTTGCCGAATATCGAATCACCATCCCCAAACCACCAGAACAGGCTGTCATGCGGGCCGGACGACATGTCCGTGAAACGCACATCCAGCGGGATGCAGCCAGAGTCGGTGTTGACTACAAACTCCGCCGTGGGGTGGCCGGCGATAGTCACTTCGGTGACTTCCGTGATCAGTTCATCACAGCCCGGTACAATTAGACCCAGGACTAACGTAACCAGTCCAATGATCAGTAGACAGATATAGCGATTCATCCAACCTTCTTTCATGTATGGTGCTTACCGGCGGCTATATAGCCTTGACACAAGCGCTTGTCAATCATTTACTTGTCATACTCCCGTCGCCGGTTGCGGGTTCCATCGGGCCGGTCTGTAAAGTAATATGCTCTGGTGTCGAAAACCTGAGAAAACCGCTTTTTCCATCCGGGAGGAAATATGGGACTGCTGATTGAGGTAATCGAATGGGTCGACCCCACCGGCGACGAGATGATACACCGCATCCCCCAGGAGGGTTCGGCAGATTTCAAACTGGGCGCTCAACTTATCGTTCGTGACAGCCAGATGGCGATCTTTTTCAAGGATGGCCATGCCGCCGACTCTTTCGCCACCGGCCGCCATACATTGAAAACCCTGAACGTGCCGATCCTGACCCGACTGGCGGCTTTCCCGTTCGGGTTCAACTCACCATTTCGGGCGGAAGTCTATTTCATTAATCTCAAGGTTTTTACCGACCTGAAATGGGGTACCAAGCATCCGGTTACTTTCAAAGACAGCAAACTGGGTCTGATCCGCCTGCGGGGGCATGGCGCGTTTACCATGAAAATCATCAAACCGAGCCTGTTTCTCAATGCTATCGTCGGTCGTCAGGCACGCTACACCAGTTCCGACATTCAGAGCTACCTGCGGGATGTCATTATTGCCCGCATGAACGATCTCCTGGGTGAAAAACTGGACACGATTCTTGATTTGCCGGCTATCTACACCGAGTTGGCCGAACAGTTCAAAGAGATCGTCAGGAATGAATTCGAAAAGTATGGTCTGGAACTGGTTGATTTCTACATTTCGTCTATCACGCCTCCGGAAGAAGTCTCGAAGATGATCGACCAGCGTTCCGGACTGGAAGCGGTCGGAGACCTCGACAAGTTTCTCAAGTTCGAGATGGCTAAGGGGATTGGCTCAACAGGCGGGCCGGGGCAGGCCGGGGCCGGTCTGGGCATGGCCGCCGGTGTGGGGATCATGATGCCGGCCATGATGTCGAAAGTGTTCGCGCCGGAACAGACTGAACTAAAGCGTGAGCCGGTGGCAACGGTTCCCTGTCCCAAGTGTCACACCGATACTCCGGAGCAGTCCCGTTACTGCTATCGATGCGGGCACACCATGATCCCGCAGAGCCTCTGTCCGGTCTGCAACCAGGAACTTCCCACCGAAGCCAACTTCTGCCTGCACTGTGGTGCCCGGCTTGATGAGCGAACCAGTTGCCCCCACTGTTCGGCGGAGTTGATACCGGGTTCGAAATTCTGTGGCGAGTGCGGCAAGCCGAATAAGGACAATGACCAGCAGCAAGGATAAGCGCGGTTTTTTTATCGGTGTTACCTGCCCCGGGTGCGGGGGAGAGCTGCGGCTTCAGGAGGACTTTTTTGTTCTCACCTGTTCCCACTGTGGTTCCGCACTGAGAGTCGTGGCTCCGGACCTGCCGCCGGCCTACCTGGTCGAAAGCAAATTGCCGCGTCGGGAGATACGCTTTCATTGTGATCGCTTCCTGAAAGAGAAGAATCTACCGCTGACAGATTCCGGCGTGCAGATCAAGAATCTGTACTACCCGTACTGGAAAGTCGATGCCGTCCTGCTGAGAAAACGCAACAAGGTGGTCCAGCGGTTTACATCTGACGCTGATGATCCTTATAAAGAGGACAGCAATTCTTACGAACAGAGGCGAACCGAAATCAACCTATCGCCGTTCAGTTTCAGTTTACAGGCCGGTTGTACGTTCCAGGGAATCCCGTCGTCATTAGGTTTGCGAACCGGCTACGTTCATGTCGTTCCCTACAGCCGGGAGAATATTCCGGATGGATTTGACTCTCTGCCGGTTCTGACAAGCTGGTCGGAGGCGGTTAAACGGACGACGGCTTCAGCGCATAACGTCGGCCGCATCGCCCTCGCCGAATTCGGTCGCAACCGGACCGAGCTTTTCCGGCCCGTCGGATCATTGATTTACTTTCCCTATCACGTGGTGGAATCATACCAGGGCGGACAGTTTCTGCGGCTGGTCGTGGATGGTGTTACGGGACGGGTCGTCAGTCATGTGGCCGAGTTGTCGGCCGGTGAGCAGGGACCACCGGCGGAAGTGCCGGATTTTGAGTTCGGACAACTGACCGTCGATTTCCATCGTTGTTCTAATTGCGGCGAAGACCTGCCGACCGAGCAATCCTATGTTTACATCTGCCAGAACTGTAACGTCCTGACGATATTGGAGAGCAATCCGCTGGTGGCGCCTGAGGTCGATATTGTACAGTCGGCGGTCGGCGACAATGACCGGTTGCTGCCCTTCTGGTCCTTCCGATTGGGCGGCCCCGATGCCGCCCGGGTTCAGCGGCTGATGGGTGGTATCTACAATTCTGAGTTCTTTGTTGTTCCGGCCTTCAGATTGACCAACTTCGAGGCGGCTTACCGTCTGTCGAAAAGAATGTCAGCCGCCTGCGCCAGGCTGGAGATGGCCGTGGTCGACGGTCCCGACGGTCGCTTTCTGCCGGTCACGGTCGGTCCCTCTGAGGCTATTATCCTGGGCCAGGCTATTATCTATCGTGAGGAAATCAGCAAAGATGCCCGCAGCGAACCGGGGGATGTCAACCTGCAAGTCCAACAGGCGCGCCTGTTCTATGCCCCGTTCCACCTGGAGCAGTACTTCTACGTCGATTCGGCGATAGGCGCCGTGACCGTGGAAAAGAGCCTGGTCGACTGATTATTTGGGGAACCTGCCGCCCCTTTCGGGGTGAAAAGATCAGAATGTTGTCGCTAACCTCCAAATTGCCTTGCCCTCCAAGTTCCGATTGCCTATGTTCGGTCTGATACTGGTGTTAGAATAAATGCGAGATTGACCGGGTAGGCCCGATTGACTGTAACGAAAAATAGCTGCATCACCTGCCTCCTGGCTCTGGCGGCTCTGTGGACCCTGCTGCCGTCATTTGCGGAAGCGGAAGTAGTCCAGTCTTTCGGCTATCCTGACACCGTTCTGGCCAGCAACCAGGTGGCCGACATTATCGAACACAAGGACGGGGTCTGGTTTGCCACCTCCGAAGGAGTCAATTTCTCTCTCGATTTCGGTCGGACCTGGTATCTCTACCATGACGCCAACGGCCTGTTCAGCGATAACCTCTCGGCCATTTACTCTTTTAATGACAGCGTTATCTGGATAGCCACCGTAACCGGTTCCGGTGAGACCGCTATTTCGGACGGCCTGTCCTATTCCGACGATATGGGTCAGAACTGGACCCGTGTAAATTTCGGCGCCGCCGGTGTTAACATCCCCTGGGTCTGGGGTGGCAATCAAACCATTTATGATATTACCGGTCACCACGATGAGGATCATTTTGCCGACACGACTACGGACTGGCTGTTTTTTACGGCGTTTGCCGGGGGGCTACTGGCTTCTCAGGATGGCGGCGCGAGTTGGCGACGCATATATCCCTCGCCGACAGATTCAATGAATTTCTTCTGGGCTCATTGGACCAACCCGGAAACCGGAGAAGCGGGGGAGACTCTCTCGCTTCGCAACCGCTATTTCTCCTGTGTGGCCGATACCTCACACAATGACTCCATGTATCTGTGGGCGGGCACTGCCGGGGGATTGTTCCAGTTTGTTTACTCGTCACCACGGCACAAGCCGTTTTCCAGGCAGATAAACGCAATTGCTCTTTGTGACCAGTGCCCCGATACCGGTGGTGGTTACATTTTTCTCGGAGGTGACAACGGGATGACCCGCGGTTTGACGACCGGTAACCCGTTCATCTCTCGTTTTGAATCGTTAGACAGTTTACCGGGGTTGTTTATCACTTCTATTATAGACTTTGGCGGTAAGTTGTTCGTGGGGGCTATGGATAGCGCCGGGGGAGAGTCGCAAGGGCTGGCGATTTCCGAAGACAGCGGCAGCAGTTTCACCAACCCTCCGTCGCCTTTTCAGGACGGACCCAACCAGAAGATTTCAGATTTTGCGGTTATCGGTGGCCGCCTGTATGTTGCTGCTGAAGAATTAGGGCTGTATGTCTCGGCCGACACCGGCGTGAGTTGGATGTACATTGCGGTTGATACGAACGATACACCGGCCAACCGGCGCAACGTCGTCCACGCTCTCGATGCCCTGGCCGATACGCTGCGAGTGGGCACCGATTCCGGCCTGGTGACGCTCTACCTGGACGCGCTGGGGGATATTGATTCTTCTCGTTTCTATGTTTTCCCCGAGGATGACAGCAGTTCCGCGCAGGTTATCCGCGTCCGCACCCATCTGTACTACGACACTTCCGGCGACTTTGATTCACTGGCGGTGTGGACGATCAATCGACCGCTGACGGTCGACGGCACGCCCTGCGTCTACCGCTCCTATGAACCGGATTCGCTCACCAATGTCGATACACTGTTCTTCTCCATGCGCAATCGTTATGATGAAGTGAACAACGATATAGGTTTCATAGGTGACTCGGCGATACTGGTCGGTGACGACGGCGTGCGGTACAATGAGTACGGCTCAAATAACTGGAAGACGTTTCAGGTTTCTTCGGACAACGACAATCTCAATCAGAACAATGTCCTGGCGATGGCGATTCGTGGCGATACGATTGTGATGGGTAGTGACAATGGTTTTGCCATCTCCAATGATCGTGGTGAAACGTTTGACATCTATCGCCCGCACCCGGATACACTGGGCGCCGATTTTGTGATCAACTATGCCTCCAATGTGCCGGGGATCACCGGTAACTGGATGACCGCCCTGGGGGTGCAGTACGTGGAGGGTGAACGCTGGGCGCGTATTTGGGTGTCCAATAGACCAACAAACAGTTGGGAGAAGGCGGGCATTTCGGTTGGTATGGTTCTGGGCCTTGATTCCCTGGGGGATGCTGTCGACTCCATTAACCAGGCTGTCTCATTTATATACGGCTGGGCCTGGGCATACCGTGATAATTTTGCCTGGAACTTCGCCTTCAAAGGTGACTCGGTATTCGCCGCTACCGATGATGGTCTCATGCTGGGCACAGACATCGGTATTGTCTGGGAGAATGTTTCGCTGGATGATTCTGTGGGAGAACCGCTGTTATTGCCGGGGACGCCGATCTACGCGGTTGAGATAATCGATAATTATTTATGGATAGGGACCGGCGACCGTACGGTTCGCCTCGATCTGACCACCAAGGTAGCTGAGGCGCTGTGGGTGGAAGACAGTACCGATGAAGTGTATGCTTTTCCGGTGCCGTTCAGCCACAAATATCCGAATGACCTGGGAGTTGATTTCCACTTCTACGTTGACCGGGAGGCGTACGTTACGCTCGAGATTTTTGATTTCGCCATGAATCTGGTGCGCCGGGTGATTGACAACCAATTATACCAGCCCGGCTTTTATCCGCAGGCGGGAGCTCAGCGCCGAACCTGGAACGGCCTGAATGAGCGTGGCGATCCGGTGGCGGTCGGTGTTTACTACTTTAAGGTCGAAAACTCCACGGGCGAAGTTCGCTGGGGCAAACTGGCGGTGATACCGTGAGGAACCCATGATAGTGCGTGCCGGCTACATATCACTGGCGATTTTGCTGCTGCTTTGTTCACCGCTGGGAGCAGTCGAAGGCAACGGCGGTTATGCCGGTGCGTTTTTCCAGATTCCGATCGGCGCTCGTCCGACCGGTATGGGCGGAGCTTATC
>SDBU01004320.1_pt1 | contig 17495 bp, 9 predicted proteins | sample 2277071 | NCBI WGS metagenome assembly SDBU01 (sample SAMN10397929, study PRJNA504765) | marine sediment metagenome | isolation source: marine sediment core GS08_GC12, 126 cmbsf | place: Arctic Ocean: Gakkel Ridge, Loki's castle | collected 2008 | reverse complement strand
GTAACCGTTCAGGCCCTCTTGTGGCCCGGGATGCTCTGCAAGCCGGGCAACGTGCCCAGCATGGAACATCCAAACCTATCTTAACCCGTAACATACCGCCCTCGCTGCCGTCGTGTCAAGCTGATCTCCTCCCTGGTTTCTGGTCCATGGCGAATGCGAATCTGTTAGGTTATGGTTCGCGTTCTGAGGAGATCAGCCATCAGCCTGCAGCGGTAACGAGCTATGGAATACTGGACCTATCCCATACATCGTCGCGCACTAGAGTCTACGCTGGAGCCATTCCCCCACCCCGGAAGAATCGCCGCGAAAGATCCCTCAGTTTGAGACAGGTTCTATTCTTGACAAGAAGGAGGCCTTGGATTATAATCCTACGGTGTATTGCGGTATTGTGTGGTCACTGCCCCACCGGCGGGGAAAACTGAAAAGGAGCGAACCATGGACCGGACTCAAGGTTTCTTGAAGACGGCGGCGACCGTTGGCGTAGCCCTGCTGCTCGCCGGCGGGGTGGCGAACGCGGAGGTGATCAACATTGATTTCAACAACGAATCCGTCCTAACCGCCTCGGGAGACGCCGGCGCGTACAGCCAGGCGCCGGACGCCATATGGAACCCTGGCACTAAAGGCGCCAATAACCTCGCCCTGTTAGATGCGGAAGGTAATTCAACCCCGGTCCTCCTTACCGTAACCGGTAATGGCACCTATACATATCATGGAGCCATTGGTGACAACTCTAATCTCATGATGTGGGATTACGTCTTTGCCGGAGACGGGGACACCCTTACTGTCACGCTCGCGAACGCACCGGCGGGCAGTTGGGATGTGTACACCTATTTCTGCTGGTACGACTCGGGGGAAACCACCGAGTTTGACGTAAATGGGACCTCCAAGACAATCACTCAGACCGCTCCCAACACGCAGACCACGTTCGTCCAGGGAACCAACTATGAGGTCTTTAATGTGGCCCTTGCATCCGAGGGCTCCATTGTGGTCTCCGTGGGACGGGGGATTGGTGCGGCTTCGATCAACGGATTACAGTTGATCTACACGACCCCCCCGGCCAAGATTCCTGGCGACGCCAACGACAACGGCTTCGTGGACGACCTCGACCTGGCCGTGCTGCTGGGTAACTGGACCGGCCCGCCCCCGCCGGGCGGCGCCGCGGTGCCCGAGCCGGCCACGCTGGCCCTGCTGGGCCTCGGCGGCCTGGGTCTCCTCCGGCGCCGTCGGAAGTAACATCGCACACGGACTGGCTGCAGACCTGAGGTCAGTCCAGCGTACGTACAGGCGGGCGGCCACCGGCAACGGTGACCGCCCGTCGCCTTTGTGGCAGTAACTGTCCCAAACCGTGTGGTTGATGTGGCAAAAAGAAAGCCCCTTTGCCGATTCGATGGATGACGAAGGCCATCGATGGCAAGGAGGCTATCATGGTTGCCTATGGGCTACCATCGGTCGGACAGTCGGTCCAGCTTGATCGACTGTGTCCACATTGCGCGCGGCGTGGCGGGAACATCCATTCGGGGATTCGCTGGAGCCGTTGACCCACCTCCGAAGAATCGCCCTGAAGAATCCCTCAGCTTGAGCTGGAATTACAGTGGACGTCCATCCCGCCATGCGCTACATTCGCATGCTGGTTCTTCATGGTTGCCTCGCTCCTGTCTCAGGGCCCTTTTGAACTCCCAGAGACTAACGGGCCAGAGGCAGCCTTTCATGCGATTAACCACGTACCACAAGGAGAACGATCATGACACGCTTCGCCGCCGTGCTCGCCCTGTCGCTGGTTACCTCTGCCCAGGCGGCAGGCGCCGATCCGACCGACTGGCAGACGGTTCGCGCGCCGGCCTATCAGCGGGTGGGCAAATTTCGCTGGCCGGCGCCGGGCCCGAAACTCCGCATGCAAGACGGCCGGTTCGCCTGGCACCGGGCCTTCGTCAACGTTCCTGAGGCGTGGGCCGGAAAGGCCCTCACGCTGAACCTCGGCCGCATCGACGACTGCGACGAGACCTTCGTCAACGGCCAACGGGTCGGCGCCACCGGCGCCATGCCGCCGAACGCGAGGTCCGCCTTTGAGACCGTGCGAAGTTACCGCGTACCCGCCAAGTGCGTCCGCTTCGGCTCATGGAACCTTATCGCGGTCCGCGTGTACAATACCGGCGGCTGGGGCGGCATGGCCGAAGGGCCACTCACGCTGGCGTGTGAGACCGCAAGCGTCAGCCTTGAAGGGGCCTGGCAGGCCCGAACCGGAGACGATCGGTCTTGGGCCAACTGGCCCGTGGACCCCGACAGCAAGGAGGGCATCGCATTGGCGACGCAAGTCAGATTACCCGCCGACGCCAAGCCGCCCGAAGGGCCGCTGACGCTCTGGTCGCGCCAGCCGGCCGAGACGTGGCCCGAGGCCATGCCCATCGGCAACGGACGGCTGGGAGCCATGGTCTTCGGGCGCATCGCCCAGGAACGCATCCAACTCAACGAGGACAGCCTCTGGACCGGCAAGCCCGTCGATCGCGCCAATCCCGAGGCGCTGAAGGCCCTGCCCCAGGCCCGGCGGCTCCTGTTCGAGGGCAAGTACGTCGAGGGCCAGAAACTCGTTGCGCAGAAAATCGCGGGCCGACGCCTCGGCACCGGCACCCACACGTACCAGACGCTCGGCGACCTGACGCTCACCTTCCCGGCGGTGGACCTGGCCGACGAATACCGCCGCGACCTCGACCTCGACGCCGCCGTTGCCCGGGTCACTTACCGCGACGGCGATGCCGTCTTTGTGCGGGAGGTCTTCTCGAGCCCGGTCGATCAGGCCATCGTGGTGCGTCTCTCGTGCAGCAAACCCGGACGCATCTCCTTCGTCGCCACCCTGTCACGACCGGCCGACGCGACCACCAAGGCACTGGCCCCGGACCGCATCGTCATGGCCGGCCAGGCCGCGCGCGGCGGGGTGAAGTTTGAGGCCCAGTTGCGCGTCATCCCCGAAGGCGGGATACTTTCCGCCGCCGACGGCGGGCTTAAGGTCCAGAACGCCGACGCCGCAACCCTGCTCGTCGTCGCCGCCACCAGCTACCGCGGCGACGACCCGCACGCGGTGTGCGAGAAGCATCTGGCGGCGGCTGCGAAGAAACCGTATCAGGCGCTGCTGGCGGACCACGTGACCGAACACCGCCGCCTGTTTCGACGCTGCGGCCTCGACCTCGGCAAAACCGCCGCCGCCGCCGCACCCACCGACGAGCGCCTCGCCGCCGTCGCGCGGGGTGAGTTCGACCCGCAACTCATCGCCCAGTACTTCCAGTTCGGCCGGTACCTGCTGATCTCGTGCTCGCGGCCCGGAACCATGCCGGCGAACCTCCAGGGCCTCTGGGCCGACGGCCTGAACCCGCCCTGGAACGCCGACTATCATATCAACGTCAACGCCCAGATGAACTACTGGCCGGCCGAGGTCACGAACCTCTCGGAGTGCCACGAGCCGTTCTTTTTCCTCGTCGATTCGCTCCGCAAGCGCGGCCGCATCGTCGCGAAGAAGACGTACGGCTGCCGCGGGTTCTGCGCCCATCACACCACCGACGCCTGGTGGTTCGGCGACGTCATCGGCGACCCGCAGTATGGCATGTGGCCGCTGGGCGCCGCTTGGTCCTGCCGCCATCTCTGGGAACACTACCTCTACACCGGCGATAAAGAATTCCTCGCCGGGCGCGCCTACCCCATCATGAAGGAGGGCGCCCTGTTCTGTCTCGACTGGCTCGTCCCCAACCCCAAGACCGGCAAACTCGTCTCCGGACCATCCACCTCGCCCGAGAACCGTTTCCGCACGCCCGACGGCAAGACCGCCAACCTCACAATGGGCCCCACGATGGACCAGGAGATCATCTACGACCTCTTCACAGCCTGCATCGAGGCAAGCAATATCCTGGGGATCGACGAGGCATTCCGCAAGGAACTCGAGACGGCTCGATCGCGTCTGGCCCCGTTGAAAATCGGCGCCGACGGCCGCCTCCTCGAATGGCCCAAGGCCTTTGTCGAACCCGAGCCCGGCCACCGGCACGCGTCGCACCTCTACGGTCTGTACCCGGGCAGCCAGATCTCAGTGACCCGGACGCCGGCCCTTGCGGCCGCCGCACGCAAGTCGCTCGAGCACCGCCTCGCCCACGGCGGCGGTTCCAGTTGGGGTTTCAGTTGCGCTTGGAACATCAACTTCTGGGCACGACTGCGCGACGGCGAGAAGGTCGGTAAGAACATCCAGGCGCTACTCGCCAGGAGCACCCATCCGAACTTCTCCAACAACCAGACGTACCAGATCGACGGCTACTTCGGCGCATGCGCAGGCATCGCCGAGGCGCTGCTCCAGAGCCACGCCGGTGAGATCCACCTGCTCCCCGCCCTGCCGAAGGCCTGGGCTACCGGAAGCGTCAAGGGCCTACGTGCTCGCGACGGCTTCGAGGTGGACATCGCATGGAAAGACGGGAAACTCGCCGAAGCGACGATTCGTTCAACCCTCGGCAAGAAGGCGCGCGTGCGTGCCTCCGCCCCTGTCGAGGTAACGTGCGACGGAAAGGCCGTCAAGGCCGTGCGGCCCGAGGAAACGGTCGTCGAATTTGCGACCACCAAGAAGGCCGAATACGCATTGAGGCCGCAGCACTAGCCGCATGGCGTGGACCATGGCCATCCTGCGGGATGACCCTGCCACCCTCTGTCGCTCAGTTACCTCATGCTTTTTTCCGGTGCGCCTCGCCGTGGCACGGCGTGCACGGCCACACGATACGCAGCGGGTCGGTGTAATCCGGATGGTGGCGGATCAGCGGCGCCGCCTACGAGACCGCAGGACTGGGAAGGCGAAAGGCAAGACCAAGAGCAGCAAGCGACCCGGTGCCTGTGCAAACTCGGGGAAACAACCCGGCCAACGAGCACGAGGCGTCATGCGAGCGAAAGGGCGGAGCGTTGCCCCGGGACCGCGGCCACCATGGCCGCCATCACAAAGGCAACGCCACCACCCCGCCACCGCCAGCTTAGGCTACCCGACGTTTACGCCGGATCAGGCCGAGGCCGCCCAGGCCCAAGAGCACGAGCGACGCCGGCTCAGGAGCCAACTGGAGGCCGTTGATCGAAGCCGCACCAGCCCGTCCCACGGCGGAGACCACAATGGGGCCCTCGGATGCAAGGGCCACATTAAAGACCTCATAGTTGGTTCCCTGGGCGAACGTGGTCTGCGTGTTGGGAACGGTCTGGGTGATTGTCTTAGAGATCCCATTCACGTCAAACTCGATTGTTTCCCCGGCATCGTACCAGCAAAAATAGACGTACACATCCCAACTACCCGCCGGTACGTTCGCGAGCGTGGTAGTAAGGGTGTCCCCGTCTCCGGCAAAGACGTAATCCCACATCATGAGATTAGCGTTGTCACCAACGGCTCCAAAATATTGATAGCCGCCATTACCGGTTAAAGTAAGGAGGACCGGGGTTGCATTACCTTCCGCATCTAACAGGGCGAGGTTATTGGCGTAGCGAGTGACAGGGTTCCAGACTGCGTCCGGCGCCTGGCTGTACGCGCCCGCGTCTCCCGAGGCGGTTAGGTTTGCGTTGTTGTTGAAATCAATGTTGATCACGCCCGCGTTCGCCACCCCGCCGGCGAGCAGCACGGCTACGCCAACGGTCGCCGCCATCTTCAAAGAACCTTGCGTCCAGTTCATGGTTCGCTCCTTTTCAATACTACTCTTTCGATATACAAACCCACACGGGCACATTCTCTCCTTTGAAGGGAACTTGGCCGGGCGGCCTGGATATGTTGCGAGTGAGCGAGAACGCTCATATCCGAAATGCATGGCTCTGCCGCTCCCCAGAAGCAGCCCAGAGCTTATTGCATTATACTGGAAAATGGATTCTTGTCAAGCCGAATATAGGCATGTTCAGAATCCCTGCCTTCCCGGTTACAGTTGGCTCACTGTGAACGAACCGCGCACAAGGAGGGCGAAGTAGCCCGTAGCCGGGAGCCAGTAGTCAGTAACAGCTTTCATTAGTGAAGGTTACACGCTCAACTGGCGTGGAATCCCTCCTGGCTACTGGTTACTGGCTACGTATGGTTCGAATGTGTTACTCACATTTGAACCATCGCTGGCCGCGGAGAATCTGGCCCTGCGGCACCAAGCGGCTGTGCTCCGGCGCTCCGTCACGCCCTGGATCGGGCCATCTCCAAGCCGTTCCTTGCTTGTCCGGATGACGCTTTCGATACGGACAGCGAGCCCAGCCCGGCACACCAGCCGTCTTCAATGGCGTTACCTGGTGAGGTCTTCTTCCTTCAAACCTTCAAGAAACACGTCAGCCAGACCAAGCGTTTCGCCCTTCTGGTATTCCACATTACAGTACACCGCGAGCAGATTGTTTCCCTTCCTCAGGTATTGGGTCTGCTCAGGCCCAAGCGCGATCCTCCTGTAATGCGGCGTGTTTTCCCACCAGACATAGGTATGAATCTCGTGGCCGTTCAGGTAAATACGATACCCTTGCTTCATCAAGACGCTGATCCGGACAAAATCACAATCAACGTCTTCAAGCCTGAACGTTGTTCGCATCACCAGGAATTCCCCCTCACCCCACTCGGACCGGTTCGGGAGTGTCCTTCCATCACCTCCCTTCCATACACCAATACCAATGGGCGCCTTGCCGGTCTTCCATGCGCTGTCGTCAAAATCCGGCGCATACCACTTGGCCAGCCCGTCCGGCAGCATCACGTCGCGGAACCGCTTCTTCTCTCGCGGATGCCGGGCATCCTTCGGCACCGGATTGAACGACAGGTAACGCCACGCCCGGTCGGCCGGTTGCTTCTCGCCCAGCGCGCGCCAGCCCGCATCGGGGTGCTTGAGCTTCAGCAAGTCGATAATCGTATCGAGGACCTCTTCCCGGTGTTCCGTTATTGTCTTCAGCCGCTTCATCAGCTCCGGCCGGTAGTCATTGTACAGCGTGTCGATAAGCTTCTCGCGCTGCTCTGGTTCCAATCCTTCCAGCGTGGTATACAGACCATAGGGTTTCCATGTGCGGTAGGCATTGGGACTGCCGATCAGGCCGACGATGTCCATCGCTCCCATGGCGGCCAGACGTTTGCTCATCATCTTCGCCGTCTTCAATCCGGTCTCGGGCGCCTTCCTCAGATAGGTTTTAATCGTCATCTTGGCGTTGTGGGCGCCTTCGGCGGAGAGGTTGTAGGCGCCGCGGTTCGGCCTGATCTCGGTCTTCTCTACCGCCTGCAGCAATCCCGCAAGGGTCTGTCTTCCTGCGAGGCTTGTCTTCGTCTTCCCGTCCAGAAGGCGCCCGATCTTGCGCAGGCACCTTTCGCGCGGCATGGTGTGGTATTCCCTGGTCACCATGTCCAACATGGCCGGCAGAACCTTCGGGAGCAGCTTCTCATTCTTATGCATGCCGAACAGGGCAATGAACGCCGACTCTCGCAGCCACCAATCCTCATGGTCCAGCCATCGCATGATGACCGGCAGGTGTTTGTTAATCGTCTCGGGCGGGGCGATACTAATCGCCGTCAACGCCCCATCGATCACCCACATCGATTCCTTGGGATCGTTCAACATTCGTTCGATCGAGGCGATCATCTTCGGAGACAGGTCTTCCCCCCGAATCGGCTCTCTTCCCATCCCGAACCAGTAATTGTAGTCGATGATGCCGTCGAGAGCGGCCCTGCGAACACGCGGATCGGAATCATCGAGCATCTGCTCCAACTCGCGGAATGCGCCGACCTTCCGCAGAGCCTTGGCCGCCTGGGCGCGAATCACATAGGAGTCATGATAGACGTTCTTGACAATCTCCTTGATCGGAACGCTCTTCAGATCCCCTTGTGGGCTGGCGTAGGCGGAACCAAACTTATAGAAGGGGACATGCACCGGCTCGCACTTGCCATACGTGGCGTACTTGGGGTTCTTCTTGATGGACAGGAACGCCGCATCCGCCTTTGTGCCCCAGGGGTTCTCGGGCAGGGAGAACTTCTTGGCGTACTTCGACCGCGGCGCGCCGGTAATCCGCAGCGTCTTCAGCGGCGCGGTGTAGGCCAGGGCCACACCCGCACCGGAACCGGCTTCGTCAAACGAATGGACCACGGACATGCCGAACCCGCCCGACGGGCGGCGGCACAGGTCGTAGTACCACGCCAGGCGCCCCATCGCCGCATGGTACACTTCCGGCTTGTCGTCCATGATGTACGCCGAGCCAATCCCGCGCCAGATGCCGTCCCCACGGCCGTCGTCGCCATGCCCGCGCACCATCACCGGGTAACTGAGAACCATGGACATGCCCAGGTGTTTCTTGGCCTGGTTGTAGATCGTTGCGTCGCCGGCGGCTCCGGAGGCCACTTGCATGGCGGCGGCGATCATCCCGTCCTTGCCATTCGAGCCGAGCCCCCCTTCGCCGCGGTGGTCACCGTACGGAACCGTGCCGCGACCGGCGAAGCGATAGAAGAAACGGAGCGAGCCCAGCAAGGTCTTCTCGTCAACCTTGAGGCCGCACTCTTTGGCCAGCAGCAACGACGTCAGCACCTGCGCGCCGGCCGGGTTCATCAGACCGCCGGCGACGTAGCCGGGCCCCGGGGTCAAGCCCCAGTGCCCCCACCCGCGGCCGAAGCTCTGTCGCAGTTTTGCATTGTCGCAGTAGTACTGCAGTATCCGAAGCACCGACTTGTCGCCGGTGCGCAGATAGTACTCCGCGCAAGCGATGCCGTTATAGCCGTTGTTCCAGGTGTGATGGCCGATCTTCGTCACATCAGGGAGGAATTGCGCAAAGTACGCTTTCACGCAGGGCAGATACTTGTCCTCTCCTGTCGAAAGCAGGAACAAGCAGGCCAGTGCGCCGCCGATCCCCTTCTCCGCGAAGAATTTCTTCTTGAACGTTTTGTCTGTGGAATAGAACTCCGCCGCGTCGTGAATAATCCGTTTCGATTTTTCACTGTTCAGCGGCCAGGTGTCGCCATAGTCGCCAAGCACGGGGATGGAGATCTTGACTTGTTTCTCGGGCGCCTTTGCGTCGTCTTTGACGTCAAAGACCAACACCCCGTCCGTCGCTTCCGCTTTGGTCAGCGCCGCACCAAGAATCACGATGGGGTTCCTGCCGACGAATTTGACGCCGTTGACGCCGGTGATAATCTGACCGCTCTTGAATTTGCCGGCCGCGGGAGTGTTGGGCAGGGCCTTATCAACCGCGGCCACCACGCCCTTGTGGAAATTGATGAGCAACCCGGTGACCCCGACATTCCCGAAGAGGATTTCCTCCTTCCCGGGGTCGGGACGCAATTCGTAGAGTTGGTCTTCCGTGTAGTACGGTTTGTTCGCATCTTCGGCGCGAGCCGCACCACCGGACAACTGCACGCACAGAGCAACAACCAATGCGTAGCCTACTACGCCACACAGCACTCTATTGCCGCTTCTTCCAAGGTCCATGGCTTCTCCAGTGAATAGTGAGTAGATCGGGTATACTTGCCCGACAACAGTATACCCATCGAACTGCCGCCTGCATAGTGTTTTGGACGGCCTGACACCCCAGGAGGCGTGGAGGGTTGTTATCTGCCAGAGCCCCAGCCAATCCGGGCGCGAGATCGACTTCAGCCGCAGATCAACATCCGCCGCATGCACTGCACAACGGGCTGGCCCGCAACGGTACGATGCCTATGGCTTCTGCAGCTCGAACGAATCGATCACCTGCTTGTCCGGGCCGAGACACTCGACTTTGGCCTTATTGCCGTCGATGTAGACCATGCCCAGAAAAGGCCCCTCGTTGTAGGTCTTGGCGAGGAACGGGAAATCCGTGCCTTTGGGGAACCTATAAGTGCCTCCGCAGGCACCCGACTGGGTGATGTAGATCACGCCCTTGCCGTCCTTGGCCACTTCGCCGCCCTTCATGGGATGGGAGCGGTCGTAGTGATGCTGATGGCCCTGGAAGACCAGGTGCACGCCGTACTTTTCAAGAAGCTTGCGCTCGTCGTCGAGTTCTTTTCTCAGCCCGCCGTCATGGGCCGAGTAGACAGGGATATGCTGGAAGACGATCTTCCACGTCTGCTTGCAGTTCTTCAGTTCCTCTTCCAGCCATTGGTATTGTGTGCCGCCCTTGGCGAGCTGGGGGGGATTGCCTCTGCGGTCCTCGGTGTTGACGGAGATGATCCGCGCGTTGCCCCAGGTGAAGGCGAAGTACTGGTTGTCGCCCGGCCCGGTCACCATCGAAACCATCCTCTGCTTGTCTGCTGAGTCGTGGTTGCCGCGGGCCATGTACATTGGCACACTTGCGATAATCTCCTTGTATGGTCTGAGCGTGCCGGACATGACACTGGGGCTGCGGTCCCCGCCGTTAAGCACGAAATCAGGCTTGAGCCCGGCCATCAACGCCGCCAGGTCCTTGTTACAGCGCGCCGTGTGCGTGTCGGCGATGACGGCAAAGGAGAACTTCGTATTATCCGGCCGAGGGGTGACGAAGGAGGCGACATCGCTGTAGCCGATCTCACCGCTTGTCGGGTCCTTCATTCTGACACGATAATGATACGTCTTGCCCGGGGCCAAGCCGGTGATCGTCGCCCTGCCCAGCGCATCAGTGCCCGGCTGGACCGACTTGTCGAGCTTGTTGGCCGCAGAGCCGTATTCGAGTACGTCATCCGTCCGTTTGAAGGGGCACCATACCACGTTCACACTCGTCGGCGTGAGGTCCTGGAGGAATGGGCCCCACGGTATCTTCAGTGACTCTGATACGTCGGCAGCCTGGACAGTTGCAGCAACCAGGAACGAAAACACAACGCTCAGCCCCACACACAAACAGAGTTTCATCCATCGTCGGTTTGGGGTTCGCATGGACATATTGATCTCCTTGGTAGAGAAGTGAAGCGGCCCATTCACGGGCCCGGTCTGAAGTATCGTGCGATACCCGTATTCTGCTGACATTGCCCCTATGGCCTCCACCCGGCCACGCCGCCGGGCTCTTAACCGAGATCTCCCATGTGGCCTGCTGCCGGCGACCGCCGTTGGCCTTTCTGGCAAGTCTACTGCCGATCGCGAGATCGGCAAGCGATCTTTCTGTTCGGTCGAGGGGGTATCCAGCCGTTCGCGGGCCATGTTGCGCCCCAAAGCAGCCTGCGTGGCGGCGTTCATTGTCGATTCGCGCAGACCATCCCCGTCGCCTCCGCGTCCTCCGGCTGTCTCGACGGTAGTCGCCGTCATCCCGGCACCGGTTCCCGCGGTCGGAGCCGCTGAACACGTTCCAGGATGGCCCGGAAGAGCCATCGGGGTACGGCCACCTCCGCCATCCGGAAGATCACGTACCGCGAATGCGCCACGACCTTCGCCCCGATCTTGATGAGCTTCTCCCGCAGCGTCGTCAGCGACCAGTGCTTCACCGACCGCGGGAGGGCCAGCCGACGGAGGAAGTTGCCCAGGTTGTACGCGAGGGCGAACAGTTGGAGCCGGACCTGGTTGTCCACGCAGTCGTGGCAGGATATGGCTTGCATATCCCGCACGGACCGCGCGCAGCGATCGCCGCATTTCAGCTCGTCCACTCCTCTGGCGTCTTCCGATGCCGAGCGCTTTGGCCAGTTCCGTGCCGTTGATGTACTTGTCGCCCGTGATGGACGCCCGCCTTGCCTGTACATGACTGTGGCAGAAGGACTTAAGCCTCGTCTCGAATCCGCTTCCAGAAGGCTGCTGCCAGGATTCCCCGTGTGCAAATCGCCTCGGCCATTCAATACCGGGGATCGGGGCTTCCTTAGGGCGAATTACGCCATGCCCGAGACTGTCAGGCAGGCCCTCTTCACTTGCTGCCTCTGAACTGAAGGTCGTGCGGCAACAGTCAGGGACGAAGTTCAGAGGTGTCTGGGACGACGGTGAGCGCGAGTGCGTCGCGTGCCTCCTCCATGAGAAGTACGGCTGCTCGCGCGTCTGCTCTTCCGACGCAGTCGTTTACCGGTTCCTCGGATGGACCCAGATGGAGGAAATGGGCATCTCACTGGAAGAAGTCCTGAAGCAGTTCGGAGGTCCCAGAAGACAACTGCTGGACAGGCTGACCCAACGGTTCCGCGAGTACTGGAGCAAGCGTGGATTTCAGGAAGCCTTCCAGAGCGGGGTGATCAAGCTTTGAGTACTTGGGGCAGGTCGAGAAGTGCGAGCTGATGGTCCCACGCAACCGCCATGTTCTTGGTAAGCGTGGCCACCGATGCGGCGCTGGGTCCCTCGACTGTCATACGAGGTCATGTGGGGGAACCGGTCGATCACTTGCGGGTCAGGCCGGAGGGAGGGGCGAGGCCAACGACGAGAGTTACCTGCTGAGCAAGACCTGCAACGAGATCACCATGCCAGGACTCCCCCCACCCCGAAACACATCACCGCCCGAGGAACCAAGTTCAAGACCCCAACCGTCACCTTCGGACCGTGGAAAAAGGAAGGAGACCAAATCACCTGCGACGTCCTCCTTGAACTGGAATTCATCCCAGGACATCCGTAAATTCAGTTTTGACATGCATTTTCGGGACCTGCAATAGAGACATATCTAGGCCCCCCTGGGGGGGCGTAGCACCCCCGTCCGATGCGGAGCGAGCGCAGCTGAGTGACCGCCGGCACCCACAGCCCCACAGCCGGCCACGCCGAACCGGCGCCGATGCTGCGCGTCAATGCCCGCCCGCGACGTGCCGTCATCTGTTTGGGGGCCGCGGATGGGATTTCTCGGGGGGACAGTAGTCTGTGGCCGAAGTTTCCCTTGTAGAACTTCGGCGAAAGAGGCCGACAAGAGGATCATAGGGAAGGCCCGATGCGGTCCTGGGTCCCGATTAGTCTGGGGGATTCCAGCCGGTGTGATGGACGGGCTCCCGCCGCACAGCTCCTGCTGGCCTTCGGCGGGTTGCTGGTCGTGCAGCGCTCGCCGCGACGAACGCGTGGAGACGCTCGAGAATCGTATGCCACGGTCCAAGAGGGAGTTGGCAATGAAACGCAGCACAGCACAGCAGGAAGTCGCTAAGGCGAAGTTCGAGCCACTCGAATCACGGATATTGTTGGATGGCACGACGTTCGGCCCGGAACAGGACCTGTCTCTTTCGTCTCCGGAACTGTCTGACGTCCGCGCCGCGGACCTGGACGGCGACGGAGACCTCGACCTGCTGTGTATAGGCAAGATGATCACGTGGTATGAGAATCTCGGCGACGCGAGTTTCTCGACCCGCAAGGTGATTTCCACGGAGGCCTTCAGCTATCGCTTGGCCTACACAGCGGCCTACAGCGCGAAGGTCTATGCGGAAGACCTGGACGGCGACGGGGACCTTGACGTGCTGTCGGCGTCGTACGACAAAATCGCGTGGCACGAGAACCTCGGCGGCGGATACTTCTCGGACCTGCAGGTGATTTCTACGGCGGCGAAGTACGCAGATGTTGACCCAGCGGATCTGGACGGCGATGGGGACATCGACTTGCTATGGACCTCCGGATTGGGGTATGACAGCCCGATCGCGTGGTATGAAAACCTGGGCGGCGGGGTCTTCTCGGACAAGAAGGGGATTGCGGCACAGGACGGCGCGACCTCAGTTCACGCCGCGGATGTGGACGGCGACGGGGACGTGGATGTGCTGTCGGCTTCCTTCGGCGACTTCCGCGACACGATCGTGTGGTACGAGAATCTCGGGAACGAGGGCTTTACGCAGGACGCGTACGGCCATGTGGTCGCCAATTGGGCCGGTTTCACGGACTCGATCCACGCGGCGGACCTCAACGGCGATGGGGACCTCGATGTTCTGTCGGTCTCTGGGCAGGGCGGCATAATCGCGTGGTATGAGAACCTCGGCGCCGAGGGCTTCTCGGACCAGAAAGTGCTCGTCACGGCGCCCTGGCCGGCGTTGTCCCCCCCGGCGGACCTGGACGGCGACGGCGACCTCGACCTGCTGTGGTTCTCTTCCTTCGAAGCCGGTGCTTTCGCCCCCTATTCGATGCCGGACGCAAGGATCGCTTGGTGCGAGAATCTGGGCGACGGGACCTTCTCGAGCGAGATAGTGATCTCTACGGCGGTGATGCAGGCAATGTCCGCCTATGCGGCGGACCTGGACGACGACGGGGACCTCGACGTGCTGTCGGGTTCTTCTCTCGACAACAAGGTCGCATGGTATGAGAATCTCGGCGGCGGTACCTTCTCGGACCAGAAGGTAGTCTCCACAACGGCCTGCGCCGCGGCGTCGGTCCACGCAGCGGACCTAGACAACGACGGGGATGTCGACGTACTCTCAGCCTCTGCCTACGACGACAAGATCGCGTGGTATGAGAACCTCGGCGGCGGGGGCTTCGCCGTGCAGAAGGTGATCTCCACGGCGACCGACGGCGCCACATCAGTCTACGCCGCGGACCTCAACGGAGACGGGCGCATCGACGTGCTATCGACCTCTTTTGTCGACGACAAGATCGCGTGGTATGAGAATCTCGGCGGCGGTACCTTCTCGGACCAGAAGGTGATTTCCACGGCGGCCGACGAGGCGCGGTCGGTTTACACGGCGGACCTGGACGACGACGGGGACCTCGACGTGCTGTCGGCCTCTTTGGCCGACGACAAGATAGCGTGGTACGAGAACCTCGGCGGCGGGGATTTTTCGGGTCAGAAGGTGATTTCCACGGCGGCCGACGGCGCCTGGTCGGTCCACGCCGCGGATCTCAACGGAGACGGCCGCATCGACGTGCTGTCGGCCTCTTTGGCCGACGACAAGATAGCGTGGTACGAGAACCTCGGCGGCGGGGGTTTTTCGGGTCAGAAGGTGATTTCCACGGCGACCGACGGCGCCTGGTCGGTCCACGCCGCGGATCTCAACGGAGACGGCCGCATCGATGTGCTGTCGGCGTCTTACCGGGACGACAAGATCGCTTGGTATGAGAACCTCGGCGGCGGGTACTTCTCGGACCAGAAGGTGATTTCCACAGCCGCCGACGGCGCAGATTCGGTTTACACGGCGGACCTCGATGGCGACGGGGACCTCGATGTGCTTTCGGCCTCTGGTCGCGACGGCAAAATCGCGTGGTATGGGAACCTCGGCAACGGGACCTTTTCGCCACAGAAGGTGATCTCCACGGCGCTCAGTTGGGCGAGCTCCGTCTACGCAGCGGACCTCGACAGCGACGGCAGCGTCGATGTGCTGTTCGCCTCCCCTCGGGACGACAAGATCGCGTGGTACGAGAACCTTACGCCATCACCGGGCGACGCAAACCGGGACGGCTTCGTCGACGACAACGACTTGGCGATCATGTTGGACAACTGGGAGCAGGATCCGCTGATCATCTCCACGTGGGCTCGTGGTAACTTCACCGAAGGCAGCGTCGGCGACACCGACGTGGATGACAACGACTTGGCCGTGCTGCTGGGCAACTGGACCGGCGGGCCACCAGTTGGTGTCGTGATGGCAACAAGTCTACAGGAGACGGCGTCCGTCCTCGATGCTGCCAGCGACACTGCCGCTGCCGCCAACACGGCAACGGGCCTACGCCGACCGATGTTCCTCGGGACCACCAAGCCACTGGCCGACGAGGCGATCTCTGCCGGGCAGACTCCGCTCGGCGAGTCGATGGCGACAGAGACCCCGCTGGGAGCACTGACGAACTTAGGTGAGCCGGACATGCTGCCGGTGGACCTGTTAGCCAAGGCCGTTCGACCCCGGCTGAGCGCGAAGCCGCCGCAGGATTCGCACGGCACCACTGCCGACAACGCGGCGGTGCAGTCACGTTGGCGAGTGGATCCCCGCAAGCAGAGATGGGTAGGCGACACTGCCGCGACAAGACGCTCTGCACGCCGTATGCGTCGCCGCACGGCTGCGAGCCTGAAGCTGACCCAACAGAAGGCCAATCGCCATCGGGCGCGGAGGATGTCGACTCCTCTCGACAGCATGGTGGACCTGCTGAACCTGCCTGAGCTGAGTGCCTTGGGTGGATAGAGTCTTCTCGCACAGCAGGGGCGCCACGCGAGCGGAAACGGCTTGGCCCACAGAGTCACCGCATGCACGTCGATCCGGCCAAGGAGGCGCCTTCCCTGGCAACACGCAGGCCATGCACCCGGCCGTCTCAGGGCCCTTTCACGTTCACCTGTTGGTGGCCCACGTTGACCTGCCCGGCCTGGGCGATGTTGATACTCGCGGGATGGATCTTGAGTTTCCGCAAGACCCGCAGGTTTCGCAGGAACATCCGGTTGGACCTCTCCATCAGCGGCATCAGCCGGGCCGTGTGGAAGTAGGCCAGCGTGGCCTGATCCAAGAGCAGAAGCCCGGGTATCGGCCCGGTCGACACCGAAGACACCCCTCACGAAGGTCCCTGGACCATCACACAGGCGCATCAGAAATCCAAGAAGGAATCGACGCTGGAATCGCTGAAACTGGATTGGCTCCGGTTCATCGATCTGTCAGGCGACGTACGCTAGACGTCCACTTGGCGCATGGGGACATCGGAGACAGCGATGCCGAAGACGTCTGCAAGTCGCTGAGCGAGACCAGGTAATGCGCCATTGAGCTTCTTCTCCAGGATATTCGTAACATCGTACCCTCGCGAACGCACCGAAAAACGAAGCACCTGCTACCCAACACCTTGCCCCCTTGGAGTTCGCCCGCTCTGGAGGGGCCTCACACTCGGCCAACTCAGAATACTCTAACCGCCACCAAGCCAGAAAAGCCGAAACGACGTCCATTTTATCGGGGCACAATAGAGACATATCTAGGACCCCCTGGGGGGGCATAGCCCCCCCGTCCGATCTTAAGCGAACGTAGTGAGCGCGGCGCCGGCACCTCCGCCCCCGCGGCCCGCCGGCCACCTCGGCTACTTGGCCGACCGGGTCCGATCCTGGGGGAGGGTTCACGCGGACAATAGGGCCCCTATTCTCCTGCATCAGTGTTGACAAGGGGTTGCGCTCGTTGGTGGTGCTCCTGCTCCGTCCCTACTCCATACCGGAAGGCGCGTGCAAGCCGGCCGCAAACCGGGTGTAGAGCTCACGCGCGATATCATTCCGATATCATTCTGCGCGAATTGCTCGGGGTATTTCTCGGTGTTGGGTTTTCGGGGCTGGAGTTGGTGCGGCCGTGGAGTCGGTGAGTTGTTGGGGTGCGGGTTCCGATTTCTCTTGTTCTTCATTTTCTCACAGTAACGTCTACGCCCCTGCTGGTGAGAGTTATTCGTCATGCCATTATATTAGACAGTGAGGCGCGTGAGCTCACGTGTGTTTTCACTATGCGTTGCAGGCTGTATATAGCTGATATACCCATCGTTTACAGTTTTCTTCTCTACTCCGAATTTACTCCGCTGATTTATCTTGACTTTTGAGGGGATCGGGGCGATAATACCTATGGTTGAACTGGGCGTTTCCTCTTACTTGGGAGCATTATCATGGAACCGTACAAGCCGGAGTATCTGCTGTTGTCGATCGGGCGTGGTGGATTGACTGGCCTTCCACCTCGCGGGAAGTGGGGCAAGTCCACCTGCAGCATACCGGACAATCGTTTGGTGCCGTACCTCGGCGACGTGGCCGAGGGCGGACACGCTGTCGATCTTCGG
>SDBU01004319.1_pt1 | contig 17497 bp, 17 predicted proteins | sample 2277071 | NCBI WGS metagenome assembly SDBU01 (sample SAMN10397929, study PRJNA504765) | marine sediment metagenome | isolation source: marine sediment core GS08_GC12, 126 cmbsf | place: Arctic Ocean: Gakkel Ridge, Loki's castle | collected 2008 | reverse complement strand
TAGAAATGGGAAGATCACCGCTACCGGCGGCATGAAGCGTTGGGAAAGGATGAAGAAGGGTAGATTGGAGCCCCCAACGCGGTAGCGAGCCAGACCATATGCGGCCAACGAGCCAATCACTAGCGCCAGCAGCGTGACCGACAACGAGATGATGAGGCTATTCGCCAGTGCTTTGGGTCCCCCTGTCCTGATCACGTGCTCGAAGTAACCCAGATTCAGCGTGCGCGGAATCCACACCGGCGGATTCGTCAGAAACTCCGCTGGAGTCTTGAAGGCAGTCAAGGCAATCCAGATGATGGGAAACAGGAAAAACACCAGTGCTACGACAGCCACCACATACCGCAATGTTTGTTTGAGTGCTTTGCGCGTTTGTGCAGTCACACAATCCCTCCTGAAAATGCTTGAGCACCGATTGGCATTTGGCTTTGCCCCTATTTCACCGCACCCAGGGTCAGACCGCGCACCAGGTAACGCTGCACGACGAAACTCATCAGGAACAGGGGCGCCATCGCCATGATCGACGAGGCCCCGATCTCTCCCCAGAAAACTGTGTATTTGCCAAAGAAGTACGGCAAGTGTACCGACAGCGGCACAGCATCTGTTCGCGTCAAACTTACCGCAAAGAAGAGCTCAGACCAGGCGAAGATGAAGCAGAACACGCCGGTGGTCACCAGTCCGGGGGTCACCAATGGCAAGGCGATGCGCCAAAACGCTCCGAGAGGCGAACACCCATCCACCAGTGCCGATTCTTCTATCTCACGGGGGATCTCCAGGAAAAAGCCACGCATCATCCATACCGCATAGGGCAGATTGAAGGTGAGGTAAACCACGATCAGGGCTTGAAGTGTGTCCATCCACCCTAGTACCTTGAAGAAGAGCAGGAATGGGAAGATCACCGCCACTGGCGGCATGAACCGTTGCGACAGGATGAAGAAGGGCAAATTGTCGCCACCAACCTTGTATCGTGCCAGACCGTAAGCTGCCAACGAGCCGATGATAAGCGCCAGCACTGTGACTGACGAGGAAATGATCAGACTGTTTGCTAGCGCTTTCAAGCCGCCGGTTGCGATCACACGTTCGAAGTAGTGAAACGAAGGGTCGCGGGGTATCCACACCGGCGGGCTCTTCAGGAACTCGTCCCCTGTCTTGAAGGCTGTCAGGCAAATCCACACGATGGGAAACAGGAAGAACGCCAGCGCTGCGGCAGCCACAACATACCGCAGTCTTTGGCCGATTGCTTTGCGCGTTTGTGCAGTCACGCAATCCCTCCTGAGAATGTTTGAGCACCGATTGGCATTTGGTTGTTGCCTCTATTTCACCGCACCCAAGGTCAGACCACGCACCAGGTACCGTTGCACGACGAAACTCAAAAGGAACAGGGGCAACACGCTCAAGATGGATGCGGCCCCGATTTGCCCCCACTGCACCCCCAGGTTCCCGAAGAAATTGACGATGAATACCGAGAACGGCACCGCATGCGACTTCGTCAGGGAGAGGGCGAAGAAGAACTCGGTCCAAGCGAAGATGAAGCAGAACACACCTGTGGCCACCAGTCCGGGGGTCACCAATGGCAAGGCGATGCGCCAAAACGCTCCGAAGGGCGAACACCCATCTACCAGTGCCGATTCTTCTATCTCACGCGGAATCTCCAGGAAGAAGCCACGCATCATCCATACCGCATAGGGCAGATTGAAGGTGAGGTAGACGACGATCAGGGCTTGGTAGGTATCCATCCATTTCAGGGTCTTGAAGAAGAGCAGGAATGGGAAGATCACCGCCACCGGCGGCATGAAGCGCTGCGACAGGATGAAGAAAGGCAAATTGTCACCCCCGACCTTGTATCGCGCCAGACCGTAGGCCGCCAACGAGCCGATCAGAAGCGCCAGGGTCGTGGCTGACCCGGCCACGATGAAGCTGTTCGCCAGAGCCTTCAACCCCCCTGTCCCCAGCACCCGCTCAAAGTGACGAAGGGACCAATCGGTCGGTACCCACACCGGTGGAACACTATACAGCTCATTGCCTGACTTGAACGCCGTCATACAAACCCAATAGACAGGGAGTAGAAAGATCACCAAAGCTGCGGCAGCAACACCGTATCGAAGTACTTGAGCTACGACCTTGCGCTGTTGTACAGTCACAGAACCCCCTGGCATAAACCTGACAGCGGCGATCAACAATGAGATCGCCCTCCGTTCGGTCCAATTCACCGCACCCGCTACCTGCCGGCGAAGCGCAGCATCAGCAGCTGCTCTAAGCTTCGTCCGTCGACTTTGGGAGTAGAACCCCTACTCCAACGCCGCTTTGAACATCTTCAGCAGGTAGGTCAGTACCGCTGCCAAGACGACCAGCAGGACAAAGGATGCGGCGGCGCCATATCCCAGGCGGAAGAACTGGTAGCCCACCTGGTAGATGTAGAAAGAAAGCGTTTCCGTGGAGTTTCCTGGCCCCCCGCCTGACAGTGTGAAGATGACATCGAAGAACTTCAAGGCATCCAGGCCCCTGATCAGCAAGGCCACAATGATGATGGGGCGCATGAGTGGCACGGTCAAATACCGCAGTTTGTCCCAGCCCGAAGCCCCATCGATATCGGCTGCCTCGAACACTTCCAGGTCAAGCACGGCCAACCCAGATAAGAAGACCAGGAACATGAAGGGAGTCCACTGCCATATCTCAGTCACCAGGATGGCCACCATCGCCGTCAGAGGCTTTGCCAGCCAGGTGTAGGTGAATGGCCGTCCGATGATCCAGCCGATGATCTGGTTAATGGGACCATACTGGGCATCCCAGAGCAGTCGCCACGTGTATCCAACCACCACCGGCATCACCATCACCGGCAGGAGCAAGGCGGCCACGATGAAACGCTTTCCTCGCATCTCTCCCACCAGCATTTGGGCCAGGCTGAAACCCAGAAGCATTTCGGTTCCCACGCCCACCACTACCACGATGGCGGTGATCAAGAGCGAATGCCAAAACCGAGCCGTTTCGAACAGCTCGATGTAGTTGCCGAACCCGATAAACGGTTTATCCGGGAGAGAGATTTCCCACTTGGTGAAACTGAGCCCCAGCGAGTAGAGGACGGGGAAGATGGTTACCAACAGGATGACGATTAGGCAGGGTGCCACGAACATCCACGGAGTCAGACGCTTGCGTCTGAGCCCGGCTGCTCCGGTCTTTGGCTCTACAACCTTGGCTGCAACTCCCATGCTGTTCTAACCTCCAGTCGAAATGTGGATTGTTGGGGAGGCGCTCCTTGGGCAGATGAGATCGCCCAAGGAGCGCACTCAGAGCACAGCAGAAAGCCTAGGGAACGTCAACCGTGGGACCTGGTCGGTTCCACGGGTTCTGCAACCATTGCTCATAGGCTGCCTTCTGTGAGTCGACCCCCAGCCGTTCGGTTATCTTATCCCACCTTGCGGCGGCCTCATCCATGGCGGCCTGGGGATCCTTGCCGGCATACGCGGCGGTGAGGGCGTTGTCGATGGCTTCCATGTACTCACGCGCACCTGGGATGCCAAGCTCCCACTGGCCTGTGTTCGCCTCCTGAAGCTTGTCCAGATACTCGGGCGCCTCAGGCCACGCTGATCTGTACAGCGCCGACTCGAAGTGCGAAATGCGGTACGGGTCGCGCAGGGAGAAAGGCAGCATCACTCGCTGCAGGCTGATCTCGGGGCTGGTCATCCACTGGACAAACAGGTAAGCGGCCTCCTTGTTCGGGCTGTCGGCCGAGACACCCATGTTGAAGCCACCAGCCAGGGTCGGCCGTCCATCAGGCTGAAGCATATAGCCCACCTTACCCTTCACAGTGGTGGCAGGAACCCATGACAACTGCGCGGCAGTGTCACCGTAGCCCGCGCCCCACCGGCCGATCGGAGGCCAGGTGATGATCATGGCCAGCTTGCCCTCATTCCAGCCACTCAGGATTTCCATGAAACCCCACTTCGCAACACCGGGTGGCATGACCGTGTTCTGCTGCACCATCTCGGTCGCTGTGTTGACGCCGATGTCACTGTTGATCTGGGCCTTCATGTCTGCATCAAAGAACTCCCCACCGGCCGCGCTGAAGGGCCCGATAAACCAGGAGTAGGCCTGGCCTTCCAGGCGCTGCATGGCCAACCCGTAGAGGTCAGGCGCGAACTTGTTGGTGAAGAACTCACCCGCGTCGAACATCTGTGCCCGGGTTTCTGGGGGAACCAGGTCGTACCCGTATGTCTCCTTGAACTCTGCCTGGTTGTCGGGGTCCTCGAACAGGTCCTTTCGGTAGTACAGCATGAAGACGTCGCCGTCATCGAACAGGCCGTAGGTGATGCCGTTGATCTTCATGACGCCCTCAGAGGCGTAAACCGGCAGATAGTCCTCGAGATCGGCCAGGTTCATGTACTTCTCGATGTACGGATCGAGCGGTTCCAGCACCCCGGTGCTGACGTAGTCGATCATCCACAACGGCGAGATGTCAAGCACATCGTAGGCGCCGCCACCGGTCAGGTGATCCTGAAGCTGGTTGGTGTACATGTCCAGGTAGGACATCTCAACCACGTTGATCTTGATGCCGGTGAGATCTTCCCAGATGGGCCCCATAGTCAGCGGATCCTGGGCCTGCAAGCCAGCTTCGCGGACGTAGTTGAGCTCGATGCCGGCATACTGCTTGGCCGCCTCAACTGCCCGGTTGGCTGAACTGCCGGCAGACACCTCGACTTCTACTATTTTTTCAACCTCGACTATCTTCTCAACCTCAACTATCTTCTCAACCTCAACCTCTACCTCTTTCTCGACCTCGACTATCTTCTCAACCTCGACGGTCACGATCTTCTCGACGACTTGTGGGGCGCCACACTGCGCGGCCGTGCCCAGCAGCAACGCGCCCACGATTAACAGGATACCAAACTTCTTGAGATTCACTCTTGTGCCCTCCCGTTTCTGTGAGTAATTGAATGGACTGACTGTTCTGAGAAACCGATCATCCTCCTATGCCATAGACACCTCCTTATGCACGATGGTGACAGAGGCAATGCTGACTTCCAAGGCCGGGGCCTGTCCAGCCCGGGCGGAATCATCAAGTGCATGAGCTGCCCCGACTGCTTTCTCCGTCTCCTTCAAACCCGTCGGCCGGCCCTTCGCTGTCTTTCTGCCACGCCTGGCCCGGAATCTGAGTGGAGGACCTAGGGCATCGCCCGGTTCAATCAAATGCTTGGCCATCGCCTGTTGTGCTCCCTGGTGGCTGGGTGGCACCGCTCGCTGGAACAGATGACGACGTGGCCAATGGACGAGAGACCGGGATACCAGGTGTCTCGAACTATTGCCAAGAGGTCTGATGACGCCTGTTGCCGGCCGTAGTCGCACCCTTGTCCCCCGCCATCTATCTGTGTTGGAGAAGGCACCCTGCGCCCAGGGAAGAACCTCCAGCGATCGCCTTGCACTGATCAGCAAATGTGTTTCCTTAGGAACTCCATTGTCTTTTGTGCCGCCGTGTCCGGATCAGGAAGCGGAAGCATCTCTCCTGAGACATAGCCCCCATAGCCTATGTCATCCAGTGTTGCGAAGATGCTGTCAAAATCAAGGTGACCGCTGCCAGGATAGTGGCGATTGGAATCAGCAACGTGAACGTGCCACACCCTGGCCCTGGCCAGCCGAAGACTCTCCTCGATTGAAGCATCCTCGATGTTCATATGGAACAGGTCGAGCATCAGACCGACGTTGTCGCAGCCCATATCCTCGACAAATCGCATACCGTCAGCCGCGTTCTGAATGTAGTCCGATTCGTAGCGGTTGAGTGGTTCCAGCGTGATCTGGACTCCCCGGTTGGCAGCGTAGGTTGCCACGTCCTGTAATCTGTCAATCGCGATTGAGCGGGCCTCCGGCACATCCCCCAGCAGACTCAACTGGCCGCGCAGGCGTCCGATGTTGACCATCGCTCCCAGGTGGGCTGCCAAGTCTATCACTGCACGAGTACGCTCCTCGGCTCGGCGACGCAGAGCCTCATCCGCCGTGACCAGGCACAGGCCATCGGCACCGAAGAGCTCCCCGGTCACTACCTGGGGCACTTCCAGCCCGGCCCTTGTTAGGGTCATCTTGACGGCAGGCCAGTCCAGATCGGCCGGATCACGCACCATCAGCTCGATACCATCATAGCCCAGCCTGGCTGCTTTGGTCGCTTTTTCCTCGAAGGTGCCGCTGAGCAAAGCCAGAGGACCATAGGCCACATCCGGCCCGCACATGACCAATCCCGCTTTCATCGCACCGTCCCGGGTGACGGGGCGGGCCGGTTGTTGACAGCCATCATGTCACCTCAACTCCCTCTTAGTACGTCCAAGACAAGCCGGTCTGGCCTTGAATCTCCTGGCGAGCGGATGCACGCTAGGGCATCTGCAGGTGTCCGGCATTCAGGGACGATAAGGCAATGTGCAACATTGCCTTCAGCGCCCGGTACACTTCTGCCAAATCGTCGTGGACGAATCTTGTGGTCTCCTGATCCTTGATGTCAACGCCCGGCATCAGAGCGACACTGCGTGCGGTCTGGTTGTTGCGCCAACGAACCTCCAACGTAATCGGCGGTTGGATCTTCAGAGGTTTGTGGTCAGCCAACCCGGCCACAGCCCGTCGAGCCGCCTGCCTTATGTCGGCCCGGGCCTCTTCAACCGGCAGGCAGCGGGTGGCATAACGGGTGATTGACACCTTGGTCTCAGCCGTTTCAATGGCAGGACACCAGGCTTGCATGTCGGCGCATACGTAGTCATCACCTGTGACCAGGATGGTGGGAATGCCGTGATAGCCGGCCAATGCGGCCGCCAGCGTCCCTTCTCCCGCCGACCTGCCGTTGAGGCGGATATCGCAGATAAGGTCGGAAAGAACGTGGCTCATAATGGCAGGCTGACCAGCACGAGCGTGGTAGCCAATGAGAAAGGCGGCGCCATAATTGGCATCCAGGTCCTCCCACAGCAGGAGCGGCTGCCCGCCTACGTATTCGGCACTCTCATCCAGTTCATCAATGAGCAAATTGATCTGGTCCAGCCAGTGGGTGTCGTGGATGAAAAAACGAGTCGCTCCTGCCTCGCGGGCCCCGGCGATGGCGGCGTTGACATCGGCCGTAGCCAGGCGCTGAGCTCGCTCAAACTCGGGATTACCGGCCACGATTTGTTTGAAGCTAACCGTTCCCGAGATTCCTTCCATGTCGACTGATATCGCTATTCGCATGATATGTCCCCGGGCAGTTGCCTCTCGACCTGGACATACTCGACCGTCGTCAGGTAGGGTTCCACTTGTTCCAAAGCCAGGTGCGGGCTTGACAGAATCGGCACCGCCCGCTCGGATTCAGGTATCACATCCAACACGCGGGCCATGGATGCCTGCGCCAGGACGATCACGTCCACCCGCTGCGCCAGCTCAAGAACGGCCCCTTTGACCAGACTATCGTGTGTGGTACTGTCTCCGGCCAGCAGTGCGGGCAGCGCGTTCTCTGCCAACACCGTGTCAACCTCAACCTCTTTGCCCAAGACCCCGGCGCGGGCCTGCAACAACTGGCGGGTAGGTTCCAGGGTTGAGACGGCAGTAGCCACCACGCCGATCCTGGATCCTGTCGCCACCGCTTGAGCGATCATTGCTTCGTCAATGGCCATCACCGGGATGGTGAATTTGGGGCGGACCTCCGCGACAATGGGTGACAGGGTGGAGCAGGTGATCAGCGTGGCATTGGCCCCAACGCGTTCGGCCAGAACCACATGCGACTCCAGTCGCGCCAAGATCTCCCCAGCCAGATGGTCAGGTTGCCGTTCAAGCACACGCAGCGGTTCGTCAACAATGTGCATCAGCTCAACGTGGGGTAACAACTCTGCGCCCAGTCTGTTGAACACGTCCACAAGAGGCGGGACCGTGTGTATCAATACCAGTTTGTCTGCCATCATAGAAGAACCGTCAATCGCTGATCAAACCTTTCTTCTTGTAGTATTGCCGGCAATCCTCCAATATCTTGTCGAGCTCCTCTTCCTTGCCCGGCGGCAGCTTCGACTCCCAGCCGGCCAGAAGCTCGTCTGCCCGCTCCTTGGCACGGTCGAGCGCGCTCTTCTTTCCTGTCTTTAACCATTCGGGGTAAGTCGACATATCAGCTGCCAGGGGTAGGAACTGCTCCAGCATCCACCACTTACGGGTGTGTGCTGTGCTCAGATAGAAGCCTGGTATGGGACCGGTCTCGTTGATGAGATCGATGGCCAACGTCTCCTGGTTTACGTTCATGCCCTCAAGGAAGCGGCTTATGTATCCGGCCACATCGTCGTCCAGCACCGACAGCACGGGGTGGTACACCAGCTCGGCTGTAAGCCCACCGACGAAGTTGATGATATTGGCGCCTGATAGCGCACACAGCAATACGCCGATTGACTTCTCGTAGCCGCATTGGAAGTCGATGGACTTTGAGTTGGTCGGCCCAGGGCCTCCATTCATGATGGGGATTCCGTAGGTTGTCCTCCAAAACTGGTTCCACGCGGCCGCGAACAGATAGACGCCCATGGCACCAAACCTGAAATCCCCTGTTCTCATGTTCAAAGGGAAATCAAAGGCATTGACGATAATGGGGTTTCCAGATCGAACCAGCTGCACCAGCACGATGCCTGACATTACCTCAGCCACACCTGTCACCAGCGCCCCCGCCAGTGTGGCAGGGTGGGTTCCGCCCATGGCACCACCACAGCCAGGCTCAACGGGGAATCCCGCCTCAGCACAGGCAATGCCACAATCAGTCGCATCCTCGTTCCACCCCAGCGGCGGCGGCGCCTCCACCGCACCGTAGACGTCCACACCCAGCGCCTGGGCCATCTGGATCTCCCAGATGTGACTGCTCATCGTGGTGCCCACCCGTGAGATCTTGGAGAAGTACTTCAGTCTACTCCACGTGGTCGTAGGAAGGAGCATGGGCGGTGGGACGCCCTCAAGTTCACAGTAGGGAGTGTAGGAGGTCGACGCGTGCACGTTGTCCAGACCGTCGGCCACTTTGCAGGCGTCGTGGTTTTCCTGAACTGTGGGTGTCCGCGTCTCCCACGTGTCCAGATCCACGGTCCTCATCCCGGCAAACAGCGAGGAGTAGACAGTGTTTCCCCCGACGATCAGATCGTTCTTGGGATCCAGGGCTTTCATGTGGAAGCTGGGGGGACATTGGCGCAGGCACTGCACCACCAGACCCGGCGGAAACCTGACCCGGTGGTCCTCGTGATCGACCACGCAGCCACCCTTTTCGTAGATCTTCAACGCTTTCTGGCTGTCAACCCGAACCCCCGTCACCTCCAGAACGTCCAATGCACCTCGGTGAATCTCTTCCACCTGCTCTTCCGTCAGTATGTCCAGGGGCTTGAAGTTGCGCACAAACCCTTTTGCAGCCATTTGACCTCACTCCTTTCAGTCCGGTGACAACATAACACTCGATTCTCTCAGTGACCTATGGCCAATCTGCCAACACTCGAGGAGATTGCACCGGAGTCCTGGTGCTGGCGGTCAAAGAACGACGAAGGGCTAGTGGCCCATCAGCTCCGCGGCCAAGTCCACCGCCTCCGGTGCCGTCCCTCTGTAGCCATCAGCGCCAATCTCCTCCGCGAACTCCTCAGTAATGGCGCCACCGCCGACCATGACCTTGACCTTGTCCTTGAGTCCTTCCTCTTCGAGTGTATCGATCACCTTGGCCTGCTCGACCGCCGTGGTCGTCAGCAGGGCCGACATTGCCAGGATATCAGCTTTGTTCTTCTTCACCGCCTCAACGAATTGCGCGCTGGTCACATTGGTGCCCAGGTCGAGGACCTTGAAGCCGTGGGCAGTGAGCAATGCGCCCACCATGGTTTTGCCGATGGTGTGTATGTCCCCGAACACGGTTCCCAGGACCACAGTGCCCAGGCGCTCCGGTTCCTTCCCTGATTCCGTGATCTTCTTTTCGATGACTGCCAATGCAGCCTGGGCCGCATCCGCGGAGCCGATCAGGTCAGGGAGCCAGAGTTCCCCCTGTCCGAACAGGTCTCCAATGTTCTTCAACACGCCCGACACTGCGTTGAGAGCGGCGACAGGGTCTACGCCCGCGTCCATCGCCTGCTGGGCCCAACTGGCAGCAGCCTCGCCATCGTAGTTGCGTATGGCTTCCACCAGATCTTCAAGGTGTTCCATCTTCTTAGTACCTCCTTCAGTCTATGCTGGAGCGTGTGCAATTGCCCTTCGTTCTTGGTGCCGCTCGACGGCCCAGGCTCCCGTCCTGTGCTGTGTCCCCTGTGATATCAGGATATTCTTCTTGTAGTAATGCCTGCAGTCTTGCGAAATCCTTTCGATCTCCTCTTCCGCGCCCAGCTGCAGCCTGGACTCCCCACCGATCAACACGTGAGCCTTCATCCTATCCTGGCATCCACTGCCTGCCTGGCAGCGCCAACGATGTCCTCGACCGACATGCCGTACCGGTCCAACAGATCCCGGTAGGGGCCGGTCTCGGCGAACCTGTCGTTTATGCCAACCCGCTTGACCGGTACCGGGCAGGCGTCGGCCACCGCCTCGGCCACAGCGCCGCCCAGCCCGCCGATGATGCTGTGCTCCTCGGCCGTGACCAACGCGCCCGTTTCGCCAGCCGCCCGTAGTACCGCCTCAACATCCAGCGGCTTGATGGTGTGGACTTCAAGCACTCGGGCATCGACCCCTTCACCCGCCAGGGCATCCGCTGCTTCCAGGCAGCGACTGAGCATCAATCCAGTACCGATGAGCGTCACATCGTTGCCGGGGCGCACCGCTACTGCCTGGCCAATGTTAGGGCTGTAGCTGTCGTCAAACAGCACCGGCACCTCATTCCGATTCAGACGGAAGAAGACGGGGCCGGGCCACTCGGCGACCTGGGGCAACAGTTTCTGGACGCCCACCGGGTCGCTGGGAACAATCACCGTCATGTTGGGCAGACTGCGCATGATGGCCAGGTCAGTGATGGAATGATGGGTGGGGCCGTCGAAGGAGTCGGAGATGCCGCCGTAGGCCGCCATCAGCTTGACGTTGGCCTGGCCGTAACAGAGGTGACTGCGTATCATCTCCAGCGCCCGGGTGGCGAACAGAAAAGCGAACGTGTTGGCAAAGGGGATTTTTCCACTGTAGGCCAATCCGACCGCCACGTCCACCAGGCACTGCTCGGCAATGCCCACGTTGACGAAACGCTCGGGGTATTCCTCCGCGAACATATAGCTGTGATCGGAGTTGGACACGTCCGCGCTGAGAACCATCACGTCGGGATGGGTCTTTCCCAACTCAACCAGGGCTTTTCCATATGCGATGCGCATCGAGACTAGCTCTGCCATAGTTCCAGTCCTTCCTCCAGTTCTGCCAGTGCCTGCTGGTACTGATCCTGGTTGGGGGGAACGCCGTGCCAGCGGTGGTCGTACTCAAACAGGCGGACGCCCTTGCCCTTGGTGGTGCGGGCGATGATGACGCTGGGACGAGCGTGCACCTCATCAGCTCGATCCAGCGCATTCAGTATCTCGCCCACGTTGTGCCCATCAATCTCGTGGGCGTGCCAGCCGAAGGCGTGCCACTTGTCCGCGATGGGTTCGGTGGGCATCACGTCGGCGGTGGCGCCCGTCTGCTGAATCCCGTTGTAGTCCAGGATGGCTGTCAGGTTCCCCAGGCGATACTTGGCCGCAGCCATCACCCCTTCCCAGATCACGCCGGCATTGATCTCGCCATCTCCCAGCACCACGTAAGTGCGCCCGATCGAGGCCCGGGACGATGGGGCGCTGAGCGATGATGGCTTCTCGACCCCCATCTTCTGTGCCAGCGCCATTCCTACCCCGATGGCGACGCCGTGCCCCAATGGGCCGGCACACATCTCAATGCCCGGCAGCTTGACCCGATCTGGATGACCTTGCAGCCGGCTGTCGAGCTGGCGGAAGGTCGTCAGCTCATCGACGGGGAAGAATCCCCGGTGGGCCATAGCGGTATACAACATGGCGCAGGCGTGCCCCTTGGAGAAGAGGAGACGATCCCGCTCAGGCCAGTCTGGGCGAGTCGGATCCAGGTGCAGGTGATGGAAGTATAACGCGGCCACTATCTCGGCAACTGAGAATGCGCCTCCGATGTGACCGGTTTGGGCGTTGTAGACCATCCCCAGCACCTGGATGCGGAAGGCCTGCGCCTTGGCCGAGATGTCCTTGATGAGCTCCTCTGAATGGTAATGCATGGTGTCGTCCCTTTCAGTTAGGGTCTTAACAGCACCTTCATGACATCGTGCAACCTGACCAGCTCAAAGCCCCGGTCGAACTCTTCCATTGGCAGTATATGGGTAATTAGCGGTTCCAACTCCACCTGGTCGGCCTCAATCAGCTGCGTCATTCTGCGCCAGGTCTCCCACGTTCTTCCGATGCTGCTCAAGAGCTTCACTTCCCTGCGGATCATGGTGAAAAACGGATTGAAGGAGACTGCCCCGTCGAATGTCCCGATGGTGACCACTGTTCCTCCGTCTCTCACCACTTCGAACGCCTGATCCAATGCGGACTGGGTGGCGGCGGCCTCAAGCACGAAGTCAGCTCCCCGCCCATGGGTCATCTCTTTGATCCTCTCGCGCCAGCCATCCTGCCTGATGTCGACAACCGTGGCTCGGCTGATCTCCCTGGCTAGTTGCAGCCGGGGGTCTAGCATGTCGGTGATGGCAACGTGTACTCCGTAGGCCGCCAGTGTTTGGGCCGCCATGATCCCGATCGGACCAGCCCCAACGACGACCGCCACATCTCCGGGATCGTGCGATTCAAGCTCCACCGCGTGCACCGCAATGCCCAGGTTCTCCAATAGGGCGCCCTCTTCCAGACTCAGATTGTCAGGCAACCGGCAAATCACTCGCTCGGGGAGCACTGCGTATTCGGCGAATGCGCCTCTACGTTTCCCATAGATCTCCCGATCAACGCATATGTTAGTGCGTCCGTTCCTGCACTGGTAGCAGTGTCCACAGGGTATGAATGGATCGACGACGATGCGATCGCCGGGCGAGAAGCCTTTCACATCGCTGCCAACCTGGGTGACGACGCCCGACACCTCGTGCCCGATCACGGTGGGCAGTTGAATGGTCGTATCGGCCGCGGCCCATTCATTCCAGTCGTGCACCTTTATCTCGCCCACGCAGATGGCGCAATACTCGACTCTGAACTGAACGTCGTCGACGTTTCCTACCTGCGGTCTCTCAATGTCGAGCAAGGACAGTCCTGGCTCGGGGCGTTCCTTGACCAACGCTTTCATCGCGTTTCCTCGCACTCGTAACACTTCAATGTCCCGTTTGCGTCTGGCAGTGACTGCAAGAACACTGGAACTGTGCCTAACTCGGTTTGTCGTCGTCATCCGCTGCCATCAATCAGGCGACACCAGGATCTTTACGTTGTCCTCTTTGTGTTTGATGACCGCTTCCAGACCATCCGGCAGGAAGTTGTCGAGACCAACTCGTCCGGTGATCATCAAATCCCCGGCGAGCTTCCCCTCAGCCATCGCCTGGATGGCCTCGTCAAAGACCCCATACCCCCCCATGCTGCCCATGATCGTCTTCTCTCCGTAGACTACATCGGTGTAATCCAGCGGGGCTGGCTCCTCGAAGACACCCATCACCATGACACGTCCCTGACGCCGGGCCATTCGCCCGGCCAGGATGCCGGTGGCCTCAACGCCGGCACACTCAATCACCACGTCGGCGCCTTCTCCGTCGGTCATCTCGCGGATTGCCGCCACTGGGTCCTGCTTTGCCGGATCGATCACTGTTGTGGCTCCGCACTCACGCGCCAGTTCCTGCCGTTTGGCTGCCGCCTCGACAGCCACCACTCGCCGGGCCCCGTGGATGTGCGCTGACTGAAGTGCCATCAGGCCGATGGGGCCGGTGCCCACAATGGCGACTGTCTCTTCCGGCTTCACCTGGGTTCGCTTCACCGCTCGATATGTGGCTGCAAATGGCTCGACCAGGGCACCTACTTCATAGGAAACCTGGGGCGGCAGCTGGTAGCACATATAGTCATGGACGTTCACATACTGGGCAAAACCACCACCGTGCCAGGAGATGCCCAGGAAGGCGATGCTGGGACACAGGCCCATAAGGCCAGATTTGCACCACCGGCATTCCAGACAGCCAATGATAGGACACAGCGCCACCCGGTCGCCAACTTTCACCCGCGTCACGCCTGGCCCCACCTCGACCACGTCTCCTGACATCTCGTGACCCAGAATGACCGGCGCTTGCACACCGGTTAGCGGATGCGGCTCGTCGACCGGTACGTACAGCGGACCGCCCAGATACTCGTGCAGGTCGGTGCCGCAAATGCCACACCAGGCGACCTTCACCTTGACCTGCCCTTCCGGCGGGGATGGCGGTTCAGGCACATCCTCAATCCGGATGTCACGCCGTCCGTGCCACACGGCTGCTTTCATTTCCTGCCCTCCTTTGGTTTCCGCTTGAGATCGAATCTCTGGTCCACTCTGACTGCACTCTCTGGAGTGTGCGGTTCCCACGTCAGTAGGTCGTGCCGTGCAGCCAATTCAGACTCTGTCCCCCATCCACCGAGAGAACCTGACCGGTGATGTATCGGGCCTGGTCAGACGCCAGGAAAACCACAGCATCTGCCTGATCCTCCACCCTGGCGAAGTCGCCCATCAGCACCGACGCCCGCCATCCCTCCCGAGCCACCGGGTCCTTTGCCAGGGTCTCGGTGGCCATTTCCGTCGCGGTGGTTCCCGGACATAGAATGTTGGCGGTGATGCCGTGTCGCGCCACTTCATAGGCCAACACCCGGGTGAATTGGACCGCGGCCGCCTTGGCCGCGCAATAATGAGCTTCCTTGGGACGTGTCACCCAGGCGGCGATGGACGCGACCGTGATGATTCGGCCGCAGCGCCGCTCGATCATGGACGGCAGCACCTCTCGAGAACAGAGGAACACACCGCGAGCGTCAACGGCGAACACCCGTTCCCATTCATCCAGTGTCATATCCACTATGGAGGACATACGCAAATAGCCCGCATTGTTCACCAGGATATCCACCCTGCCCCACTGGGCCAGTGCCCTGGCTACCATGGCCTTCACTGACGTTTCATCTGACACGTCCCCGGCGAAGGCAAGAACGGAGGCGTCATTCACCTGCAGGCCGGCAGCCACGGTTTCGGCTTTCTCACCGGCCAAGTCGTTGACCAACACGGCTGCCCCTTCCTGGGCCAGCTTCTGGGCAATGGCTTTCCCGATCCCCTGCCCGGCTCCGGTGACGATGGCGGTTTTCCCGACAAGTTGCATTCTATCTCCCTCTGTCAGTCGCACGACAGACCTGGGTGGACGTGCGTTCAGCGGTGCTGAACAGTGTCCCTGAACGACAGGGACTGTGGTCTTCCGACATTTTCGCCCCTTGTGCCGGCAGCCACTGTATCAGGGTGCGTGTGGTCATCAAACCCGCATCATGTCGCCCTCGAGCGAACCAACCAGCAGCGGTGCGCCAGGGTCAAGCCTCAGCAGGATGCTGTTCACCGCGCCGATCAGGCGCTCCTCCCCCAGCCGTGTCATTGGGCACTGGCGTAAACCGAGATCAGAGACGTAGTGATTGTACTGTGTCTTGGCGCCTGCGCGAGCAGGTGGATTCGTCTTCTGGCAGTGTTCCTCTGCTGGTGGTGGTTCCCGCTTCAGTCGCCATAGAGTTGCATTGCTTCTTTGGTTGAGTAGATCATTAACGCTCATAACGGCTGCCGACGATATCCATCCAATTCAAGGATAACGTCCTCCAGACCGAGTTCTCTCAACAGGTCAGCCTGCGGCCATCCGAACTCAAGGTCCCAGCCCCGGGCAGAATAATACTCATCCAACAACCTGGAAAAGCCTGCTTCGTCAATCAGAGTCCCATCAGCGCGACATGGCAGTTTGAAATGAGACGCCAAACCCTCCTCCATGTGTCGCCCTCGCCCGGCCCGGGCCAACATCGCTCGCTCCAGCGTGAAGGCACGTTCAGCCACCCTGGTCAGTGCCTGGCGAGTCAATTCCACGCCGGTCACGGCGGCAAACAGCCGAAGGTCCAGGTCTAAATCGCCCACGATGTCCTCCGTATTGCGCCAGGTTTCGATGCTGTCCATCGAACGCATCAGTTGAGGGAAGGCAAAGTCACACAGGGTCAGGGAGTCGATCAGCATGTGTTGATGCTGGCTCCAGATGGCCACCGGAGCCTTGTTCTCGAAGGTGGGCTCCAGCGCGTCCGGATACCCCCAGACCTTCTCCGACAGAAGCCGGAACTGGCGCCGAGCCAACTCCCGGTCGGCAATCAGGAATTCTGCCAGTATCATCACGCTCTGATGGGTGCCAATCGTGGGATCACGGCTGGTGCTGGCGTGCATCATGGCCGAGATCACCCAAAATGGCAGGGGTTCCTCGTCCCAGAACCGTCCCTCGCGGTGGGCGGGGAAGCCAAAGTTGAATTCCAGTTCTCGGCCCAGGCGGATCAGTTCATCCGGTATTTCACCCTCAAGCTCGTCCATCGCCCGCCGCAAATCCTCGGCGAAGATCTCGCCCAAGCCCTCACGATTGGCCAGTTGATGCATAAAGGCTTCGAACCAGAAGACGTCGTCGGGTTCAATGGGGAGTCCTCTGATCTGGTCGATACCCAGTTGCCGGCAACGGATGAACCATGGTTGCATCACCAGCCGGAACCACAGGTCAAGCCCCAGGCTGTTGCACAGTTCGTGCAAAGACACCTCTTCGCAAAGCCCGAAGTTCTTGCCGGCGGGCACCTCAACGCCGCCACCACTGTACTTGGTGGCCTCCATATGGTCTTCGCTGACCCAAACCAGACCGCCAATGCACTGGCCAGGTATGCGGCGCCCGTCCACGGTATGGCCATAGCTGCTCACGATGCAGTTGAAGGTGCAGGCCTGACTGCAAATCGGCCGCTGTTTGGGTGTCCCGTCGTCAAACAGAGGGGAAATACAGACTGAATACCTGTTCTTCTCGCCCCCAAGTACCTCCCGGATCAGGGCATTCGGGTCGGCCACGGACACCCCTCCCGTTCCCCGAACCGCTATCGCCTTCAGATTCTTGCTGCCCCAGACCGCCCCAAAGCCGCTATGGCCGGCAGCGTTCTCCTCCGCATGTTGGACGGTGGCAAAGCGGACCAGGTTTTCTCCCGCCGGGCCGATGGTCAGCACCTGGGCTTGTTGGCCCATTCGCTCCTTGAGTCTCAGTTGTGTCTCTCGGGCATCCAGGCCCCACAGGTCTTTCGCGTCAACGAGTCGGACCTCGGCGTCTTGAATCTCAAGACAGACAGGCGAGTCAGCCTTGCCCCGGATGACGATGGCATCGAAACCAGCGTACTTCAGTTCTGGCCCAAACCAGCCGCCCAGAGTCGAGTGTGTGTGCCAGGGCTTGGGGTAGACACGCGGCGAGAGGCTGGTCATGACCGTGCGGCCAGCAGTGGGTGCCAGCGTGCCCGTCAGCGGCCCGGTGGCGACGATGACCCGGTTCTCCGGATCATAGGCATCGATGCCAGGCGGAATCTCATCCCAGGCTATC
>SDBU01004318.1_pt1 | contig 17505 bp, 13 predicted proteins | sample 2277071 | NCBI WGS metagenome assembly SDBU01 (sample SAMN10397929, study PRJNA504765) | marine sediment metagenome | isolation source: marine sediment core GS08_GC12, 126 cmbsf | place: Arctic Ocean: Gakkel Ridge, Loki's castle | collected 2008 | reverse complement strand
GACGACGTGCTGAGCTTTGCGCTCATCGATCCGCTGGGTCGGGAAGTGGACTCGGGCGACCTGACCGTTCTGTCCGAACCGGGCGTGCTGAGCTTCTGGAGTTTCGCCATGTCTTCGTTAGAGCTGGACCTGACCCCCGGCATATGGACCGGCCTCTTCAAGCGCAACGGCCTGCAAGAGGCGACAATCGGCTTTCAGGTAATCCCGTGACCGCGCGATCCAATCCCTCGCCTGTATCGAGGCGGAGCACGGTTCCGAAGCAGCCCAGCAGTTTGAGCAGATGTTGCTGTGTGCGAAGTCGAAGACAAGGCCTAATGGAAAGTCGTAAGTGATTCGGTCGACTCTTCGGGCGCTTCGGCGTCCCTTTTTTCGTTCAGCGGTATTCCGACTTGACAAACTCAGCCAACGCAGGTACTCGGGCCTGAGCAAGAATTGAGGAGCCGTAGGCATGACCGAGGCCGATAAGCTATGGAACTACCTAGAGCCTCTGTCGCTCCCGGAGTTTCGGGATTTCTGCAAGGAATGTGGTATCGACGTACCGCCCGTAATCTACGAACCCCGCCTTACGGACTACAAACGGGACGTTTTTAAGGCTGCGCTCGCCCTTCAGGAACGTGAGCCGGTACGCTGGACCAGAGTAATGCGGGCTGCGGGTATCCGTATGTACGACCCGAAGACGTATGCCGCCACGGAACCTTTCTATCTGGAGCACAGGCGGGACTTGATAGAAAACTGGGGAATCTATCCAGCGGTAAAACATCAGGGCAAACGAGAGCGACCGGAGCCAGTTGTTGGCGTAAACGGGGTTTGGCGACTTGGCAACAAGCCAAGGTGTAGAGACGTACCCCACCCGTTTGAATTCGAGGAGTTTCTGCGACGCGATCGGCATTTCCAAACGTCTGAACAAAGGGCAGGAGATGGTTCGTTGATGTACGAACTCAGCCATGTTGGAATGCGGAAACGCCGATGGATCGACTGGCGTAAGCGGCGGCGAAAATGGGCTCGCAAAACATGGGACGGGGTCTGTCGCACCTGGAAAGCATCAGTCGATTCCAAAAAGTCGCCAGTTTTGTCATACGTTATCAAAGCGATTGTGCTGGCGGCTGTCTCTTCGGCTGCGTGGTATTTGTGGAACTGGTTGTTTCGAGGACAGCCTTTGTCACCGGATTCCGCCCCGACCATTCCCGTCCATTAGCCCGGTAGGGCAGGTCGAAGAACGAGACCTGCCGCGACCTTCACCGCCCAAGGCAGGTGTCGCTGCGCTCCACCTGCCCTACCGCTTTGTTTTCAGCCGTCCCTACGGGACTTCATTTCATCCAAGACCACCGCTAACCCAGCGTTTAAACGCTGGGCTATTCTCAGTCGTCCCTACGGGACTACTTGCAGGCACGGATGAGGGCTTCAGGCCCGCAGTTCGTCTTTCGCGCGGAAGCAACCCCCCCCCGAACGGTTACCAAGAATCATCCTGACACCTTCTCCCTGGTGACACCTTTTCCCTGGCGGTTAACGATGATCATCCTGACACGTGTTCCGCCTGCTGCCGGCTGAATAGGGTGAACGCCACAGCGATGAGTGCCACCGACATGACCATAATGACCAGCCGGGTTTGATCGTCGCAGAAGACCCGATCGTAATCGTAACCCGCCGGAAGGTAGGAGGCTGCCCGGGCGAGAACCGGTGGAAGCGAGACCGGCTGGGGCAGGAACGGCTCGTCACCCACAAGGGGTGACGCTTCACCGCCGAAGCGTGCCGCTACGCCCGCTGAGGATGACGCTGGGGGGGCGCCGGCAAGGGCGGGCAGAGCGACCGAAACGACCCGTTCGCCGTCCCGATGGAACCCGTACTCCCGCCGGGCCAATCTTGCGACCACACCGGGATCGCTGCGCAAAGCCATCAGCAGGCGACGCTGCTCATCAATATGGCGCTGAAGCGAATCGGCCCGGTGCTTCTGGACCTGCTCCGCCCGGGACAGGGCCTGATATTGGCGCCACTCCGGAAAAAGCACGCAGGGGGAGAGTGCGCCCAGGGCCAGGAGCAAGAGCATCCAGAAGACGATCGCCCCGCCGGTTGGGGAGGGAACGGTTCGCTCGCACGTTGCTGGAAGAGGATCACTCATCGATCGGGCCGGCGTGCGTGAAAGTCCCTGAGGGTTCGCGTGGCGGCGTCACCCACGAGTGCCAAGTCACGGATCGATTAAGGAGTGGGGTGCCATGCCCAAGCCGAAGGCGCGGGCATGTCTCTCGACAGCGCATGAGCATGGCCGCGCTCCGCTTGGCCATGGCACCCAATCGCTTCGTACGCATCAAAACACCTCTGACACAGCACTAGAGGTAACGCTGCACCGGTGCACTTACTTGTTCCAATACTCGCCGCCGTAGACCGCGGACATACCCAGGTGATCTTCGATCCTAAGCAGCCGGTTGTACTTGGCGATTCGGTCGCTGCGGCAGAGGCTACCGGTCTTGATCTGACCGGCGCCGGTGGCCACCGCGATGTCGGCGATGGTGGTGTCCTCGGTCTCACCGCTGCGATGGCTGATCACCGCGGTCCAGCCGTTGCGCATTGCCAGGTCGACTGCGGTGAGGGCTTCGCTCAGCGTACCGATCTGATTGACCTTTATCAGAATCGAGTTGCACGCCCCCATTTCAATGCCGCGTTTGAGCCGTTTGGGGTTGGTCACCAAGAGATCGTCGCCGACGATCTGCACCCGATCGCCCAGCTTTTCGGTCAAGCGCTTCCAGCCCTCCCAGTCGTCTTCCGCCAGGCCGTCCTCCAGGCTGCGGATGGGATACTTCTCGCACCAGTTAGCCCAATAGGAGATCAGCTCGTCGGAAGATACGCTTTTATCCGGGGCCGACTTGAAGAACCGGTATTGCCCGGTTTGCTTGTCGAACATCTCGGAGGTCGCGGGGTCCAGGGCTATGAAGATGTCCTCTCCCAGCTTGTACCCGGCCGCCTCGACCGCCAGGGCAACCACCTCCAAAGCTTCCTCGTTGGACTTCAGGTCGGGGGCGAAGCCGCCTTCGTCGCCGACGTTGGTGTTGTATCCACGATCGCGCAGCACTTTCCGCAGGGCATGGAAGCACTCCGCCCCCATGCGCAGGGCTTCACGAAACGATGGTGCCCCCCAGGGCTGAATCATAAACTCCTGAAAATCAACGTTGTTATCGCCGTGCTTTCCCCCGTTGAGAATGTTCATCATCGGGACCGGCAGAATCCGCGCTTTGGGCCCGCCGAGATAGCGGAAGAGCGGCAGGTTGCATGACCTCGCCGCCGCCTTGGCAGTGGCCAACGAGACCGCGAGAATCGAGTTGGCCCCCAGGCGGGATTTGTTCTCCTTCCCGTCCAGCTCGATCATCACCTGATCGACGTCCTCCTGATCGGTGGCGTCGAGCCCGATGATCGCACCGGCGATTTCACTGTTGATAAGCTCGACGGCGTTGAGAACCCCCTTTCCGCCGTAGCGCTTGGGGTCGCCGTCACGCAGCTCGGCCGCCTCATGCTCCCCGGTCGAAGCCCCGGAGGGCACCGCCGCTTCGCCGTAACTTTCATCCTCGAGAACCACCGTGGCCTCGACCGTCGGGTTCCCCCGGGAATCGAGGATCTCGCGTCCCTCAATGTGAACGATGGTGGTGGACATATTGACACTCCGTGCAGCCGTTGGCTGTCAGCTTGTGGCCGTCGCCCTTCAGCTTTCAGCGAGTAGGGTGCGTCGCGGACACACCCGGCGTCCGGGCAACCATTCCAGCAAGGGACGCACCCAGGATACACCCTGGCGCTTTCACCTGCCGAATCCCGCGGTAGTCTCCGTATCGGCTACTTCCGGCGAATCGCTCCAGCGCCCCGACCGATCGCACTATACTCGGTTCACGGTACCGGGCAACAAAGGGCGTATCGGATGTTAACACGCTTTGAATGCAGCCGGTCTGGATACCCGCACCGAATTCGGCTATTGTGGATAGGCAGGGTGCCGTTCACCCCTGCTGGTAGGCGTATGGAACAGTACAGGACTTATAGCCAACAGCTAACAGCCAAGAGCTGACACCCCATGACCCCGCTGCTTGTCGCCCATAAGATTCGCGTCGAGTTCGGCCCCCTGGTAGCGGTGCGCGACGTCTCCTTCGAGCTTGTCGGCGGGCAGCTTTTGGGGCTGGTCGGCCCCAACGGTGCGGGCAAGACGACGCTGCTGCGCGTGCTCGCCGGTCTGCACGCCCCCACGTGCGGCACGGGGCGTGTCATGGGCAAGCCGGTTCTGGGCGAGCACGAGGTCGTCCGGCATCACGTAGGCTTCGGGCCGGACGCCCCGCCGGCGTACGAGGATCTGACCATCCAGCAGTTTCTCACCTTCATCGCCGGGGCGTATCGCCTCTCATCGGATGAAGCCAACGAGCGCATCGACTTCTGGCTGGAGAAGCTGTGGCTCGTCGAGAAACGCGATGCGCCGATTAAGCACTTGTCGCGCGGGATGCGCCAACGCGTGACGCTGGCCCGCACGTTTCTGCCCAGGCCTCACGTCATTTTGCTGGATGAACCGCTGGTGGGTCTGGACCCAGCCGGGCGCATTCAACTGCGGAACGTTTTGGGCATGCTTCGCGATCAGGGCTGTGCGATGATCGTATCCTCGCACATCCTCTCCGACCTGGAGGAGGTCTCGACCCACATCGCGATCATCGAGAAGGGGAGCATCCTGCGATTCTGTCGGACCGACGCGTTGGATCGCGGTCACGACGAGCGGCGCACCTATCGGGTGACCACCGTAGACCACCGCCCGGACGATGGGGAACTGATCGAAGCCGTCGACGGAGTGAGCGCCTTGCGCCGCGACCACAACTGCTATACGTTCGATTATGTGGCCGATGACGACCAGGCCGCCCGGCTCCTGCGGCGGCTCATCGCCGACAACATGCGCGTCGTTTCCTTCACGGTGGTCAAGGCGACTCTCGAGGAGGCCTACCTCCGTAGCGGCGTGAAGCAGGTGGACTGATGGCCGAAGCGTTTCAACTTCCGATTCCCATGTGGCGGGTGCAGTACCACCTGTTGGGCGGCCATCGGCGTATGGTCGCGATCACCGCGGTCTACGCAGCCGTGCTTGCAGCAGGCGGAATCGGCCTTTCCCGCCTGATGCGCAACGAGCCGCCGGCCTCCGTCGCGGGCTGGATCCTCAGCGGTCTGTCCGTCATACAGATCCTGGTCGTGGTTCTCGGGGGCTGCAACTCGGTATACCGGGCCATGCTTCGGGACTACGAGAGCAGGATGATCGAGTCCCATCGCCTGACACCGATGTCCGACGTAAGCGTGGCAGTGGGGTACCTGTTCGGGTCCACGCTTCAGATCCTCTTGCTGTTCCTGGTGAATCTCACCGTTGGTGCTGTCGCGGCCCTGCTGGCCAACATTCCGGTCGGCGGATGGATCGCCGGCAACCTGCTCTTGCTCAGCACCGCCCTCATGCTCTGGGCGATGTTTGTGTTTGCCGGCATGCGCCTCGCGAAGCCGTCCAGCCCCGCCGCGGTTCTGCTGGGCATCGGGCTGCTGGGCATAGCTACCCCGTTTGTCCCCGGCGCCGGGCTCATTCTCGGCGTCTTCGGCATTCTCATGGGATTCTGGGTGAGCAGGGGCGCCACGGCAGTGGCCGACCTCGCGATCCTCATAGCGGTGGTGGTCCACGGCGTCATGACCTTTTTCTGGGTCTACGTAGCCGCGGCGAAGTACCGTCGGCCCGACCTGCCCGCGCTTAACGCATTGCGGGGCCTTGTGCTCCTGGCATTGTGGCTGGTCATTGCTTTCGGCGGTATTCACGCGTTTCAGCAGCTTACGCAAACGCGAATGGTCACATTTCGCGATGTCGTCGACCCTCACGCTCAGTGGATCTGCACGTTGGTTGGCTCGCTGATCGTCGCCACAATCGCACTGAGCGGGGCGGTAATGTGTCGTCGGCTGGTAACCCGCGGCGGCCTGCCGCGTGACTGGTCGGACCGCGTTTCGGATTTTCGCGTCGCCGTTCGTGCCGCAGTGATGATCGGGTTGCTGGCGGCGGTGGTGGGGGCCGGCGTCTGGCCCGATCTTGTGGAAACAACCGGTGCGGAAGACCTGCCCCGCTACGTTCTGCAAGTGAAGAGCTGGTTGTGGACTCTGGCTGCGTGTGTTGTGGCATTGATGGCCGTCCGTGGGGTCCTCAGGTTTGCCTGTTCTCTGTTCAAATCGCCCGGGATCCCCGTCGCGTTGTTCATCATTGTTGCTTGGGCAGCACCGCCGGTGGCCGACTCCATTCGCGCTGCGTACACCCGTGATTTCATGCAGCGGTCGTTCGAGTTGAGCTGGCTGCTTGGCTGCTCACCCATCGGCATCTTCATGGAAGCGTGGGCTGGAATGGGCATCGTGCTTTGGCCCGGCCTGCTCGTCCAACTCGCTCTGGCGCTGGGTTGCACATGGGTCGGCCGACGCGCCTGGACCAGCACGCGTCCTATAGCGGCATAACCCTGAGCCGGTACGCCTGCGATCAGTGCCGGCTAGGTTGGGCGGCACGCCACGTTCCTGCAATTGCGAATGGACATATGCGATCCACAGTGGAATCAGGGCCGTTAGATGCGCCCAATCCACATGAACTGAGATTCGGTAGCCATTGGATCTCCAAGAATCGGCAAGAAAATATCATCCTGCTCGTTTTCTCCTAACGGAATCAGTTAACATCTGTCAACTATTCTGATGTGTGAGGAACTGGAGTTGATCTGGACCCCTGGCTAGGAGAAAACACCATGGACGCGAGATTTTCTGTTGCACGGCGCGTGATTCGTGGCTTGGGTGGGCTGGCGATTGCCGCAGGCCTGTTGGCGACGCCGGACGCGGCATCGGCCGGGGTCGTCAGGGTCCGGGCTGTCTCCGCATCTCGTGTGAGGGTGCCTCCGGTGTACGAGACACGTGCTCGTCTGGTCACCATTCCGGCGCTCTACGAGACTCGGCTGCGACGGGTCTGGCACCAGCCGGTCTATGAGTATCGACGGGTGTATGAGGCGGTTGCGGGGCCGGTCGTTGTGCGTCGTACCGCGTCGCACTCCTCCCGCGGCCGGGTAGTCGGATACAGGAGGGTCAGGACACCCATACGGCCTATTGGGAAGGTCTGGGGGACGAAACGCGTCCTGGTTCGGGGCGGGTATTACGAAACGGTCTACGAGCGGGTGTGCGTGCGTCCAGCCACAACGCGAACGGTCTACGAGAAGGTCCTGGTTACGCCGGCTCACTGGGCGCCGGTTAGGGGCGGCAGCGGGTATATTCGCGTGGTCAGCACTCGGCGGATAGTGCCTGCCCCGCGGGGCGGAGTGCGGGTGGCCCTTTGCCTCGGACGTTGAGCCATCCGCCTCGGAGGGCGAGGCACACTGTCGCAAGGAACGCACGCTCCGGCCAAGGTGTATCGCCCGGGGCGTGCGTTTATCGCTATAAGCTGTTAACATCCTGCGTAGGCTAAGAGCGTCTATGATAAGGGAGGGCGCGGGCTCCCGCCAAGCGTACAGACCCGGGACGGGGCTCAGCAGGAGCTTCGCCCTCCCAATTCTGGTTCCCGCGCGGGTTCTTGAAAACGGTGTGTTATCATGCCGATGGCACGAGAGGGACTTCGGGAGATCATTTGGGCGACGCTGATCCTCGGCGGTTGCGCCGCGGGGGCGGTTTGGTTCTTTTGGCCTCTTGCGGTCCCGTTTCTCATCGTGTGGCTTTGGGTGCTCTCCTTCTTCCGCGATCCGAAGCGGGAGGGCGACTTTGCGCCCGGTGAGCTCTGTGCCCCGGCGGACGGGACGGTCACGGAAGTAACGGCGCTTGCTAAGCACGAAGCGATCGGCGGTCCGGCATATCGGATCGGCGTTTTCCTGAGCCTGTTCGACGTGCACATAAACCGGGCCCCGTGCGCCGGGACGGTGCAGGCCATTGACTACAGAGCCGGCGAATACCTCGATGCACGCAGTCCGGAATCGGGAGCGCGCAATGAGTCCAACACCCTGTTGATCACCCCCACCGGCTCCATGCCCGGGCCGGTCCAGGTGCGGCAGGTCGCGGGGCTGCTCGCCCGGCGGATCGTCTGTCATGTCAAGGTGAACGAGTTCCTAGATGCGGGTGCTCGCTTTGGCCTCATAAAGTTCGGCTCGCGGACCGAACTGATAATCCCGCGTCTGGAAAAAACCGAAATCACCGTCAAGGTTGGTGACAAGGTTCGGGCCGGGCTGACCATCGTCGCCCGGCAGCCGGTTGATGAATAGCGCATGACTATCGTAGGCAAACTACCTGACCCTCAAAAGCGGCGAGCCCGTCGTCGTCGGCTCAAGACGCTGGCGGTGGTGCCGACCCTTCTTACGCTGGGCAATCTTCTTTGCGGCTTCGCGGCGATCTACTTCGGATTGCGGGCCATGTACGAGCTTGGGGCGAGCTCGGCGATCTCCCAAGGGTCCGCGCTGCCCGGCAGTTTCTTGGAGCGCCTGCTGCCGTCCTTCCTTTCGTTCGGAGCCGGGCTCATTCTGGCAGGAATGGTCTTCGACGGTTTGGACGGGCTGATCGCCCGGGTGACGCGGAGCACCACGGACTTCGGCGGGCAGCTCGATTCGCTGGCTGACGTGGTCACATGTGGTGTCGCACCCGCGACACTTATGCTCGCGTTCATGACCCAGCAGCTTGCCGCAGACGGGGAGTTCGTCGGCGGGGCGATCGTTCCCTCGCCGATCAGCGAGCACTTTCTGGGTCGGGCTGCCTGGGTCTGCGCGGCGGTTTACGTAGCATTCACGGCCATTCGCCTCGCCCGATACAACGTGGAGCACGCCAAGGCGGACTTCGACTACAAGACTTTTCGCGGGCTGCCCAGTCCGGGCGCCGCAGCCGTCATCGCGGCCATGATCATTTTTCAGGATCAAGTGCCTGCCGCCAGGACGGTGATCCTTTTCGCATTGCCGGTGGCGGCACTTGCAACCGCACTCTTGATGGTCAGCCGGATCCCCTACCGCCGGCTTGACCAGACCTACCTTGTCGGCCGAAAACCGTTCGGCCAGTTCGTGTTCTTCATGGTGGTCCTGGCGGTGTTCTGGTCATACAAGGCTCCCACCCTGCTTTTCGGTTCGGTGCTGTTCGGACTTAGTGGACCGATCCTCTGGCTGGTTCGCACCCTGCGCGGGAAGCGCTCCGGCCCCACCACCACGGCCCAAGCGGACGAAGAGACGGGTGAGGGTCGGAAGCTGGCCTGAACTCACCTACCACACTTCCGCGCTTTAGGTTACGATGCGTGGCTCGGGGCGCGAAGCGTCCCTTGGAGCAGCGGGCGTCCGGCAACCTCAGGGAGTCTTAGGTGACCAGCGTGAGCGGTGATGCAGTCCGTGTGCGGTTTGCCCCCTCACCCACCGGCTACCTGCACATCGGCGGAGCCCGGACGGTTCTGTTTAACTGGCTTCTCGCCCGAAAGTCCGGCGGTTCCTTCATATTGCGCATCGAGGACACCGACCGGACCCGCCACGTTCCGGATTCGGTCCGGAAGATCCTTGACGACCTCCGCTGGCTGGGCATGGATTGGGATGAGGGCCCGGAAGTTGGGGGTGAGTGCGGACCGTACTTTCAGAGCGAGCGCCTGGACATATACAACAGCCACCTCCATCGGCTGCTGGAAGCCGGCGATGCCTACTACGCCTTGGAGACTCCCGACGAACTGAAGGCCATGCGCGAAGCCGCCGAGCGCGAAAAACGCGTGTTCGAGTATGCCAGACCCGATCCGACACCGACCGTCGAGCAAGGTCTGGCGGCGCGAGCCGCAGGTCGACAGGTGGTGGTGCGGTTCAAGATGCCCGAGACGGACATCACTATCGTTGACGACATTCTCGGGGAGGTGACCCTACCAGCCGGGCGCTTTGAGGACTTTGTAATACAGAAGGGCGACGGGTTCCCCACCTATCACCTCGCCTGCGTCGTAGACGATAACTTGATGAAGATCACCCACGTGCTCCGCGGGCAGGAGCATCTGATGAACACGCCCAAGCACGTCGCCCTCCAGCGGGCCCTGGGCTTTACCACCCCGCGCTACGCACACCTGCCGGTCATCTTCAACATGGACGGCAGCAAGATGGGCAAACGCGACAAGGAGAAAGCCCTCGCCCGCGGCGAGCAGCCCCCGGAGATCGACGTGCACGACTTTCGCACAGCCGGCTATCTGCCCGAAGCGGTGGTGAACTTCATCTCCCTTTTGGGCTGGAACCCGGGCGACGATCGAGAGCAATTCACACTCCAGGAGCTGGTTACGCTGTTCAGTCTGGATCGTGTCGGCAAGGCTAACGCCCGGTTCGATCGTGTCAAGCTCCTGTCATTCAACACCGACTGGTGCGCACGGGTCTCCCCGCAACGGTTGCTGGAGGCGTTTAAAGACTACCTGAGCCGCAGGCTTTCCCGGCGCGCCGGGACGCGAACGTCCGCGCAGGCTGAAGCCCGCGGCTCGGCGATCTGCAGTTCGGACGATGCCCGGCTTGCACGGCTCCTTCGAGCCTGCAAGGGATTTCGCACCTTCCCCGACGTGGAAAGCAAGACGCGGTTCCTGTTCACCGCCGACGAAAGCATTGAGTATCAGCCCAAGGCCGTCAAGAAAGTGCTCGAAAAGAACGACGGGGCCGGCTACGCGATGCTCGAACATCTGCTTCCAAAGTTCGAGGCCCTCACTCCAAGCGAGTGGACCGCCGGAGTGATCGAGGAACTTCTGCAATCCGTATGCCGAGAGGGCAACGCACCGAAGGGCAAAGAGCCCAGCGGCAAAGAGCCGAACGACAAAGACCCGGAGGGTAAAGATCCGGAGGGCAAAGAGGATCTTCGCCCTACCCCGTCCCCCATCAAGCTTGGCCAGGTCGCCCAGCCGGTGCGCGTGGCCATCACCGGCACTACGGTAAGCCCATCGATCTTCGAGAGCCTGGAACTTCTGGGAAAACCGGCTTCAATGGCCCGCATCAGGCAATGTCTCGCCCATCGGGCGTAGTATGGACCCCGCGCTCTATCGTGTGCACGTTCGCCGTGGTCATGGCCCACATTCTACGGGGCATTTTCCGGAGATATGTGGGTAATAGCGAGGCTTTGGAGCAATCTCCGTTCTTGTGTAGTCCCGGCGCGCCGGGACCCCCCGTGGCGGCCGTGGAAAGGCGCCTGTTGTTCCCTTATATCCCCGCTACACGAAAACCGAGAATGCTCTGACCCGCGCCAACCCCTTGCCTCTGCGGCAGGGCAAAGACTCTTCTTGCTACACGCCTCGGCTCATTTCCCAGGTAGACGTTGACCGCACTGAGCGCAGTAGACGGCGTACGGACGGTTTATCTCCTGACACCGCGGACATCGCTTGGACGAGCGGCGCGTGGAGGTCGCCAGGAAGACCACCACCGCAACCACGGCGATGCAGATAAGCTGCTCTTCGGCCAACGCTGTTGCACTTCCCAAAACGAAGCAATCGGCTGCTCACACCTTTGAGCCTATCCCATGACCTTTGTGGCACCGGTTTTCAACCGGTGGAACAACCCGGTTACAAACCTGTACCGCAGGTTCAGGATAGCCTCTCAACAGGCAGCCGGCGCTCATCAACGGCCGGGGCCGCCCTCGTGGTCCGTGGCGAGGGACTACTTCGAGAGGGCGCGCAGCTCCTTGCATCGCTTGTAGAATTCCACGATGGCCTGGGCCCTCGCCCGCCTGGCGTCGTCGGCGACATTCACGGCTTCCTGTTGAAGTTCGATAGCTCGATCGAGGTTGCTGATCTGATACTGGGCCAGGGCATGGATCTCGATCGCGTCGACGTCGCGTCGGCTTGTGGCTTCGTACGCTGCCTGGGCGGCCTTCAGGGCCGACGCCGGTGTGCGGAAGGCCAGATTCTGGTTGTTGCACAGGACCGTCGCCAGTCTCAACATCGCCTGTGCGTCGCCCGCGTGTTTGGCGATGTGGGCTTTGCACCAGGAGCGGTACGCCTCTCTGTCCTGCAAGTGATCGATGTGAATCTGGAGGAGGAAGTTCACGCCGATCTCGTTGCCGGGGTCCGCCTTCAGCACTTCCAGAAGACCATCCCAGACCCTCTGCCATTGGCTTGCCTGCACTGCGGGAACCACCAGCCGCTGCAACAGCTCGTCCGCCTCCGCTTCGGCCTTCGCGCTGGCCTGTGCGGCGCCTACATCGTACGTACCACGGACCAACTCCCCGACGACGTTCTCGATCGAGGGATCGAGCGGGCTGCCTTGCCAGGCGATCCTGCCCTTCTTGTCGATTAGGAAGGAGTGGGGAATGCCCACAACCCCGGCGGCGGTCATGTAAGCATCCGTGGTGGCCATGTCCCGGTCGATCGCCACGGTGTAGCTCATGTTGCGGCCCTGCTGCTTTACAAAGCGGCGAATCGCCGCGGGAGTGTTGCCCCGGAAATCCGGCGCGGTTACGCCGATGATGACCAGATCGTCCTTGAACTTGTTCTGGATCTTTGTCAGCTTGGGCACGCTGATCTTGCAGGGCGGGCACCAGACCGCCCAGAACTCCACCATGTAGATTTTTCTGCCAATATCCTTCTTCAGATTCACCGCTTCACCCTGGACCCACTCAGCGATCCTCAGTGGAGGCGCGGCATCGCCGACGCCCAGCGCCGCCCGCGCCTCCGCGCCGGCTGATCCGACCAAGGCCAGGACGGCAAGCGAGCACGTGGTTCGCATGATCACGAATGACAACTCCTCTTTGATTGACGGTTAACACGACCCAGGAAGCGCCCCAGGCCAACATCAGCCCATCATAGTCTAACCGACAAAGCCGCCAGAAGGCCAGCGGTTTCCCGGATTCCCTGGTTATCGGGCCGGTTGGCGACGCGGCGACCCTCCAGAGGAGGCAGGGACAAACGCCGCCGGCGCTGATTTCCGGTGACCTTTCACACCGGGCGGTTCCTTCACCGCAGAGATCGCGAAGAGCGCAGAGAAAATGACCGTTCTCTTGGGGCGGTGATTGCTCAACACTGGTTCATTCATCGTTGGTCGAAGGTCCGAGGTCCAAGGTCGACTTTGCACCTTCCCCTTTCCCCTTTCCCCTTTCCCCTTTCGACCTTCGACCTTGGCCAATACCAGGGGCATTTGATTCGACCTATTACTATGTATCTCTGCGCTCTCTGCGGTGAATACTTTCGTAAGATGTTGTCGGAAACCGGCAACTCGCCGGGGAGCGCGAACAGTTACACAAGGCCCGTGCCACACCCAGACGGCTATGCCCCGCCTGCAGCCCCCGCCCGCGCGGCGGAGAGCTTACGCAGTCGGCGACAGGCCTCCTCGAGATCGGGCATCTGCTTGGCGTAGCAGAAGCGTAGCTGGCTCTCCCCGTCAGCGGGAATCCGATAGAAGGCCGATCCCGGGACGGTGGCCACCCCGACCTGCTCGAGAATCGCCTCGGTGGCGGCCGTAGCCCCGGGCCAACGCCCCGGCTCAAAGGCTGCAAGAAGGTAGTAGCTCCCCTCCGGTACGTATGGGGTGAACCCGATCTCGCGCAGCGTGTCGACCAGCAGCGTGCGCTTCGCAAGATAATCCGCCCGCATCTGCCGGTAGTAGCTCTTCGGCAGACCAATCCCCGCCACAATGCCGTGCTGAAGAGGGGCCGGGGCACAGATGTACAGAAGATCGTTCACAACCGCCATGCGACCGATGATCTCAGCCGGGCCGACCGCATACCCGATCCGCCAGCCGGTTACGGCATAGGTCTTGGACGCCCCGCTGATGGTGATCGTGCGCTCCCGTGCCTGGGGAAACCTGCCCACGCTGAGGTGCTCCCTGCCGTCGTAGGTGATGTACTCGTAGATTTCGTCGGTGAAGATCCAGGCATTGTGCCTGTTGGCCAGGTCGGTAATCTCCCGCAGCTCCGACTCGGTGAAGACCTTGCCGGTCGGGTTGCCCGGCGTGCAGATCAGAATCATCCGGGTCCGGTCGGTAAACGCCGCCTCCAGGTCCGCCTTGCTGTAGGACCAGTCCGGCGGGCGCATGTCAACGTAGTTGACCTTCACGCCGACAAGCTGCAGCAGGTTGACGTGGTAGCTGTAAAACGGCGAGAAGACGATGCACTCGTCGTCCGGGTTGAGCGTGGACAAGGTTGCACACGCAAACGCCCCAGCCGAGCCCACCGTTACCGCCACTTGGGTCTCCGGATCGCATTCGATGCCGTTGAACTCGCCCATCTTGCGGGCGACAGCCTCACGAAGCTCGGCGATCCCCCGCAGATTGGTGTAGGTGGCGTGGTCCTGGTCAATCGCCCGTTTGGCCGCCTCTTTCACCGCCGCAGGAGCCGGCTGATCGCACACACCCTGCGAGAGGTTGACCCCGTTTACCGCGGCGCAAATGGCCGAGAAGCGGCGAATGTCCGATTGCCGAATCGTCTTAACCCGATCAGCCAGGGGTGCGTTCACGTTGTCTCTCCTAAAGGTTCGGCGGTCCCGGCGGCGCATGTTTGGACTCAACAAGAGCCTCAGAGCGTGTACGATAAGGGAGGGCGAGGCTCCCGCCGAAAGGGAGGGCGAGGCTCCCGCCGAGCCGCGTACAGACCCGGGACCGGGCTCAGCAGGAGCTTCGCCCTCCCAAAACTGGTTCCCGCGCGGCTTCTTGAACACGCTCTCAGGCTCGGACCCCGCGCAGCACCACGATCTCCAACCCGCAGGATTATACCCGACTCGCCCGCTTTTCGGAAGGGGCGGACCCGTCCCGACCGGGAGTGTCTTGCACTCATTCGACGGTATCAGGTGCTTGGCCCGCACGGCGGACCCAACGTGCCCGGCTCGCATTCTCGCGTTACACACTGGCGGACAGGTCGCCAGAGCCACCCGGCAAGCACATACCCATCGCGCTAGGCGGATCGCTGGAGGAGTCAGTCGTTTGTCGCGGTCCAGTATTTCTCCAGGTGCCACATCGGTTCGGCTGGCTGCAAACACGATCGCAGCTGATTGATCAGGATGCGATACTCCGCTTCATCCAGTTTCGTCCATCTTGTCTTACGCCACTCCTTCTTGTGCGGACTCTTAACCTCGTCCGCCCTTGAGAGTTTCTGCAGGAGTATTCTGTCGATAGGGGGATGTGCAACCTTGGCGAGACTTGAGTCCGGGTCCGCCCCGACGATAACCATCGTCTTGAGATAGACTGCTATCAACTTGGCAGCCCTGCCGAATGTCACATTCTCGACTCCCTCGTTGGAAAGGTGCTCCACGATGCTGCGACACCACTGTAAATGTGAGGTGTCAAAGGCATCCTTGGAGGTGTCCAATGACATGGGATCTTGCAGGAACTCCACCACACCCGATTGCTCTAGTGCGTCCGCAAGCGTGGCAACATCTGTGAGCCCTCTCTGAGCTGCTCTTGCCGCGGCCCAAGCCGCAAATCGATGCTTGTGCGTGAAGTAGCTGTATTCCAACACTCCCCTGTCTCCATCCCCTCGCGGAATGGGTTCGACATGCTTGACCGTCCCAATCGGCAGCCAACGTCCAAAGGACATGGACCACCCCGGCAAGCTGGGGCTTGCCCCGAAAAACGAACTTATCCCCTTTTGCCCTGAGAGCAAGACCAAAAGCGGGCGTCTCGGCGAAGAGGTTTGGCCCGCAGCTCGGGGAACGTCTCAACCTTGACGGGCGCGAGCGGGGGACTATGCTGGGCAGTCCGGCTTGGACAGGCTCGACGCAACAGTGCGCCGAAACACGCGCCGACGTGAGCGTCGGCGGACCGCTCCCTTACGGTCGCGGTTCGGATCGTCGGCGCCGAATCGCGCGCGGTCATTCAGGGGGCGGATGCTACAACGTTCGTTGAGGGAGAATCATGCAGGACGTATTACGCAAGCTCGGGATCGAACGGGTCAGCCCGGGCGGTTTCTGCGGGGAGTGGCTTGGCGGGGGCGAGGCCCTCGAGTCCATCTCACCGATCGACGGCCAAGCCATCGCCTCGGTCACGCAGGTGACCCCCAACGATTACGAGCGCATCGTCACCCGTGCTCACGCAGCCTTCCTGAAGTGGCGTGAGGTGCCCGCACCGATTCGCGGGGAGACGATTCGGCAGCTCGGCAACGCCCTCCGCGAGCACAAGGCTGAGCTGGGTGAGCTGGTCACCCTGGAGATGGGCAAGATCCGCCCCGAGGGTGAAGGCGAGGTTCAGGAGATGATCGACATCTGCGACTTCGCCGTCGGGCTTTCGCGGCAGCTCTACGGCCTATCCATGCACTCGGAGAGGCCCGGCCATCGCATGTACGAGCAGTGGCACCCGCTGGGGGTGGTCGGGGTGATTTCCGCGTTCAATTTTCCGGTGGCGGTCTGGGCGTGGAACAGCGCGATCGCCGCGGTTTGCGGCGACGCCGTCCTGTGGAAACCATCGTCGCAGACGCCGCTGACGGCCATCGCCTGCACGAAAATCGCCGAGCGGGTGTGCGCGAGCACCGGCGTGGATCCGGCGATCTTCAGCCTGGTCATCGGCCCGGGCAAAGCGATCGGCGAGCGGCTCATCGGCGATCGGCGGATCCCCCTGGTCTCAGCCACGGGAAGCTGCCGGATGGGCTACCGCGTGGGGGAGGCGGTGGGCAAGCGCCTGGGCAGGACCATCCTCGAGCTGGGGGGGAACAATGCCATAATCGTGTCACCAAGAGCGGACATGGAGATGGCGGTGCGGGCGATCCTGTTCGGAGCCGTGGGCACCGCCGGCCAGCGATGCACCTCGACCAGGCGGATAATCGTGCAGGGGTCGATCCGTGATGAACTTGTCAAGAAGCTGACCGCCGCCTACGGGCAGGTTTCCATCGGCAATCCGCTCGAAGCCGGGACCCTGATGGGCCCGTTGATCAACACCTCAGCCGTCGACGACATGATGGCGGCGATCCAAAAGATCAAACAGCAGGGCGGGGAGATCATCGTCGGCGGCGAGAAGCTGTCGGGCGAGAAATACGCCGGCGGATGTTACGTAACGCCCTGCATAGCCGCCGCGCGAAACGAGTTTCCCATCGTGCAGGACGAGACCTTCGCCCCGATCCTGTACATCATTGTTTACGAGACGCTCGATGAGGCGATAGACCTGCACAACGGCGTGCCCCAGGGGCTCAGCTCGGCCATCTTTACCCGTGATCTGCTCGAGGCCGAGCGGTTCTTGTCTGCCGTCGGCAGCGACTGCGGAATTGCCAACGTCAACATCGGGACCAGCGGGGCGGAGATCGGCGGAGCCTTCGGCGGCGAGAAGGAGACCGGCGGCGGCCGGGAGTCCGGCTCCGACGCCTGGAAAGCCTACATGCGCCGCCAGACCAACACGATCAACTACAGCACGGAACTGCCCCTTGCACAGGGAATAAAGTTCGGGGATTAGCTTGCGGGGCGTAGCCGTCACCCGGTATCATCGTGCACCGTAGGGCGTCTCGCCCGTTGCGGTTTCACCGTTTGCGCCGGCTAAGCATCTAGCTAGTTCCTGTTGCACGGTCGGTGATCGGTTGTGCGCATTGGCGGAAACCCCGGAAATCGTAGGGGTTTTCGGTTTTGTGCGCAGACCGAGGCCGCCT
>SDBU01004317.1_pt1 | contig 17512 bp, 20 predicted proteins | sample 2277071 | NCBI WGS metagenome assembly SDBU01 (sample SAMN10397929, study PRJNA504765) | marine sediment metagenome | isolation source: marine sediment core GS08_GC12, 126 cmbsf | place: Arctic Ocean: Gakkel Ridge, Loki's castle | collected 2008 | reverse complement strand
TTCCACACGGTGGTAGCCATAGGTTCGGCTTGGTGTTGCTGGCCGTCTCGCTATTGCCATGGCAAACAGGGCCAGCCCTAAGGCCAGCGCATCAACCAGCATGTGCCCGGCATCACCAAGCAAAGCCAGGCTATGGCTGAGGATACCGCCTATAATCTCGAACACCATGACCACCAGTACGATGCCCAGGGCAATCTTTATGGGGCGATTACCCATTGAAGTTAGGTGACCGGTTTCGTGGTGATGATGTTCCATTTTCTTATCTCACTAAATATAGTCCCGCAAAACCATAATCCCCTACCTTAAATTTTAGCTGATTCTGACATTACTAACAACTTTTTTATCTTAGCTTTAGCAACTCGAGAAACATTGCCTTCTACTTGCGTGGTAAACAGCCACGTGATAGAATTTTGATGGAAATACTAGTTGGGTAGCTACGGTTACAGGGGGTAGGTTGAAGGTAAGGGTAGATAGAGATTTGTGTCTTGGTGTGGGTAATTGCGTGGTGTACGCGCCAACGGTCTTCAAATTTGATGAAGAGAACAAGGCAGTAGTTCTCGTTCCCTCCTCTGTTGATGATGATAATCTGTTGGAGGCTGCGGAAAGCTGTCCTGAGAATGCTATCATCCTTGAGGATGACCAGGAAAACCAGTTATATCCCTGAGTTTGGAGTAGCGATTGTCAATATTCCCTAATTTACTTGGTTTGCAAAAAGCCTCTGCTGGGCCCCATTGCTGGGAACTGAGTGCCTGGAGAGCCAATGACGGAATTTCAAAACTGTATCGCCGAATCAAGGAAAGAAGTGGCTGAATTAGCCGGTGAGGGACTATCTCGTGAAGTTTGGGAAGGGAAGGAGTGGGGCGTGCGAGTCTATCTGAGACACACCCGGAAGTTGCTTGAAGCCCACACCCAGAGTGAACTGGAACTTTTTCATAAACTACGAGGTGAACTGAGGGGTCATAAAGGGGAATGATTATCCCAGAATGAGACCAAAGTCATATACAGAGGATTCTCTCCTGAGCTAAATTATTAATGAAGCCATAAAGGGAAACTGCATTATAAAGGTTAATCTTCGTATTAACCAGGGAGTGAAACTACATTACCTTGAAAGCAATTGGGAGAGAGCTAGCCAGCTAGTCGACTTTATGTTATACTCTCTGCACCAAAAAATAGATTGGCTGTTAGAGGTTATGGTTTAAGGGATAAGGAAATGAGAAACGTGTATCTGGATAATGCCGCAACCACTCCCATTCACCCTGAGGTTCGCGAAGTGATGCTGCCTTACCTGGGGGAGGCCTTTGGTAACCCATCCTGTATTCACAGCTGGGGAGATACTGCCCGGGAAGCCATGGAAGCGGCTCGAGCCCAGGTGGCTCAGCTTATCGGAGCCACTGCCGAGGAGATAATATTCACCGGCAGTGGCACTGAGAGCAATAATTTCGCAGTTAAGGGACTGGCGCTGGCACAACAGAATAAGGGTAAGCATGTGGTCGTCTCAGCTATTGAGCATTTCTCGGTGCTGCACTCGGCAAAAACTTTGGAAAAATGGGGCTTTGAGTTGAGCCTGGTTCCGGTAGATAAGTATGGCGTAGTTGACCCCGCCGATGTACGGCGAAGCCTAAGAAAGGACACCGTACTGGTATCTATCATGCATGCCAATGGTGAGGTCGGCACCATACAGCCGATACGGGAGATTGCCCAAATAACCAGGGAGAGTAATGTAGTCTTCCACACTGATGCCATCGCTACGGCGGGCACCATACCCGTGGACGTGAAGGAGCTGGGGGTGGACGCCTTGAGCTTGGCGGGAAACCAGTTCTATGGTCCAAAGGGGGTGGGTGCTCTCTGGGTACGGAAGGGGGTGCGCATTACACCCCTCCTCGATGGTGGCGTGCAGGAGGGAGGACGGCGTGCCGGCACGGAGGATGTCCCGGCTATTGCCGGTCTGGGCAAGGCGGCGGAACTAGCCGAGGCTAACATGCCGGCTCGAATAGAGTACCTTACCCACCTCCGTAACCGCTTGCTGACGGAATTGCCAGCTAGGATTGACCATGTGGTGGTCACCGGTCATCCCCAGCAGCGCCTCCCGGGACACGCCAGCTTCTGTGTGGAGTTTATTGAGGGTGAATCAATGCTGATGTTGCTAAATAGTCAAGGGGTGGCGGTCACCAGCGGCTCGGCGTGCACATCAAGGGCGCTTAAGGCCTCTCATGTGCTTATTGCCATGGGACTATCTCATGCCGTGGCCCAGGGTTCCCTTCTCTTCAGCCTGGGTATAGATAATACCGCTGAAGATATAGACTATGTACTTGAGGTGCTACCGCCTATTGTGGATAGGCTGCGGCAGATGTCGCCACTCTATTCTAGTTTTACTAAGAGCAAAGGAGGCAGATAGTATGCCGGTTTATGGCGAAAAGGTCATGGAACACTTCATGAATCCCCGTAACGTGGGGGAGATTGAGGATGCTGATGGCATTGGGGAAGTGGGTAATCCAATATGCGGGGATATGATGAGCTTTTACATTAAGGTCACCGACAACCGTCTGGCAGATGTTAAATTCAAGACCTTTGGTTGCGGGGCAGCGATTGCTGTTTCCAGCATGGTCAGTGAGATGGCTATGGGCAGGACACTGGAGGAAGCGATGAAAATCACCCCTAAAACAGTGGCCGATGAACTGGAGGGACTGCCCAAGCAAAAGTTACACTGCTCCAATCTGGGTGCCCAAGCTTTACATAAAGCTATTAAAGATTACCAGAGCAAAAAGAAAAAAGCGGGAGGAGGGAGGAAATGATGGAAGCAGAGCCTAAAGCAGAAAGAGAACGTCGTTTTTGCCCTTACTGTGACGAGGAGATAGGAGAAGTGTCATTTCCCTACTGCGGGGCTTGTGAAGTACCCATATTCTACTGTCCCCGGTGCCGAAAGCCGGTATCCCGGGATAAGAGACTCTGTCCCCATTGCGGGGCTGAGATTAAGGGCGAGAAAACCTGAGAGGGGAGAGCAAGATGTGTCTTCTAAGCCCCCCTGTTGTAGGAGGTTTGGGCTATGGTGGATTCCAGGCCAGCGAAACGGGCTCATCAAATCTTAGATTGTATTGGCCTCTACTGTCCAATGCCGATTCTAAAAACCAGAGAGGAAATGGACAAACTTGCCATTGGCGAAATCCTGGAGGTACTGGCCGATGACCCGGCTGCTGAGGCCGACCTCAAGGCTTGGGCCAAGCGGACCGGGCAGACAATACTTGAGATAGAGAAAACCGATGAAGGTATGAGGTTTCTCATACAGAAAGAAAAATAGGAGGTAGTTATGGCTGACAAAAAGAATATCCTCTATGTTCAAACAAGCGGTGTTGATACCCCAAAACGCCTTTACTCGCCTTTCGTCCTGGGCATGACCGCCAAGGCGATGGATATTGATGCGACCATTTATTTCCTGGGTCTGGGAATAACAGTGGTAAAGAAAGGTGAGGCGGAGAAGGTCAAAGAGGGCGACTTTCCCACCGTGAAGGAAATAATGGACCAAGCAGCGGCAGCCGGTGTCAAATTCTTGGTCTGTGAACAGAGTACGCAGTTGCTCAACCTCGACCGGGGAGCCTTCATACCGGAAGCGGAGATTGTCGGCGCGGCCACGCTGAACGACCTAGTTCTCGATGCTGACGCCACTATGTGGTTCTAGGTAAAGCAAAACATAGGCCTGCCTCCCAAGACTATCTAAGGGAACTAACTCCCAGGACTTGGCTAGGTTTTCCATCCGACGCCGAATTTGAAGAAGACACATGAGTGAAGATGATCCCCCAAAGAGAGTGAGGGAGGCAGCAGAGTGACGAGGCAGATAAGTCTGTTGGTTAACGATGTGCCTACTTGACTATTTTGTCCAGGGACTTATTGACCATACTATCGGGGGCATGGTCTCCTCGCTAAAGGGAGTGGGCAAGATAGATAGGATAAAAATAAATATCAGTAGGTAGGCGTAGACTTGAGCTTGCTCTTGACCCAACAATCAGCCGGATGTACTTCACTGCTGGCTTACCACGAAATTTCTCAGGGTTCCGATATTCTCTATTTTGACTTCGACCACATCACCCGGATTCATGCGGCCGATGCCTGAAGGCGTCCCGGTAGCGATAACATCACCTGGCAGCAGTGTCATTACCCTGGAAATAAAGCTTATCAGTTCAGCTATCCCGAAGATAAGGTCGCTGGTGCGGGCATCCTGGCGTAGCTCGCTATTGAGATAGGTCTCCAGTTTCAGGTCATCTGGGTCAACCTCGGTCTCAATCCAGGGACCTATCGGGGCGAAGGTATCGTACCCTTTGGCCCTAGTCCACTGGCCGTCTTGCTTTTGGTCATAGCGTTCGGAGACGTCATTAAAGCAGGTGTAGCCCAGCACGCAGCCCTTCACTTTGCCCTCTGGCATATCCTTTGTCTTTCTGCCGATGACCACGCCCAGCTCGCCTTCGTAGTCCACACGCCTCGAGGAGCGCGGCAAGATGATTTGCTCATCGGGGCCGATAACCGCGGTGGATGGTTTGAGGAAGATTAGCGGAACGGAGGGTAAGGGCAGTTTGGTCTCTTCAGCGTGGCGACGGTAGTTCAGCCCCAGGCAAACCATCTTGGATGGAATGCAGGGAGCAAGTAGCCTCACCTTACCTAGTTCATAGGTACCCCCGTCAAGCGTAAAGGAGCTGCCAGGACCTCTAAATTGAGTGAAGGGACTACCTTGAAAGCCGTGTATAACCTTGCCATCTAATATCCCGTATTTGACTTTGCCTTGAGTGACAAAACGAACGATTCGCAACTTTGCCTCCTCTTCAGTCATTATGTCTCCGTGATTGTTTATTAACCTCACCCCCTTAATCCCCCCCTTCCCTTATTAAGGGAAGGGGGTCAGGGGGATAGGTTGCTAAACGACCTCTGTTTCCGTTCTTTGAATTATAGCTGAAGATTTGTTAGAATAACAAAGGTTTTCAGCGGATTTAAGGAGATATTGAAGTGAATAATGATTTTGACCGGTTTAAGGGTTCGACGGACTATATTGCCTCCGAGGATTTAAGAAAGGCGGTTAACGTGGCGGTCGCCTTACAAAAACCATTGTTGGTGAGGGGCGAGCCAGGGACGGGTAAGACATTACTCGCCAGCAGTATTGCTCGAGGACTGGATAAAAAGTTGAATATCTGGAACATAAAGTCAACCACCAAAGCTCAGGAGGGATTGTACGTATATGATGCCGTTCAGAGACTCAATGATAGCCGCTTTGCTGATACAGACGTCTCTGATATAAGGCACTATATAAAACTAGGCAAGCTCGGAGAGGCATTCACCTCATCGGAGCAAGTAGTTTTGTTGATTGATGAGGTAGATAAGGCTGACCTGGAATTTCCTAATGATCTGCTCAATGAATTGGACGAGATGTCCTTCTACATTCCAGAAATTAGGGAAACCATTACCGCAATTCATCGGCCTATTGTTATCATAACCAGCAATGCGGAAAAGGAACTCCCGGATGCCTTTCTGCGGCGGTGTGTATTCTATTATATTGAGTTCCCCGCGCCAGAGGCAATGGAGGAGATAGTCAGGGTTCATTTTCCGGATATTCAGGGTGGTCTGCTTCGTGAAGCGCTGAAGACCTTTTATATGTTGCGGGAGGTTGAGGATTTCCGGAAGAAGCCATCAACTGCTGAATTGATAGATTGGATAAATGCTCTCATCGCCGGCGGAATTCCTTATGAGCTTGTGGCCAAAGAGGTGCCGTTTCTCGGCACCCTTCTTAAGAAAGAGACTGATTATGCCTATTTTATGAACACTGTCATGAATAGACGGATTAGTACCTACGGTACTAAATGGCGTGATTAGACATGTTCACTCACTTCTTTTATATTCTTAAAAAGAGGAAGGTGCCGGTATCAATTACAGAGTGGCTGACCCTGATGGAGGCGCTGGCCAAGGGTCATATTGCCAGTATCGATGATTTTTATTATCTGGCACGGGCGCTCCTGGTCAAAAGCGAAGCCTATTACGATGAGTATGATGTTGCCTTTCAAGAGTATTTTAAGGGTATAGAGCCTCCTGCGGACATCAGGGAGCAAGTCCTTGACTGGCTAAAGGACCCCATAAATCAAATGCTGGTTTCTGAAGAAGAGAAGGCCCTCCTTGATGCCGTGGATTTGCAGCGGTTAATTGAGGAGTTTGAAAAACGGCTTCGGGAACAAACAACACAACACGATGGTGGCAGTAATTGGATTGGTCGAGGCGGCACTTCCCCCTTCGGTCATTCCGGCCATGGTCCGGCAGGCGTTCGGATTGGCGGTGAATCCGGTGGGGGGCGGGCACTTAAGGTTGCTCAGGAAAGAAGGTTCCGCAATTATCGCCATGACCTTACCCTCGATGTGCGCCAGATAAAGACGGCACTGAGGGGACTGAGACAGCTGAGCCGAATTGGTCCTGTGGATGAACTGGATTTAGAGGGGACTATAGATGCTACTGCAAAAAATGCTGGCGAAATTGAACTTCTCTGGCGGCGAAGCCGGCAGAATGCGGTGAATCTGCTGTTGTTAATGGACGTCGGTGGGTCTATGGAGCCCTATGCCCAGCTGTGCAACCGCCTTTTCTCTGCGGCCCATTCGGCCAGTCACTTCAAAGATTTCAGATATTTCTTTTTTCATAACTGCATTTATGATCAGCTATTTACTGACGTTGAGCGGAGCACGGCAATAGATACCCATTATATCCTGCAGAACCTTGAGCCGGGCTGTAAAGTGGTGCTGGTCGGGGATGCGCGGATGGCGGTATCGGAGCTAACCGAGAGATATGGAGCTATTTATTACTATGAGCAAAATGAGACTCCGGGTATCCTATGGCTGAAGCGGATTGCGGAGCACTTTAGCCACTGTATATGGTTAAACCCGGCGGAAAAATACTTCTGGAATCACCCGACAGCCGTAGCGATTGGCAAGCTGTTCCCCATGTTCGAGTTGACTTTAGATGGCCTTGACCAGGCCATTAAGAAGTTAGTGGTAAAGAGATAAGAATGCATTTGAGGTTAGCCGGAATAGCCAAAGTAAGCTTTATGTGGGCTGTGTGTCTTGCTTTTGATAGTTCCGCAGGCTCCGTTTGATTATTTCCAGTAGAGTAGTATTTTCATACATCTCGTGCATTCTTTGGGCTAATTGGAGCATTCTCTCGTTAGTTCTATTCTGGGCGTGCTCCAAGGCTTCCAGCTTTTCTTCTATGCCATTTAGTGCTGGTTGAAGTGGCCCGAGGGTAGCCTGGAATTGATACGCCTTCTCTAAATCCTGGCTTAAGCTATTAACCTTCAGCTCAAGCTCCGCTACCAGTTGCTCCTTTTGGCGAAGTGTCTCCGCAAGCTCTGCTTTCTGAGATTCACTAGCCAATAGCTTTGTGTGCGCCTCATTCGTTACCCTTTTCCTTGTCTCGGTTTTCAGCTCAGATTCAAGGTGGACGCTTGCCAGGCAAGCCGTACAGTATATAGCAGCCCCTTTCTCTAGCTCGGTCCGGCACTGAGAGCAAACGAGATGGTGAGGCTGGTATTGCCTGGTTGAGCGGCACTCCTTGCAGCGGCCGGGCAAGGTGAAACCTTTCAGTTCATAAAACTCTTGCTCAGCTTTAGGGAACACAAATTCCTTACCGCACTGGCGGCAGGTCAGGTTTATATCGGTATCTTTCGACACTTAGGCTGCCTCCCTGCATCGGGATTCTCGGCTTATAACTTGTAACTTCTATATCATTTTAGACTAAATGCCAATTTCAAGCAAGATTAATTGTGTTACTCCATTACAGCTAGTCAAATATATCTTACCAGATTGACACTTTCTGATAAATATTCCTTCTTATATATTATAACGCATAAGACGCCAGTTGGTTACTAGCGACATGCTAAGCCAAACCAGAAAAGAAGCATTGCTGAAATTTACTGGGCTGCCTGGTTTTGTATTGACCCTTGTCCAGTCACTTTTCTATGTTTGGCACGCCGTTTACCGGCCCACAAATCACGAAAGAAGCTTCGGTCTAGTAGATGCCGATTATCGGCTACATTTAACAGGTCCTTGGATACCCCGCTCTCGAAGTAGGCTACCTCAGCATGCTTGCCCATGTTCTTCACTGCTTGGAGGGCATAGGCGAAATCAGAGTCCCCGCTCACCAGCACTGCAATATCGTAGAAGTTATTCCAAGCGAAATACAACAGGTCTGTGGCCAGCATAATATCTATGCCCTTCTCCACAGGGATACCCTGGGTTAATTTGGTACTGCCTAGTCGAACCTCTAGATATGGCGTCTTGCGCAGGATATCAAGGAATTCCTGTTGGTCTCGAAAGCCATCAGGCCGTTGCGCCGGGTCTTGCAAGACGTTGTAATAATATGTTCGGAACAAGCGCCTCGATCCACAGAGCTTACCAGTGAACTCAGCAAAGTTGAGGTCGTAACGTCTAAAGTTACTTCGTAGAGCGTGATATAAATTACTCCCGTCTATGAAGATAGCTACTCTGTCTTCCATAATCTGCTCCTCTTTAAGATTTGCTAGGGCTCTTGACGGCATTCACATTTCTAAAAGCTATTATACACTGAGAACGCCTACTATTCCACTTATCCAAGCTAGTATTTCAAGATTTATCTTTACCAAATGGGATGCAAGCGGTTATAATAGACCAGTATGTTCAGATTCTCGGTTGTAGTCGGAGGTGTAGCTTGGTTTGTTTATATGTGACCTCTGTAGATGAGGGCGTCGGTAGGACCACAATTTGCGCTGGGCTGGGTAGGCATTTGCTGGAGAGCGGCAAGAAGGTGGGTTTCTTCAAACCGATTATTGGTGAACAGCCATCAAAAAAAGCTATTGACCCTGACGCCTTGTTTATGAAACGAGCTTTGGATTTAGATGAGGCTGTGGACAGTCTCTGTCCGGTCATAGGCAACCAGGACGAGTTGGCAAGCCAGGTTAAAAAAGACTATACTAAGATTTCTTCAGGTAGAGATGTCGTTATCACTGAGGGCATATTTGAGCCGGGCATAATTCAGGCACTGGATGCCAGGGTAATTGCGGTTGAAGGTTATTCTAATCAGTCAGCCGGGGTGAGGTTTGTTGACCACTATAAGGATTTGGGGAAGTATTTACTGGGTATAATATTGAATAAAGTGCCAGAAAGTAAACTTGAGCGTGTGCGTGGTGATATATCTACTCAGCTTAGCGGGACAGGGATAGGCATCTCAGCCGTGTTTCCTGAGGACAGGGTTTTGTTTGCGCTAAGCATAGGTGAGCTAGCTGAGTGGGTTCAAGGGGAGATATTGAACTCTGCCGAGCAATCGGCGGAGCTGGTAGAGAACTTCATGCTAGGGGCGAAAACAGTTGACCCGGGTCCAGAATACTTTAGCCGCAAGAGTAATAAGGCAGTCATAGTTAGAAGCGAGCGCCCGGATATGCAACTGGCCGCTCTGGAGACATCAACAAGGTGTCTTGTTCTCTGTGGTAATACCTCACCAACTCATGCCGTACTCTATGGTGCGGAGACTAAAAAGGTTCCAGTTATTTTAGTTAAGGGTGATATTATTACTGCTGTGGGTAGTATTGAAGATGCTCTAGTCAAGAGCCGATTTAACCAGGAGAAGAAGTTGCCCAAGCTCGCTGAAATGATGGGGCAAAACTTAGACTTTCAGGCATTATATCAAGGGCTGGGTATAGCTCGATAGGGGAAGCCTTTTTTAAAAGTCATTCAAGGGTGCCGGGATGGTAAAGTCATCGGTATAGGCATTGCCAACAATAGGCATATTGTTATAAAATTCGGCTTGTGTCTGGTTTGGCCTGGTGACCAGGCACTATCAGAAATCTTCGAAGGGGGGCAGGTGATTGAATGCACTAGGAAAACATTTACTTTTGGAACTGCAGGATTGCGATAAGGAGGTGCTGAATGACATAAGCTTTCTCAGAAATACCCTGCTGGCAGCGGCAAGAGAGTGTGGGGCCACAATACTGGGGGAATCCTTCCACCAGTATAGCCCTCAGGGGATAAGCGGGATAGTAATCATCGCTGAATCCCACCTGTTTATTCATACCTGGCCAGAATACGGCTATGCTGCTGCCGACATCTTCACTTGTGGCGATTCCGTTCAACCGGAGAGGGCAGTAGAGATACTGACGAGGGAGCTTGGCAGCAAAAACCACTCTATGGTAGAGATACGGAGAGGGATTCTCGACACCCAGCAGAGTGGTTTGGGATAAAAGTTATGGATAGTGACCCTGATAAATGGTTTTACGATAGAGTAAGTCAGAATCTAATTCAGCTACATAGCATCGAAGACGTACTGTATACTGGGCAGACTAAATTCCAGTCTGTTGAGGTTATTCGCAGCGGTAGTTTCGGCAAGTGTCTGGTGCTGGATGGCAAGATTCAATCCAGCGAGGCGGATGAGTTTATCTATCATGAGGCCTTAGTTCAACCGGCGATGATAACTCATCCCCGTCCAGAGACAGTGTTTATCGCTGGCGGCGGTGAAGGCGCCACCTTGAGAGAGGTATTGTCTCATAATTATGTAAGACGGGCAGTGATGGTTGACATCGATGCCGAAGTGGTTGCGCTATGCCAAGAATTTCTGCCTGACCATAGCCGGGGCGCCTTTGCCGATAAGCGAACCGAACTACAGCATGTTGATGCCAGGGATTATCTGGCTAGGAGTCGGGAACAGTTTGACATAATGATTATTGATTTGCCTGACCCTATAGAAGAAGGCCCGGCTTATTTGCTTTATACCCAGGAATTTTATCAGCTAGTTCGAAATAGGCTTAGTGATAACGGGATTATTTGTGTTCAGTCTGGCTCAGCGACCTGGACTGAGTTGTTAAACTTCACTGCTGTTAATAATACGCTAAGAAGCGTTTTCTCCATAGTTTGTCCCTATCAGGTAGATGTCCCCTCCTTTGGTGGTCCGTGGGGATTCTGCCTGGCTTCACAGAATCTTAGTCCCCTTCCGCTTTCACCTGCTGAGGTGGATGACAGAATTTCAGCCCGGTTACTTAGTGGGCTGAAATTCTATGATGGGCTGACTCATCAGGGGATATTCTCGTTACCTAAACACCTGAGGGGTGAGCTCTTCAAACCAGCAAGGTTGATAACCGATAAGGAACCCCTGTATATCTATCGTGGATAGGCTATACAGTCAGTCTTCAAAACCTATACTTTGATAAAGGTCTTAGGTAAGCACGCTCCTCCAGCCGGCATATCCGATTAACAGTATTGTCCACACATGGGATATTCCCCAGGGCTATCTAGCAAATTATTTTCGTCTAACGGCAAAAAATCACCCGTTTGGGTGATTTACCAGTGTAACGGTACTAAGGTACTATTTGATTAGGTAAGCATAATTATTGGACAATTGGGAAAGCTAAGCTAAAGGCCATGGCATTTTTGGTTACAGGCAGACTGGAGGGGAACGGATATGAGCACTGATATTTTTGCCGATGTGAAAGCGGTATGCAGTACCAATATTGAAGACCTCCTGCGATTGGCAGTAGAAAAAGGGGCATCAGACCTACACCTAACGGTGCCTTATCCCCCGTCGTTGCGTGTTAACGGTGTAATTGTTCCTATTGAGGGCACACCATCAGTAGCCCCCGATGACGTTACCAGAATATTTGAGGCCATCACCACCGAGGCCCAGCGACAGACTTTCTACCAGAAGCTTGAGCTGGATTTCCTGCACCAGATACCTGATTTAGCTCGCTTCAGGGTCAATACCTGCTTACAGCAGGGTAGCCTGAGCATTTCCTTCCGTGTTATACCGGTAGAGGTGCCGACAGTTGACCAGCTTGGATTACCTCAGGTCTGTAAAAGACTGGCAATGAAACACCATGGGTTGGTCTTGGTCACCGGTCCTACCGGTGTTGGTAAGACAACCACCATGGCTTCCATGATCAACCATATCAATCAACACAGCGCCCGGAAAATAATTACCATTGAGGACCCTATAGAGTATGTGCATGCCCGGGGCAAATCCATGATTGTTCAGCGGGACCTGGGTAATGACACCTTGTCATTCCACGACGCCCTAAAATACGCTTTGCGGCAGGACCCGGATGTTATTCTGGTCGGTGAGATGCGTGACCTGGAAACCATGTCGGCGGCAATCAGCGCTGCTGAAACTGGTCACCTGGTAATCAGCACTCTGCACACTATAGGGGCTGCGGCTACCATAGAGCGTATTATTGATGCCTTCCCTCCCTATCAACAGCAGCAGATGCGCCTCCAGTTGTCGCTCGTCCTTGAGGGGGTCCTGTCCCAAATCCTGCTGCCACGAGCCGATGGCACTGGAAGAGTGGCTGCCTTTGAGATAATGCTGGGAACCTTTGCCATCCACAATCTAATTAGAGAGTCGAAGGTTCACCAGATTAATACCGTTCTGGAGATAGGTTCCAGTGAAGGCATGCATACATTAGTCCAGGACCTGAGGCGTCTGGAGAGAGACGGCCACATAAGCATAGACCGGGATTTAGCTCAAATGTATGGGTTGCCGGATGAACTAATCAGCCCTGGGGGTAGTTCCCAATCTAAGTCGTATCTGTGACGGTTTAAATAAGGGCCATTTTAAGCTTCCCGAATTCTACCGCTATGAGCCGGCTATTGTAACCCGAGACCGTTTATTATTCTCCCTCCCTTGCCCCTTCTCCTATATAGGAGGAGGGGCCTTTTTTTGAACTCCATGATGCCAGAGTTTATAATGAGCTAGATGGATATTCTGGCGGAGCTTAATCCAGCGCAAAGGGAAGCCGTAGAGGCGGTTGGGGGACCGGTGCTGATTCTAGCCGGTCCGGGCAGTGGCAAGACCAGGGTCATTGCCCATCGGGTGGCTTATCTCATTAAGGTCTGCGGGGTTAATCCTCGCCGTATTATGGCGGTTACCTTTACCAATAAAGCTGCCCGGGAAATGGAGGAGAGACTTCACCGGTTGGTCAGCGGTTCAGTTAACGATTTAACTATAGGCACTTTTCACGCCATTTTTGCTCGTATTCTGCGCCGCGATGGCCAGTCAATAGGTATTGACCCCAGGTTTGTAATCTATGATGCAGAAGACCAGATTACCCTAATCAAGCGTGGTATTCAGGAAGTAGGTCTTGACCCCAAGCAGTATGCTCCTCGGGCAATAGCCTCGGCCATTTCGGCAGCCAAGAGTCAGATGTTAACACCTGGTGACTATATTCAGAATGGTCGCAGCTATTTTGATGAGGTGGTAGGGCGGGTCTATGAGCGCTATCAGCAGCTACTGAGTGGAAGTAATGCTCTGGATTTTGACGACTTGCTAATGAAGGCAGCGCAGTTATTTAGAAGTAGCGCTGAGGTTCTATCCAAGTATCAGGAAAGGTATCTACACATCCTGGTGGACGAGTTTCAGGATACCAATCTGACCCAGTATGAGCTAATAAGGCAACTGGGTGGAAAGTATCGCAATATATGTGTTGTCGGTGACCCCGACCAGTCAATCTACTCCTGGCGGTTCGCCGACCTGCGTAATATCCTCAGCTTTGAGAAGGATTATCCCGAGGCTAAAGTGGTATTGCTGGAGCAAAACTATCGCTCGACGAAAACGATTCTAGAAATGGCATCTGGCATAATCGCTACTAATCAACAGCGCAAGCCCAAGAATTTGTGGACAAGTAACGAGCCAGGTGAGTTAGCTACGGTGGTTGAGACATACACCGAGCAAGAAGAAGCGCAGTTCGTGGTCAGTGAAATAGAGCGATTGGTAAGGCAGGACGGGTTTCACTTGAGTGATTGTGCGGTAATGTATCGGACCAATGCCCAGTCGCGAGCCCTTGAGGAGGCATTTGTTCGCTATGGGACACCATACAAGCTGGTAGCGGCCACCCGTTTCTACGAGCGGCGGGAAATTAAAGATATTGTTGCTTATCTCAGGCTTATTCAGAACCCAAACGATAGCGTTAGCTTGTTGAGAATACTTAATGTCCCGGGTCGGGGCATCGGGCAACAAACTATAGCCAAACTGGCCAGTCGGTCAAGGTCTGACGGTATCTCCGAGTATGAGGCGTTGAAACGCATGGTTCAGCAGAATCAACATTCGTTTACTCCTCACATTGCCCGGGCACTGGCTGGTTTTGTGAATCTGATGGAAGGGTTTATTGCGGCCAGTGACCGGCTAAATCTGGTTGATTTGTTTGACCAGGTTATTAAGGGCACCGGTTACCAGGAATATATATTAGGTGACCTGGGTGGCGAGGAGCGGTGGGATAATATCAGAGAGCTGCGAACCGTTGTCCAGCAATATCGTGATTGGAAGCCGGGAGACGGCTTGGCCGACTTTCTGGAAGGGGTGACTCTGGTATCTGATGTTGACGGACTAAATGGGAGTGTGGATGTGGTAACCCTGATTACCCTGCATCAGGCCAAGGGGCTGGAATTCCCGGTGGTATTTATTGTGGGCATGGAGGAGGGCATTTTGCCCCATTATAAGTCGTTGGATGACCACGCCCAGATGGAGGAGGAGCGGCGGTTGTGCTATGTTGGGGTAACCAGAGCCAAGCAGAGATTATACCTGGTTCGTGCCTTTCGCCGCAGCCTGATGGGGAGCAGTACAATGAATAGACCGTCGCGTTTCCTGGAGGATATACCGCAACACTTGATAACTGGTGGTGGTTTAAGGCAAGAGGATGGTTTAGCCGCTACTGCTGTGTATTCCTGGAACAAAGATTCTAGTTTCACCGTGCCGGAATTAAAGGCCGGTGACCATGTCCGCCATACCGCCTTTGGTGATGGGGTAGTGGTCAGCTGCCAGCCAGTAAAGGATGACGCTGAGGTAGTGGTGGTTTTTAACGGGGTGGGCCTCAAGAAGTTACTGCTCAGCTTCGCTAAACTGGAGAAGATAGAATAATTAGTAACCCTATCCCCTGTATCCCCTTCCCCTTGATAAGGAGAAGGGGAAGATTTTATAAAGAGGGGCTAGCGCCCCTCTTTTTGTTTCTTTAAATTTAGATAAGGACATTGACAAATTGCATGCTATATAGTATTATAAGTACAAAATAAATACTATCATTACTAGTAAGACATGATAATAACCAGGAGGTAACAGTTATGATATGTCCAAGTTGCGGAGCAAGAGTGAAGCTAAGTTTGGTATTAGATGAAGATATTGATGGGGATAACAAAACAATAAACTTCATCTTGAACAAAAAGCATTGTTCTTTATCCCGAAAAGACGTCTTTGAAGCTGCGTCAAGTATAGATTTCCCAAAGGCTTACCAACAATTTTACGTCCAATTGCCAGATAGGGAGGGTCAAACCCAAGACTATCCGATAAAGCAGGTGGTTAGAAAGGCGTTAGGAAAGAAATATGGAGACGAATATCCTGGGGAGTTTAACGCACTACAAGCCAAGAGTTACTTAGAAAGGCTTGGGTTTACTGTACTGGTTAGAAAATAGCTGAAAGGGGCGTAACAAAATGAGGAAAAAGGAATTAACACCTTTAGAAAAAGAGGCTATGAAAAAATTGAGTGACAAGGGTTACACCAAAAAACGCCTTTTGGGTGCAGAGCGAAAGGCATGGCGAGCAGCAAAGAAGTTATGTAAGTAGAGGTTAAGTGGAGTAAAAAGTGGCTGGTAAAGTAAGAATATTCTTTCGTCTTACAATAAGACCATATAAGGGGCAGCCCCAATTACGTTTGCCTCTTCCTCTAGTGTGTATCATTGTATCACTCATATGGTTCTGGGTAAGGGTATATCTGGGTATGCCAGCGGAGACACCTCTATTCCACGACAGATATTGGATTTTCGGAGATGGATTAGCCATGGCTCTAGGTATTGGTGGTGTGGTTTTTACGTTGCTATGGATAAAAGACGTGGTTGCAAGCATAGTGCTTTGGATAAAAGAGTTGGTAAGCTAGCTAGTGGCAAGGTTCTCCATTTTATCTTCCCCCCCTCCACCCTTTTAAGGTAAAGACGGGTTGCATACCTCTTGAACACCCCGCAGTATTAAACCGATGAATCGGTGAGTATAGAGAGGCGCAGACTCTCTTAAAAACCGTCCCCCTCTCCTTCAAAGGAGAGGGGGATAAAGGGGGTGAGGTAGATATGAATTCTTTGACTGGGGTAGGGCAAAGGGTTAAACTCTAAAGAGAATAGCAGGTTCTTTTCAATGACGATTAGAGTTTTAGATAAGGATTTGGTGGCGCGGATTGCGGCCGGGGAGGTGGTGGAGAGGCCGGCGTCGGTGGTGAAGGAGCTGGTGGAGAACTCGCTGGACGCTGGCTCAAGCCAGATTTCGGTTGAGGTCAGGGGTGGTGGGGTAGGTTTAATCCGGGTGACCGATAATGGGGCCGGGATTCCGGCTGGGGAGGTGGAGCTTGCCTTTGAGCGGTATGCCACCAGCAAAATCGGTAATCTTGATGACCTGGAGTCGATTGCCAGCCTTGGCTTTCGTGGAGAGGCACTGCCCAGCATTATCGCCGTGGCTGAGGTGGACATGGTTACCTCAGTTGCCGGTGAGACAGTGGGCGCTTATATCAGTTTGAAGGATGGTGCTATCGCTCAGAGGAGGAGCCAGGGGAGGTCTCAGGGCACGACAGTTACCGTAAGAAATTTGTTCCGCAACGTGCCGGCCAGACTAAAATTCCTCAAGTCGCCAGCTACAGAGAATAGCCACATCGCCAACATAGTCAGCCAGTATGCTCTTGCCTTTCCCGAGGTCAAATTTGTTTTGCTCATTGATGGCAAGGTGGTACTAAGGACACCGGGTAATGGTCAACTAATAGACAGTGTGATTGAGGTCTATGGGCTGGAGATAGCGCAAAATATGCTGGAGATTAAGAGTACCTCGGTCTCGTTGCCCAAAGTGACCGGTATGGTAGCTTCACCGGCAGTCAGTCGCTCCAGTCGGGGTTACCTCAGCTTTTTTGTTAATCGCCGCTGGATAACCAGCCGCCTGCTGGCTCGAGCCGTGGAGGAGGCCTACCACGGGTTGACAATGACGGGGAAGTATCCCATTGCCATTATAAATTATTGGATATCCCCGCAACAGGTAGATGTTAATATGCACCCGACCAAGACTGAGGTTAAGTTCCAGCAGGAACATGTCGCCTTTAGCACCGTACAGCGGGCAGTTCGCCAGGCTCTAGTGGCGCAAATGCCAGTGCCCAGAGTCGAGGCTATCCCGGCAACAAATATAGCTCCGGCCGAGCTAGGGCAGGCGTTGTGGACCTCGGTTGAGGTTAGCCGTACTGCTTCACCAGAAACTGCTCCGGAGACTCCGGCGGTATCCTTACCGGTTCTGCGGATACTGGGGCAGCTAGCTAATAGCTATATTATAGCTGAGGGCCCTGACGGGTTATATCTCATTGACCAGCATGCTGCCCATGAGCGTGTCATTTGGGAAAGGATTAGGGAGCAGAGGTCGCGGCAAGAGGTAGAGGTTCAGGGGCTGCTTGAACCGGTGACCTTTGAAGTGAATCCCAAACAATCTGCAGTCTTGAAGTCTCGTTACCAGGATTTGGCTGAATTCGGCTTTT
>SDBU01004316.1_pt1 | contig 17513 bp, 19 predicted proteins | sample 2277071 | NCBI WGS metagenome assembly SDBU01 (sample SAMN10397929, study PRJNA504765) | marine sediment metagenome | isolation source: marine sediment core GS08_GC12, 126 cmbsf | place: Arctic Ocean: Gakkel Ridge, Loki's castle | collected 2008 | reverse complement strand
CTGCAAGCCTGCTGCTCGCATCAGGCGAGCCACCCGCTTTTGCCCTACCTTCACACCCTCTTCCTGAAGATCCTCAAGGATGCGTGGAGCGCCATAAGTTCCATCAGAGATTCGATGGTAATCGCGAATCTTCTCGATCAGGACCTCGTCTTCCTGCGATCTTTTCGAAGGAGGCCGTTTCATCCACGCGTAGTACCCGCTGGTGGAGACCTCCAGCAATCGGCACATCATGGCCACAGGATAGCTTGCCTGGTCAGCTTTCACGAACTCGAATCCTTGGGCGGAAGCGAGTCGGTCTCCTGTGCGAACCAGGCCGCGGCTTTTGCCAATATCTCCCGTTCAAGACGAAGACGCTTGTTTTCCCGCCGCAGTCGAGCGAGCTCCTTCCGCTCATCGGTGGTTAGCCCATCAGATCGGCGACCTTCATCCAGATCAGCTTGTTTGACCCAACTGCTGATTGTGACCGATGTCGGTTCAAACTCTTTGGAAAGCTCATATGCACTGCGACCGGCTCGAACCAATTCAATAATCTTTCGTCGATATTCCTCAGGATATGCAGGACGTGTTCTCGGCATTGTGAACTCCTTTCGTATAGCATAAGGGTGTCCACGTAACCGGGTCAACTCCAGACAAACCCCATGCCAAATTTGTGCTCTAGGGCTTCTCCCCAGCACATCATTAAATAGCTTTAGAGAATTACTCTTCTCCCTCACAATTTCAGGCCATCCATGAATTTCATCTGCCCGTTGAATCTCTCTCTTATGGATTGTGAGAAGATCACTTCTACTTCATCAATATGCTAAAGTGTTGGAAACGACCGGGTAGGAAAGCAATGGGCTATCAACTCAAGGGAATCCGTGTGGACTTTCCGCCACAAATTAAGACGCTAGATGTAGAGGTTTGCCCCTCAGATGAATATAGCCCCGAACGCGGGGACAAGCTGTTGATTTATTTCGAAGCTACCGCAGGGGAAGAAAGGGACACGTCATTGTTTCTGAGGCCAGTCCGCTGCGTATCAGAGGATATTGAGATCCCTTCCTTCCCAGAGTTTAAATGGACTGCCGAGCCGCGCATACTTGGAAAAGATTTTCTAGATGATATAGAGTTCCTTCAACTTCAGGTTGAAATCTATGCTATAGAAAAACCACTAGTTAAAACAGATATGGCAAACGTACGAGAGATGACGGATAAAGCGATAACTGTCGATGAAAAGCACGATGTAAGTAAAACGATTCTGAGTTTACTGCCGGAATGCGACCCCGTAATATTCAAAGGACAAAAATTCTTACGCGCTTATGCAAAGCTCATTCCTAGAACTCCGTAAGTCAGCCTGACGAGTTCTCAAATTCCGAGAAATATCGGAAATTGAAAAGAGGGGAATTTTCCCCTCTTTTTTCCTCAATGGTAACCCGGGTTACTTTGGTTGTGGGAAGACCCCCTCTGGTTGGGGATCAGTAATTTTAAAGCAGCCCAAGTCCCAGTTACTTCATCCCTGAGAACAGCCTTGTCTATGCTGGAATTGAAAGTCTCTATCTGAGCAGATGTATCGCTCGGCTTATTGACTGGTATTAGCGTATTTTGAAATATTTGATCTTATCTTTCGAGGTCGCATGAGAAGTCAATCGCTTAGGTCGAAACTTGGAATATCTCGGACACACATTTTCATGGTCACATTGAGCTAATCTTGTCGTGGCAAAGGAAACTTTCATCTCAATATACCTCAAATAAGAATACGTAAACATTGGCGACCTAAGAAAAGGCAAGGAAGTACAAAGAAAACGATGTGATTTATTTCACAATTTAGGGTGAGCAAGGTTCATACCCAAGGGTGATTTCACAAGCCCGAATTTCGAATAGTATTGAAGTACTAACACAACAGAAACTGTGTGATTGTCACCAGATAAGGCAAACCTGTCGAAAGGCAGGGACGCAAAGTCACGGGTCTAATCAGTCAAAAGACTGGATGACGGCCGGACCGCCTAGGTGGAACCAGTGACCTCTTAGGCGGGAAGGCGCCGAGAGGTCAATTTTTATCAAATCACTTTGCGACGAAAAGTATGAGGGATGGAATTGTGAATGAGAAAGTACGAGGGATTATGCAGATTAGTTTCAAGAAGTGGTATTCGATCCTTCAGGGGAGGCGAGGTCATGCCGGCCAAGGACTTGTGGAATTCGCCTTAACGCTCCCTATAGTCATGCTTTTGATTCTAGGCATTATCGAGTTTGGTCGGCTTATGATCACCCACACCGCCATCTCATCGGCGAGTCGTGAGGCAGCCAGATTTGGTGCAGCAGTAGGGAGTGCTGACTTAGGCATTCTCCCACCTTATGAAGATTGCGTGGGCATTCGAGATGCGGCAAAACGAGTAACGAGGGCCTTTATTCCCGTTGAAGATTCCGCAATCAACATTCATTACGACAAAGGACCCGGAACTGCCGTTTATTCAAACTGCTCTCCCCCATCGGATACTGTGGAACTTGGAGATCGTATTGTAGTGAGCATCACTACAACTTATGAGCCACTTATTCCGTTAGGATTTGGCACTTTTGAGGTGACCTCAGTGACCAAGCGTTCTATCACGAAAGAGGTTGTTGTGGATTAGTAGAAACTTGAGGGGACATCTTTTGTAAAAGTAGTGCTCAGGATGACATAGGTCCAAGGTAGAAATGAAAAAGACATTAGTTACGAAAGCAAAATCACCATCAAAAACGCAAAAAGGGCAAGCATTCGTCGAACTATCCGTCTTAATAACAATTCTGATTGTATTGTTGGCAGGTGTGGTCGATTTTGGTCGAGCTTATCTTATCTTCCTTGAGATGCGTGACGCTGCGCAAGAAGGGGCATCGTATGGATCCTATTCGCCCAGCGATTTCACGGAGATTGAAGCACGAGTGCGGGATACGATGCAGGATCCTATCGATTTGTCGGATCCATCGGCTGTCACGATCGTCCCTTCGCTAACGAACCCGCCACAGGCCTGCGCGGGATTTGATCCCGGAACACTAGAACCGAATGAGATCGAAGTGACGATCCTATATCAAATGCCAATCGCCATGCCTCTTTTGGGAACGATTATCGGCGGCCAGGAATTACCACTTGTGGCGACGGTTACAAACACGATACTCCAGCCCCCTTGCAGCTAGGGTTGTGATCATAAAAGTCGGTACCGGTGATTTGACACAGGTAACTGTTGAAAGGAAACGAATGATGAAAATCAATAAAAATCACGAGCGCGGGCAGATCACGGTCCTGATGGTCTTTGCTGTTATCGCCCTCTTTGGTGCCGCAGCTTTAGCGATCGATGGTGGAATGCTCTATTTCCAAAGACGAGCAGCCCAGAGTGCGGCTGACAATGCCGCGATGACTGGTGCTCTTTCAATAACCAAGGGATACAACGCTGCTCAAATTGATACGATTGTCCATGAGCGGACCATGGTGAATGGGTTTGATAATTCCGCAGACGATGTGGAAGTCCAGGTTTTCTGGCCCCCTCAGGCTCCCAATCCATACGCTGGCAACTCTGACTTTATTCAAGTGATCATCACTAGCAGGATACCTCTTGCGTTCACTCAAATTGTCTATTCTGGAGCGCTTGAAGTCACTGTTGAGGCAATTGGGCACGCTCGTCCCAGGGCCAGCCTGGTTCCTGGATATGCGATCTATGGCGCAAACGAAAGTGCCTGCAGAACGCTCGTTTTCTCTGGGAATCCCCTTGTACAGGTTTCCGGCGGAGGAAGCATAGGATCGAACTCTGATGCGAGCTGCAACTGCGCGGTAGACCCAATAAGTGGCTTGCCCATAGGCGGCTCAGGCATAAATGAGGGCAATGTCGATGTAGATGTACTCGATGGAGGAGTGATTTCTTCAGCGGGTTGCTGGGGGGCTTACGGTTCTTCAGGGGATGTCGATCCTGATCCAATCAGTGCACCCCAAGAGGATATGGAAAAATTAAAAAACCTTGTCCCCACCCCAGATTGCAGTGGATTACCAAATTTTGGTCCTACAAATATCAATGGTGTTGAGACGCTCAGCCCCGGAGTATATGATTCCTTAAAATTTAATTCAGGAGCGGATGTTACATTGGATCCAGGATTGTACTGTATTAGCGGCGCCGATCCTTGGAGCGTAGAGACCAAAGGTGGTTCGATCGTCCGAGGCGATGGCGTAATTTTCTATATGATGGAAACCACAGGCGGTTGGAAAAGTGCGGGAGGATCACAAATTGAGCTGTATGCTCCCACCGACTTCAGAGACCCTTCTGGAAATCAATGGGCTGGAATGCTCATCTACGTTCATCCAGACAACACAAATGACATTATCCTGACTGGCACCTCGAATTCCTGGTACGAAGGATCAATATATGCCCTTGGATCACACTGTGATGTAGAGGGGAATGGTGGAGGCGTAGCTTTTAAAACACAGATCATCTGTGACACCGTTCGTATTAACGGAACGGGTGATCTTGACCTATTTTACGATGAGGGCAGGAACTATCATATTCCTGCTGCTGTTGACTTGTCACAGTAATCATCGCGTATTCAAAATATTTAACTTTGGATCGTGAGGCGCCAGGTCAAATTTACTGAACTATCTGCTAATAGCAGAGTGAGTTGGAGCAAACAGGTAGAGGATTATGACCGTGAAAGCGTCCGTGATTTGAGTTTATGAGAATGACCATTGGTTATTAGTTTGTAGAGTTTTGGAATTGTAGGCTTAAGACGCAGATGACCGGAGTAACTGACGGTCAAGTAAGTTACAAAAAGGAAAGCCAAGAAGAATGATAGCAACATCAAAATCAACAGGGCTAGATACCCCAAAAATCGTGATCGCTGATGATCATGAGATTTATCGAAGAGGCCTGAAACTATTCTTGGAGCATGCAGGTATGAGGGTGATTGCTTCTGCAGCTACTGGCAGTCAGGCAGTGGATGCTACGATCAAGCATCGTCCAGATGTTCTCATCCTAGACATCGCAATGCCAGATCTTGACGGACTCGCAGCTCTTTCAATTGTAAAATTCTTTGTTCCTGAGACCCGTATCATCATTCTAACTGCACTTACAGATCTATCCTATTTAACGCGCGCCATTGAGCTGGGTGCGGATGGTTTCTTTTCTAAAGGAGTAGAGAACCATCAGCTGGTCAACTCTATTCGTGGAATTGCGCCCAGCAGTGGGTCATCGATTAGCACGAAAACCATTCCAACTCCTACCACGCCTAAAGCGTTTAACCTTTTATTCTCAAGAAATGACCAAAGTTCTTCAAAAGGGCAAGATTTAACTGAGAAAGAGACATTAATACTTACACTCATTTCTATGGGATTTGCTAATCAAGAAATTGCGGATCATGTGACCATCAGTACAAATACATTGAAGACTCATATGCGTAAGATTTACTCCAAGCTTAGCGTCTCGGATCGTAGTCAAGCTGCAATTTGGGCTTTACGCAATGGTTTTTAGCAAGTTCTGTTTCGCAGGCAACCGGTGTTAGTAGTTTGAGATTTTATTTTTTTATTCATTGGTAGATACTGAAGATGCTAAAAGTTTTGGATGTCACGCTAAACAATCGAAGGGATGTACTGGAGTTATTAGAACGGCTTATAGATCTCCTCCGGCGCTACAAACGAACTATTCTTCTGCATAGTATCCAATGGCTAAGCATTTGGATAGTCATCTTCTTATTGATTTACGGTACTGGAACGCTTGCCCTCTATGGTATTGCACTCCCCAGCACTGGGCCAGCTCGTTCTGATCTTCGAGCGGATTATGGCGAATGGATGGTCGTGGTCATTTCCCGAGTTGACCCCGAGATTATTGAGGAGATTAAAAGGGATAAACCACAAAACCCCGATGTATTCATGAACCCTGAGGCGGTCAATCCTGATGAAGATCCCTTCATCATCCTTCAGGACCAACCCGGGAATGGGGAACCTCCAATATTGGACACACCTCAACCAGCTACAGTCGCTTCAGAACCAACGAATACCAAATCGCCTGATCAATCTCCTACTTCAACTCCGATTGTGACCGAATCACCTACTCCCACACCAACACTTATGCTGACAATTACACCAACCAACACTCCAGTGCCAACACAACCACCTACCAATACACCGGTACCACCAAACCCCACGTCCCCTCCGCCACCAACAGAACAATCCCTGGTGACGCTCTGTCACAAACCGGGTGAACCCAACCAAAAAACGTTACACGTACCACCGGCCGATGTTGCAGATCACTTAGCGCATGGTGATTACTTAGGAGAGTGCGCTAATCCATAGATAACTTCTATTAGCTTTTTGACCTGGGCATAATATTTTTCATTGAACTCGCATGAGCAAGCGCTAAGCCTGCCGAAATATGAGGATGCTTGTTTAGATGAACTTTACATTATCACAAGAGAAGCAAACAGCGAAAGATATTTGCAGATTTAGTTTCGCTGAAGACTCTGAGATCGTTTCTAAGGCGTTTTTAGGATTCTGCAGGACCCTCCAACATCTTCAGAAAATGTATTTCCTCATAAAAAATAGGCTTTCTAAATACCCTTTCGAGCAAGTAACCTAGACCTGAGGGGATAGGCCGGGAGACCGCAACAGGTGAAGATCGCCCGATAACGTATAAAATGATGTTGATATTTATTGCCTCTCGGTTGAGGCCTAGTGAAATACCATGACTGGGGTGCGGCTATGAAAGACTCAATGAAAATCGCGTTAGGTATCATAATTGGTTGTGGCGGAATAGTTGCCGTTTTTACCTGCTGTTTCTCAATCCTCGCCGTGGTTTTTGGCGTCACCATTTTCCCCAACGAAGTGATGGGGGCCACGTCCCTTCATGCCCTTGGAGAAAGCACAAGATTCAATAATTTTGAAGTAACTGTTGTTGCCTTTGAGTTTTCTGCCAGCTACATTACCAAATATCAATCGACCAAGGATCCTCCCAAAGGTGCAAAGTTCGCTTGGATACACATCAAGGTTCAAAACCTGGGGAATACCGCTGAGCGTGCTCCCAGCCCCGTTGAATTCAAACTCATTTGCCAAGATGACAAGATACATGGCGAAGGGGGTTCTCGCGAAGGATACCCTGATTACACTAGTGAGTTTCTAGCTGGAGAAGAAGTATATCCCGGCATAGTTCACGAAGGATGGCTACGCTTCATTGTTCCCTCAGCGGCCAAGAGAACAGATGTGGAGGTCCTTTTCGAGCCGCGGGGAAGTACAGAGAACCACTTGTGGTATATTTCGCCGTAACCTAGTATTAGAATACCATCCTGGCAACCCGAGCCCCCCAATTTAGGATTCGGTCTCATAACCCGAAGGTCGTCGGCTCGAATACGTCCCCCTTTACCTGTGAAGAAAGGGGAGCCCTATAAGTATCTGTCATCCGCGCAAACCTCCACGAGACAATGGCAAGCGTGGAGCCAACTTGGCTCCACAGAGAGCCGTGAGTTGAAAGCGACACCCTTGCTAAAGGTTCTCGTGCCACAAAGACGGCGAATAGATGTTGGGCGGCACGTAATTTACTATTGAGAGGGGGAATACCATGAGTAGCCACGTTCCTAGAACTCCGTAAGTCAGCCTGACGAGTTTTCAAATTCCGAGAAATATCGAAAATTGAAAAGAGGGGAAATTTCCCTTCTTTTTTCCTCAGTGGTAACCCGGGTTACTTTGGTTGTGGAATATGCCTTATCGAGCATTCGCTTCACATTAACCAAAGGACCTATAACCATAGTTATAGGTCCTTTATTTGAATCGATTCAATTGTCAGGGTAGACTACATTGGGGCTCAGGCTGGTCAGCCCCGGCCTGGGCTCAAGAGGCGCCTCTATGATGCCGCACGGGGGCGCCTCGCTTTTGTGGGCATTGGTTAACAGAGAAATTAGCTCAGCTGCGTACTCGTTCGCCTGAGAACAACACCTGTCCAGATATACCAGATTGGGCCGAGAATTACCCCACCCAGCCCCGCGGCGATGGAAATCAGCACGGGGATGCTCAGCACGTTTCCGGCGACGATGAGCACATAGGCAAGGCCTCCCGCCAAGCCTACATAGGTGAGACCTTTAGGCAGTTGGCCGCCACCCATCGCAAGCCAATTGACCACCAGGAACCACAGGCCAACCGTACCAAACCCCATCCACCCGTCTGGATCAAGGCTCCGCGTCCCTATTATTCCGATTGCGGCCTGGGCAGATTCGTCGGCCTCGACAAAGCCCGCTGCAAGCAAAGGAGTGTGATCCTGCAGAACCAGGAATGAAACCGCTACGACCGCGAATCCAAGGATCGCAAGCGTGCTAGTCCATCGTACCAAGCCCTCATTTGCCGAGCGCACGAGGTCTGAGACTGCCGTCACAACTGCGATGGCCAGAAGCGCACCCAGCGCAAAGGCCCAGTACTGGATTACTAACATACTTGAATCAGGTGCAACCGACTCGAGGAACTCGGCTACAGTACTAGCACCACCTGCCTGTTGTTCCACCGGAAGCATGAAAAACGTGACGCCAATCACGAGGTACGATATTCCAACGAGGATGGCACAGGTGCCGCCTAGCTTCGCTATACTGTTGTCTTTCATGATTGTTCTCCTTTAGGATTGATGGTTGCGAATAATAGACCCCGGCAATCGGTAGAGTATCTTGGCATATGTGTTCTCCTCCTCTCCAATAGATCGGCTCTCCTCAGTTAAAACCCGTCTTCTTTACAAAAGTTGTAGAGTTGCAATAAGGACCCCGTGCGACCTAAGATGGGATTTTCGTACTTTCGCAGAAGCGCCCAATCATCGCCCACTATAGGTTAAGAGAAAACCGCTTCTTGGAATTCACCATTGGACGAAACTAGAATACGCTATCCGTCTCTACAAGCTTTGAAACTTCGTTGCCGTCCCCGTCACCCCCAGCGTGTTTAGAACAAAGACAACATGCTTAGCCCAGCTCAAACTTTAATTGTGGAGGGAACTTTTCAAGAGATCTAAAAACTGCGTCAAACCATAGTTTGACGACATAATTCACCCCTTTGCCCACACAATTCCTCGTACAAATGCACACAAACTAATGGGTTTGACGCAGTTAACTAACCATGCTACACTCCATTTAGGACCATGGAAACCAAACAAATTCTTATCCCCCCGTTCCTGGGAGCCCTGGAAAGCTACAAGGCCAATTACATGGCCGCCCGCAATCTGGCGGCTCGCAGCAGGATTGAATACGAGAACGATGTAGCCCAATTCTTGCTGTACCTGCAGGATCTTGGCATCAAGGATCTGAACAGTCTCGCGCGAAAGCACATCGATGGATTCCTTGCTGATATGGATCGTCGGGATCTGGCAGGCGTCACGCGCCGCAAAAAGCTGACGATCATTCGAACCTTCCTTGACTGGTTGCAAACGAACGACCACATCAGAAGCAATCCTGCCAGGGCTGTCATTCCCCCGCAGCGCGAAGACACAGAGCCCCGGGTTCTCAGCAAGAACGAATATCAGCAGCTGCTTGCGGTAACACAGAAACCCCGGGATCGAGCAATCGTCCAGATGCTGTTGCAGACCGGGATCCGATTGTCTGAGATCGCTCGATTAACGCTCTCTGACCTTACTGATTTTCCTAAGCGCGTCACGAAGGATAGCCTGGGAACTTTACGAATTCTTGGAAAGGGGAGAAAAAGCCGCACGGTGCTTTTAAACCGCAGAGCATGCGAAGCATTGGCTGCATGGCTCCAGGTTCGTCCTAGTGTAGACAACGACGCCCTGTTTGTTTCCAGCCATCGACGTCCGATTTCGCCAAGACAGTATCAATATCTAATAGCAAAATACCTGAAGGCGGCAGAGATAAAGGGGGCCAGTGTCCACTCTCTACGACACACATTCGCCACTCACCATATCGCGCTGGGTACTGACCTGGTGACGGTTCAGGAGTTCCTGGGCCACAGCTCCCTGGACACCACCAAACTCTATATCGGTCTGGCAAAGAAACGGCAGGCTCAACACATTCAGGAGCATGCGTTGTAGTTGGTTTATTTATAGGAACAAAAGTCCACTAGATAACATGGGGAAGTTAGATGATATGCGGCAACAATTAGAGGCCGCATTGTCTGCTTGAGCCCTTGAATAAAGAGATGAATAATGGTCGAAAAGACACCGATTATGCTCTATTTGCGCAAAGGTTGGCCTCAATACTACTCAAAAGCTCTTGAGCTCCGCGACACCATTGCCGGATGGGTTTCTTATATACCTCAAACCTTTCCTCATTACACGCGTCATACAATAGACCATAGCGACGAGATTGTTTCTCAAGCTTCAAGTTTGCTATTCAGAGATTCTAAGCCAGATCAACCTGTTGTTGATCTTTCAGGGATTGAGGCTTATTCCCTAATTGCGTCAGCATATCTTCATGACGCGGGCATGGTCACGTCTGATGAACAAAAAATTGCTATCATAAATTCGGAAGAATGGGATGCTTGGGCAGTACAAGGCGGTGGTGGAACAAAGAGATATACGGAGATAGAAGATTTCAGGAATTCCGCTGATCCGCCTGATGACACGTTGCGATATTTCATTGCTGATCTGCAAATTCGATTCTTATTGTCTGAGTTTGTAAGGAAACGGCATCATTTACGTTCCGCTCGCCTTCTTCAACAAAGTCAGCCCGAGTTAGGGCGATTCGCATTTGATGATCCAGTTTTAATACGAACCATTTCTGATGTTTGCGCTTCCCATGGTCTATCACATTATGAGCTCGAAGACCACGACAGATTTCCAGATAGGCGCACCATACGTGGCGAATTAATCAATGTCCGGTTTATCTCAATAATATTAAGAATTGCAGATCTTCTCGACATGGGTTTTGATCGTGCCTGTCCGCTCTTGCTTAATGCCGCTTCACCACTGCCGCCCGAGAGCCTTGCGCAATGGACTCAGTACCAGAGAATTACCCACAGGCTTATTGCGGACGACAGAATAGAGATAATCGCAGAATGCGATAATCATGATGAGCATCGCTATCTACAAGACTGGTGTAATTGGTTAGTTCAAGAGATTGATAATGCAAGAATCATTATGCCCCATTCTCAAAGGCATAATGATTGGGTTCCTCCGCATGCCAGTATCGAGGGACCTAATCCCTCTATTGTTATCAAGCCTTCATCTGGGGCCTCTTACATTCCTTCTAAATGGACTCTTGACCTTGATGCGGATGTAGTATTTCAAAGATTAATCTACGATCTTCACGATCGTCCAAGCGCCTTCATTAGGGAATTAATACAGAACTCTCTAGATGCGACCCGATGTAGATTATTCATCGAGTTAAGAGACCACTTCTCTGATCCAATTGTCAACTTTTCACGACTACCCGAAAGCGTTCGAGAGAAATATCCGATTTCCTTGGAGCTAGTGGAGCGAACATTTGTTAACCCTCTGTCCAACGAACACGAAGAGCAACAAGTGCTAGTTATCGAAGATCACGGAATTGGTATGGACCGCTCGGTTATTGAACGTTTCTTCCTTCAAATTGGCCGCTCTTTTTACACATCAGATGAGTTCAATAGGGAGTTTGGGTTTTTTGCGTCGAGTCAATTTGGGCTAGGGTTCTTATCTGTATTTGCTGTAAGTGATCACGTCATTGTAGAGACGTACAAACCCGGTGACGGCTTGGATGCTGGCCCAATAAGGATGGTTTTAACTGGGCCAACAAAATATCTATTAACTGAGAGGGGGACTAGATCAACCTCGGGAACTAAGATAGAAGTTGTTTTACGAGAGAAGATGGCTGCAGGTGAATTAACCGATCTGGTGAGCAGTTGGTGCAAAAAGGTAGAGTTTCCAATTCGTGTTTTTGACATGGGGGTAAGCTCTATCGTTCGGGCCGAAACAGCCGACAAATTTGAATATGTCGTTCCTGACGTAACTGAAGATAGTGCATATTTTTCTGTGGTCTCATTTCCAATCAATCGTAACGGAATTGAGGGGGAACTATATACGTTTGTTCACATCACCGATAAAGGAGAGTCTTGGGCTAAATATGATTGGATCAAATATTCATACCCTTCTTTGCATCCCCAAGCGACTTTTCCCGGATTCCCTTCTAATCTTATCTGCATAAATGGTATTTCTAGTGGACGATCATACAGACATTCTCAAGGCCCAGTGGCCGTTCGTCTTGATTTCCGTAGCCCAAAACTCCAACAGTCCTTATCGCGAAGCAGCATTAAGTCTCTATCTTTTAGAGGAGGTCCCAAGATCCCTGAAATTGAATCTCGTTGGGAGGAAATTCTAACTAAACACTTATCTGACTCTCCATTTGCGCAAGGAGAAGATTCTTGGATTTATAAGCAGAGACTTATTCGGTCTTACAAATTATCTGCTTTCTGGGAAAGTGTTCCTAAGACAATAGAATATATTGACAAGGGAAATAAGAAATACTCCTCATTATCTGAATTCCTAAGACTTCCCGTGTTCTCTTCTATACACCGTCCAACAAGATTCAATCATTCAAAACTTGATGAGGAAAATCCCGATCCAGGTACTATAATCGAGCACAATCTTCCCTACCTAAATGATCTTCATTTTCGATTTTTATCGTCTAGGCATAGGAAAATGATTTTTAAAGATCGGTATATTACCGCAGTCGATATCATTGAGGACTGTCTGGTTTTTAACTGGGCATCAAGAGTCTCTCCCCCCTTAATAGAGGAAGAAGCCTCTGACTTTCCTATAGAGGTAGCTAGTCTTCCTTTTCATGAAAAAATTGGTTTCCAAATTCATAAAACAACAAGCGGTATTTCCCCCTGTGTGATACTCAACTCCAATCACGAAATTATTCAATGGATACTTAGAGTGAAGGATCCTTGCCTTTCTTGAGACTATGCCCTAACAAAGAACCAATACAATCAATTAATAAGCCTCTTACTTAAGCCTGTTCGATATTTTGGACTAGAGCTAGAAAAATTTATAAACTACCTCTCCGGCTGGAAAAAAATTGACGGGCTACCCGACGACCTTTACCCACCCGAAATAGAAATCTTGCGTAGTCTCTTTGGAGTACCAAAATTTTGATGTTTCTCTTTAAATACAAATTGATAGTCATATTGTTGTCACATAACTGCTCTATAACGAATTGCCTTCCGTCTGCCCAAGATCGAAGGCCCTTGACGTCTTGGCAAGTCACATATATGGGGAGAATGACGCGCCTCGCAGAAAGCGCTTGATCCGGTATCGAAAACCTAGCCTCAAAACTACACTCAGTGTTACAAAAGCCAAGAAAAAGATAAAGAGGGATCTAGGCAGCACAACCGCGACAAAGCCATAACGTACAAAGTCGAAACCTAAGCGTAAAGCTAAAAGGCTTGTTGAGTATGAGTCAGAGCCTATAAAATTCTTTCGATGGCTCGGTCTCCTATTAAAATAACGCTCCTCAATAAAGAAAAGTTAAACTGCCCAACATGATCTTTCGACAGAATTTTTCTTGATGTTTCGTCAGACCTCTAGTAGAGTCAAGAAGTTACTTGTACCAAGTTAGTTAAATTCAAAACCGCCGTTCGCAGCGGCGGTTCGACAATATCTACCGAGTTTGGGCCCGGGTAGTGCTAGTTGTGTGTTTAAGATACCCCATAAGCCCAAGATATGCAAGCGCGCTCCTCGGTAGATTTACCGAGGGGCATTTCTCTTCTTGGAGAGATTAGATGGCAAAGAAAAAAGCGCAGCCGGAACAATGGAAATACACAGGATTTGCCAGGCCGGAATCCAATTTTTTCAAAATGCCTAATGACTGGACAAACATCACAGCCAAAATTACAAGTTTGGCTGAGCTCAAAGTCATTGAGTATGTTCTCAGACATACCTGGGGCTTCCAGGAATATGGCATTGCCAAAAAAATCACCACTGATGAGTTTATGAATGGGCGCAAAGGAAAGGACGGAGATCGGTTTGATAAAGGTACAGGATTAAGTAACCGTTCCATCATAGATGGACTCAGAAGAGCCGTTGCTCACGGTCTTCTTATCGAGAAAGTAGACGATCGAGACAAAGCAAGGGTCAAGAAATACTACATGTTGAATATGCAACCCTCAAATGATGAAAATAATCCAGGTGTGAAGAATCTTCATACCGGTGTGAAGAAAGTTCATAGCAAGGGTGAAGATAGTTCACAGCGATCAGAGAAAGAAACAATAGAAACAAACTTTATTGTTGTTAAAAGATTAATGGCCCTCAAAATTTTTAAAGATACGGCTAACGAACTTGCTTATCGTTTCTCAAAAGATTACATAGAGAGAAAGATTGAGCTCTTGGAATGGAAACAGTCCGGAGGATCTGTTGGGCGGCCCATTAAGGATCCGGCAGCCTGGCTGATCCGGGCAATTGAGCAAGATTACAAACATCCAAAGGATTTTATGACAACTGCTGAGCGAGAGGCTAAGGAAAAAGAGGACGAGAAGAACAGGGCCAAGCTGAGCAAGAGAGATCGTGCTGCACGTGAAAGGGAGAAAGCACTAAGAAGCAATTTAGCCGAAGAATATCAATCGCTGGATGAATATCTGAGTGTATGGGAGATAGCACTTTGGCAGCTGCAGGAGAAATTCAGCCGGCAGTTTTACGAGACCTGGCTAAAAGACACATCTTTGCTCACTGTTGAGGACGGAAAGGTCACCATTGGTGTAGCAAATAAAGTTGCTCAAGAGAAACTGACGGTTAGAGCAAAGGATGAAATTGCTGAGGTGTTGTCTGATTTGTTCGATGATGAAATAAGGGTTCGGTTTGAGGTACTTGAATCATGAGTGTTGTTTCGCAAGCTTATATGCATATAAGCACCATGCATATAAGCATACGAGCACAAGAAAATGCCCAGACTGTCTAGGGCATTTTTAGCTTTGATCCTCTCGTTGGTTCGGTTTCAAGGGACAGACGTCCGGCACGGTATTCCTGCAGGAACAAAAGCACGCCATAGCGCATAAGGTTATTACGGCTTACATCCAGATCGCCGGCAATGGCATCCAGCTCGTCAATCTCGCCCATGTTTAGCGTTACACCGATACTTCGCCACCCGGGTTCTTTCTTTTCAATGAGAGCGTGTTCAGGCTGCTCTGTGGCCTCCGTTTGCTCGGTAACAAGGTCCGACAGGCTAGGTTTTTTGGCCATGGTTCACCTCATCTACAATTTGTCTGTAATCACTCTCTGCCTCAGCCTGATAAGGGCCGGAATATTTCGTGATGGGAACTCTCGTTAAAGCCGTGCGCTCGTGTGCTTTATAGGCGCGCACGATGGTTTTAAATGTCGGTATGCCGGCATCGACAAGCGCCTTCTGAGTTGCGATCGCTTCGCCCATAGATCGAGGATCAACCCTGGTAAGAAGGACGGTGTAGGACACACCCCGGGGAGCTATGATCTCCCGGGCTGTTTTTAGCGCCATGGTCATATCCATGGGAGCAACTTGCGTTGGCAGGATCACAAAATCCGAGACGGAAATAACCGCATCCAGGAGGACCGTGCCAAGGTTTGGTGGAGTGTCTACAAGTATGACATCATAATTCTTGGCGTTGCGAAGTTTCCGGAGAACGGTTGGATTGGTCTCGTGGACAACGTCAAAAGAAAAATCGCTTCTCTCTGTCCACCAGGAAGCGCTAGACTGGGGGTCGGCGTCGACCAAAAGCACTTTTTGCTTTTCGCCGAAAATGGCTGCCAGGTTCACAGCCGATGTGGTTTTGCCTACACCTCCCTTCCCATTGATTAAGGAAATGATTTTCATGGCGTTGAGCATAGCTGATAAATCGACAGAAAGCAAGCAGATATGCATAGAAGCACCCTGCATATAAGCAGCTATGCTTATATGCAGGGTGCTTCTTGGAAAACACAGGCGACATGAAAAATGCCGGCTTACCTCGGGGAGACCATTTCTGGAGCACATTTTCGCTTGAAGTGAACTCAAATCAGCTCTGTCAGATCCCCCGCTCAGCAAGCCGGAGCGTCGGGTTGACCAATCCAGACAGAAAGACGTTTTGTTGTAAGAGGTGGTGTGCGCTCCTCGCAGACCCTACTGAAGGGACTGCGTCTCGCTATTCCACTAATAACGATCTTAGAAATCCACCCGACGCCATGTGAAACTGGCATCAGCAAACATCCCGGATCGATCGTACATTTTGTTGGAAGTATTTTATATAGGAGTAGAGCGTGACTCATTATGATTATGTTTTAGAAGAACTGGATAAATTTATTTATGAATCCTGATTTGAATACCGTGCAGGCCCAGTGTTGTTTGAGGACCCGATTGATATCGAAAGGGCTATGGTCTTACTCCCTCCGCGATTGAAATCATTTGTTCCATGGTCAGACCATCGCCATTGGTTACTTGTGGATCGTAGAAAACTCGTAGGGTGAACACGAAACCATCGGCCTCCCAACGCAATTCCCGGATGGGTGCGTACGGATCCCAATGGAGCGGGATTTCATACGTGCCTGGGGGTTGTCGTTCCTCAGGCAAATCCTCTACATTTATAGTCCATGTTCCTTGTACATATTGCCCTTCGGCTTGACCAATCTGCACGTGCTTGATCAATGAAGTGGGGCCAATAACCATCATGTTTCGAAATGGGTCACTAAGAAAATTCTCCACCGGCTGTTGAACTAAGCGAAAGGATAGAGATTCCGAGAACCGAAACTCTAGTTCCACCTTGTTCGGGGGAACACCATATCCTGCCCCGACTAAATGATACCCTTCAGGCACTTCGTATGGCGCATAAACATCGAACCCAGCCTTAGCCTCTGCCCCCTCGATCGTTTGGAAGTAATATGCACCAATCTCTTCGATGTCGAGCACAGGTCTCCCGCTGAAATCTGGTGCATCGAGGATGTAGTAGATCGTGTCATCCTCCGCACGCGGGAAGAGGTCAATGATTCCTTGCGCGAAAGAACGTAAAGACGGAATCGAAAAAACCGCGACGAAAAGCACAATAACACTCACTGCAGCCCAAGCAAGATTTCTTCCTGTAAGAAGTCTCGGGGTCGAAGGTGTCAGCTCCGCTCTTAGAACGATGGATTTCTTCCAGATCCGGTCGATCGTCTCCTGTGAGAGTTCTTGTTGAAAGTTCCTGAAAAAATCGCTTTTGTCATTCATTTCTCGCCCCATTCTGTTCTCAATTTGGCAGTCGCTCTGTGGAGAATTGTCCCAACATTGGTCTCGCTGAGACCCGTGATTTTGGCGATTTCGCGGTTGGTCATGTCGGCTCCGTATTTCATGGCAAACAACGCTTGATCCCTATCAGGGAGATTCGAAAGCAATTTATGAAGTTTTTCCAGACGAGCATGGTGATCGGCAATGTCTTCGATCAATCCACTTTGAAGTGGTCCGGTTACCGAATGAGCATTTTCCATATCGAAACTATCAGGTGGAAATTGCAGAGCTTTCTTTTTTTGATAATGACGGGAGACTAGTCGCCTCGCAATTCCAAATAGCCAGGCAATAGCTTTTCCTCTATCAGGATTGAATGCGCTTTGATTTCGCCAAGCCTGGGCAAATGTAGTTGCAGTGAGATCCTCCGCATC
>SDBU01004315.1_pt1 | contig 17515 bp, 20 predicted proteins | sample 2277071 | NCBI WGS metagenome assembly SDBU01 (sample SAMN10397929, study PRJNA504765) | marine sediment metagenome | isolation source: marine sediment core GS08_GC12, 126 cmbsf | place: Arctic Ocean: Gakkel Ridge, Loki's castle | collected 2008 | reverse complement strand
TAGATCCTTAAGCTTCTCTCTTGTAGCTTTAGCCTTAAGTTTCTCTTCTGCAACTTTAGCCTTAAGCTTCTCTCTTTTAGCTTTAGCCTGAAGCTTCTCCTTTGCAGTTAGATCCTTAAGCTTCTCTCTTGTAGCTTTAGCCTTAATCTTCTCTTCTGCAACTTTAGCCTTAAGCTTCTCTCTTTTAGCTTTAGCCTGAAGCTTCTCTTTTGCAACTTTAGCCTTAAGTTTCTCTTCTGCAACTTTAGCCTTAAGCTCCTCTCTTGCAGCTAGAGCCAGAGCGTCAAGGTCGTTAAATTTTTGAGCCAGGACTCCGGCCATCTCCTCCCCAATATGGCGTATGCCCAAGGAGTAGATAAACCGTGCCAGCGGTCTTCCCTTGCTCTTTTCAATGGCATCCAAGATATTATCGACACTCTTCTCAGCCATTCTGTCAATGCTTAAGAGCCTGTTTCTCTTATCCTTGAGGTAATAAAGGTCAGAAAAATCGTTAACTAGGCCTTCTCTTAGCAGTATAGCGCTCATCTGCTCGCCTATTCCCCTGATATCCATAGCCCCTCTGGAGGCGAAGTGCTCAATACGCTGCTGAACCTGGGCAGGACAGGCGGCATTGGGGCAGTAATACATAACCTCGCCCTCAGGTTTAAAAATCTCGGCGCCACAGACCTGGCATATCCCCTTTGTTTTATCCAACAGGCTAAATTCTTTTGTCCCCTTGGGGCGTTTGGAGATTACCGGCCCGATAACCTGTGGTATGACATCGCCCGCCCGCTGGATAATAATGGTATCACCCTCACGGATGTCTTTGCGCCTGATGTCATCCTCATTATGCAGGGCTGCCTGTTTGATGATTACGCCACCCACTGATACCGGCTCCAAAACGGCATATGGATTAAGGGTGCCGGTTCGGCCGACACTGATTTTTATCTCCTTTAACACTGTGGTGCCCTGTATAGCCGGGAATTTATAGGCTATAGCCCACCTCGGCTCGTGACCAACGCTTCCCAATCTTTGCTGGATGCCAAGCTCGTTTACCTTAACCACAATACCATCGGCTTCATATGGCAGGTCCTCTCTTTTTTCAACCCAGTTGTTATAGAATTCCTTAACCTGCTCAATACCGGTAAGCAGCTTGTTATTGGGGTTCACCTTAAAACCGAGGGACTTAAGATACTCCAAGGCTTCCCAGTGGCTTGATGGGGTTGGCTTGCCCTCGGCATAACCCAGCATATAGATATAGATATCCAGCGGTCGGCTGGCTGTAATGCGAGGGTCTAACTGGCGTACCGAGCCGGCGGCGGCATTCCTGGGATTAGCAAACAGAGATAAACCGGCCTCAGCTCGCTCACGATTCAATCTGTTAAAGCCGGATTTAGACATAAAAACCTCGCCCCGCACCTCAAACCGTGGGGGTGCCCCTTTTGATACAGATAAAGGAATGCTCCTGATGGTTCTCAGATTCTGGGTGATATTCTCACCACGGAAGCCATCACCCCGGGTAGCGCCGATACTCAGTCTACCGTCAATATAGGTCAGCGCCACCGCCAAGCCATCAATTTTATGCTCACAGACAAAGCTGAACCTTCGCCCACTGACTATCTTTGAGATTCGGTTATACCAGGCAAGTAACTCGTCCTGAGAGAAGGCATTACCCAGTGAAAGCAGTGGCAGGGGGTGCTCCACAATGCCGAAGGCTTCTACCGGTGCGGCACCGACTCGCTGTGTCGGTGAGTCTGGAGTCATAAACTGGGGATATTCCTCCTCCAGCCGTTCTAGTTGCCGCATCAGCCCATCATATTCGGCATCGCTTATCTCAGGGCTATCCAGCACATAGTAAAGATAATTATGATGGTTAATCTCAGCCCTCAGCTTAGCTATTCTTTCTTTTACCCTATCTGAATCAGTCATATCAAATACCAGATTTTTGTGTCTTAAGTATATCAGATTATCCTGAGTTGATTAAATAATCCTCAGGTATTATTCTTATAGCCAGTGAAGTTAATCATTGGCCTAGGTAATCCGGGGCGTAGTTATTCCAAGAACCGCCATAATATAGGCTTTTTCTGCTTGAACCACATTGCTAAACAGCAAGGCATCCGTTTTGATAAAAAACAGGCAAAAGCCAGAACCGGCAGCGGTAAAATAGACGGTATTCAAGTGGTATTAGCCAGGCCCCAGACCTATATGAATCTGAGCGGCCAGTCGGTGAGCCGGCTGGCGAACAAGTTCAAAGCAGGTCTTGGCGACCTCATTGTTATCCATGACGACCTTGACCTACCACTGGGTAAAATCCGAATTCGACAGGGTGGTAGCTCAGGTGGTCATAAGGGGATTGAATCTATCATAAGTGAACTTGGAAGCCAGGACTTTATCCGTATTCGGGTAGGTATTGGCCGACCAACAACAAACGCCGCCGAAATCAGCGAGGCTGATATTATTAAATATGTGCTTAGTGATTTTAGTCCCGATGAAAAACAAAGCATTATACCGGTTATAGCCAAGGTAAGTGAAGCCATCCTCTGCCTGCTCACCGAAGGGCTGGAAGCGGCTATGAATAAGTATAATTAACCCTTTGCCAATTCTCAGATACTAGTGCTATAATCCCAGTATCTATTAAAATGACCAAAAAGAAGTTCATCGCCGTTATTGGCGGCTCGCAAGCCTCACGGAAAGAAAGCAGGCTGGCTGAAGAGGTTGGTCGTGAGCTGGCTAAAAGGGGTGCTATATTGGTCTGCGGCGGTCTGGGAGGTGTTATGGAGGCTGCCTGTCGTGGTGCCAGCTCTGAGGGAGGCATAACCATTGGCATCCTGCCCGGAGAAAACCGACGCGAAGCCAACAAATACGTCCAGATTCCTGTAGTTACCGGCATAGGCTATGCCAGAAATGTGGCTGTTGTTAAATCTGCCCAGGCGGTTATCGCCATTGGTGGTAGTTACGGCACACTTTCCGAATTAGGCCATGCCCTGCAGAGTGGCATACCGGTTATTGGCCTTAATACTTGGTCATTATCAAAAAACGGCAAACTAAATAGCTCAATTATCCCGGCACAGAATCCAACTGAGGCAGTAGAGAAAGCCTTTGAACTTATTAAAGGCTAACAGCTAAATCAGCCAAAGTAGCAATAAAATGTCAACTATCAAGAGTGTTAAAGCCCGAGAAATCCTGGACTCAAGGGGCAACCCGACCCTAGAGGTTGAGGTTAGGCTATCTGGCGGCGCTAAGGGCTGGGCGGCGGTGCCTTCAGGAGCCAGCACCGGCAGGTACGAGGCAGTGGAACTCAGGGATGGGGATATTACCAGATTTAAAGGTCTGGGTGTCCTTAAAGCGGTGGCTAATGTCAATAAAGTTATTGCCCCGGCCCTGACCGGCATGACCGCCACCGACCAGGAAGCCATCGACCACAAACTGATAGAGTTAGACGGCACCGACAACAAAGCACTTCTTGGAGCCAACGCCATTCTTGGTTCATCGCTGGCGGTGGCCCATGCAGCGGCTAACCTTTTTGATACACCCCTCTATCGCTACCTGGGAAAGGATGGTACCTATAAACTACCGGTGCCCTTGCTCAACATCCTGAATGGTGGCAGGCATGCCACCAACTCAACGGACTTCCAGGAGTTCATGATAGTCCCTGCCGGAGCCAGAAGCTTTTCTCGTGCCCTACAGATGGGTACCGAGGTCTACCACAGCCTGAAGGCAGTTCTTAAAAGCCAGGGATTTAACACAAATGTCGGTGATGAGGGTGGTTTTGCCCCTTCATTGTCTTCAAATAGTCAGGCGGTAGAGTCTATATTACAGGCTATTGAGAAGGCTGGCTACCAGCCGGGTAAGGACTGCTTCATTGCTTTGGACCCGGCAGCCAGCGAATTCTACAATAATGATAAATATACACTATCCAGAGAAGGCATAGTTTTAACCAGTCAGGAAATGGTAGAATATTATGTCAACTGGGTGGCTAGCTACCCTATCATCAGTATTGAGGATGGTATGGCTGAAGACGACTGGGATGGCTGGCAGCTTCTCAATAAAAAACTGGGTGATAGAGTCCAGCTTGTTGGTGATGACCTCTATGTTACCAATATCAACCGTCTCAGAAAGGGTATAAACTTTAAGGCGTCCAATTCCATTCTCATCAAACCAAATCAGATCGGCACCCTCACCGAGACGATAGCCGCCATTAAAATGGCACATAAGGCAGGCTGGACGGCAGTGGTAAGCCACCGCTCCGGTGAAACCGAAGATACCACCATAGCCGACCTGGCGGTTGCTCTTAATACAGGAATGATTAAAGCCGGTGCCCCCTGCCGCTCGGAGCGCACCGCCAAATACAACCGACTCCTCAGAATAGAAGACGAGCTAGGGGAAAAAGCCAGCTTTGCCGGGACAAAGGCATTCTACAATTTAAAGAGCCGGACAAATGAATGAGCCAAGGATGCAGACTCCCATGCAAATCAGCAAATGGCTCTGCCACAAGCTGGAATGCTTTGCCGATTATATTGATGCTTTTGAAAACGCCGGATATTACTACCTGGAGCTATTTGCCGGCTGCGGCAGCTGTACCTGCAAAGGCACTGACTGCATTGTTGATGGCTCAGAACTCAGGGCATTAAAGACCAGGAGCAGATTCGCCAAATACATATTTGTAGTCAAAGATACCCAGGATGCCAAAAACCTAGAAAAGATTACGGCACCACTTAACACCGATAATAGTGTAGCAATAGTAACCGGTAACTTCATCAGAGATAGGATTATGCGCCAGGCTTTTAACCTTATTCCCCGCTCGGCGGCTAGTTTTGCCCTGATTGACCCACCGGGGTATGCCAGACTTCGCTGGTCAACAATAAGAAAGCTCGCCGCTCATGGCATTGACTGGAAAGGTCACAAAATAGAGCTTTTAATAATCTTCCCACTGGAGATGGCTCTACTAAGAAACCTGACCCGTCTTGAATGTGAGGCTTCCATAAACAGGCTTTATGGCAACCAGAAATGGCAACAGGTCAGGCAAAAGAGGCTGGATGGTAATATAGGGCTTGATAAAGCCAGAGAGCAGCTTGTGGATTTATTTAAATCAGGCTTAAAGAGCCTGGGGTACAGGTATGTTGAGGACTTAAAGCCGGCTCAGTTTTCTAACCCACCCTACTACCACCTCATCCGGGCTAGCGATACCAGCAGCCGAATTAAGGAGCTGGCTAATGCCTGGGGCAGGGAAAGATACCTGCCCTGTGAGCTGTTTCATAGTTGAGAAGGGGTATCAATCCTGATGAATAAAATCGGTATTACCACCACCGTCCCGATAGAGGTTTTACTTGCCGCCGGCTACCAGCCGGTTGACCTGAATAATGTTTTTATCAATGACCCCAACCCGGAGCGACTGGTCAGGATTGCCGAGAGGGCCGGTTTCCCCCTGAACTGCTGTAGCTGGATTAAGGGTATTTACGGCGTATGTATGGAGTCCGGCATTGATACCGTACTATGCGTCACTACCGGTGACTGCTCCAACACCATTATGCTTATGGAGGTCCTAAAGCTTAAGGGGCTTAAAGCCATACCCTTTGCCTACCCCGACCAGCCTGACATTGAGCAAATGCAGCATACGCTTGAGGCATTAGCGGAAAGGCTGGGCACTACCCTGGAAGCAGCTGATGAGGTTATAGATGAACTCAGACCCTGCCGAGAGCTGGCGCATACACTTGACCTTCTTACCTGGCAGGAGGGGCTGGTGAGCGGCTTTGAAAACCATCTATGGCTGGTATCTGCCTCTGACTTTAATCAAGACCATCATAAATATCTTAACCAGCTACAGGAATTAGTAAACAGTTGCTATCAGCGCTCATCATACCCTGAAGATATGCTCCGGATCGCCTATATTGGAGTGCCTTCAGTTTTTGGCAGAGACCTCTACCGCTACCTGGAAGGGAACGGGGCCAGGGTGGTGTTTAACGAGATTCAGCGCCAGTTTGCCATGCCGGAGCCGGGAGACTCACTGGCAGGGCAATACTGCAACTATACCTATCCCTACTCAATATATAAGCGCCTAAGGGACATCACCACCGAAATTGAGCAACGCCAGGTTGATGGGGTTATCCATTATGTCCAGGCTTTCTGCCATCGGGGTATTGGTGACATTATCTTCCGGGATACCCTAAAACTGCCCATCTTAACGCTTGAGGGCAACGATGACTTCTTCCTGACACAGCATATTAAAACACGAATTGAGGCCTTTACTGATATGCTTAAACGCAACCCCAAAAGGCAAAAATACATTAAACAAGCGCTTAAAAACCCGGCCTTTCTAAAATAACACAGAGGGGGTAAAAAATGGCAACCCGTATTGGCATTAACGGATTTGGGCGGATTGGCAGATTAACGTTGAGGACAATAAATCAGTACTACAATGGCAAGCTTGAGATAGCAGCAGTTAATGACCTCACCGATGTTAAAACCAATGCTCACCTGCTGAAATGGGATAGTACATACGGAGCCTATCCCGGTACCGTAGAAGCTACCGAGGATATGATTACTGTTGATGGTAAAGGAATAAAGGTGCTCTCAGAGCGTGATCCTGGTAGTATCCCCTGGTCAGATTATGGTGTGGAAATAGTAATAGAGTCAACAGGTATATTTACCGACGCCATCAAAGCAGCCGCTCACCGGCGGGGCAGTGTTAAAAAAGTACTCATCTCGGCCCCGGCTAAAAACGAGGACATAACCATTGTTCTCGGTGTCAACGAGGATAAATATGGCCCGGAAAGTCATCACGTCATATCCAATGCCTCCTGTACTACAAATGCCCTGGCGCCTGTAGTAAAGGTGTTGCACCAGAATTTCGGCATAACAAAGGGACTGATGACCACCGTCCATGCCTACACCAATGACCAGAGACTTTTAGATATGTTCCACAAAGACCTGCGCCGTGCCCGCGCCGCATCCGTAAACCTGGTGCCAACCACCACCGGGGCTGCCTATGCAATAAGCCAGGTAATACCCGAGCTTGCTGGCAAACTTCATGGACTTGCCTTCAGAGTGCCAATAATCACCGTCTCTATTATTGACCTTGTCGCCGAACTGGATAGAGATGTTACTATTGAACAGGTGAAGCAGGCTTTTCAGACAGCCGCCGAGGGGCCCTTGAACGGAATTCTGGAGTGCTGCCAGGAACCATTGGTCAGCAGCGACTTCAAAGGCAATCCCGCCAGCTCTATTATTGATATGCCCAGTGTTATGGTTATAGGCGGTAACATGGTCAAGGTGCTTGCCTGGTATGATAATGAATGGGGCTACTGCTGCCGCTTGGCTGACCTGGCTGCCTTCATTGTCAATAAAGGGTTATAAGCTTCACCATAAAAATCTGCCACTGGTACATTGGTAAGGTTGACATTAACAAATAAGAGGGATTAAAATAACATGGATATTTAGTATACGAAATATGGAGGTTATAAAATGAAATTAGTGGTTATTGGTTTTGGGCAATGTGGCAGCCGTATTGCCGATGAGTTTGCCCGATTAAACAGAAAGGCACGCAGCCACCGTGGGATTGAAATAACCCCGGGTGTTTTCGCTGTTAATACAGACGCCGCTGATTTAAGCGGGCTGGTCACAATAAAGGCTGACTACCAGCACCGGATACTTGTCGGTGGTCGCAAGACCGGTGGTCACGGCGTCGGCAAGATAAACGAGCTGGGCGCTGAGATAGCCAGAGAAGATGCCGACAAGGTTGTTGATGCCCTAAGGGCGACCAAACGGTTTTATGAAACGGATGCCTTTCTACTGGTCGCCGGTGCCGCTGGTGGCACCGGTTCCGGCTCAATACCAATAATGGCTCAGCATATAAAGGAACGCTATACAGACAAACCGTTATATGGCCTTGTTGTTCTTCCCTTTGGGCATGAAGAGGATAACGAGGAACGAACCGTCTATAACACAGCCGTATGCCTTAAGTCCATTTACTCAGTAGCTGATGCGGTAATACTCGTTGACAATCAAAGATACGTCAGGAAGGACTTCTCGCTAAAGAACAACCTGGCTAAAATTAATACCTTAATAGTTGACCCATTCTATAACCTGCTCTGCGCCGGTGAAGAGAAAAAAGCCAGGCATGTTGGTGCCAAGACACTTGATGCCGGTGATATTATACAGACCCTGCTAGGCTGGACTGTAATCGGCTATGGCGAGTCCCGTCTAAAACGGTTCAAGCTGCCTATCGGGACAAAGAGCTTCAGGGAGAAAAGCACCGAAACCCATAAAGGAATCCAGGCAATGGACGAAGCCATAAGCGAGCTATCAACAAGATGCAACGCTAAGGATGCCGGTAGAGCCCTGTATCTCCTTTCGGCGCCAGCCAATGAAATCAATATGGACCTGGTTAAAGAACTCGGCGACTGGCTAAAAGACCTGGCTCCGAACGCCATAATAAGAGATGGTGACTATCCGAGGGTGAGCGGCGCCCTGAATATAACACTCATCCTGTCTGAACTCAGTGATGTTGAAAAGGTGAGACAATACTATAATAATTCGACTAATCTGGTGCCGATTATAAAACAGAGGCAAAAAGAGGTTGAAGCCAAGCTTAAAACTATAGAGGAGACAGGCAAGGACATACCTACGCTGTTATAATTATAGAAATTTTTATTCATCTTGATATACAGTTCCCCCTCTCACTTAGAAGAGGGGGAACTTTTTTAATGGGCAGGACCTGTTAAATCCAAGCTGACAAGCTATCTAAGGAACCTGCATTATTTATAGACTCTAACTCTTTTTAATCAAAAGCTCCTTTTGGAAATGGGTCAATATAGGGTATAATAGAAGGCAAGAGAATGGACTCGCAGGTCTTCTATCGTAAGTGGCGCCCGCAAACCCTAGCCGAGGTCGTTGGCCAGGAGCAAGTAACCAGAACATTGCTTAACGCCTTGATTAGCGAACGTGTCTCCCATGCCTACCTTTTTTGTGGCCCAAGGGGGACAGGTAAAACCAGTACCGGCCGTATCCTGGCTAAGGCGGTAAACTGTCTCACTAACGGCAAGGGTGAGCCGTGTAATGCCTGTGATATGTGCCAGGCAGTTACCGATGGCAGAGCCCTGGATGTTATTGAGATTGATGCCGCATCAAACACCGGTGTTGACGATATCCGAGCCCTCCGAGAAAAGGTCAATTATGCCCCAAACCAAGCCAAATACAAGGTTTATATTATAGATGAAGTCCACATGCTCAGTAACAGCGCATCCAACGCACTGCTTAAGACACTTGAGGAACCACCACCCAGTGTCATCTTTGTTCTGGCGACCACCGAAGCCCATAAAATACTGCCTACCATCATGTCACGATGCCAGCGATTTGATTTCCGGCGCGTCAGCCAAAAAGATATTATTCTGAAACTGGACCGCATTCGTAGCTCCGAAGGCATAAAGATAGAACCAGAAGCGTTACAGCTAATTGCCAAGAGCGCTGCCGGCAGCCTGCGGGATGCCGAAAACCTGCTTGAGCAGCTCTCTATCTACTACAGCTCAGACATCGGGCTGAGCCAGGTTCAGGCTATCCTGGGTATTACCGGTGATGAGCGGGCCAAGGAGCTGGTAAAATATATCGTAAACAACGATATTTCGGCCGGAATGAAAACTATAAATGCCGTAAGTAGCGACGGTCTTGATCTAAAGCAATTCAATCGGGAACTGGTGGCATATCTCAGGGGTCTGCTACTGATAAAGAACGGCTGCCAGAAAGACCTTGACCTCACTGCCGAAGAAATAGTTGAGCTAAAGGATTTAGCTGCAAGAACTTCTATGGAGCAGATATTGAGGGCGGTTAAGCTCTTCGGTCAGCTTGAGTTAGGTCTTTATGATTACTCCACTTTGCCCCTGGAGCTGGCATTGGTTGATTGCACCCTAGCCTCAGCAGAAGAAAAATTAGCCCCCCCTAAGCATGCTGAGCCCGAATCTGTTAAACCGACGAAGCCAGCTACACCATCATTTACTACCCAACAAAAGAAACAGCCAGAAACAAAACCGGAACCAACTGAAATCTCGCCCCCGTCGGTAGAGGCAGCCGAAGTTACTCCACCAAAACCGGGTAGCAAGCTGGAACAATTGAAGTCAAGCTGGAGACATGTTATCGAGCAAGCCCCTGAAAGGGTCAAAAGAACCCCGGCTATTGCTATCCTCAGAAGTGCTGGTGTACAACCGATAGCCTTTGAGGGCGATACTGTAACCCTAACCTTCAGATATCCCTATCACAAGGAGAAGATAGAGGAACCGGAGAATATGAGAATAACCACCGAAATCATAAGTAATTTCATGGGTCATGCCTGCCAGGTTAGCTGCGTTTATGAACCAGAGGAGAATCACCTGGTGCGTGAAGCACAAAAAATAGGCGCCCAAATTATTGATGTGGAGGAGAAATGAACCTTTCCATGATAAAACAAGCCCTGGAACTCAAGTCCAAGCTTGAAAAAACTCAAAAAGAGCTTGGCAAAATGACTGTTGAGGCAGATTCAGGTAATGGCGCAGTCAAGGTTACCGCCAATGGTCAGCAAAAAATACTATCTATTGAAATATCACCTGAGGTTATAGACCCCAATAAGTCAGCCCAACTGGAGAAACTGGTGCTCAAAGCGATAACCAATACCCTGGATAAGTCTAAAAAGCTGGCTGACAAGCACCTCAGCAAGCTAACCGGGGGCATCAAGATCCCGGGTATAACAGAATAATAGGTTAAGGAGAACTAAAATTGGATCTGAATCCGGCGACTACTGCTGACTCAGTAAGCAATCTCATCCAGGAACTGTCAAAGCTACCGGGCATTGGCCCCAAAAGTGCTCAAAGACTGACCTATTACCTTCTTCGCGCCCCCGATGAACAAGCCAAAACCCTGGCTGGGGCTATACTATCCCTGCGACAAAAGACCAGGCTATGCTCCAGTTGTTTTAATATCACAGACTCTGACCTCTGCCTTATCTGCAATAGCTATGATCGGGATAAGGGTAAAATCTGCATCGTGGAACAGCCCCAGGATATCCTGGCCCTGGAGCACATAGGAGTCTATAAGGGGCTATACCATGTGCTCCATGGTGCCATATCACCCACCGAGGGGGTAGGTACTGACGATATAAGAATCAAAGAGTTTCTAGGGAGGCTAAAAGTCACTTCAATAGATGAGGTCATCATAGCCACCAACCCCACCCTTGAGGGAGAAACCACCGCCATGTATCTCAATAAACTCATCTCACCCCTGGGTATCAAGGTTACCCGCCTGGCCATGGGTCTTCCTTTCGGCACCGAACTTGAATATGCCGACGATGTCACCTTGACCCGCGCCCTTGAGGGCAGGCAGGAGTTTTAGTCCAAGTTTGCGGGAGGTGACGAAAGGTGAGAGGAAGACTATGGTTGACTTATTTCACCCACATAGCTGAGTCGAAACGCCAAAAATATCCAGAGGAGCCATGGGCAGACCCTAAATTGACAGCATTCATGCAAGGCGTCATGGACGAAGTTGGCAAGAAAATGAACTGTTATGTAGCCCGGATACGGCCAGAAGACAAAGAGCGAAGTGGAGAATATTTAAATATCGACGCTGTTTTCATAGATAATGCAGAATATGACCTGATAAAGGAGAAAAGTGAATGGGATCCCTTTGTTATACCACGTGCTGTTGTGGAATTGGAGAATAATTATAACATCGAGAAAATCTCTTATTGCTTGTGGAAGATTCTCTGTGTCCGTGCTCCGATAAGAGTCTTAATTTGCTATCAGAAGGGAAAAAATAAAGTGACATCCCTAAAGCAGCATCTGGAAAATGTCATTTGGCAAGGAAGTCTCATGAAAGGCACTGGCGGAGATCTTCTAGTCATTATTGGTGATGATAGCGATGCAGGTCAGACATTATCGACAACATATTTTGGCGATTACTTCAATGTGTTTGAATGGAGAAATGATAAATTGGAAAAAATAGAGGGATTAGATTGGTCATCTTATCCTGAGTTATACTAATAGAGTGTTTCTGGCTTCAAACTTTTGGCGACTACGCAAGACCCAAACACATTAACAAGAAGTCGTTCCAATGTCAAAGCCACGACTTATCAGACTAAGGCCATCATTACTAAGAAGGAGTTTATTAGGGGTAGTTTGAAGGGGCGCAGCCCCTTCTCTTACTCCTTCCCCCTCTCCTTCAAAGGAGAGGGGGGGGTGGACGCAATTGATACATTACAGATTCCAGAATCTCTTCGCTTCGTCTTAATAAAACCACTTACCAAGAAACCAAGGAGACATGTAAATAAAAAGCTTAATTAAGATCCCAATAATACCCAACGAGCTTCAAAACTCGTTAATCCAGACTCCATCTTTCATATAGGTATTGAAAGATGGCAAACCTAGTTCATGCCTCAGATTAGCTCCAAGCGCCTTAAGCGTTTCTTCTTGATCTCTTTCTTCCCCCATTTTTTTCTCAAAATAGTCATCTCGTAGTCCCAAAATACGTTGGTCGTTACCACAAAAGACTTTAGCGGCCTCCCAATCAAGGAATTTGAATTCTTTCAGCACGCCTCCAATCTTGACTTTACGATGATGAGTCTCTGCGGCTATCTTTTCTTGGTTCATCTTAGGTACTTTGCTAAGAAATCTAAGGATTTCTAGTTTTTCGCTAGCTGTGATTGTTTTCTTTTTCATAATTTCCTCCAAAATAATCGAATGGGAACTATAAGGATATCGCTAGTTTCAAATATACCATGTAAGATTTATTTTAGCTTGATTATATGATTACTAAATACTGCATTGCAAACAAAGAAAGCATACAGATTCCGAGAGGTTTGGACAGTGTCTAACAATCGCAAGAGGAAAGCAGCCCACATGATCAGAATCCACTATGTGCATACACCCGACGCTGAGTCGAGGTTATCCCGGGCGATAGACATGCTGTTAGAAAGAATGGCATGGGGGACTGCCGACCATGAAGATAGCCTTAAGGGTGGAAAGAGGCCTGCCGAGGTGATCGGACTAACGAAGGTGAGAAAGGTAGTCAAACCGAAAAGTGGGCTGTGATTTTGAAATTATGAAGGGAGGTAAACCATGAAGGTCGCTGAGCATGTGGAATATCTATTGAGGCAGCCGCGGGAGACGGCTTCAGGATGGCTTACCGGATCTTATCCATACCCTTCCCTGCAGAAGTAAAGGTGACCATCCCCGCCCGTTCTGTCCGGGTTCTCGGCGAACTCTGGAAGAAGGTCCCACCGGCTGTACCCCTGGAAAACTCCCTTATCAACCAGGTAATGTCCAAGAGGCAGATGGAGCTTGCCATGGGTAACGGACTGATGGCCCGCTTCGGACGGGTGACCCTGTTTAGCACGCTCATCGAGGGTTCGGCACCAAACTTTAGCCAGGTCATCCCTAAGGAGCCGCCGCTCAAGGTACGGGTCTTCGCTCCTGAGCTAGAGAGGGCAGTGCGGCGTTGCGCCCAGGTAGCCAGGGATGAAAAGGATATTGTCCGCCTCATCTGGACTGAGGCTGCTTTGACCGTCTCTGCCAAGAATGGTGAGAAGGGCAATGTCGAGGCAGAAGTCCCGGTGCAAACCGAGGGCGGCGCCGGCAAGATAGCCGTTAACGTGAGCTACCTCCTTGACTACCTTAAGGGCAAGGAAGGCTTAGTGTCCATTGGCGTTAAGAGTCCACAAGACCCCATACTCTTCCGCCACGGCACAACACCTCTGGTGGTGATTATGCCCATGTTTGTCGAGTGGTAGCCTAGGCAAGGGGGGTCGGGTCTATCCATGCCCGGCCCCTCACTAATTCTATAAGACATGGAGGTGTCTAGTGAGTAAAATAACAGTAGAACAAGAGGATATAGTGGTTAATGGCAACACACTTACTATTACACGCATACCAACTGCCACTTCCGGGAGCTGGTTTGTTTGCCACGACGCTTGTGAGATATGGGCGGCGGTAGCCATTGACGACCTCAGCGGAGACGTCGTTGGCTGGAAAAATCCCCCGCCCAAGCTCCAGGCAGAGATTGAGCAAGCTATTAAAGCAGTGTTCGGTATCCCTGTGCAACTATAGTCTATCCGAAAGGGTAACTATGCCCAATGTCCTAGTGAATGTCTACTTTTTCTATATCTAGGTTATAGCTGAACCCAAAAGGATAATGTCCATGCCGATGTCCAGAAAGGAGGTGACAATTGTGGCTTATCGCAAGTCTACCCTGCGGAAGGTGCCTCCAGTAACCCGGAAGTATGCCAGGTTGCTGGGTGAGCTGGAGAGCATCCTACGCAAGGGTAAGAATCTGGTAGAGGAGCTCTCAAGGATAGAATTTGAGAGCCAAGCCCTAGCCCAAGCTAGAGAAAGGGCCTCTGTCATCGCTAACGATGACATCCGATATTTAGGCAAAGAAAGGAGGTGATTACAGTGATTAGAGCTAGTGAGGTGGTTTTCCTCCTGGCCATGGAAGATGTTCTTGCCTGTGCCAGAGAGATGAGAATACCCAAAAGGGCAATAACCGATGATGTTTTCCGTAGGGTCAGGAAAGGGGTGGAGGCAGCCTGGGAAGGCTGGCCTGAAGTAGTGAAAGGTGCTATCAATGAAGCTCTTAAAGAAAGGAGGTAACAATTGGATAAAACAATGGAGAAAGGAATCTCCGAGATAGTAGGTGTCTTTTGTGACCCCATAATCGTCATGCCCGGTGGCTGGGGCGATACCCTTCCTGATTGGATTAAGACAGCCATCACCCTGGAAAGGCTGGTGGAGAATGTGAAGGTGCTCAAGGGCGAGGAGATGACCGGTACCAACGCCGAGGCTTGCGCCTACCTTTATACCGCGTCTCTTACCGCGCCGCCAAGCCACGACTGGGCTCAGATTTACCTCTATATCGCCGGTAAGGTCTACGAGAAGCACCGCTCCCCCGCTAGTGGTGTGAAAATGCCCGACGATATTCGGGTGGAGGAGCTCAACGATGACCAGATGAGAGACCTCAACCGTCTTAAGGAGTGGATATTCAGGAAGAGGACAGACGCAAGGCTTGACCGCGACCAGGCCGAGAGGCGGCAGAAGAAAGAGGAAGAGGCAGCCAGGAGAAAGGCAGAGCAGCCGGCATTGTTTGACTTCTAGTATATTACTATTAGTATATGATTAAGGGGTCGGGGGTTCAAATCCCCGGCCCCTTTTTTGTATCTCGCTGAGCAATTAGTATTGTTGTATAATAATGTAACAATTCAAGCTTCTGTTACATTAAGCGTACCTGTCAAACGATTGCGCCGTAGTCAACTCCCTGCTGGGAACCTAATAAATAGCCATAGTCACCATTTTTTAAGTTCTCCTGCGGCTACTTTCTTATAGACTCGCATTGTCAGCTCGGCAGTCTTCTCCCAAGAGAACTTCCTTGACTGCTCCAGCCCGGCTCTTACCATATTATCCCTCAACTCACTATCAACGAGAACCTGCCTCATTGCCTGAACCAGGCTAGGAGTATCATAAGGATTGACCATAATGCCAGCTTCACCCACAACCTCGGATAAAGAAGAGGTATTAGAGGTTACCACAGGGCAACCACAAGCCATGGCCTCAAGTGGTGGCAGACCAAAACCCTCATATAGCGAGGGATAAGCAAGTAAGGCAGCCGAGGAATAATAGTAGGCTAGGTTCAGCTCAGAAATATAGTCAACAAAAATCACGTCCTCAGTTATCCTCAGCCTGGATAACTTCTTCATCGTATTGCTTCGGAAATGTTTGGACCTTCCCAGGCCTCCCACTTTTACTAGCTTCAGTTCGGGGAACTCTCCCTTTAGCGCGGCGAATGCTTCAAAAAGCCTACCCAAGTTTTTGCGCCGCCTTTCTGAACCAACATATAGTATGTATGGCTTATTAAGGAGCCTCACATTATACGGTTTGAAGATATTATGGTCCACTCCATTATAGATTACACTGATCTTCTTTTCTGGTATTTTGAGGTACTTGCCTAGGTCGCTTTTAGTATTTTCAGATATAGCTATTATGTGGCTTGCCCGTTTGATATACATTGTGTCGAGGTTAAGCAGTATTTTCTCACTAACGGTTTCCAGGTCAAGATTAAAGCAGCATCGTACTAAATCATGCACCGTAATTATAAACGGCTGATTAAGGAAGAGAGCGTACCTGGCAAAGTGCTGATTTGGTAGATGAACGATACCGCCCTGACTTCTAATAGACCTTGCCAGCTTATAAGCCTGTGCTGGGGAGAGATACCTCCTAGTGGTGATTTTCTTGACATCCAGTCTCTTGGCTATTTCTTGGCTATACCTATCTAATCCCGATTGTTCACTGGTTACGACCAACACTACCACTTTCTCATCACCACCTTCCCAATAGCCCAGTCCTAGTAATGGCAAGCTGCGACCGTGATAAACCTTTACATCAGGGCAAGCAGGGCAGACAACTCGATGAGGCTATTGATTGTAAAATCAGGTTTCTCTTCACTACTATGTATCGCATCGCTATAGCGGGTATTCCATCTGAACCACACACTTTTCATACCAGATCTATTTGCCCCAACAATATCCGCATCAATCCTGTTGCCAACCATAACCGCATTTTCAGCTTTGATGCCAAGCCTTGCCAATGTGGTCTTGAAAATTTCTGGATAGGGCTTTTCAATGCCCACCTCTTCAGAAATTATTATGGCGTCAAAATAATCCTGTAAGACGGTAGTTTCTATAATGTTTCGGGCACCGGCGCTATCTCCGTTGGCTATCATGGCAATCCTGTATCCCCCTTTTCTGATGGCTGTCAGGACTTCGAGTGTCCCATGGATGACATCGGCAGTAATAGCTATACCGGAGCTATTATGGATAACAGTTTCTTCAGCTACCAGGGTGTCTCCTAAGTCGAAGCATACAGCTTTAATCATGATACGCTATCTTTACCACTAACCCTTATCTTCATGCACCTTGCCGCTCTTCCGTGATTTTAATCCCTTGTGCCGTGACTCCTCTCAACGCAACTTCCGGAAATCCCTTACCTTACCACAATACTTACATCGGCCAACATCTTTAGAATCTAAAATCCAATAGTGTATGCACTTCTCTTTTTCCGCCACTACTGTGGTGTCAACGGACTGCATGATGGTGAAATCACTGGAGTGGTTAAGGTATTCCTCAACAACTTGGGCAGGCCCGGGCTTATCGCAGTCGTGAAGAGCAACTATAGCGCCCGGCAACAGGTGTCGCTGCCAAGAAAGAAAGTCACGCTTTACATCCTGATACTCATGGGAAGCATCAATCCATAGTAAACCAACCTTCTCTTGCCAGCGCTTGGCAGCCTTGCCCGAAGTTGTAACTAAGGGAACTACAGCATTTTGAACACCCGCTTCGGTTAGATTGGTGAGAAATGCTGGGTAGGTATTCCTCTCACCTTCACTTATATGAGCCTTACTTCTACTGTGTGGGTCAATGCTATACACCTTGTTTCTCTGTCCGGCCTCTGTGCCTTTAGCTAGCCACACCGTGGACTTTCCTTTCCAACTGCCGAGCTCTACAATAGCCTGCCCACTAGGTACACTTTTTGCC
>SDBU01004314.1_pt1 | contig 17522 bp, 14 predicted proteins | sample 2277071 | NCBI WGS metagenome assembly SDBU01 (sample SAMN10397929, study PRJNA504765) | marine sediment metagenome | isolation source: marine sediment core GS08_GC12, 126 cmbsf | place: Arctic Ocean: Gakkel Ridge, Loki's castle | collected 2008 | reverse complement strand
ATCAAGGGCCAGCTTGCAGCACCTGATTGAATCAATGGCAACACCTGCCGAGTTTGGCGAGTCTTCCACGCTCAGCCGCAATTCCAGATTCATCGGCACATCGCCAAAGAGCTTGCCCTCCATCCTGATAAAACAAACCTTGTTGTCATCTTGCCATGGGACATAATCGCTTGGGCCGATGTGAATGTCACGGTCGGCCAGTCTGTTAGCAGCAACTGACTGAACAGCCTCTGTTTTTGATATTTTCTTGGAGGCGAGCCTGCTGCTTTGGTGCATATTGAGGAAGTCAGTATTTCCGCCTGTATTGAGTTGGTAAGTTCTCTCTAACTTTACACCTCTTTTACTGAATAAATCGGTTAACACCCTATGAGTAATTGTCGCACCAAGTTGAGCCTTAATGTCATCACCTATTACTGGTATGTTCTTTTCTTCAAACTTCTTCGCCCATTCTGCGTTGCTCGCTATAAAAACAGGTATATTATTTATAAACGCCACATTAGCTTCCAGAGCACATTCGGCATAGAACCCGGTAGCTTTCTCAGAACCAACAGGGAGGTAATTTAATAGTATCTCAGTGCCGGATTCCCTCAAGATCCGGATGATATCCTCCTTCGTTGCTTCCGGCTCACCACTCAAGAGAAATGTGTAGTCATCATCATAATTCTTCATATGATCTGAAAAACCATCGAGGATTTTACCCATTTTCACCGCGACACCGGTTTTGGGCATATCTTTGCAAAATACTGTGGTGCAGTTTGGCCTTTCGAATATAGCTTCGTTCACGTCCTTTCCAACTTTTCTTTTGTCGATATCGAATGCAGCTACCACTTTGATATCGTATGCTTTATATCCATTGATGTCCCAGTGCATTAGTCCGATGATGTCATCGCTATTCTTGTTTTTATAGTACTCAATACCTTGAAGTAACGCACTTGTGCAGTTACCCACACCAATAATCCCAATTTTGATCTTGTCCATAGCTATTGTCTCTTTACATTAACGAATATTTTTTAACACCTTAAAATTCCACAAGAACAACTCATTTAGTGAACTCGATATTCCAATAAGCTGTTATCACACAAACAGAAACAAGTAAAGGTACAGAAAACAGCTTTTCCTGTCAAGGAAAAACCTTCCAAAGCAAGGCTTGATACCTTGCTTGTTAAAAGATTTGCAACTTGGGCAGAAGCGTCTGCACACGCAGCAGTATTCGTTCGTCTTAGCTATCAGCCACTTAGTACATCCAACCTGGCGGCATCCCGGAAGAGGTTTCTTTCTTTTCGGGAATTTCACTGACTATGGCATCGGTGGTCAACAGCAATGAAGCAATTGAAGCACCGTTCTGCCTGATAAATGTACTGTTGCGAATAGTACTGCAAGTCAAAAGAACTATTGGTTTTGCCGAACTTTGCCCGCTACTTTTCTTCGGAAGCCTTGACGGTTTCTTCGGCAGAGACTTTAACCTCTGACTTCTGCTCCTTATCCGATGCATCCTCTTTCTTTTTACAGCCTGGGGCAAGCAAAGCAATCGCCAACAGCAGAATACAACTTAAAATAAGTTTTTTCATGTTTTCCATCCTTTCGTAAAGTTTTCAGTATATTCCATTATCTCTACCGTAGAAATCAATTCCATCATAGCGTAAACCGACTTGGCCAGAAAGTCAACTTATTTTAAGCTTCTCAAAAGGAGTGTTTTGTTTTATACTGTGGACAAATCCAGGAACTGATTCGACTAGGAATAGATATTTATCTTCCATGCGTAGACGATAGGGCGATTGATTTGGTTATCCGAAAAGTCACAGATGAAAAGCCAGTTTATTATGATGTTCAGGTGAAAAGCGTCAAAGGATACAATCGAATTGTTGGTTTTAGTAATATTGACAAAAAAGCAGATAATTATATCTTGATTATTCATTATCGTCACGAGAATAGACCCGATGAGTTCTTCTATCTTACGAGACAGCAAATTCTTGAGCATTGGCTTTTTGACTCAGAATGGGGAGATTTGGTCTTTAATAAACCTGAAAGAGAGAGATATTCTTCACAGGATTTGAAATCTTTAGCAAAAATGATTTTGGAAAATTAAGGATGGGATTTTTCTCAAAGCGTTCCCACAGGGCAAGCTGGCGAGGCAGGCTGCCGGAGGCCATCCGCCGAAGGCGGAGTCTTGAGTTTTTAGTGTTGAGTTTTGAGTTGTGGAGGAAAGACACACAAGAATAAAAAGTGGAATCAATTTATTTATAAATGATTTGAATTAGACTCTGGCGGGGACGGGTCTGGAAAAATAGAAAGGGTATCAGGATATTAGGGAATCAGGGGGCAGGATATCAGGGAAACAGGGTATCAGGGAAATAGAGAATTGGCGAATTGGTTTTTGAAAAACCTAAATGAGAAGAAAACTCCCTTAATTTAAACTCGGGCAGAAACGGGGGTTGGGCGAGGACGTGAAGGTTTTTTGACTGATTTTATCTTAGGTTTGCTTCGATTGTTGTTTGTAGAACTGGTGCCTATCGAGCGCAGTTTCCTGTATCTGTTCTCAAGGAGATTTTCGATTTTCGTTCGCTTTAGCTCGGCCAGTGTTTTGACGATGTATCTCTCGACGCTGTAGACGGTGTCATGGACGTTTCGATGTGCTCCGCCGAGTGGTTCGGGGATAACGGCGTCGATGAGATTTAGCTTATACAAATCCTTGCTTGTCAGCTTGAGTGCCTCTGCGGCGAGTTCAGCTTGTGAGCCATCGCGCCAGAGGATTGCGGCACAGCCCTCCGGTGATATGACCGAATAATACGCAAACTCAAGCATTGCGAGCCTGTCTCCGACACTTATTCCCAAAGCGCCGCCCGAGCCGCCTTCGCCGATGACGATGGAGATTATCGGTACAGTCAAGCGTGACATTTCCATAAGATTAACGGCGATTGCCTGAGCCTGGCCTCGTTCTTCTGCGCCAATTCCGGGATAGGCGCCTGGGGTGTCAATGAATGTTACGATGGGAATGCCGTACTTCTGTGCGAACTTCATCTTGGCTATGGCCTTTCGGTAACCCTCAGGATGGGCACATCCGAAGTTGCAGGCGATTTTTTGCTTTGTGCTTTTTCCTTTGTTCTGGCCCACGATAAGTACCTTTTGCCTTCCGATTCGTCCCAGGCCTGTTATGATTGCGAGGTCGTCTCCGAAGCACCTGTCGCCGTGCAGCTGTCGAAAATCCTTTATCATCAGGTTGAGATAGTCGGTGAAAAGTGGTCTGTTGGGATGGCGTGCAACCTGGACGGTCTGCCAGGCTGTCAGATTCGAGTAGATTCGCTTGAGCTCCGCCACCTGCTGTCTTTGTAAGCGGCGAATTTCAGCGGAGTAATCGATTCCCTTAATGGAGCTGAGCTTGGCAAGCTCGGCCATCTGGCGGTCAATGTCGGCGACCTTCTGTTCGAAATCCGGATAGCTGCCGGTGCTGTTTTTATTGTTACTGTTCGTCATTTGAATTTCCGCTGTCGCTGCGTTCGTGACTAAATGTTGTGCACAGAACACAGATGCTTACAAAAAAAGCCTGCCCGCCGCGAAGCGGGCCCAGGCACGATTTTTTTCTACCATCCTGGTCGGTTCTTTAGTTCAGCGAAGAATAATAACATTTTAGCAGAATAAATCAAAGAAAAAAATTGACACAAGGGGTGGTTTACTATAGTTTTTTAGCGGATTTTGTTTAGGAGGACGTTTTCATAAGGTTTTGATTTTGAAGGACTTAAAGCGAATAGCTGTAATAGGCCTGGGTCTTCTGGGCGGCTCGATAGTTCTGGCAGTTTCTCGTATCTGGCCCGGTGTGCGGACAACAGGTTATACGCACCGCCCCTGCACCCGGCGAAAAGCAAGACGGCTGCTGACGGCGGCGCGGATAGTAGATGATATAAAAGAGAGCGTCAGCGCTGCTGACCTTGTCATCATCGCGACGCCTATATACAGCTTTGAGGAAATCTTTGAGACGATTGGCGGTTCACTTCGTCGAGGCTGTATTGTTACCGACGTCGGCTCGACAAAGGTCCTGCCGCACCGCTGGGCGGCGAAGTATCTGCCAAAAAGTGTGTATTATGCAGGCTCGCACCCCATTGCAGGCTCAGAGCAAAGAGGCGTTGAGTTTGCGAGGGATGATTTGTTTGAGCGGGCTGTGTGCATTTTGACAAAGACAAAAAACACTCGCAACACATCGGTACAGGTTCTCAAAAGATTCTGGTCGTCCCTTGGCTGCTGTGTGCAACTGATGACACCGACTGAACACGACAGGGTCTTTGCGAGTATAAGTCATCTGCCGCATATAACAGCGGCGGCGTTAATAAACGCCAGCAAAGCAGAGGAGCTTAAATTTGCCGGCAAAGGCTTTGTAGATACTTCAAGGATAGCATCTGGGCCGGCCAATATCTGGGCCGATGTGCTGGCGACGAATGCGAAAAATAGTGTAAAAGGCATCGAAAGAATCATAAGTGAGCTGGAAAAGTTGAAAAGGGCCATAGGCTCGGCAGATAAAAAAGAGATCGAAAGACTGCTCGAGGCGGCAAGAAATAAGCGCGCAGCACTTATAAAATACAAAATGAAGAAGGAGGAGATAATATCTTGAGGCAGTGGCGTTTCGAAGTTTTTAACCGTGCCGGTGCCGCTGATGTGCACGGCAGCAGTGTGCTGGAAGATATCAGAGAGTTAGGCATCGGTTCGGTGGAGGCGGTGCAGTCGGCAAAGGTCTTTCTGATTGAAGCCGATCCCTCGACTGCGCTCGGGACAGGCTTTGATGAGGCTTTTGCGAAACGTCTGGGCGCCGAGCTTTTGACCGACCCGGTGGCTGAGTCGGTAATGGCGGCAATGGCTGATATGGGGGTTACAGCAAATAATGTTCGAACGGCGAGAAAGTACGTTCTGTTGGGCAAAATTACTTCGAGTCAGGTCGATACTATCGCAAAGAAGATACTGGCCAACGACTGCATCGAGGATGTCATAATCGGCAACGAGGCTGAGCCGCCGAGCCCGCATCTAAAACCCTACGAATTTCAGTTGGTGCACTGGCCCGTACGCGAGCTCGACGACGAAAAACTGGTATCGCTGAGCAGAGAAAAGGACCTGTTTCTCAACCTCGTGGAGATGCAGACCATTCAAAAATACTATCGGGAGCTTGGCAGAGAACCCACCGACGTTGAGCTCGAGACGCTTGCGCAGACCTGGAGCGAGCACTGCGTTCACAAGACCCTGACAAGCTCGGTGGATATGACAATCAACGGTGAGCAGGTGCATTACAATAATCTGTTGAAAGATACGGTCTTTCGAGCTACGCGGCAGCTTGACAAAAAGTGGTGCATATCTGTCTTTGTGGATAATGCCGGCGTGATAGAATTTGATGAAGATTCGGCGGTGTGTTTCAAGGTCGAGACACATAATCGCCCATCGGCACTGGATCCGTATGGCGGTTCTGCTACAGGTATCGGCGGGGTAATTCGCGACCCAATGGGGACCGGCCTGGGTGCAAGGCCCATTGCCAACACAGATATATTCTGCTTTGGCCCGCCCGACAAGAAACTCGAGGATATACCCAGAGGTGTTCTGCACCCGAGGAGAGTTATGAAAGGTGTTGTGGCCGGCGTGCGGGACTATGGCAACAGGATGGGAATACCGACAGTCAATGGTGCGATTTACTTTGACGAAAGGTACCTGGCTAATCCGCTGGTCTATTGTGGCAATATTGGCATAATGGACAAAAACAAGTGCTTTAAGAACCCGCAGAGCGGCAATCTTATCATAATGGTCGGCGGCAGAATTGGGCGGGATGGAATACATGGAGCGACTTTCTCAAGCGGTGAAATCACACACGAGTATGAAACAATCTTTTCGCACGCTGTGCAAATCGGCAATCCAATCGTGGAAAAGAAGATGCTGGACGTACTGCTACAGGCGAATGAAGCCGGCCTGTACGAGGCGATTACCGACTGCGGCGCGGGGGGACTTAGCAGCGCGGTTGGAGAGATGGGCGAGCACCTTGGGGCCGAAGTCGATTTGGAAAAAGCGCCGCTTAAATACGCCGGGCTAAATTACACCGAAATCTGGATCAGCGAAGCCCAGGAAAGAATGGTCATAGCGGTAAAGCCGGAGAACTTAGAGGCCATCACCAAAATCTTCGACGCCGAAAACGTCGAGTCTACGGTAATCGGTAAGTTCACCAGTGATAGAAAGCTGAAGCTGCGATATAACGGCAGGCAGGTGGCCGAGATGGATATGGAGTTTCTGCACAATGGTGTGCCGAAATACTCACGCAAGGCGGTGTGGAAAAGTCCGCGATTGACTGAGCCTAACATACCGGCAAAAGACAATTACAATGACGAGCTTCTGGAGATTCTGGGCTGTTACAACGTTGCGAGCAAGGAATGGGTAATCCGCCAATACGACCACGAAGTTCAGGGCGGTTCGGTTGTGAAGCCATTAACGGGTGTAGATAACGACGGCCCGAGTGACGCAGCGGTGATAAAGCCGAGGTTCGACTCGGACAAAGGGCTCGCAATAAGCTGTGGAATGAATCCGCTGTACGGTGACATTGACCCGTACTGGATGGCGCTGTCGGGGATTGATGAGGCGATAAGGAATGTGATTGTCGTAGGCGGACGAGCAGACAGAATCGCGATTTTGGATAATTTCTGCTGGGGTAACTGCACGAAGCCCGAAACGTTCGGCCCATTGGTTCGTGCTGCTCAGGCCTGCTATGATGGTGCAATCGCCTTTGGGACGCCGTTTATCTCCGGCAAGGATTCGTTAAACAACGAATTCTCCTGTGAAGACGGAACGCAAATGTCTATTCCCTCCACACTTCTAATAAGCGCAATATCGCTGGTTGACGATGTAAGCAGGTGCGTAACAATGGACGCCAAGAAAGCGTCGAATTTGCTTTTCGCAGTGGGCGAGACGAAGAATGAGTTAGGCAGCTCGCACTATTACAAGATTCACGGCCAGCTCGGTGCCAACGTCCCGAAGGTGGACCTAAAGGCTGCGCCGAAGATATCGGACAGGATTTGCACGGCGATAGCTGATGGTCTTGTTGTGAGCTGCCACGACTGCTCGGAAGGCGGCTTAGCGGTGGCGCTTGCGGAGATGGCCTTTGCCGGCGGACTGGGAATAGAAGCAGATTTGCGGGGTCTGCCGAAAAGTGTGGATTGTTCCCGTGTTGATACACAGCTTTTCAGCGAGTCAAACTCGCGCTATATAGTTGAGGTTGAGCCGGGAAATTACGATGCCTTTGCCAAGCTGATGCTGAACCTGCCGTTTGGACATATCGGCAAGGTTACGGCAGAAAAAAAACTCTTAATAAAAGCAGAGAACGGCAGGGCGGTCATTGAGTCGGACTTGGATTCACTGAAAGACGCATGGCAAAAACCGCTTGATTGGTAACAGAGAAAAAAACACGAAACTCGAAATACGAAATCCGAAACAAACTCAAAATTCTAATGTTCAAATTTTCAAAACATACTTTTAACAAAAGAAGAAAGAAATGGCACAGGTGTGGCAAATAGCCGCGGGTGAGACAGGTAGAAATTACACGGATTTGTTTCTCAATCACGATATTATGTTTATGGGACCAGGGAGTTTTGGTCCTTATGATAAGAACACCTATCAACTGCTAAGGAGGCGAGGCTCATTCAAAAAAGGTATTGAGACACAACTTCGGCAGTTTTGTACCAAGCTAAAAGATGGAGACATTGTCTTGCTTCGGTTGGGGTCAGAGGCCAAAGCAATCGGTTTAGTTGAGAAAGCGGAATACTTCTGGACATCAACTTTCGATGATGTGTTTGGATGGGATTTACAACACGCCCACAGGGTCGTATGGCAGAAGCATTTGACAGATGAACTGCTGCGAATGCAAAAAGAGAAGTCTCTTTTCTACTACAGGGGTTCGACCTTCAATAGAGCGGATAAACAAGTTCCTCAGGTTAAACACTTGTTTTCTCAATTCCAAAGTCGGGCTCTAAAGCAATTACCTTCACCGCTACCTGAACCGCTGACACCGGAGCAACTCGGCGAAGAGCTATTCTCTCGTGGTCTTCCGAACAAATCCGTTGATAGTGTCTTACTGGCTATTCAGCGTCAGCGGCGTCTTGATAAGTGGTATGAAGAGTATGGAAAAAAATCAGCCAGACCAACGGAACATGAGGTTGTGGCACATATGATACTACCCTTGCTACTGGCTTTGGGATGGTCTGAACAACTGCTTGCGGTAGAGTGGCACAAGATTGACCTTGCAGCTTTCTGGGGTACTCCTACAACTAAGGAGAACTGTTGCCTTCTCTGTGAAGCTAAGAGGTTAGGCCACGGTTTGCAGAATATTTTTGCTCAGGCTACGAGCTATGCTGAAAAGTGCAAACTCAACAACTGTAGAAAAATAGTGCTTACAGATGGGACACGACTTTATCTGTACCAAAGGCTAACAAACGGCAAATGGAACGAATCGCCAGTCGGGTATTTGAATGTTAAGTTAATTCGTACAAATCATATAGCGCCGGCAAACACCAATGCGGTCGATACAATAATGGCATTGACCCCTGCGAGCGTAAATAGAATTAGTTAGTATGAATACAAAGTTATGATAAGAGATAGATTCCCGCTTCTGCGGGAATGACAGACATCAAAGAAAGTCGGAATATGGCAGAAGTTAAGGCGGTAGTTTTGCGGGCGGCGGGGATAAACTGCGATATGGAAACCGTGTATGCACTCGAGCTGGCAGGTGCGGAAACGCAGGCGCTCCATATAAACAGGATAATCGAAGACAAATCGCTGCTTGAGGAGTTTCATATACTTGTCTTTCCCGGAGGCTTTAGCTACGGCGATGACGTGGCAGCGGGCAAAATCCTGGCGAACCAAGTTATGCATCACCTTTCTGAGCCGATTCAAAAATTTATCGATGACGGTAAATTAGTGCTCGGAATCTGCAACGGCTTTCAAGCTCTCGTCAAGGCAGGGATTTTGCCCGGCAACGGGACCGGCCGACAACAGCCCGTAACCATAACCTACAATGACAGCGGTAAATTCGAGGATAGATGGGTGTATTTAGCCCCACAGACCGATAGATGTATTTTCATCGAGAAAGGCAGACAAATCTATCTGCCGATCGCGCACGGCGAAGGCAAAGTTGTAACCAAAGACACGGCCAGCCTGGACAAATTGAAGTCCGATGGATGCATTGCGTTCAAATATGTAGACCGCAATGGCGAAGAAGGGGACTATCCAATTAACCCGAACGGCTCAGTTGATTCGATAGCGGGCCTGACGGATTCTACCGGTCGCGTGCTGGGCCTTATGCCGCATCCTGAAAGGCACGTTCGGCACACGCAGCACCCGCAGTGGTCTCGTTTGAGAAGCAAAGACGAATCTGACGGGACGACAATCTTTACTAACGCCGTTAGATATATACGAGAGAAGTTCTGAAGGGAAGAAGGCGTGCCTCACGTAATTGTATCCAAAAAACAGCTTTCAGCGGACGTATTTGCTGCGGATATAGAAGCGCCGCTTGTTGCGAGGGCGGGGAAACCCGGCCAATTCGTCATTATATGTATCAACAGTGACTACAGCGAGCGAATTCCGTTGACGATTGCCGATGCAGATACTGAAAAAGGTACCATTCGATTAATCTGGCAGCGTGTCGGCAAAACCACCGCAGAATTGTCTGATATGCAGACGGGTCAGGAAATTGCCAATGTTGTCGGGCCGTTAGGTCGGCCTACCCACGTAGAAAATTTCGGTACGTGTGTATGCGTCGGCGGCGGGATAGGCAACGCCCCGTTGCTGCCTATCACAAAGGCTCTAAAGCAGGCCGGCAATACAATCGTCAGCATCCTTGGAGCGAGAACTAAAGAGCTGCTTATCCTCGAAGATGAGTTCTCTCAGACAAGCGATGAGCTGATAGTAACGACCGATGACGGCTCCTATGGTCGAAAAGCATTGGTGACCGAACCTCTAAAAGAGGTGTGTCAGCGCTCGTCAAAGCCGGACCAGGTTTTCGTGATCGGCCCTGCGATTATGATGAAGTTCTGCTGCGAGGTAACAAGACAATTTAACATTCCCACGCAGGTTTCGCTCAACACGATTATGGTTGACGGTACCGGCATGTGCGGCGGCTGTCGAATCGAATATGACGGTAAGCCGAAGTTCGTATGCGTTGACGGCCCGGAATTTGACGGGCACAAGGTCAACTTCGACCTGATGATGAAAAGATTAGATGCTTATAAGAACGCCGAACAAAAAGCCTATGAAAAGTATAAAAAACACAAGTGTAAAATAGGCCTGGATAAAGCTTGAAATTCGAAATCCGAATATCGAAAACCGAAACAATATCAAATAACCAAAATTCAAATGACCAAAACAATGCGTCTTGAGGATTTGGACGTTGGGATTTTGGGGGATGTTTTGCTGTGACGGAAGAAGAAAGACGGGAGTTGCTGCAGCAGTTTTTGGAGAAGCAAAAGGCTGGCGGGCTTAAACCCAAAGACAGATACGAAATCCCTCCACAGGAAATGCCTGCCCGTGATGCTGTCGAAAGAAGAAGCAACGTCAATGAAGTGGCAACCGGTTATACCGAGACACAGGCCCGGCTGGAGGCGCTGCGATGTCTGCAGTGCAAGAATGCTCCCTGCATTGAGGGTTGTCCTGTGCAAATAAGGATACAGGACTTTATAGCTGCCATTGTTAAGGGTGACTTTAAGGAGTCGCTGGAGATTATCAAGGCGAACTCACTGCTGCCGGCCGTTTGCGGCCGGGTTTGTCCGCAGGAGGTGCAGTGCCAGGAGAAGTGCACAGTCGGCCTGAAATTCAAGGACACCGCCAAGGCTGTTTCAATCGGCCGACTCGAGAGGTTTGTTGCCGACCTCGGCCGGGACAACGACAGTGTCCCTGCGGTTGCGCCACAGACGGGGATGAAGGTTGCGGTTATCGGCTCAGGGCCCGGCGGTATCGTGGCAGCTGCCGATACCCGAAGGGCGGGGCACGATGTTACCGTATTCGAGGCCTTTCATAAGCCGGGCGGCGTTATGGTTTATGGCATCCCGGAATTTCGTCTGCCAAAGGCGATTGTGCAGGAGGAAATCGACGTCCTTGCCAAGATGGGCGTCAAAATCGTCTGCAACTTTGTGGTCGGCAGAACGAGGACCGTCGAGCAGTTGACCAAAGAAGACGGCTTTGACGCCGTTTATATAGGCGTCGGCGCGGGCCTGCCGAGGTTTATAGGCATTGAAGGCGAGACCCTTATCGGCGTATACAGCGCCAATGAATACCTGACCCGCGCAAATCTTATGAAGGCCTACAACTTTGGCAAAGGCGCTGACACACCAATAGCACTCGCAAAGAAAGCCGCTGTCATCGGTGGCGGCAATGTCGCTATGGACTCGGCCAGAACAGCCGTCAGACTTGGGGCCGAAAAGGTCTATCTTGTTTATCGAAGGAGCGAAAAGGAGATGCCTGCTCGTATCGAAGAAGTTGAGCATGCAAAAGAAGAAGGCGTCGAGTTCCACATCCTGCAGAGCCCTAAACGAATCATAGGTGACGAAAGCAGCCATGTAACTGCTATCGAATGCCTCAAGTATAAGCTTGGCGAACCGGACGAATCAGGCCGGCGAAGACCTGTCCCAATAGAAGGCTTGGAGTTTCAAATCGAAGTCGATACTGTAATCATAGCTATCGGCAACGCTGCAAATCCCTTGATTCATCAGACCACGCCGGGCCTGGAGTTTAACAAGTGGGGAAATATCGTTGTCGACGAGGAGTGCAAAACGTCATTGGAAGGTGTTTATGCCGGCGGAGATATAGTTTTGGGAGCGGCCACCATAATTTTGGCTATGGGCCAGGGCCGAATCGCCGCCGCTGCAATAAATCAATACCTGGCGCAGAAAAAGGAATCTAAACGCCAAATTTAACAAGCAAAGTCAGTAGTTTACTTTTTATCATCTTAGAATAGTTTCGTCCGGGATATTGCCATCTTTGAAGTGTTTATCCAGCCAGCCGGACTTTACATTGTCCCGGCTATCGAAATGTTTGACATACGGTTTTATATCGAGGACGGGTGTTCCGTCCAGCATATCGACTTCGGTAAAGTATAGCTTGTTGGCCTCTATCTTTTTGATTTTCACAATGGAAAGGCCTAAGTGATTGGGCCGATGCGGACTTCTTATCGCAAATATCCCGTGTTTGTCTTGCTCTAAGAAAGGTCTGCCCTCGATTTCCTCTCTCTGTGATTTGTGGAAATAGTATAGGATTATCGCGTGGCTGAATTCATCCAGGTCCTTTAGCCCACCTGCATATTTATCTTTCAATTCAATCCACGCCTCCACATCGCTTTTAAAAGTTCCCTGGATGGGGATATCCGTACTCTCTTTATACGGCGAACAGATTTTCCCGATGGGGTGCATTATTATTTGTTCCATACTTTCACCTCTACGCGATAATCATATTTGACAACTTCCCACACTTTTAGTATTATCCTTGCCCTTCGCGATTTTTGAAAATCATTATACGGGAAGTTAAGGATTAATATCAGCACAAAAACAGGAAAAGGATTCGAAGGCGGCCGTAATGGAAGTTAAACCTTTCAGAGCGTTCAGGTTCGACTCAGCGGTAGTTGGAGACGTAGGCAGTTGTATTGCTCCGCCTTACGATGTTATCAGCGAGGCCCAGCAGCAGCAGCTTTACGAAAAAAGCCCGTACAATATTGTACGTATAACAAAAGGGAAAACTACCGCGTCCGATACCGAGAGCAACAACCAGTATACGAGGGCCGCCGAGTATCTTAATAGCTGGATAGAAGAAGGCGTCCTGAAGCAGGATTCCGACGAAACTATCTATTCCTACATTCAGGATTTTGAATTAGCCGGGGTTAGCTTTCGACGCCTCGGTTTTATAGCCCTTTCCAAGCTGGAGGAATTCGGGCCGCGCGGGCGGGTCAGACCTCATGAATACACCTTTGATGAGCCGAAGATTGACCGGCTCAATCTTAAAAGGGCAACCTCAGCTGAGTTTGGTCTTGTGTTTATGCTCTACGAGGATGAGCAGAAAATTGCTGACAGGATTATTGAAGACGCTGCTCGGGAAAAACCGCTCATCGATTTTGTCGACGAGCAAAGCGTTCGTCACCGGCTCTTCGCGATAACCGCTAAGAGCGACATCGAGGCAATTGCGAAAATGATGCTCGATAAGAGCTGTATCATAGCAGACGGCCATCATCGCTATGAGACGGCTTTGAACTATTACAGGGAAACCGGTAACCCCGCGGCACAGTATCAGATGGCGGCCTTTGTCAACACGCGGCATGAAGGGTTGGTCATACTTGCCACACATCGACTTGTGAGTAATCTTGAAAGATTTGATTTTGAAAAATTGCTTGGCGAGCTGACGCAAAAGTTTGAAATTACCGAATACCGTTTTGATTCACCGAAAGCTGCAGCACAGGCTGGGCAAAAGATGCTTGCGCAAATGAATAATGAGCAGAACCGCGGCGGCAGCGCGTTTGGTATCTTCGCCGCCCCGCTGCTTTCTTGCGAAAGCAAGAAGCGGGGCTTTTATGTAGCGGTATTGAAGGATGGCAGCGCAATGGATTCTGCAGCGCCCGATATGAGTTCGGCCTGGAAGTCGCTCGATGTTTTCGTGCTGCATAAATTGATTCTGGAGGGGATTCTGGGTATTGATGAAAAGAAGTTGGCCGAAGGTGCCAATATCGAATATGTTAAAGGCGCTGGCGATGAAATTGATGAGCTGATTGCAAAGGTCGACAGCGGCCAGAAGCAAGTGGTGTTCTTTATGAATCCGCCGAAAATGCAGCAGATACGAATGGTGACCGAGGTCGGTGAGAAAATGCCGCAGAAGTCAACTTACTTTTATCCAAAGATGTATACAGGTCTGACGATTAGCAAGTTGTAAGAGTCCATATTTTTGCGGTGTATTGCAAAATGGTGTCCGCACCTTTTTTACGGGAGAAGGTAACATGGTAGATTGGAAAAACCCGCCGAGATTGTTCATTCCAGGACCGGTCAAGGTCAACGAGGACGTCCTGCAACAGCTTGCACGTCCGACACTGGGACATCGTCTTAAAGAGTACGTCCAGCTTCACGCCGAGACCATTGACATGTTAAAAAAGATTCTTTTTACCGAGCAGTACGTGTTTTTGTCCACATCGTCGGCCTCTGGAATTTGGGAAGCCGCTATTCGCAACTGTGTTGCTCCGGACGAAACAGTCCTTTGCACCTGCTGCGGGGCCTTCAGCGAGAAGTGGGCGACGGTGGCAAAAGACTGCGGCAGAAATGTCGATGAGTTAAAAGTTGACTGGGGCAAACCCACCACTGCTGAGATGATTGATAAGAGACTTGCGGCCGGGAAATACGCAGCTGTTACCATTGTCTATAGCGAGACAAGCACCGGCCTGATGAATCCGGTTTATGAAATAAGCGAAATGATGAAGGAAAAATATCCAGATGTTCTTATCTTTGTCGATGCGGTCAGCGCAATGATAGGCCTTCCTTTGCATTTCGATAAGCTCGGCTGGGACGTGACATTTGCCTCGGTACAAAAGGCCCTTGCAATTCCGCCGGGACTGGCGGTAGCTGCCGTAAGCAGCCGAGCTGTGGAAAAGAGCAAAAACGTCCCCGGCCGGGGCTATTACTTTAACTTTGAACTCTGGGCAAAGGCCGGCGAAAAGAACCAGACGCTTGTTACGCCCAATATCCCCCACATTATGGCCGTGAACTACCAGTGCAAAAAACTGCTCGCAGAGGGCATGGAAAATGTCTGGGCCCGGCACAAACAAATGGGCGATTTCGTAAGGGCCTGGGCCAAGGAGAAATTCGCCTTGTTCTGTGAGGAAAAGTATGCTTCGAACACACTCACAGCGGTCAAGAACACCAGAGGCATCAACGTTGCTGAGACGATAAATGCCCTCCAGCAAAAGCACAATACGGTCTTCGGAAATGGCTACGGCAAACTAAAAGAGGAGACCTTCCGAATCGCTCATATGGGTGATATTACTCTTGGCGACCTCAAAGAATTGCTCGGCTGGATAGACGAGGAAATCGGCTGAAGAAACAGACTTGCGGTTTTTACAGCACGGATGCGAAAAAAACTTTGACGTTGTGAACCCAGGGGTAATAAAATCGTATAGAAATTAAATTTTTCCTGTTGCTGTCAAATTTAATGGCTTTTGTTACTGTTTTGATAATCTTGTAGGAAATGGGAGGTTGCCAATGTGGATTTTAAGTTTCAACCGAAGTAGGAGGGTATCACGTCGTCTTGCCATTTCGACTTTTTTGGTGTTGGTCTTACTCGCTGGTGTGCTGCCGGTCTTTGCGCAGGAGGACACAAACAGCATTGCCACTCTGCGGCAGATGGGCAAGGCCTTTGCTGAGATTGCCGAAAAGGCCTCGCCTGCGGTGGTCACTATAAAGGCCGAGAGGACCGTCACGCAGCAGTACTACACAATACCGGATTGGCCCTTTGGCGAAGGGTTCAACCCGTTCGGTGACGACTTCTTCGACCGTTTTTTCCAGCGGCGTTCGCGTCCCCGCCGCTCGCCGCAGCGTCAACAGAAGTCTGTTCAGACCGCCCAGGCCTCCGGCTTTATTATCTCGGCCGACGGTTATATCCTTACCAACAATCACCTGGTAGGTGAAGCGGACAAGGTTCTGGTTAAAGTAGTCGGACGCGCAGAGACAGAGGCCAAGGTTGTCGGCACCGATGCCGCTACCGATGTGGCTGTGGTAAGAATCGATGCTAAGGATCTGCCGTACCTGAGACTTGCCGACTCCGATAAACTACAGGTTGGTGAATGGGTAATTGCTATCGGCAATCCCTTCGGCCTGAGCCACACTGTAACAGCCGGCATTGTAAGTGCCAAAGGAAGAAGCGGTTTGTCCCTCGAAGGGATTAGCTATCAGGATTTCATCCAGACCGATGCTGCTATAAACCCAGGCAATTCTGGAGGACCTCTAATCAATCTTGATGGAGAGGTAGTCGGGATTAACACTGCCATTGTTACTGGCCATCTCGCTTACCGCGGCAACATTGGTATCGGCTTTGCCATTCCAATAAACATGGCAAAGAGTGTTCAGCAGCAGCTTATCGATACGGGTAAGGTTGTTCGAGGGTGGGTGGGAATAGCTATGATGCAGTTGACACCTGAGCTGGCCAAGGGACTCGGACTTGCTGAGGACACCAAGGGCGTGGCGGTGTCGCAGGTCATCGAAGATTCGCCGGCCGAAGACGCTGGTATTAAGCATAACGATGTTATTGTAGAATTCGAGGGCGAGCCGGTTGAAAACGCCAATGAATTTCGAAGCCGCGTCGCGATGCTAAAGCCCGGTACGAAGGTCAAGCTTGTCGTGCTACGAGACGGCAAGCGCAAACCCTTCACCATCAAACTTGCCGAGCGTCCGTCGGAAGACAAAATCGCAGCGGCTAAATCGCAGACGATTGAAAAAATGGGTCTTACCGTCCAGAACCTTACGGATGACTTGGCTGAGCGTTTGGGCTATGAGGGACTAAAGGGCGTCGTGGTTACCCAGGTTGAGCCCGGGTCACTGGCCCAGCGCGCGGGCATCGAGGCCGGTATGCTGATTATGGAGGTCAATCGCGAATCTGTTGCCAATACCAAAGAGTTCGACAAAGCAGTGGAGAAAGCCGGCAAAGACAGGTCAATTTTGCTTCTGATTACAGACGGCCGATACGCACGCTATGTGATTTTGAAGCTGCCCAAAGAATAGGTTTTTGAGAATGTAAGGCCTTTTATATAAATGCCTTAGCCCCCCTTCTTGCTTTCGCCTGCCCCCGATTCTGTCTTCGACAGAAGACTCGGGGGAGGCAAGCAAGAAAGCAGGGGGGCTTTTGCATTGGCCACATTCAGGGTTGCAGTGTTGTCGTGGATTATTGTGATTGGCTATTGCATTCTACCGGCGAGAACGCTATAATTACCGGCAATATTCTGGTTTTATCAAGTTTAAATGGGCAGTCGTTGTTAGGCTGCCCTTTGTTTGGGTATAAAAAATTCTTTCAGGAGCTTTAGCTATGGCTTGTAATTTAGCGATTGCGGGAGTAACCGGTGCTGTCGGCCGGGAGTTTTTAAGGATTCTGGAACAGCGCGATTTTCTGTTTGACTCGGTCAAGATGCTTGCCAGCAGCCGTTCGGCCGGCAAAAAAATCGAGTTCAAAGGCAAACAGTATATCATCGAGGAGCTGACCAAAGAGAGTTTCAAGCGAATTGACATCGCATTGTTCAGTGCCGGCGGAGCCAGAAGCAAGGAATTTGCACCCGCTGCCGTTAAGGCTGGTGCGGTTGTGGTGGATAATTCCTCAGCCTTTAGAATGGACCCGGAAGTGCCGCTGGTAATCCCTGAAATAAATCCTGAAAAAATAAAGGAGCACAAAGGTATCATAGCAAACCCAAATTGCTCGACGATAATTGGCATCGTGCCGGTCTGGCCTCTGCATAAGGCAAACCCGGTCAAGCGGATGGTTGTCAGCACCTACCAGGCCGCAAGCGGAGC
>SDBU01004313.1_pt1 | contig 17523 bp, 16 predicted proteins | sample 2277071 | NCBI WGS metagenome assembly SDBU01 (sample SAMN10397929, study PRJNA504765) | marine sediment metagenome | isolation source: marine sediment core GS08_GC12, 126 cmbsf | place: Arctic Ocean: Gakkel Ridge, Loki's castle | collected 2008 | reverse complement strand
AAGCTATGCAATCAGTTACTCTGTGGGTTGGGTGTTCTGGCAGTATGTGAAGCGTTTGCCCTGGCAACAAAATCAAACCTGGACATGGAAAAGGTGTTCTCCGTAGTCAGAACCGGCGTTGCCGCCTCTCCGTTGCTGGAGCGATTTGGTGCAAGAATACTTGAAGATGATGCAACGGTCGCTGGAATATCGAGCAAGACAGACCTGCTGAAAAAGGACCTGGGCTTAATCGTGGAAGCTGCCCGGGATGTCGGGGCATCTCTGCCCGGCAGCACTTTGGCAGAGCAACTCTACAGCAGGACTGGAACCGAAGAACTGCCAGAAAGTGGTGTCGTGGGGCTAATGCTCTCTCTTGAAAGATGTAAGCAAGCCAATTGAGCCCAGAAAGTAATATGCCCTAAAATCTTAACTTGCCTAATACACCCGGGGTAAACCCGATCCCTGATTGGTTCTCCAGTATTTCCCTTGATAAATCTAACCATCAGTGTCCTTTCGATGGGCTGGGTTAACTGCCACCGGTCTCACTTGAGGGCAGCTTAAACAGTTGCCTCGGATTCTCACTCAACATTCTTCGAGCGAGGCTAATAGCTTCATCTTCCGTCATGTAACCTTCAGCGACCTTCTCGGAGAGAACGTGAGTTACAACTTGGCGTGCCATACGTGAGTGCCCATAGGCCATCTCCACCGTCTGAGCATCCCCGCCGAAAGCCATTATTTTGCTACCCGGCACAGTCTCTATCAGTTCGTGAAGGAGGAGCCTCCCTATCTGGGGTGAGATGATATATACCCAGGCAAGGTCAGCGTATACATTGGCAAAATATTTAGCCAGAGTTGCCCATTCGTGGATGTAGGGGTATCCTCCGTGGAACAGGTCGAATTTTGCCTCAGGATACTCAATAAAAAGGTTCGCCAGATGAGTGGGGTCGGCATTGGCGATTATATTCAGGTTCCCTTCCTGGAGACCGGTGTGTATTTGCAGGGGCAACTTCGCCTCAATTGCCGCCCGTATCACCTGGTGCATCATGTAGTCCTGAAGCGGTTTGGCTTCAAGCCAGGAGATACCCTCACCAAGATGGCTTGAAATCCGGTTGAAGATGGCCTCGGCCTCGTGACGGGTTACCTTGTCGTACTGCAGTGTCCGCCGGTAGGCGAGGGCGCTCTTGATACCCACCGTCCCATTGGCGATGTATTTCTCCAGTTCTAGCCGCATCGCCTTTACCAGGTCGTCCAGAGAGTGTATTGCTGTTCCTGTTTCTTTTTCCAGACGGCCAAGCTCAAGTCGGGACTGCACGGTGATGAAATCATCAAGACGCATTATTGGAACAAACAGTTCCCGGTCAACATCAGTAGCCTGGATATCAATGACGGAGATGTCAATCTTGGCCCTTTCCTTCAGGATGTGGCGGTACCAACCCGGTCGTCTTGAATCAGCGATGGCTTGCGATAGCTTAAGGTAAGTGTTTCGATTCAAATCATCAATACCAAATATTTCCCTGATGACGATTAAGGTCTGCCTGGCATAGGCAGTGTTGCGTATTGCCTCCCAGAAGGGCTCCATCGCCTGCCAGCGTTCCTCAAGTGACATATCCTCGCGCTCTGGCTCGGGGACATATTTATAACGCCCGCTTCGTTTAAGATAAGCTACCTGATAGCGATGCATCGGGAGACGAACTGCCTCCAAGAGACGCGGGGGCATCCCGGCTGACCTCAAGTCGCTGGTGTTATAGTGGGCGAAAAGATAGCTGAAGTCCACAGCGTACTCGTTACGGTCTGCCTCGGTCATAATATGCTCATGGGTATCTACAATGCAGACCTTCTCTACCTCCACCCTTATCCTCTCGTTAATCTGGTTCACAATTACTCCTTTCCATGGTAGTATCGTGCCATGCTGTGTTCAATATGTCACATTCTCAACTGTCTCCTATTTATTCAGGTCGATTAGGATCAGTCTTAAAGCCCGTTCTGCGGCATCAGCCACAAGCTCTTCCGCACTTGCCATCACTTGCCTCAGACTGATGGCACCAGGAGCAATACTTAAGACTGCATTTATTCCATGGTCATAAAACTCGCTACAATCACCAGCTATCTCACCGACAATAGCCACCACCGGGATTTTAAGCTTCTTCGCCCTCCTGGCGACACCTGAGACTGCTTTGCCATAGAGCGTCTGTGAATCGATTCTACCCTCGCCGGTGAGGACCAGATCGGCTCCCCTCAGGTGGTTATCAAGCCCTACAGCCTCACTCACGATCTCTATACCCGACTCCAGCCTAGCACCCAAGAAGGCTACCAAGCCCGCTCCCAGCCCGCCGGCAGCCCCAGCCCCAGGCATATCCGCGAGTTGAACCCCTAAATCCCTCTTGATTATCTCGGCGTAATGAGATAAGGCTTCATCCAACCTCTGGCACATCTCCCTGGTAGCCCCTTTTTGTGGGCCATATACCATCGACGCTCCCTGCTCTCCACACAGAGGGTTAGTAACATCACCGGCCACAACAACCTCACATAAGGCCAAGCGAAAATCCAGGCCGGAGATATCCACCCGTCTTAAATTTACCAGTGCCGCTCCCCCCAAAGGAAGCTCACACCCCTGGTCATCCAAAAACTTTACGCCAAGAGCCTGTGCCATGCCAGCACCCCCATCGTTGGTAGCACTGCCCCCGATGCCCACAATCAACCTGCGGCAGCCAAAATCCAGGGCAGCTCGTATTAGCTCTCCTGTGCCATAGGTGGTCGCGATTAAGGGATTTAGTTTTTTCTCTGGCACCAGTGTAAGCCCCGATGCCTTTGACATCTCCACAACACCTGTGGTTGCGTCCCCTAAAATTCCCCACGTGGCTATAACCTTCTTCCCCAGAGGCCCAGTCACCTTAGCGGTCATAATCCTGCCCCCGGTACTGCAGACCAGGACATCCACCATACCATCGCCGCCGTCAGATAACGGCACCATAACAGTTTCAACTCTGGGAAGAACACGCCTTATGCCTGAGGCTATGGCCTTGGCTGCGTCCTGAGCACTAAGGCTCCCCTTGAAGTCTTGAGGAGCAATCACTACCTTCAAAATCTTTTTCATTTGTCTTGAGCGTATTATATAACAATTTGGACGGAATTTATTTGGCTATGGCAAGTCAACAATTCAAGTTTTTGTCATCTTCATTTTAAGTTCGAGTGGCTATTGACAATGGCGAAACGAGTAACTTATTGTTCTAATCAAAAAGAAGTGGAATGAAGAGGAGGCAGAAAATGGACTGGCTAATAAAGTCCTGGTGTCGAGTAGATATTTTCATTTGTGGAGCCGGTATCCTGGGAAATGTGCTTTTACTCATTGGGCTTGTAACTGCTGCCCTAGACACTAGTATTGCCGGCTTTACCCCCATAGTCTGGATATTACTGGCATTTATTCTATATGTAACCATGATTTTCTCCGCCGTACTCCGAATTATGACCCGTTTGGAATCCAGACAGTAGCCTGGCGGCGATTTTACCTGATAAGGATAAATCGAAATACCCGTCGGGAAAAGCCTGGTCAGATTTCGCTGACCAGCCCGCCTAATGTGTAAAGACCAGATGGTATTTGACTGGCACAATAACTGGCAGTCCTGCTTTATTACTCGAATGGCTTATTGGCACGGCTCGGGTAAAGACTCCAATTATGTAACCCAGACGACCAACTTGCATAATCAGATAGACCCTTTTCTTCAAGCGGAATATGTTCCCCCTTTGATAGGAGATTACCGGAATCATTACGAGCGAAAGAAAAACATAGTCGAAATACAGAGGCAAATCAATACTTATCAAGAAAGGCAAGGGGTCCATGAGCATAACTTTAGAGTAGATGGCTACAGATACCAGCGCCGCCAACGATAACGCCAAAGGCGGCGGAAATCGAATATTCTATCCGGATGAGCCTGAAGAAGGCTCGAACGGTTACTGCGTCAATTATGCAAGAGTTGGCTTTAGATAACCAGCAGAAACGTTAGCACGGCTAATATTAAAAACAGTACTCCTATAAATCTGCCCATGATAGGGGCTTTTATAACATTTGCCAAGAAAACTCCAACTTGCGCACCTACTATAACGCCTGGCACTGTAAAGACAAGAATAGAGATGACATCGGTAAAGACAGATACATTTCCTTCCCTAAACAAGAAATAGGCATGGAAAGCCGACCCGGCGGCGGCGCTCACGGCAACAAGGAACACAGAGGTAGCCGATGCCGCAGCCACCGGAAGCTTCATTTTCTTGAGGAAATTCAGCTCATTCATTTCTCCAAGCCCTGCAGATATCATACCCACCAGTAATCCTCCAAAGAAACTGGTCAACTTGATTGTCGGAGTTAGGACCCACCTGCCAGTAACACCGCCGACTCCGGTACAACGAGGGTCCTTGGGTAAACATTCCTTGCCGGCAACCAGAAATTGATAGGCCAAATAGACGAGTAATAGTACCAACATAACCTGCAGGATGAAGGCAGGAACTATCCTCCCTAAAATAACGCCAACCATGGTCGCTGGAACGGTAAATATGATAATCTTTCTTACGATACCGAAGTCAATTTCTTTCTTGCGCCAATAACCGATTACACCGCTAGAGAATCCAAAAAACTCGATAACAAGTCCAGCTCCTAGTGCTATGAGAGGATCCAGTTTCAGCACCAACATAAAGAAGGGTGCAAACAATATGGCACCACCGATACCAGCCGTCATGGCGATAGTGGCAATGCCCATAGCGACAAAAAACATAAACCAAAGGCCCGGGTCAATCATAGCAATATACTCACTCCGCCAAATATTATCTATAGTTCATTAACTAGTCTCGAAATTGATGCCGGATCACCTTGCTCAACATGAATTCTGATAACTCTCCGTCCCAGGGTTTTAAGTGCCTCAAAATCACCTAGGGCCTGGGCATCGGCGACGACGCCAAAGGTGTAGGGTTTACCTGGAACCGGTATTTGCTCTTCGTGGTCAGTGACAAGTTGAAGAAACAAGCCGCTATCAGGTCCACCCTTGTGCAACTGGCCCGTAGAGTGTAAAAAACGAGGTCCGTAGCCAAGGGTAGTGGCGACATGGTATCGCTCCACCACCTGGCGACGAAGGTCAGCGAACACCCCATCTATCTCCGGCGTTTGACGAAGGTAAGCCATAATAGCCAGATATTTGCCCTTGCCAGTTTCAGCTAACAGGTCAGCTAAGGTGCCGGCAGTTTCCTGCCGAGGCAGATGACCAGTGGCGACATACTCTTTTAGCAGGTGTTCAGTGGCGTCTTTGGCTCGTTGTACATCGGGCTGATTAAAGGGGTGGATGCCCAAGATTGCCCCGGCAATGGCAGTGGCAAACTCCCAGCGGTAGAATTCAGCACCGAGGTCATACTTATCTCTCATCTCGAGCACCACGACCGGCTGCCCTGAAGCTTTTATCTTCTCCACTGCGGCATCAATAGCCGAGTTATCATCGCTTCCCAGGCGAAGGTAGATAAAAAGGCGGTCATCATCGTAACCACTTGGTTCCACCAGTGGCTCCCCGGCAACCGGGATAATACCTTTGCCCTCTTTACCAGTGCTTTCAGCGATAAGCTGTTCCACCCATAGCCCGAAACCCTCTACGGCGGGTGATGTTATCAGGGTAAGTTTGTCCCGCCCTCTAATGGTCAAGGTGCTGATATAAGCTCCCAGCCAGGCGCCTGGGTTTTCGTGCGTTGGCACGCAAGAAGCACAGCTCTCCCGCATCCCCTCAGCGCGGTCAAGCAGTGTTTCAATATCGACCCCAACCAGCACCGCCGGTATCAGCCCAAAGTAAGATAGGACAGAATAACGCCCGCCAATGTCTGCCGGGTTCAGGAATACCTGCCGGAAGCCTTCTTCCTCCGCCAGCCTCACCAGCGGCGTCCCCGGATCCGTAATGGCAACGAAATTTCTGCCTGCCCTTTCTTTACCTGCTGCCCGTTCAACCAGACTGTGGAAGTGCCAAAAGAGAATGAGTGGTTCGGTAGTAGTACCGGACTTCGATGAAACCAGGAACAGGGTGCGCGCCGGATCAATTGCATCGGCAACCGCCTGAATCCAAGCAGGCACAGTTGAGTCCAGAACAATTAGTTCGGGATAACCGCCGGTACTGCCAAAGACCCGGCGCAAGACCTCAGCACCCAGACTGCTACCCCCCATACCGAGCAAAACGACATGGTGAAAACCGTCGTCTTTCACCTCTTGAACGAAAGATGTAAGAGCGGTTGCCTGTTCAGACATTACGTCGGTAACCGTAAGCCAACCCAATCGATTGGCGATCTCAGTGGGGTCCTGATGCCAAACGGTATGGTCTTTACGCCATATTCGCCTGGTCACCTCCTGACTATCAAGTCTTGCCAGGGCGGCTTCAACATCGCCGAGATATTCATCAATGCTGACCCCGGGGTGGGCATGCTCAGCCGCCAGTAGCCTTGCCTTCTTCTCCTCAATACCGGAAAGCAGCTTCTCAAAGGAATTGGAGAAGGACTTGAGGCCGTCAGCGAGCAATCTGCTGGTTACCTCTTTAAGGCTGACCCCGGCTTCCTCAAGTACCTCCAGCGTCTGCTCCGCCTGAGTCAGGTTTTGCTCAAGTGCTGGCTCAGCCCGGCCGTGCTCCAGAAAAGCATTGATTGTCGCCAGGGGCATGGTGTTGATGGTGTCAGCACCAATTAACGGTTCGACGTATATGACGTCGCTATATGCTGGATTTTTGGTTCCGGTGCTTGCCCAGAGTGGGCGCTGCACCCTGGCCCCCTTCGCTTTTAACATCGTGAAACGCTCACCGTAAAAGGCCTCTTTAAATAGCTGATAAGCCATCCTGGCGCTTGAGATAGCTGCCTTGCCCAATAAGAGCTTGAGCTTCGTCTCACCCTGCCTTATTCGCTCATCAAGCTGGTTATCCACGACGGTGTCAATCCGGCTGAGGAAAAAAGATGCCACCGAAGCTATCTTGCTGGCATCCCCACCCCCCTTAAGCAAGTCTTCAATGCCAGCCATATAAGCCTCCATAACGAGCCTGTAACTATCTAGGGAGAAAATAAGGGTAACATTGACGTTAATACCCTCACTGATTAAATGACGCATAGCCGGAATACCCTCGGATGTTGCCGGCACCTTGATCATTACATTTGGCCGTGCCAAAGCAGCAAACAGCCACCTAGCTTCTTCAACAGTGCCAGCGGTGTCACCAGCGAGTAACGGGCTGACCTCAAGCGAGGCATAACCGTGCCAGCCTTCGGTCTGGTCATAAATCGGGCGTAATTGGTCAGCCGCCATTTGGATGTCTTCTATCGCCAGATTCTCATAAATCTCCTTTGTGCTTTTATCGGTGTGAGCCAGTTCCTGAAGCGCCTCATCATAATCGGCGCTGCCGACAATAGCTTTCTCAAAGATAGTTGGGTTGGAGGTTACGCCGCTGATTCCCTGAGCAATAAGTTGCTTGAATTCACCGGAGGTCAGCAGACCGCGTCGGATGTAGTCACTCCACATCGCCTGACCAAGCTGTCTTACCTGCTCGATAGGGTTCATTCTTTCCCTCCTACAATTCAAATCAATTAGAAGGGACTAACTGCTGTTAAAGATAGCGCTATATCTCCATCCCTTCCATGTTCGTAGAAACAAGCAGCGGACGCAATCGGCACGACAAGGGCACTCAAGAGGACAACCATGAGGGAAAAGTTCAGACTGCCAGCAATTCCGAAGGTAAACAGAGGGGCAACGAAGTAAAAATCTGTTTTTCACGATACACAGCATATAGGAGTGTAATGATTTCGTCAAGAAGTTATCGAAATCACAATTTCAACACTCGTCGCCAATTATCCGAAGATCTCAATTCGTATTTCGTTCTCCAGTTCTGGTTTTGACAAAAGCCAGGGAAGGAAATATTCTAGAATCCAGCATACCTAAAAACTAGACCCATGGAGGAAGTTGATAATGAAAAACTAACCAAACCACTTATCAACTTCTTTTGGGTTACTTAAGGAGGCTAGTATGGGAGAAAAATGCACGCATCTCAACCAAATTCGAGATGTTGTCCCGAGTGCGGATGGCTGCGAAGAATGCCTGGCGATTGGGGACACGTGGGTACATTTACGCATGTGTCTGGTCTGCGGGCATGCAGGCTGTTGCGACACCTCGAAGAACAAGCATGCTGCCAAGCATTTCCATGACACCGGTCATCCAATTGTTAAATCCATTGAACCGGGAGATGACTGGGCTTGGTGCTACACCGATAAGATTTATCTGTGGTCACCCTAATCTGACTTTGGCTTCTGTAACAACAATTTACCCGGTTTCCACAAGCCTAGCTGTCCATAAATAAGTGGAGGAAATGTTAAAGACGCCCATCGGGAATATTTACACCGGGCAGGCAATGCTTTACGATGGTAACATTGATATCGGAATACTATTCAGGGATGTACCCAAATTATATTAGAAAGGAGCCTGGAGATTATGGCACTTTTAGATGAGCCAATCAAAGAGGTATTAAAACTTAAAAACTATATCAACGGGGAGTGGATTGATTCAAAAGCAGACCAGATTTTGGATATTGTAAACCCCACCACCGAGAAGACCATCGCCCAAGTGCCAATGTCAACCCAAGATGAGATAAATGCAGCCATAAATGCAGCCAAAGAGGCTTTCCCCTACTGGAGAAGGACACCGCCACTATCTCGGGCAAGGTATCTCTTCAGGCTCAAGGAGTTACTGGAAGAAAACTTTGAGGAACTAAGCCGAATCCAGACCATGGAACATGGTAAAACGATAGATGAATCCAGAGGAGAAACAAGACGTGGCATTGAAATGGTTGAGGTGGCTACCGGAGTTCCATCGCTAATGATGGGCTACAACCTGGAGGATATAGCCACCGGGATTGACGAATACGTCATCTATCAGCCCCTGGGTGTTTTCGGCCATATTGCCCCGTTTAATTTCCCCTTCATGGTGCCGCTCTGGTTTTCTCCATTTGCCCTGGCAACGGGGAATACCTTCGTGGTCAAGCCATCGCCCAGAACCCCGATTAGTCAGGTAAAACTGGCGGAACTGATGGAAGAGGCTGGTATCCCACCCGGTGTCTATAATGTTGTGCATGGTGGGGCTGAGGTTTCATCAAGCCTGCTGGAACACCCCGACATCAAAGGGGTAACCTTTGTTGGTTCCACACCGGTGGGAAAGGAAATCTACAGGAAATGCGGTGAGACCGGCAAGAGGGTTATCGCCCAGTGTGGGGCAAAGAATTTTATGGTGGTGATGCCTGATTGTGACGCTGGGAAAACCCTTACCGCCCTGATGACCTCCTTTTACGGCAACACCGGTCAGCGCTGCCTATCCGGGGCAAATCTGGTTATTGTGGGCGAGGATGACACCTTCTATCATAGTTTCCTCGATGCATTTGTCAGCACAGCCTCAAGTATCAGGATTGGCTACGGGCTTGATGAGTCAATCCAGATGGGGCCAATGCAATCAGCCGATGGCAAAGAGAGGGTTACCCGTTATATAGAAAGCGGCCTGGAAGAGGGTGCCAAGCTCATCTTAGATGGTAGAAAAGTGGAGATTAATGGTGATTACCCCGATACCTGTTTTATCGGTCCAACTATTTTTGAAGGAGTTACACCGGAGATGACCATTTGCCGGGAAGAAATCTTTGGTCCGGTAGCCAGCATTTTGAGGGCTAAAGACCTCGATGAGGCGATTGAAATCTGCAACTTGAGCCCTTATGGCAATGGCAACGCCATCTTTACCTCAAGCGGCGGAGCCGCCCGGGAGTTTCAGTATCGGGTTGAGTCCGGTAATATCGGTATCAATATCGGCATTGTGGCTCCGATGGCGCTTTTCCCATTCAGCGGGATGAAGGATTCCTTCTTCGGTGTTTTGCACGGTCAGGGAAGGGATGTCATTCGTTTCTTCACCGAAAGTAAGGTGGTCATTCAGAGGTGGTTTTAGGAAAGGAAGGGCTTGATGAAACTGCAAACCGCTTCAGCGACAATCAGCTTTGCCAGAAACCTTGAAGGCAAATCAGCCAGATCATATCAGGAATTGTCCGAGAAGTATGACCGGGATGATGATGTCTTTGCTGCCTTCGCCAAGGAAAATAAGAAATATGTGGCTCAGATTGAAAGAGCCTACTACGAAACTATCTCTGATGCCATTGAGGGTACTTTTACCTTTAATATTGAGCCAGAAGCGTATGAAATTAAAACAACGCCGGGGGAGAATGCAAGCTATCATGAGGCTCTAGAAGGAGCTATTGAGGTAGAGGAGACACTGGCACGGTTTTACTCAGATGCGGCCCAGCAGTCAAAGTCCCTGCTTGCCGATATGCCAAGAATTTTCATGTTGATTACGCGAAAAAGACAAGACCGCATCGCAAGGTTAAGAGCACTTCTCGCCAAGGAAGGTTAAATGTAAGTTTCCGGGGTTGCCTGTCATTTATGCCCACGGCAGAGGTGCCATTATTGCCCTGTTGGTAACGACATCAATCACCGCAGTGGTACCCGAAATCAAAGCATCACCCAGGGCCTTCTTTAGCTCAGCCGGATTATTTACCCTGACACCAAAGCAGCCAAAGGCACGTGCCAGTTCAGCCAAATCAACATCCGAGAACTGCCATAGCTCATCACACCCTGGCCGGTCAACATAGCCTCCTTGAACCTGATTTAAGGATTGATTATTGTTCACCACGATGACGATATTGATGCCATAGCGTAAAGCCGTCTCCAGTTCCGCCAGATGATACCAGAACCCGCCATCTCCGACAAACAAGACGACCGGTCGCCCCGGCTGGGCGCATTTCGCCCCGAGTGCCGCCGGTAAGCCCCACCCCAATGAGCCGGCAGCCCGGAGATAGTTCTGCCCAGGCTGCTTTAGGTCAATTAAAGTACCTGTCCAGATTCCGGCATGACCGGTATCAGAGACCACTATTGCGTCTGAGGGCAGGAAATCGGTAATCTCCCTGCAGATGCGCTCCGGCCGGATGGGAATTTCATCGGAGTTGCACAGAGGTTCCACCTCTTGGCGCCACTGGCCCACGATATGCTGCACCCGCTTGAGCCATTCTGTTGCCTCTTTCCTGGAGTCAATTACCTCAATCAACCGCCGCAGTGTTACCCTGGCATCACCCAAGATAGCCACCCTGGTCGGATAATTCCTGCCCAGTTCCACCGGGTCAATGTTTATCTGGATAGTTGGCGTGCCGGGACAGGGGATCTGCCATTCATTGGTGACCTGGCTCCCGGTATGGCTGCCGATGAAGAGCACCAGGTCGGCTTCGGCGACAACCCGGTTAGCACACCAGCGGGAGTAGGAGCCGACTACCCCAACCGCCAGGGGATGGTCGTCAAGAATGGTGCCCTTGCCATTGAGGGAAGTAACTACCGGGATCGAAAGCATCTCGGCCAGCGCCACCACCTCTTTCTCTGCCTGTGAGGAAGTAACCCCACCACCAGCAACGATGACCGGTCTCTGCGACTTTAGAAGTACCTGTACCGCCTCTTTTATGCGCTCTAACTCCGGTTCAGGCCTGAAGGCAGGGCAGCGGCTGAATTGCTCTTCGACCACGACCTCAAGATCCGCCTCTCTATCCATAACCACATAGCCATTATGCCCCATAAAATCCAGATGCGCCGGTGCCGGTGCGCCCGATGTTACCTCGCCAAAAGCTTGGCGGAGCAGGACAGGCAATTCTTCGACTGTATTCACAGTAGCATCAAATTTGGTGACCGGTGCAAACAATGGGGCATGCTCAACCTCCTGGTAGGCGTGCCGGGCCCTGTCAAGCGATGACCTTGTGCCGGTAATGGCAATAACCGGAGACACCCCAAGATAAGCGTCCTGCAGTCCGGCGGCCAGATTAGCGGCACCAACCGACTGGGACATGCAGACCCCCGGGCGATGGCAGGCACGGGCGTAGCCATCAGCCATATAGGCAGCTGCCTTCTCGCTGTGAACCAGTATCGGCTGGATACCCAGCTTCTTCATCTCCCATAAAGCCATCTTGGCTATGGCGGGTACAAAGAAAACGTGCGTGACACCATATCCCTTTAAGGTCTCGGCCAAAAAGCGGGAACCGGTCATCTTAGGCATATCCAGGGTTTCCTTTCTCAAGTAAATTTAACAGCTTTTGATTGCTATTTTGAATGAAGAAAGTGAATTTGTAAAGTAAAGGGGTTTTTGAGGAGTTGGAAACAGGGTAATCATCAAGGGCGGAGGAAGTATTGACAATTCATGAAAAGGGGCTAAAATAAAAGCTCAAGAGGAGGAATTATAGTTCAACAAATTACAAAGCTGGTTTTTACAGCGGTAGCACCGGCGATTAACTTCGAAATACAATCGCCAACCCAAATCTAAGACACAGTTAGACACCAGAAGACAATGAACACCTTAAAACCTGTAAATAGTTGAATTGGGGAATGATGTGAACTTGAGAGGGCATTAGCCTTACCGTTTGCCAGCGATGGCTGGTGCCCTTTTTGATTTGTTTAAAATAATAGTGCGCAGTGGCTATTGCAGGGAAGTGACGATACTAAAATGACATCAGTATTGATTTTAGGTCTGGTTTATGCTACTGGGGCTTACTTTGTTGGCAGCATGGTAAGCTATTTTGTAATATGGTGGGTTGTGGGGAGAAGACCTAATCTGTTTAACCATGCATTCAAACCATGGAGTGGCTCTTAATAACGATGCTGCCACTGGCGATGAGTAGAGAAATGAGGAGATGATGTGACATTAGTCTTACCGTTTGCCAGCGGTGGCTGGTGCCCTTTTTTGATTTAGGATAACTAAATAATCTGAAGGAGGGCTGAAGTGAATAAGAAGAAGATAGATAAGGAAACTCGGAAAGCTCTGTTAAATGCGAAACACCTGATAGAAGAAGTTGCCAAAATGGATGGCAATGAGGCTGAGACGCGTAAACGTATAGACCGTATCTTTGAAACAGTTATGGGCTACGACACTTTCAAGCATATTTCACGGGAACACGCAGTTCATGGTGTTGGGGTTACTGAGCACTGCGATTTTGCCATTCAATTAGACCAAGCAGCTTCAAAACCTGAAATGCTAGTTGAGATTAAGAGAGTGAATATAGATCTTATGCCCAAGCATCTTAAGCAAGCTGCTTCTTATGCTATCAATATAGGGTGTGAATGGGTATTATTAACCAATGGCAGAGAATGGAATCTTTACCATATTGCTTATGGTCAACCACCTCAGACAAAACTTGTAGATTCTTGGCATCTAATTAATGATACACCTGTAGCACTTGTAGATAAGTTTGATATGATTGGATATAGGAATGTTAAAAGAGGTGAGTTAGCCCGATTATGGGAAAGGAGCAGTGTTACGACTCCACACAACATCCTTAAGATTATCCTTTCCGAAGACTCCATAACATCAATACGTCGCGAACTAAAAAGAGCGACAGGCATCTTAATTTCACCAGAAGAAATCGTCGGAGCTATCAGGCACCTATTAAATGAATCCGCCGGGGCAGAAATGGAGAGCATCAAGATTTCTTTGCCTGTAAGAAAACCACCTAAGAGCTCAGGTAAGATAAGTAAGATTGCAAAGGAAGAAAAGTCCGAGGTGAACCTATCTTGAACTAGTTAACTAAAGAATTACGAATGGCGGCCATCACCATGTAATAATAGTGGCACCTCTTTTGACAACTGCTCCAGCTCCTTGAGTTTGCTATCAACCTCAGCCCGCCTTTTCTTGGCACTACGCTTAAACTGGGTGGAGTGACTGTAATACCCCTTGATTTTTTCAACCTCACTCAGTTCGGACATGACCAGAGTAATATCCAGCGAGGTTTTTTCCCTGGGATAATCACCATTTCTGATAATCGCCTCAGGGGCAACATCCTTGAGGTAGTCCCCGAGTTCCTTGACCAGGTCCATATTCATTTCTTTAGCCGGCGCTGATATCAAGTATAAGGCTCTCCCTGAAGAAGCCGGGTCGCACTTGAGCGATAGCTCGGTTAAGGCTTCATCCATTGCCTGAACCCCTATATGGGTTTGAACACCCTTTTTCCTGAAATCACGCCGGAAGGAGAAACTGAACCTCGGTAGCGACTCTTCACCGCGACCAAAGACTGTCCATCCCGTCATAGTCTCCACTATGTCCCCGGTGTCCAGCGTTTTTGCCCCAATCCATTTTGCCTTTTTCTCTTCACCGGCACAGAGCAGGTTGTAGAAGGGTTCCACAATCAAGCTGTTAATCTGATTCATGTTATTGCGAAGGGAGAGAGCCTTCCTAACATACCTTTGATTATCAACCAGAAACACGGCATCAGCCACCGAGCTGACCGATTTGAGGCAGGTAGCCGAGTTATAAACGGCCCTCTCTTCAGTCGCTTCCTCATGTTCAAAAGGCAGAACGATGAGGTCCCATACCGGCTTATCCCGAAAGCGTTCTTTGATGTGCCGGGTTATTATCGGCAGGCAGCCGGAACCGGTGCCGCCACCGGAACTGCCAATGAGCAAGAAGGCATCAGTTTCGTACAAACGTCGCACTGTCCTGATAGCGTCAACAACCTTATCAGCATCTTCCCTGGCCACCACCGCCCCAACCTCATTTATCTTGCCGACACCATGCCCGCCGGTCTTACGACCCCCAATCAGCATTCGATGTTGATAGTCAGAACCGATGGTAGCCAATCCACCCAAATCAGTGACATCGGTGTCCACCGCAAAAGCCCCGGTTAATATCTCTATCCCCCGATGGCTACGTGCCCTTTTGTTTAGTCGGGCAAACTCATCAGCCAACCGGCCGCCGCATTGTCCGAAGCCAAGAACCAGCAATTTCATCTCCCACCTCCATATCACCGATTCACTTTCTGGTGATGAATATTTTATTAGTAAGGTGCAGCGTTGTCAAGACCTGACTGGCTTAAGCACCTAGACACACTGACAGTATCAAAGTTATACTAAAGGGGGTAGAGATTAACAAAAGGGGTGAGCCATGAAATGCGAGAGATGTGGTAAAGAACTAACCAGAGATGAGTCCTATTCACATCAGGGCATGACCCTGTGTGAGGACTGCTACATGGAGATTGGACTACACCCGAAGGGATGCGACCCCTGGGCAAGCTATATCGCCACTCACAGCAGACAGGCATCAGGGCAAAAGGGTGCCGAAGGGCTTACTGAATTGCAAAAATCGATTTATGAACTGATAAAGCGTCAGGGCAAAGCCACCAGAGAAGAGATAAAACGTACCCTCAATCTCTCCGAAGCGGAAATGGATGCTCAGGTCACCAATCTTCTGCATTCCGAGCTGGTTAAAGAGCAAAGCCAGGGTGGACAGTTCTACCTGATACCTATCGTGTGAAGAACCACTTCTAAAGTGAGACTTGAAGTGAGGAGATTATTATGGACCAATCTGCTTGGGGAATAACAATAGTTACCATTATATTTACTTTGTTTGCCGCATTAATTATCTGGATAGAGCGTGGTCGCGCAAGACAAAAAGCCGAGGCAAGAGAGGAAGCCAAAAAGCTCCTGGAATCAGGCAGGATTGATGATATCGAATATTTTGAATATATCTGTCGGGTATTGTTTATCACCAAGACATCCGTATTAAATAAAGGCACCGAAGCCGCCGACCTGTACAGGCGATTGCAAGATTTATGGCGGGCTAACGGTAAAGACACGGCGATTTGAACACGCTTCACCAGATACAGTATAATTTTATCAACCAAGACAGGCTTTAACATGGGAGATAAACCTTTGCTCAATGTGCCCGATTATGGCTATGGTTTAAAGCACGCCTACAAGTTAGCTTGTGAGCAACTGGCCGAAACGGATATCGAGGAACAGTGCCACCGCAGTGACACTCAATTTGAGGCAACAGATTCAAAACCGGTTATTACCCTAGAGTATTTAAATAGGTCCTACCAAATCGTCCTCCCCAGAGTTACTATCTCAGCTGTGAGCAGTAAAGAAGATGTATCCTTAAAAGATAAACTCCTGATGATTCACTACCTCACTTTGGCAAAAGGTACTCCCCTAACCGCTAAGCTCATCGCCTACAAAGAGTTGCCTGGAGGGATTAACTACTTTCCGACATTCTCCAAAAGGGCAATAAAACCTATCCTTGAACGATTTGGCAACGAGCCAGACCTGCTCATCGATGTTGCCCGAAATTTGGGCGGATATAAGGCTAATTACGGGGATGTTTCGGTAACAATTAATGCCTTTAGACGGGTACCGATAACCCTGGTTCTGTGGCGAGGCGATGAGGAGTTTCCTCCTGAAGGGAATATCCTTTTCGACCGGAGCGTCTCCGACTACCTCTCCACCGAAGATATCAACGTGCTCTGCGAAATTATAGCCTGGAAACTGGCCAAGCTATAAACGCCACTTAATATTAATAAGTTTAGTCAAACTCCACTAGCCTGACATCATTTTTGAGTGCAGATATCGAGACTTATGCCCTCTTTACTTAAAATAGACCCGACCAATTTTCCGCACCAAACGCAACGCTTTGATATTACCACCTGGGTAAAATAGACCAATCCCAAGAAGGCAAACGCCAGAAAGTATCCCAGTGGCAGACCAAACCACCATTCATAGCCTACCTTGCCAAACCAGTCATAGTAAGCCTCCTGCCACAAAGCCTGTGGATAGGGATAAATACCCTTTGTTATCCCCCACCAAGTTAGATAAAGAATATCCTCCATCACTGCAAATATAACCAGCCAGGCACCGCACCACAATAGATTGAAGCTAAAACTGCCTTTGGAATTCCAGAAGAGCCCGGCAGATGACTGCACATTCCATCTTTTCGTGAAATCTGATTATGTTCCAGTGTCGGCCATTTAAAAACTTTTTGCAAAATCTCCGACTATGCATCTAAAAAGGCCTGCAAAGTGTCCATTAATTTAAGCCCTAAATCTGTGCCATTTTGGAAGCGGAGTCCCGCACTGAGGAAACAAACAGTTTGCTGACGATTTACGCCCTTTTATATTCTATTAGTAACGTCTTAATAAGCTCTCTAACGGAGGTTATTGTATTTATCCTGTAGGCATTAGCCCCGGCAAAGGCAAATCCTTTTTCAAGTATGCCCTTTTTGGCATTAGTCAAGGCAGCACAAATGCAGTACGGCGAACTGTCAACATCGCAGGTCTTCAGACACTTCCAGGGGCATTTGATTGGTTTCCTAATTCCCGCTGTTATCTTCTCAAGAAACCTGTTCTTTATGGCTCTTCCCGGCAATCCAACGGGACTGTCAATTATGATAAGGTCTTCCTTTTTACACTTTACATATGCCTCCTTAAATTGTATGGAAGCATCACACTCGTGAGTTGCCACAAACCTGGTTGCCATCTGTACTCCCTGGGCCCCTAATTGGAAAAATCTATGTATATCGGCACCTGTATACACACCCCCGGCAGCGATTACGGGGATGTTTTTATTAAAACTCTTCTCATAGGGCTTCAGCACAGAGATTACTTCCGGCAGTATCTTTTCCAACGCATAGTCAGGATTATTGATCTGCTCTTTCTTAAATCCGAGGTGTCCCCC
>SDBU01004312.1_pt1 | contig 17524 bp, 20 predicted proteins | sample 2277071 | NCBI WGS metagenome assembly SDBU01 (sample SAMN10397929, study PRJNA504765) | marine sediment metagenome | isolation source: marine sediment core GS08_GC12, 126 cmbsf | place: Arctic Ocean: Gakkel Ridge, Loki's castle | collected 2008 | reverse complement strand
GGCTCTGGCGCTGGGTATGGTCGGAGCTCGAGGCTTCGTTTGCGTTGCCGGTTCATTGTTTGTGGTCGGTGAAGCCATTGAGCAGGTAAATAGCTTGGCAAGTAAACTCAAGGAATAGCGTCGTATCCTGCAGTCAGCGCCTCCTTGGGTAGCATATTGCCCAGGATTCTCTCTAGTGCCATAGTATGACTACAAAGCCCCCAGCTTGAGAAAAAGTGGCAGGAGCAATGCCACTTCCCATCTTTATATCCGGTAGTGTAGTTGTCATTTTCTCCTCGGAACTTTACCGAGAACTCAGAGAAAGTAATCCGCTCTGTCTCTTGAGCGTAGCGTTTGGCCTTTTCGATTTTCCCAATCAGGCTGGACTGCATAACTACACCTCCTTAACTTAAAAAGCACTGAGCCTAACTGGTTCAGTGCTTCTTTTGCTTGGTGACAGTAAAGTTGTCTGAGGACATATCATCCACTTCTCATTAAACCTTCATTATTTATTTTACTCCCTTTTGGCTTATAAGTCTAGATAAAATTGAGAAATTTTGGCAAGAAATTTTAATTTGCCTTTAATAGGGGTATTGCGGTAAGATTTATAGTAGAAACTTATGTGAGGTGAGATAGTGCCTACCTATGATTATGAGTGTGGTCTTTGTAACTATGTTTTCGAGAGGAAGCAGAGGTTTGATGAGGAGCCAGTAGCTATATGTCCCAAGTGTGAAGGGAAAGCTCGCCGTGTCCTTAACTCTGTTCCGGTTATTTTTAAGGGGAGCGGTTTCTATATTACCGATAACCGCAAAGGCAGTGATATTGAGAAGGCTAAGGAGAAAAAGCCTGATAAGGGTAAACAAAAGGAGCAGGTAGGGGGTGAAGGCACTACTACAACGAGTCACTGAAGCCTCGGTTAGTGTTGCCAGTGAGGTGGTGGGTAGGATAGGTCAAGGGCTGGTGGTTTTTGTCGGAATAGCCAGCGGCGATACAGAGAGAGACGCGCAATATTTGGCGCAAAGAACAATAAATCTCCGCATTTTTTCTGATGAAGGGGACAGGTTTAACCTTTCCGTTCTGGATATTAAAGGTGAGCTATTGGTGGTAAGTCAGTTTACCCTCCTGGCTGATACCAGAAAGGGTCGTCGTCCCAGTTTTATTGAGGCGGCACCGCCGGCGCCGGCCGAAGAATTATTTGAGCAGTTTGTCGAGCAGGTTCGCACTACGGGATTGAAGGTGGAGACGGGTCGCTTTCAGCAGTACATGCAAGTAGAAATCCATAACGACGGTCCGGTAACAATATTATTGGATAGCAGAGACAAGTTTTAGGAAACGGGGCATTATGATTTGAGTATTGGTGGCTCAAACTCAAGGCTGATATTCAGGGCTTTTACAGAGTGGGTAAATGCACCAACAGAGATGAAATTAACCCCTGCCATTGCTGCCGCGCGGACATTATCTAGCGTAATCCCCCCTGAGGCTTCAGTCTTGATATAGTCTGGGATTAAACTTACCACATGGCGCATTTCATCAGGGCTCATATTATCCAGCATGATTATATCCGCCCCACCTTCAACCGCTTCCAGGGCTTCCTGGGCGGTGGTGACCTCTACCTCAACCTTGATACCCTGAGGGGCATTTTGTTTGGCTTTGGCTACAATGTCCTTCAGGCTCATGCCCAGGGCACGCAGTGCCGCCAGGTGGTTATCTTTAATCAGGATAAGGTCACCCAGGTGAAAGCGGTGGTTTTGCCCCCCGCCCATGAGCACTGCATACTTTTCCAGTAATCTGAGCCCCGGAGTGGTCTTACGAGTATCCAGCATAGTAGTAGCCAGCCCATGTATCTTGGCTACATATTGGGCGGTCAGTGAGGCAGTGCCACTGAGCCTTTGCAGGAAATTGAGAGCTGTCCGCTCCGCCTTGAGGATGCTGACTACGCTACCCAAAATGGTGGCGATTATATCTCCGGGTTTTACCTTGGCTCCATCTTTAATAAGCACTTCAATTTTGAGTGACGGGTCAACCTTGAGAAACACCATTCTGGCTACTTCAATACCAGCCAGTACCCCCTTAGCCTTGACCAGTAGGGACGTCTTTCCTTGGAGTTCGGGTGGTATGAGTATCTCGCTGGTTATATCACCGTGGCTTATATCCTCAGCCAGAGCAATGTCTATAATATTATTAACCTGTTCTTCAAATGATTGGAGTTTATTCATCTACCTCACCCTCTGTATCATCTCCTCCTTTGCAGTAGAAGAGGAAGTTGTTTTTGAAGGAGCAACTCTCTTCAATCTTATTCCTTTTTATTTTGTAAATATGATGTGGCGCTGCCATTGAGGGGAACTCTGGGGGAAATCAGAGCGGAAATGAGCGCCACGGCTCTCTTCTCGGAGAAGGGCTGCCTCGGTTACTAATCGCCCGGTGAGCACCAGATTGTTTAGCTCGTAGCTAGGGCGGTCTGTAGGCTGGGGTAATGACTTTTGCCAAGCCGCCAAGGTATCGACTGCCTCGGTTAGACCCTCCTTATTGCGGATAATGCCTGCTTTATCCCAGTGTAGTTGTTGCAGGGTAGAAAGGCTGAGTGCAGGCACAGCCTTAGATACCCGTCTTTGGCTCAGCGAATAACGAACTCCCGCATCCTTATTGGTGATAGATGTTTCTGCTTTGGCTACCCTTCCGGTTTTTTCCATAATCATTTTGCTAAATACCATCACTTCAAGCATTGAATTTGAGGCCAGTCGGTTGGCTCCGTGGACTCCGGTACAAGCGGTTTCCCCAGCCGCGAATAACCCGGCGATGTTGGTTTCCCCCCAGTTGTTTACCTTGATGCCACCCATCATGTAGTGGGCAGCTGGTGCTACTGGTATCAGGTCTTGGGTAATATCTAAGCCTTGGTCAAGGCAAAATCGGTATATATGAGGAAATCGGGTGGTGGTGGTATGGGGTGGTAGATGGGTAATATCAATGAAAACCCTATCTGAAGCCGTTTTTTTCATCTCGTATAATATACTGCGCGCAACTATATCTCGTGGTGCCAGGTCGCCCTCTGGGACATAGTCAGGCATGAAGCGGTAACCGTCTGCATTGCGCAGTACTCCTCCTTCACCTCTGACCGCTTCAGATATCAGAAAGGGGGTTACCCCCGGTAGGCGTAGGGCGGTAGGGTGAAACTGAAAAAATTCCATGTCAACTATCTCTGCTCCAATGTTAAAGGCTAGCGCTATGCCATCACCAGTGGCTACTTCAGAGTTGGTAGTGAACTGGAATAGTTGCCCGGCACCGCCGGTAGCCAGAATTAGGTAGCGGCACTCGAATTTCTCAATGGAGCCGGTGTGGCAATCAAGGGCTTGTATTCCTCTAACCGTTTCCTTTTCCACTAGAATCTCGGCAGCCAGGCAATCTTTAAGCACCTGAATTTTGGATGAACGCACCTGATTACTAAGGGTGACCTCAATGTGTTCACCAGTGGCATCGCCCCCAGCATGCAGAATACGGGGCACACTATGGGCTGCCTCTGTGGTGAGGGCAATCTCGCCATCAAGGGTGTCAAATGGTACTCCAAAGTTGACAAGGTCGGTGATGCGGTCGGCGGCTTCGTCCACAAGGATACGCGCTACCTCTTTATCACACAGGCCGCATCCAGCAGCTATAGTATCCTGGAAGTGAAGCTCAGGGGAATCATTCTTACCTATTGGGGCAGCAATCCCCCCTTGGGCATATTTAGTATTGCAGTCGTCAATACTGCCTTTAGTTATGAGGAGTACACTCCCCCGCTCCTTTGCCAGCAGGGCAGTATATAGTCCGGCAATACCACTACCCACTATAATATAGTCGTATTTGGTCTTCAAAACTTCAGCCTCTTTTTAACTATCTCAAGAAGACTTTCGTAATCTACGGCAACTTCCTTATCTCTCTCGCTTGAGGGCGACACTACCTTTAGCTACCCTTATTGTTGCCTCCGACTCTACTTTTATGACTACATTGTCATCGCTGATGCTTTCAATTATCCCGTAAATTCCTCCGGCAGTAACTACCCTGTCCCCCCTTTTTAGCTCTTGTACCATTTCCTGGTGTTCTTTCTGCCTCTTTCGTTGCGGTCTGATGAAAACAAAGTAAAATAGACCGACAATCAATACCAGGAAAATAATTACCGTCCAGTCGAAGCCGCCTCCTTCCTCAGGCGCCTCGGCTGGAATACAGCCGCTAAAAGATAGCAGGCTGATAATCCCCCCCACTATTAACCCCGACTTTAACATTTTATTCTTTTTCACTTTACCTCCTTCTTTTAGTTGTTGTTATTTGATTCAGCTTTACCCTGTAGTGACCAGGGACTTGTTTTCTCAATCCTGATTTTCACCAGTTGTCCCAGACAGTTACCTTTGTTGCTGAAGAACACTAGTTTATCACTTCGGGTGCGACCTTGCCACTTATCCTTTTCCCTCCTTTCTACCAAAACTTCAACTGTTTTGTCTAGTAGCTGAGCGTTAATTTCGCCGGCGATTTTCTCCTGGAGTTGCTCAATCTTATTTAACCGCTCCCTTTTCTCAATAAGTGGAACATTATCCTCAAGTTTCCTGGCGGCAAAAGTCCCAGGGCGAGGTGAGTAGACAGCTATATGGACTTTATCAAACCTTAGCTCAGAGAGCAAGTTAGCTGTTTGCTGGAACTGCACTTCGCTTTCCGAGGGGAAGCCAATAATTACATCGGTGCTTAGGGCTACTCCAGGTATTTTATGGCGTATCTCGGTGGTAAGCCGGCGGTAGTGTTCTACCGTATAGCCCCGTCTCATCGCTTTTAGAATGTCGTTGTCGCCTGATTGGATGGGAAGGCTTATCTGCTCGCAGACTTTATCCAGACAAGCTACTGCCTCGATAAGCCGTGGGCTCATGTCCTTGGGGTGGTTAGTCAGGAAGCGGATTCGAGCTAAGCCATTTATGTTATTTAGCTCCTTGAGCAGGTCAGCCAGGTCTGCTTTATCAGGCAGGTCATGCCCGTATGAATCGACATTTTGCCCCAGCAGGGTAACCTCTTTTACGCCGCGGTTCACCAGTTCCTTCACCTCACAGGCTATGTCCTCTATTGCTCGGCTTCTTTCCTGACCGCGGCGGTAGGGAACAATGCAATAGGCGCAAAAGTTATTGCAGCCCTGAATGATGGGAACAAAGGTGCTGGGTGGAGGGTGATGAGGTAGTATTTGCCCTGATTCAGCCTTCTCCAGCCATGGTGGGTAATCTCCGGGCTTAAAAAAGTAGTCAACTTGAGGAAAGCTTTCCCTGAGTTGGTTAACCTCAGAGTTTACCAAGCAGCCAGTAACCGCCAGAGTTAAATCCGGGCGTGCCTTTTTTAGTGATTTAAGGGCACTGAGCTTGTTAATGATACGGTTCTCTGCGCTCTGGCGCACCACACAGCTGTTAAGCACAATAATACTGGCTTCCTCGGCAGTAGCTGTAGGCTGGTAGCCCGCTTGTTCAAAGAAACTGCCAAGCCGCTCTGATTCTGCCTTATTCATCTGGCAACCGATGGTCCAAATATAATATTGAGACATGGTCTGGTACTCTATGGCTATTAAAATTATACCCCTTATCAAGGGGCATGTTAATTCGTGTGGCGGAGGGAGTGGGATTTGAACCCACGACCCCAGTTTCCCAGGGTAAGCGCTTAGCAGGCGCCCGCACTAGGCCACTATGCGATCCCTCCTTAATCTTACCTGCATTACTATAGCATAACCCTCCATTTTGCTCAAACCTGTAGGTGCTTAAAGAGGACTGATGCTCCTCTTAAATAGTTCAACTTCTAGGCCTTGGAGAAGAGTTAAAAAGAGGCAAAGCCTCGCTTATATATTAAGTCTCTCTCTCCTTACCAGGAGGAGGGGGATTGGGGGTGAGGTTAATGGAAATTACCTCATTTGAGGGCACTACTTAGCTGTGCTATGATGTTTAACACAGAGTGGAAATGGAGATTAATGTTTTAATTGATGAAGGCCTTGAAGGTAGCCTTGAAGTAAGCTGGCTGCGAAGTGTAGTTGAGCAAGTCCTCATTGCTCACGAGGCTGGCTCTGATGTAGAGCTTAGCTTGGTTATCACCAGCCAGGAAAAGGTGCAGCAGCTAAATCGGGACTACTTAGGCAGGAACGAGCCTACTGATGTAATAGCTTTTGCTATGCTTCCTGAGTTATCGGTTGAGGGTGAGCTTGAGACAGATTTTCCTCTTTTCATTCCCCCTCCCGACGGAATGTTACACCTTGGTGAGGTGATTATTTCCTACCCACAGGCGGTTATACAGGCTGAGGAGCATCATCACTCGGTAAAAAAGGAGGCAGCCATTCTTATTATTCACGGCGTGCTTCACCTTTTGGGATATGACCACGATGAAGCTGAACAAGAGCGCCAGATGCGAGCCAGAGAGGCAGAAATCTTAAGTCAAGTTGAAGTGTACTGAAACCTATGAAGTCGCATTGAAAGGAAACAGTCATCAGAAAATTTAGTTTCCATCCATTATTTTTAGGGTTGCTGCCTCTTTTTATACTGGCGCACTTTAGTCATCACTTGGTGACGGCACTGGTGGCACCGCTTTTGCCGTTTATCCGAGATGAGTTTACCCTTGATTATACCCAGTCTGGCTTGGTAATCTCGGCATTCAGTTTGGCATATGGTATCAGCCAATTGCCGGCGGGGTGGCTTGCCGGCCGTCTTGGTCCACGGATATTGATTACCATAGGTATCTGCGGTGTGGCGGTGGCTGGGCTCTTGGTTGGTCTTTCACAAACCTATTTCATGATGGTTGTCTTCTTAGTACTAATGGGGGTGTTGGGTGGTGGCTACCATCCATCTGCTCCACCATTAATCTCGGCAGCGGTGAAACCGAAGAACCAGGGAAGGGCGCTAGGGCTGCATGTGGTTGGTGGCGGTGCCAGCTACTTTCTGGTGCCGCTCATCGCCGCCGCCACTGCCGCTGCCTGGGGCTGGCGTAGTTCATTCATCACTCTAGCTGTCCCCACTTTTGTGTTTGGAGTTATATTTTATGTGTTATTGGGTCGGCTAGTGGATAGGAAAAAGGTCGAGCATGGAATAGTTGGTAGACATAGCGAGATACCATCCACTCCAGGTCGTTGGCGCTACCTGGCGCCTTTTATCACCCTAAGTACATTCACCGGCGCTGCGATTTTCTCCATAATATCATTCATTCCGCTGTTTGTAGTTGACCAGTTCGGTTTTAGCAAGGAAGCTGCCGCCGCACTTGTATCCGTTTTTTACTTCACTGGATTATGGGCAGGTCCTTTAGGTGGATACATCTCTGACCGCTTCGGGAGAGTGCCAGTGATACTGGCGGCGTCCTTTGTTATCGGTCCAGTCATCTACCTGCTGAACTTGGTGCCTAACATCTTGGGTGTTAGCGTAGTACTAGTCTTCATTGGCATAGTTATGTATATCCGCATGCCAGTGTCAGAGTCATACATTGTCAGTCATACCTCGGAGAGACATCGCTCATCAGTATTAGGTATTTACTACTTTGGTAATGTTGGGGGGGTTGGAGTTATAACGCCGTTAATGGGTTATCTCATTGACCAATTTGGCTTTTATCTTAGTTTCACGATTATCGGTGCGGCTCTGGTGATAATGACCTTGCTCTGTTCTATATGGTTGCGGGGCAGCCCTGATTGACCGATTTAAGAAGCTGTGGGGGACATTCTGTATGTCGTCAGCAACATTGGCACAGCTTAGTAATGGACACTGTAAGTAGAAATCTGGTAATAATAGAGACAAAGGACAAAACAAGAAAGGAGGGCATTGGTGAAGGATATTGACCTGCGTAGTGATACGTTAACACTTCCCACGAAGGAGATGCGTCACGCTATGTATGAGGCTGAGGTGGGCGATGATGTTTTCAAGGAGGACCCCACCGTCAATCGTCTAGAGGAGTTGGCGGCTAATATGCTAGGGAAAGAGGCAGCCCTCTTCACAGCTAGCGGCACTATGAGTAACCTCGTCGCCATCCTGACCCATACCCGACCCGGCGACGAAATCATCTTGGGTAGCGAGTCCCATACGTTCTGGTACGAGGTGGGAGGCGCATCCACCTTAGCTGGGGTTGTGATGCGCACTGTCCCCAATGACGAAGAAGGCCGGCTGACTCCTGATGTGGTTGAACCAGCCATTCGGACGAAAGAAATCCACTATCCTGAGACTGCGCTGCTATGTTTGGAGAATACCCATAGCCGATGTGGTGGCACTATTCTCTCTCCTGAATACACGTCGGCTATCGCTGAGCTTGCCCACCGACGTGGACTTCGGGTTCACCTGGATGGGGCTCGTATCTTCAATGCTGCCGTTGCCCTCGGGGTGCCTGCCAGTGAACTGTCTGGTGCTGTGGACTCCGTCTGCTTTTGCCTCTCCAAGGGACTGAGTGCTCCGGTGGGCTCTCTCCTCTGTGGGACACAAGAGTTTATGGATAGGGCTCGCAAGTGGCGGAAGATGATGGGAGGAGGGATGCGCCAGGCAGGAATCATCGCTGCCGCCGGTATTATTGCCCTCGAGACAATGGTAAATCGTCTGGCTGAGGACCACGCTACTGCCCAACACCTGGCGCACGGTCTAGCTCGTATCCCTGGCATCACCATTAACCTAGATAGGGTTCAGACCAATATGGTTGTTTTCGAGACACCAACCACAATCTCCACTCTTGAATTCATCAAGCAGATGGATGCTTTGGGCGTTGGGTTGCTTTATAGAGGCGGGCGAATGGTAAGGGCGGTTACTCACCGTATGGTCGGCACCACGGATATAGACGAAGCCCTGAACCGCATTGAACTTTTCATGAAGGATATCGGCTAGTGGTTCCACTGGAAAGAGCCGCTTCTTGATGAGGTGATTATTTCCTATTCCTGAGCGGTTATACAGGCTGAGGAGCACTATCATTCTATAAAAAGGGAGATAGATTCTCATTACTCAGGGGGCACTTCATCTTTTGGGATATGACCACGAGGAAGCTGAGCAAGAGTGCCAGATGCGAGCCAGAGAGGCAGAAATCTTGAGCGGTATTGAAGGAGGGAAAACAGCAATATAGCAGGGTAAGTCGATTTACGTTTGGGCATGAGATATACCCTGTACAAGATTTGTCGAGGATGGCACCTTAGGGTTGGGTTAACTTAAGGGCAAAGTCTATGGCCTTCGCCAGTTTTTGATAATTCTCGAAGTCTATGATAGTATGATCGCAAGTTGAGGGGATGATGCTCTGGAGAATTCTAGCCGATGTAGTTATGGGTCTACACCTTCTCCTCATAGGCTTTTTTGCTGTTTCCGTTGTGCTTCTGGCACTCGGCTTTTTCAAAGGACGCCGCAACTGGCAGTTCTTCTACTACGGGGTCACCGCGTTGGCGATAGGTTTGGGAATGGCGTCTTGGACGGGGATATTAAGGTCTTGCTCCTTAACCGACTTGGAATACAGGCTGAGGAGGTTCTATGACCCGAGTGAGAGTTGGATGCGCACAAGGTCCCTTCTGGGAACTATCATATTCGATGCTACCGGAGTTGAGGTACCTGAATTCGCCTTCACCATTGCGCTGGGGGTGGGAATAGCGGTAATGGTAAGCTCTCTTATTCTTCGGAGAGCTTAAGTAGGCTTACCTCGCCGGGCAAAAGCTGGTGGAAGAAACTCTGTCTCATTATAGCCGAGTTGGAACAGTTTATTATCATTAGTTCTGACCTGAAAGTGCCTCTCCCTTGGCTCCTGCCATTCTTTCTCTATCTTCTCAACCTCATATTCTATCCCCTGCCATAGGAAAGACTTTGGTCTTTCCGCATAGGTATGCCCCGAATAGCAATTAACTTTAAGATTATTCAACCCAATCCCCTTTACGCCAGCCTCCTGTCTTTGCGAGGAGCGTCAGCGACAAAGCAATCTCAAGAAATAGCTTTTTATCAGGTAACCCTCCCCCTTAATCCCCCTCCCTTTGATAAGGGGGATAGGTTATATAGATTACCGCTATACAAATGACAAAGCTATTATCACTTTGTTGTTACTTTGAATAGTAGCAGGTAACCTTGAATTTGCAAAGCCCTAAATTCGAGGCGGGAATATGCCAAGACATAGGACCTTTGCTCTGAAGGAGACTTGTCTGAGTTAAAGCCCAAAAAGTAAAATTTGTATAGATGACCTATTGACAAATGACATGTTATATGTTACATTAGGGACTAATGTCATTATTTGATTAGGAGGAAGCAAATGTTCCCTAGTGAAATGGTAATCTTGATGGCTATCGCAGTAAGCAAGGATACTGGTAAAAAACTACTTACTAGTCCATCGGATGTTATAGGTGAATATATTGGTTATCTATACGATTCACTGGTTAACCGAGGCTATCTAAGAGGCAACAGGTTGACAGGCTATCAGCTCACCTCGATGGGTGAGGAAGCGCTTTTAGACTTCCTGCACAAAAATGAAACCAGAGCCGAATACACGATAAGAAAATTACAACAACTAGGTATAGAGTTTAGTCCGGAGCAAGAGCAGAAGATATATAGACTAAAAAAGGAAGCAATCAAGGTCAGTTAGGGGTCAAAACACTTATTATTAACTCTGTTCACAAAATAGTTGCACACAGGGAGGGGGCTGGCCTGTGTGACCTCCTTTATATAGTGAGCTATACATCTCTAATGTAGAGAGTATAGCTCACCTTTTGTTCATTTTATGCCCTTTTTTAAAGCCTCAGGAGTTACCTGAATGATTATTGGGGGCAAAGAAGAGGTGAGGCCTTCTTTAACTCTCCTTTAGCATTTTATGTAGTAACCCTCCCCTCTTTATCCCCCTCCCTTTGATAGGGGAGGGGAGAGGTTATGTTGGTAGACAACTGGAGTAACATTCCGCCCAATACTGCAGGTTTTCTGCGTAAGGTTTCGTGGCTTTGTGAAGTTGCAACCTTTCTATCCCGATTCTATTTTTCCTTACTCGTCTTAGCCCTGACAATTGGCAGGACAATTCCCAGGGTGATTCCAAGCATTATCGCAAAACGGAACGCTGTGTCCCATTCGAAAACGCCCTGCCCATGCGCGATCAGATTCCAAAGATAAACCACAATCGCATTGGACACGAAGGCTGAGATGAAGGCTAAGGGAAAGGTGATGGCAAAGCGAATGAGGAAATCCTCCATTTTCTATTGACAACCTCTCACTAGAGGGCTAAACTTAAATTCCAAGCCGCCTAAGACGAATAAAAGGAATATTTAATTGAGTGACGTTGATAGAATTACCGATGATGGAAAGAGAGCTATTGTAAGCATTCTCAACAGGGGGTTAGCTATCGAGTACACACACATTGTCAATTACCCCAGGTTTATTGACCAAATGGTAAATATTAATGAAGTACCTGATAACGACCCTTGTGTTGTGGTCTTAAAGCAGTTGGGAGAGGAATCAGTTAGACACGCGAACACAGTGATGGCTTTAATTACCCAACTTGGTGGTGAACCACATCTAGTAGTTGAACCCGCTGAGAGAATGTCAGATGTTTTTGGGATGTGCCAAAAACAGATGGAGAAAGAAAAGGATAATCTAGCATTGTTTCAGCAGGCAAAAGTGGTGGCACAAAATAATCAAATGAAGACATCAAAGGGTATCTTGGGCGGGATTATTAATGTCATAAAAGATCGGCCTAGTGATACAGTAGAGAGAAGCCATGTGATTCAGTTATTGACGAGATTAGAAAATGATGAATCGCGTCATATGCAATTGCTTGCCAATGTTATATCAGATTTAACCCAACACAGAGACAAATCAGATGACTAGTCCCCATCAGCTTTTACTATTAATGTTCGATTTTCCTGGGAACCCCCTTAATCCCCCTCCCTTTGACAGGGGAGGGGGAGGGGTTTGGAAGAGAGGCTTCGCCTCTCTTGGGCTCTCTTTTTAGATATGCCTCTTGGTTCTTCTAGCCGTTGTTTTTTTCTTTGTCATAGTTGACTTTGGCTTCTTATAACTAACTTTCTTTTTAATTGTTTTATACTCTGTGATTCCTCCAAATATGTCCCTTACTGGTCTCTTCTCAATTTTCGTTGCTTTCCCGTGGCAATTCCTGCAAACTAAATAACAATTCTTCTGGCTATTATTTCTCGGGTTATTGTCTTTATGGTCAAACTCGTAGCTTCTATCCCCCCAAACCAACTTTATTTTACACTTTCTGCAATAAGAGGTCTTCACAAATTTTTTATCACGCAAAAACTGCCCGACATTTTTACCCGCAGCATCCATCCACTCAATTCGCTTAGTAGTAATAGTAAAATTCTTTCTTGCTGGGGGCTCAGCACCAAATATCATTCCTCCACCTCCTTTATTTTAGATATTCGGCTTCCTCTTATGCCAGTCGGTTGCCTGCTGGAAGGCGTAGGCGATTTTGAGGATGGTTTCTTCAGCAAAGGGCTTACCGATAATCTGCATGCCTATCGGTAGCCCGTCGGCAAAGCCAGCCGGGATAGAGATTGCCGGTAGGCCGGCAATATTTATCGGCAGGGTGCAGACATCACTCAAGTACATTTGAAGCGGGTCGTCCACCTTCTCCCCAATTTTGAAGGGGACGGTGGGGGAGGTTGGGGTTACCAGGGCGTCAAACTTCCCAAATACTTGGTCGAATTCCTGCCGAATTAAAGTGCGCACCTTCTGGGCTTTAAGGTACCAGGCATCATAATAGCCGGCGGAAAGGGCATAGGTTCCCAGCATAATACGCCTTTTTACCTCGGCGCCAAAGCCATACTGGCGGGTTTTCTCTAAAGCCTCCCACATATTGTCGGTGTCCAGATAAGAGAAGCCATACTTTACCCCATCATAGCGAGCCAGGTTAGCCGAAGCCTCCGACGGAGCAATGATGTAGTAAACCGCCAGGGCGCAGGGGGTATGGGGGAGGGATACCTCCCATTCCATATTCGCTCCCAGCTCTCCAAGCTTATTGATGGCGACTCTTATTGCCGTTGCCACCTCTGCCTGCATTCCCTCAACAAAATATTCCTTGGGGACGCCGATTTTAAGCCCATTGAGTTCAGCAGTTAAGCACTTGGTGTAATCAGGCGTAGGCTCGGGAACCGAGGTAGAATCCCTGGTGTCATAACCGGCGATGGCATTTAGCACCAGGGCGCAGTCGGTAACGTCCTGGGTTAAGGGACCAATCTGGTCAAGGGAGCTGGCAAAAGCAACTAAGCCATATCGGCTTACCCTGCCGTAGGTGGGTTTTAAACCGGTAACGCTACAGAAACCAGCCGGCTGGCGGATACTACCGCCGGTGTCTGAGCCTAAGGCATAGATAGTCTCGCCGGCGGCTACCGCCACCGCTGACCCCCCGCTACTCCCGCCGGGGACGCGAGATAAGTCCCATGGGTTATGGGTAACAAACAGGGCGGAGTTCTCCGTAGACGAGCCCATAGCAAATTCATCCATATTGGCTTTACCTATAGTCACCGCACCACTGCCATTTAATTTTTCTACCACGGTAGCATCATAAGGGGGCACAAAATTTTCCAGCATCCTTGATGAGCAGGTGGTTCGTATCCCTTTGGTGCACATGTTGTCTTTAATCAGCGCCGGGATGCCGGTAAGGGGGTTGGTATCATCACCACTAGCAATAAGCTCGTCAGCCTTCTGGGCTTGCTTTAGCGCCAGCTCATCGGTAACGGTAACGAAGGCGCGAACCTTTGGCTCTACCTGTTGGATACGCTCCAGGTAAGCCTTGGTTAGTTCAACCGAGGACAGTTGCTTGGTCTTAAGCAGCCTGTGAGCCTCGTGGATTGTCAGTTGGTTATGGTTAACCATCTACCTCACCCCCTTCAAAACCCGTCTTCCCTTGTTAGACTTCTCACTCCAGCACGGCTCGCACCCTGAAGAAGTTTTTTTCCTTCTGGGGGGCATTAGCTAGAACCTGGCTTTGGGGTAGGGAAGATGCTACTTCATCGTCCCTCATTACATTCTGAAGAGCAATAGATTGGGCGGTTGGTGTAATGCCACTGGTATCTACCTGTTGCAATACCTCAAAGTTTTCCAGGATATTAGATAGTTGCTCTTTGAGTCTGTCTACCTCAGTTTCGGTCAAGCCCAGCCGAGCCAGGAGGGCAATGTGTAACACTTCATCACGACTTAGCTTCATTATCTACCTCTAGGGTTGTTTGTAGGGAACTCAATATTATGTTTATTGATTATAGCACTCGTATTTGAGTATCCGCAACCGAGTCATCCTGTTATAATAAATAAACAGCGGAGGCAAAATGACGGGTCGGCTTATAGTGGCTATTATTAGCACCCTGATTGAGGAGACGGCCATAGCGGTAGTCGTTCTTTTGGGTTTGCCCAGATTAGGGATTCATATACCCATACCTGGTCTTATTGCTATAGTGGTAGCGTGGGGTGCCATTTCGGTTACTCTTTATCGGATTGGTAGCCGGGCCTTGAGGAGGGAACCGGTAATTAGTCTGCCAGTGGTTGGCAGTAAGGGTAAGGTGGTAAGCTCGTTAGTCCCAGAGGGGCTGATTAGAATTAAAAGTGAGCTCTGGGTGGCAACATCAGCCGGTAAGAAAATAGGCATTGGTGCCGAAGTTATTGTGGTAGAACAAGACGGACTTAAGCTCGTTGTACGTAAGAGCAACCCGAGTAAATTAGAAGTGGCTAAGTGAAAACGGTTCAATATGCAGGCTCCCGTGGCTTATAGACGAAAGAGACTACGAGAAGGATTACCCCTCCAATCAGGAGACCAAGACTGAACATTTCCAGTGGAGCCAGGAAGTCATTAGTTAGTTGCGGTAGCCATGCCTGAAGTTGGGAGGGGGTAGGGAGCTGGGCTAGCTGTGTCCCAGTAAAATACTTGGCGACGAAAATACCTGCATATTCAAAGGCTCCGTAAGTCAGGAAGATAGAGCCTAACTTGCGGGTGGCACCTCTTACTTGGCGATGTATGAGAATAATGCCGAGGGTGAGCAACAACATAAAGACAATGAGAAGATTGTACCCGAGCTGGAAGTAGCCAACATACTGCCTTGCCTGCTCGAGTGTTCCCTCAGCTTGGGCTAGTGCCTCAGCAATGTTTGCTGGAAGCTCAGTCCCTATTAGGCTTTCGTCAATGGCAAAGGTTGCTGGTATTATTTCGGAAAATCCTTCGAAGAACTCATCAAACTGCTCCTCAATCACGGCTGGGGGTAACCCGGCGACCTCGGGGGGTAGTGACTCTAACAAAGCCTGCAACATGTTCTCTCTGTTCTCTTTTAGTCTAGCTATTAGGGGCTCTGTAGAGATTACTATGTTTAAACTTGGGCTTTCTCCCAGCAGGTAATCCGCTACGGGGTCAGCAGCCGTGCTTATTTGTTCTTTTATCCAGGGTTCAAGTTCAATCAGGATATCATCTATCACCCCAACCATAAACTCCATCTCTTCAGGGATTTCCTCGGTAAGCTGTTCACTGATAAATTCCCCGGCTAAGGAGGCTATATCGAGTTCGTCCACTACGGAGGTGATGAAATCTGAACTAAGTAAGGTATTCCTTAGCGTTTGTGCTAATTCTGGATTTTCCTGCTTCCCGAGCAGGTAATCATATGTGGAGTAGATGGCGGCACCTAATTGTTCTTTTAGCTTGGGTTCAAGTTTAGTGATGGTATTAACTAAGGCAGTCCCAAACTCTTCCTCTTGAGAGGTTTGCTCGCTAAGAAGTACCTCTGACAATGCGGACACATCGAGCTCATCCAGTTCGGAGACAACGAAGTCTGGGTTGAGGAGGGTATTATTTAGCATAAAGGCAAACCCGAAAATGGATAGAGACAGGAACAGAAGGAAGCTTAGAAGAACGAGGACCAAGCCCTTAAGGAACTTCATTTAGGCAATACCCTCCAGTGTGTAGTGTATTGACAGCTAATACTGCTCGTATACTACTACTGTAATTTCTCCAATGTCAACACTTTACTCAAACAATATGAAGGATTGAAAAAGAGCTGGTGGCGGTGTAGAATACTTAACAACTGGAGTAGATAAACCCATCTAGGAGAAGGTGTGTTATGGATATGTTTGAGCGTCAATTTGAGGAGCAAAAAGGAAAAGAGGCACCGTTAGCTGCCCGGATGAGACCGACTACTCTTCACGAGTTTGTCGGGCAAGAGCACCTATTAGGTAAAGGGCGGGTGCTGAGGAGGGCTATTGATGTTGGTCAGATACCGTCAGTTATCTTGTGGGGTCCACCAGGCAGTGGTAAAACTACCTTGGCTTACATCATTGCCAGTACCGTTGATTCACACTTCAGTCCAATAAGCGCAGTTAGTGCTGGTGTGAATGACCTGCGCCGGATAGTAGAAGAGGCTAAAGAACGCCGTAAAATGAACCAACAGAGAACTATCCTGTTTATAGATGAAATTCACCGATTCAATAAAGCTCAGCAGGATGCTATCCTACACTCCGTTGAGGATGGCATCGTTACTCTTATTGGCGCCACCACTGAAAACCCCTCCTTTGAGGTTATTTCCCCTCTACTCTCCCGTTGCCAGGTTCTCACCATGAATCCACTTAGCGGGGATGAGCTCCGTGTCATAATCATGAGGGCGTTGAAAGACAGATTACAAGGTCTGGGCGCGTTAAACGTAGAACTGGATACTGAGGCCTTGGGCCATATTATCACCATGTCAAATAACGATGCCCGGGTTGCCCTTAATGCCTTGGAGATGGCAGCCTTGACTACACCGCCTGATGCTGGCGGCAAGCGCCGTATTCCACTATCTACTATTGAAGATGCCATCCAGCAGCGGGCGCTGCGTTATGATAAAGAAGGAGAGCAACACTATGACATCATCTCAGCCCTTCACAAGTCGATGCGGGGCTCAGACCCAGATGCCTCCCTCTACTGGCTAGTCAGGATGCTGGAAGCAGGGGAAGACCCCCTCTATATTGCCCGTCGTCTGGTCCGCTTTGCTTCAGAGGATGTAGGTATGGCTGACCCCCAGGCATTGGTGATAGCCATGGCGGCTCAGCAGGCTGTCCACTTCATCGGTATGCCTGAAGGAAACCTGGCTCTGGCTGAAGCAGCAGTCTATCTGGCGACAGCCCCTAAAAGCAACTCCTTGTATGAAGCATACTCCCGGGTTCAGGAGGAGATTAAGAAGGGCTCCGGTGAGTCAGTGCCGCTACATTTGCGCAACCCGGTAACGCCGTTGATGAAAAATATGGGCTATGGCGAGGGATATAAATATGCTCATGACTACCCTGAGCACTTCGTTCAGCAACAAAACCTCCCAGATTCTCTTCAGGGCGAACATTACTATACCCCAAGTGAACAGGGATATGAGAAACAGGTTATGGCTTATCTCAAGGAGTGGTGGCGAGGCTTCGGAAAGCCAAAAGGAATTAGAAAAAAACGGAAAAGTTGAATCGAGTGCGTATCGCCTTTCCCTGCGGAGATATAGAGTAGCTTGACACCCCTCCTGTTCAGTGGCTATACTGAAGTATTGACGCGGGGTGGAGCAGTGGAAGCTCGTCGGGCTCATAACCCGAAGGTCGTTGGTTCGAATCCAACCCCCGCTACCAATTTTGTAGTTAAAAAG